>Ga0326597_10008933_pt1 | contig 13476 bp, 14 predicted proteins | sample RVTome_12_FD_203789 | JGI IMG/M metagenome (GOLD analysis project Ga0326597, IMG submission 203789) | Soil microbial communities from uranium-contaminated site in the Upper Colorado River Basin, Wyoming, United States - RVT100D185 | ecosystem: Environmental > Terrestrial > Soil > Contaminated >... | reverse complement strand
GCGCGTGATCAAGATCGAATCGCCGCCCGACGGCGATCCCTATCGCACGTTCGCGCCGGACCCTTATTTCAGTTTTAACTTCGCCCATCTCAACCGCAACAAAGAAAGTCTGGTGCTCGATCTCAAGGCGGCAAAGGGTAAAGAGATCTGTCTGGACTTGATCCAGCGGGCCGACGTGTTCGTGGAAAATTTTCGTCCGGGCACCGCCGATCGTTTGGGTCTGGGTTACGAAACTGTACGCGCCCTTAACGCGCGCTTGGTTTACTGTTCCATATCCGCCTTCGGCCAAACCGGTCCTTACGTCGACAAGCCGGGCTTCGATACCTTGGGGCAGGCGATGAGCGGGCTGCTCAGTCTGCTCATCGATCCGAATGATCCTAAGGTCATGGGCGTGGCGGTGTCGGATTACGTCACGGGGCTTTCCGCCGGCTACGGCATCCTCGGCGCGCTGCTGGCGCGGGAGAAGAGCGGCGCGGGTTGCCGAGTCGAAACCTCGCTGCTCCAGGCGACGCTGTCTTTCATCGGCGAGACCGCCGCCGGGTACATGCGCACCGGCAACGTGCCGAACCGCATGGCGCGCGTGAAGAACGCCCATGCATTTGCGTTTGTCTGCAAAGATAAACTGCCGCTGGCGATTCACTGTTCGGTGCCGGAAAAGTTTTGGCTCGCCTTGCTCAAGGCGATTGACCGGATGGATATCGCGAAAGATGAGCGATTCAAGACCCGCGACGGCAGACGGCAAAACTACGAAGCGCTAGAAGCCATGTTGGCGCCGGTGTTCGCGACCAAGACGCGGGAAGAATGGCTCAAGCAACTCGAAGCCGACGATGTTCCGGCGGCGCCCCTCTATAACGTCGCCGAGGTGCTCGCCGATCCGCAAGTCAAGCATCTTGATCTCGTCGAAGAATTGTCTCACCCGCAGGCGGGCAAGTTGAAATTTGTCGGTGCTCCTGTACGTTACGATGGACTGGCGCGAGAAAAATCAGCGCCGCCGCCATTGCTGGGCGAACAGACGGTGGCGATTTTGACCGAGATGGGCTACGGTCGAGCGGCAATCGATGAGCTCGCCGCGCGGGGGATCACGATATTTTCTCCGAGTTAGAGGGTTGAAAAGCCTAAGAGGAAAAGAGTTACTACGAACTTGCTCAATAAAACCATGCCGTCTGACACCAGAATCGTCATGCCCGCGCAAGCGGGCATCCAGAAATTAGCCGTAAACAACCGGGATTCCCGCGTTCGCGGGAATGACGCTATCAATTGAACTAATCCGTGATGAGGCTTTACTGACGGTTGTCCTTTTAGAAAGGAAAAGACGATGATCTATGACGTCGAGATAAATTCCGCCGCGCACTATCCGGCGGCGGAAGTGCCGGGATTGGTCGCGTTGGCCGAGCAGGTGGGCTTCGGCGCTTTCTGGAAAGGCGAGTCGAACAGCACCGATCCGCTGATCTTGCTCTCGGCGGTGGCGAGCCGCACCAAGACGATAAAGCTCGGCACGGCGATCTACCATATATACGGACGCAGCCCGGTGACCCTGGGGGTTCAGTCGGCGACGTTGCAGGACCTCTCCGGCGGCCGTTTGCTGCTTGGTCTCGGCGTTGCCAACAAGGCGATCGCGGGCTGGCATGGCGGCGTGTTCGACCGGCCACTTAAGCGCGCCCGCGAATACATCGAGATCGTGCGCAAGGTCGCGGCCGGCGAGCGCGTCGAGTACGAAGGCGAGATCTACCAGACCGGCAAACGCTTTCAGCTCTCATGGAAACCGAGCCATCCGAACCTGCCGATCTATCTCGCGGGTCTCGGTCCGCAGATGACCAAGCTCGTCGGCAAGATTTCCGACGGCGTGTTCATCAACATGGCGACGCCGGCGAAAGTCAAAGAGATCGCCGCACGGGTGCGCGAGGGCGCGGTGGAAGCCGGGCGCGATCCAAACAAGATCGAGATCATCGCCAAGTCGCGCGTGTCGCTCAACCCTGACAAGAGCCTCGCCCGCGCGAAATTGCGCCAGGTGCTGACCTTCTATAATATCGCCGACCACTACAGCGACATGCTCCGCGGCATGGGCTTCGATAAAGAAGTCAGCGCGATCCACGACGCGTTTCAAAAAGGCGGCTTTAAGGCGGCGATGGGCGCGCTGACCGATGAATATATGGACAAGCTGCCGGTGGTGCCGGCCAGCGATGTCCGAGAGATCAAAGAGAAGATGAAAGCCTTTGAGGAGGTCGGCGTGACGCGCATGGTGATTCCCTACGTGCCGGTGACCGAGCCGGCGGCCGAGGACGCGCGGCGGTTCTTGGAGGCGTGGGGGCGCGCGTAGCGCCGCTGCGCCGTTCAAAGTTCAATGTTCAATGTTCTCGAAGAGCAGTTCAATGTTCAACGTTCAAAGTTCAATGTTTCGGTCAAGACGGGATATGGGATTTTTTCTTGTGTTCCAACTTTGAACCTTGAACTTGGAACTTTGAACCGAAATTTTTACAGGAGGAAAAATTTCTATGTGTGATTTTGCTGCAGATTCGGCGGCCGCGGAACAGTTGATGGTCGGCCGGACATTGACGTTGGAGCGGGTGCGCCAGCTCAACGCCAAGGATTATTTTTACCAGATGCTCAAAGACAACCCCGAGATCGTGAAGATCCATCCGGGGATCGAGAACGAATTGCTTCGCGGCGCCATCGATTGCCACATTCACGCCTATCCCGATTTCGTGCATCGTTCCCAGGACATGATCCAGATCGCCGTCGAGGCATCCAAGTGCGGCATGCGCGCCATCGCCTTCAAAGATCACTGGAATATCAGCGCGACGTCCGCTTACCTCACGCAGCGGCATATCGACGATATGATCGCCAGAGGCGAGCTGACCAATCGCGTCGAAGTCTACGGCGGTGTGGGGATGTGTTTCGGCATGAGGCCGGATTACGTCCGCGTAGGTCTTCAGTATCCCAATTTCAAGATGATCTGGTTCCCGACTTTCACTTCTTATGGTTTCTGGCGCGGCGCCGGCCATCCGGAGCATGAAGGCGTGCGCCTGTGCAGCGAGGACGGCAAGGTGCTGCCTGAGGTGAAGGAGATCATGGAAATGGCCGCGGCGAAAAAAGTCGGCATCGGCTTCGGCCACACCGATTTTCAAGAGCTGCTGCCGCTGGCGCGGCTCGCCAAGGAGATCGGCGTGCGCGCGACCTTGGACCATCCGCTGCTGGAATTGAACAAGCTCTTGCTCGACGAGATGAAACAACTGCGCGATCTCGGCGTCTACGTCGGCACCTACTGCCAGCCGATGATCCCGAGTTTGTACCAGCCGGTCGCGGACCCGATGGAAACCATCCGCACGATCAAAGAGATCGGCCCCGACCGCTGCATCATCGGCAGCGACTTCGGCCAGGTGCTGCACATGGACGCCATCGACGGCATGCGCGTCTTCATCCGCGCCCTGCTCGGCTTCGGCGTCAAGGAGCAGGAAGTAAAGGTGATGCTCAAAGACAATCCGGCGAAACTGATGTGGTTGGACCAAAGAGAAGCCGCAACGGTAGCTCCCGCGGCCATCGCCGGGTATCGACCCCAAAGAACATAAGACCAAGAAGGGTCAAAGAGCGCAAAGGGCGCAAAAATTTTATGTGCCACGCAACAATTGAGTTGCGCGCGATAGGTCTGAATGGCGATCAGTTGTTTTTGTCGAACGAATCGACAATCGGGCGCAAGGATTTCGCGAGATCTGGAGCTTTGGTTTTTACCACGTCCCACACGATGACATAGTCCACGTCCGCGTAGTCGTGGATCAGGCGGTCCCTCATGCCGGCGATCTTCTTCCATTCGATCTCCGGCAGCTGATCGCGTACCTCGTCCGGGATTTTCTTTGCCGCTTCGCCGATGATTTCGATGCTGCACACGAAGGCGCGCTTCTTGATCTCGTCACGGACGAAGGCATCAAAAGATAGGTGCGAGGCTTGTGCCGTGAGAAACTCCGCTTCGTGGAGAATATCGCGGAGAATCTCAAGCGTTGAGGCTTGCATAACGAACGGTCGGCAGTATTAGGCGAGCTTTTTTTTCGCTTAAGGCGCCGTCCGTCACGAGGTCGATGGGCTGGCCAAAGAGTTCCCGCAGCAGCTCGTAAATCGCATAGAAATTATCATAGGTTTTCATCCCTTCGGAAAACTCTAGGTAAACATCCACGTCGCTCTGCGGAGTCGCGCTCTCTCTGGCGTATGAACCGAACACGCCAATCCGGCGCGCACCCAATGCGTGCAACTCTTGAGCGTGGGCTTCGATCAATGCCAACGGGTCCATAGCAAAAACAGTTTAGCCTTCTCTCCTAGCGGGTGCAACGGTGGGGAATCTTAATGAGCATTGGCTTCGGCATCAAGCCGGAGGAAGTGAAGGTGATGCTCAAGGACAATCCGGCGAAGCTCATGTGGTTGGATGAAAAGGTCACCGCGACGGTAGCTCCCGCGGCCATCGCGGGGTATCGACCGCAAAGAACATAAGACCAAGAAAGGAGGTTACGCCGTCCCCGTTTGTTTTTTGTTCAATTACCGTCGACCTAAGAGCAATTGGCGGGTGAGGGGAGATGGGATGATTCATCAGCCGCGGTTGAAAAGGTCACGTAATCCTGTAGGCGGCCAAGTTAGAAAATAGCAAATATCACGCCTGACCCCCACGCTGACCCCCACGCTGTGCTACGGTGTAGCCGCGGCGCACGAGGCCCAGCGTGACGTTGTAGGTTTCGCTGGCGTCGATCCACTCGGCGCCGCCGCCGCGTTCGAAGTCAGATGGCGCTGGAGCGATCAGGTGTATTTCTTGACCGCATTCTCGATGGCGCCGCCGGCCTTGGCTAAGTCGTCCGGTGTCATGACCGGATGAATCTCAATACTTGCATTGAACGCAAGGAACCACGGCTCAGCGATGGCTGGGATTTGAGAAGCATCTTGCATCTCGAGAAAAATAAACCCCGTGCGCTGACCGTTGCTGGCCGTAAAATAGACGGCCTCCGGTTTCAAATCCGCCAGAATGGATTGGATGGTCGAGCCGAGCAACCCGGCCTTCGCGGCCGCGTTCCCGGACTCAACGGGGATGTTGACCTTCAGTAAAAATCTCATGGTTCACCTCCTGACGGTTTGGTCTCTTGGATTCATGCAGCATCGTACGATTGCCGAATTCCAAGAAACTGCGGCGATTCTCGTGCCAATTTGAGGTCTTGTCAAGCTTTAGCTGAAACCGACCCTTCGACTCGAGCCCCGGCCTTGGCCGGGGGCTATCGCTCAGGATTCCGCCTCACGGCCGTACTGGAAGGTGCCACGGGCTTGACCGTGGGGCTCCACCTGGGGGAGGCGCGCTGCTCGGCTTCGGCATCAAGCCGGAGGAAGTCAACGTGATGCTCAAAGACAATCCGGCGAAGCTGATGTGGTTGGATTAAGAACAGGCAAAAGGCGTTAGGCTCCGCCGGAGGCGGATCAGCCTTCGGCTGAAACAGGCGAGAGTAAGAGAATCAACCACAACGGAAGAATGGTCACAAGAAAGGGGATGGCTTACGCCAGAGATTGTCGAACGGATGAAAAAGGTTCTCGGAGAGTAAATATGCCGGGCCGTTTGATGACCGTTCGACAGTTTCGCGCGAAAATGACAGGGTGAGAAATAAGACAACAATAGAGGAGGATTTTTATGGTGCAGTTTGGATTTGCCGTGCCGGCGAGCATTCACGAAATGGCCGTCTCTGTTCGTTTGGAATTTGCCGAACAAATTGAAGCGTTCGGTTACGAATCATTCTGGATGCCCCACTCGGTTGCCAGGGATGTTGCTGGCTTTGACACGCTCGACACCTTGAGCGCGGCTGCTGCCAGGACCAAGAAGATCAAGCTGGGGACCGATGTTCTTCAGGTTCCCCTTTACCAGCCTGTGGATCTCGCCCGGCGAGTGGTGACACTGGATCACATCTCCCAGGGAAGATTTATTTTGGGTGCAGGTCTGGGATGGATTCCCAAGGAATTTGACCACATGGGAGTACCGTTTAAGGAGAGGGGCGGGCGAATGGATGAATTATTGGAGATCATGATTCGCCTCTGGACGGAAGAAGAGGTGACTTATGAGGGAAAATATTATCACTTGCACGAAGCTGTCCTAAATCCGAAGCCGGTTCATAAACCCTATCCGCCGATCCTCATGGGCGGTCTCTATACGAATATCCAGCGGGGTGCTCCCGGAGCGGATCGTAAGGGAGGATGGAACAGCCGAGGAATCCGGCGAGCTGTCCGGTTTGCCACGGGTTGGATACCGGGTGGAAGGCCTGATCTGAACGTCTGCCGCGAAGGAATGGCGCACCTTAAGGAAGAGGCTACCGAGCAGGCTCGTTCCCTCAACGACGCGGAGTTTGATCTCACGCTGACCAGCTTTAGTCAGTTCAACATTGATGGAGATCCGGACAATGCGCTGAAGGATGCTCAGGGTTTCTACAACACCAGGGTACGCGAGGGTTTCTTTCAGGTCCAGGCAAATCCATCTCTTGAATCGCTAAGGGCCAGCGGTTGTTACGGTCCTGCGGACGAGGTCGCGAAGGTCATCAATCACTGGATCGGGTTCAAGAAGACTGTGCCCGCAGTGAAGCGAATCGTCATCATGTTTGCTTCTTTAGATCCAGTGCGGCAACTCGAGCGATTCCACAGGGAGGTCCGGCCTTTGCTGGACATCTGAGACGGCCAGACAAGGATGAGCCAAGACTTTCCCCGCCAGGGAATTTCTTAAACGATCATTCCTCCAAAGAGTTCGCTGATGTGATTGCCGATCTCTTCGGCCATGCGGCTGGTGAGAATTCGGGGCCGGCTGAGAGGGACCGGAACTTCCTCTAGGAGCGTAGTGGGCTTGTCGGAGAAGACGAGAATGCGATCGGAGAGATAGACCGCTTCGCTTACTGAGTGAGTTACGTAAATAACTGTCTTGCGCTTGACCTCCCAGAGGTGCGCGATCTCGGCCATGAGCTGCCTTTTTTCGGTGATTTCGTTCAAGCTGGCGAGCGGCTCGTCCATCAGCATGATTTCGGCGTCCAGAACCAGAGCCCTTGCCAGGTTGACTCGCTGTCGCATGCCGCCACTCAATTGGCGGGGTAGGTGGTCCGCAAAATCAGCCAGCCCCACAAGCTTCAGTGCTTCGCAGGCCTGCCTGGCTGCCTTTTCTCTAGCGACCTCCGGGCGGCGCATCTCCAGGGCAAAAGTGACGTTTTGCAACGCGGTGCGCCAGGGCAGCAGCCGTGGATCTTGCCACACCACGCTGATCATGCCCTTGTACTCCTCGTGCCGGGCAAAGCCAACGACCCCATTTACTTGAACGATCCCCTGATCCGGCTGCTCCAGGGTCGCCAGAACGCGCAGCAAGGTGGTTTTCCCGCACCCGGATGGCCCGAAGATGGTGACGAATTCTCCCTGAGCCACCTGGAAAGATAGACCGTTGAGCACTCGCACGGAGCCAAAGCATTTGCTCAACCCGGTGACTTCGATCATTTTTCGCTCTGCCACTTGTAAAGATATTTACTCTCGGTAACGTCAAAAAAATAGTACTCGAAGAAAACGACCAGCATGACCAAGAGAAAGGTCCAGGCAAAAACCATATCCGTCCTATACTCCTGCTGCGAGATATAGACCATGTAGCCCATGCCGCTGGTTGCGCCCAGCAATTCACCAATGAGAGCCAGCTTGAAGGCTACCGAAAATGAGAGTTTCGTGGAAGCAAAGAGCACGGGCACGAGCATCGGGAAGACGACCTTCTTGAAAATTCTCGCACGGTTGCTGGTGAGCACGGTGGCCATCTCCACGAGAGTGGAATCAATCACCTTCATTCCTTCCCACAAGTCAATCATGTAGATCGGCAGTACGGTGATCACGATGACGAAGATGACGGTGCCGGAGCCGAGTCCAAACCAAACGATGGCCAGAAGCACAACGGCTACCGGCGGGATGGCCCGCATTCCCGGATAGAACACTTTCAAAAAGTAATAACGGAACGGCGCCCAGTACCTGGCTGCAATTACGGCCAGCGCGGCGATGAGCATGGAAACGAGCACTCCCGCCATGGTCCGGCCAAAGGTGATACCCACGTGCTGGATGAGATTCGGATTAGTGAGTATCTTACCGACGGCCGTCAGGGTTCGCAGGGGGTCTGGGAAAATATCCGGACCCATACGCCATCCCAGTCCGTACCAGAGGAGAAGAGTAAGGGCGTAGGAGATCGTCAGGCCGCGAATCCCTTTTACTGCCTCAACCCAGCTGCGTGACTTTCCTGCCCGGACTGATTTCAAGAGTTCCTCCGTTCGTCCTGAGTTCGTCGAAGGGCGAACGGATGGTTTTTCAACACTCTGCTAGCTCTCAACGCGGCGTTTCTCCCAGGTTGGCAAACAGGGTGGCGGGGTCCAGTTCTTTGTCGATCATCTTTAGGTCCACGGCATGCTTCATGAGGAGCTTGAGGCTCTCGCGATCTTTCGGGCTAACTTCGAAGGCGAAATGGGCTGTCCCCACCCCTCGCCTCAAATGATCCTTGCTGTGCCCGAGCTTATTGGCGGCAATGTCCAGGATTTGATCCGTGTTCTGCAAGCCGTACTCCCGCGACTTCTGCATGGCAGCGAGCACGCTCTTTACGGCCTTCGGATATTTCTCCACAGTGCTTGTCTTGGCTGCGATCAGCGTGGTGATTGTTGTGGTTCCCGTCCAGGCTTCCCAGATATCCGGAGTAACAAAGGAGACTTTTATTCCAGGAAGGCTCGCGGCTCGGTAGCTAGGCTCACCGTAAAGATTCGTTGCGTCGATCTCCCCCGACTGCAAGAGCTGAAGGAGAATGGGAGGAGGTTTATCCACCCAGGTAATCTTGCTCAAATCCACTCCAAACCTGTTCTTGAGAATCGCCTGCGTATAGAGAGAGGAAGCCGACCGCAGCAGGGGCAGACCGACTTTTTTTCCTTCCAGCTTTTTCGGATTGTCGATCCCGGCCGCGACGCGAATGTATACAGCATTGGCAGGAGTGCCGGAGCCCTGGGTTTGTTGCAGCCGCTGTTCGACGGCTACAGCAGTCATCGGGAGCCCCCGGGCGCGGGCGGTAAAATAGGCGAGGAAGGACATGGTCCCGAGATCGCGCTGCCCGCCCATCATTAGACGTTCATTAACGTCGATGGGAGCGTGCATGACTTTGAAGTCGACCCCTTCAGGTTTGACGATGCCTTCGTAGAGAGCTGTATAGTTGATGACGGCGTTGGTCGCATAGCCGTATGGATTGTCCCCGAACGTCAGGGTTACTTTTTCTTGCCCGATGGCCGGTCTGATCCCGACTACCAGCCATGCGACGACAACCCATAAGAACATCTTCAATTGAACTTCGTACTTCACGTTTCGTCCCTCCGCCGACTTGAACGGAAAAGTATCTGATGGGGAAGCGTTATGTCAACTCAAACCTGACGGGTGGGTGAGGATGGACATTAATAGATTCAGCCTACCGTCAAAGCGACGGCGGAATTTGATTGGGGGACCGTACGAAGGCATGTAAGCTTCGAGTGTTACGGGTTCACGGCCAGAAGCTTTCGCTGCACGTCGTCCATTTTTGCCGACCAGACCCGGCGCTCCTTGTAGAACTGCACTGCAGCCGGGTGGTAAGGAATAGTAACCTCTGGCTCCACGGCTCGCTCTCGTGTCCACTCTGTCAGAATTGGGTGCAGAGGTGCAAGTTTTTCGACGTTCTCCCAGATTGCCTTGAGCGCGGCGGCGACAACTTGATCCGCAGCAGTTCTGCCGGTCGAGAGATAAATATCGAAGGCGCCCAAACATGCATCCTCGAGGACAGCCAGGGCGGTCCCGGCTTTAACTATCCCTAGCTGGTATCCGGGTAGGGACTTGCGTACGCGCGCTTGCCCCTCAGGCGAGCAGTCAGCCGACAGATGCCGGACGCCTACGGCGGCGTCTGCCTCCCTGATCTTGGCTGCGTTCAATGCATTCGATGCGACATCGGCGCGACCTTGGACCAGCGCGTCTATCCCCTCATTGACTCCAGGCACCGGGATGACCTTCACGTCGCTCCAACTGAGTCCCGCGCTAGCCAGCAGGCCATACATGTTGTACCACACCGCCAGCTGGGCTGGGTATTCTCCTGTGACTCGTTTACCCTTGATGTCGTGAACGGATTTAATGGTTGAATCCTTTTTGACCAGCAGACCGACGCGTAAGGGGGCACCGCGCATCACCAGGCGAGTGTTGGGCATGTGCGGGAAAGGATTCGGCCCGCCGAGCTTCAGCCGTGCTGGCCCGTGGTAAGACAGCAGTGCCTCCACCGCGTTGACTACTCCGAAATCCATCTCTCCTGTATTTAGCAGCGGCAGGAAAGTGCTCGATCCGGAATGGGGCTGGACGGCCATTTGGAAAGGCGCAGCCTCAGTAACGACTTTAGAGAAGCCGCTGGCCACCGAATAGAAAGCGCTGCCGGGCGGGTTCGATCCGATTGTGACCGACCGGGGAAGTTGTTGTGCATGGACGGCATTGGCTAGCAGAATGACGGCTGCTGTATGGATGGCAATCAAGAAACTCGGTGCGTTCCATCGTGGATGCATAGGGTGTCCTCTCTTTTTCCGGTCATTCAATTCAGACTATCGCAAGGAAAGGTTTCATTCGCAAAGAGGTTCGACGTGGGTTGCAGCTGAACACAAGGAAAGCCTGAAAGATACGCGGCTGTTTTCATAATCGTACATTCATCTCTCGCCCGCCCACTTCGACAAAGACCTTTTCTGAACTGAACGGTTTCCCTTCCAGCCTGTCTTTTAACCAATCAACCATCGTCGTCCGTACTTGGGGGTAGTGCGGGATAGAATGTCTTTCTCCCTCGAAGACCATGAGTCGCTTCGGGGCCCGTACCTCGTCAAATATTCGTTGGGTGAATTCAAGTGGGCCGAGCTCGTCATCTTCCCCGGTCACGACAAGGTACGGGCAGGACACCTTTGAAGCTACACCGATTAAGGTGAAGCTTTTGGCAAACTCGTCAAAAGCCGCTTCATCATCATAGCCGGCCATATGCATAAAATTTAACTTATAAGTCGGGGAAGCTCTGTTGAAAAGTGTGTGATGAGCAGGTTCGAGACAAGGTGCTCCGACCGCGCAAGCCTTGATGCGCGGCTCTGTAGCTACTATTCGGGTTCCCCAGTAGCTTCCCATGCTCCAGCCGAAAAGAGCCAGGCGGTCGCTGTCAATTTCCGAACGACCGCAGAGATATTCACAAGCAGCTTTTCCTACTTGCTCGCAGTTTGTTGCGCTGACGGTTATTCCACGTGACCTTGTTTCACCCCTTCCGGGAGGGTCAATAGACAACAAGGCGATCCTGCGATCGAGGAACGGGTCACCGGACAGAGCAATTTCTTCTTTCACGGAATCCATACCTTGTACGGAGATAACGCAAGGAAATTTTTCCCCGGGCCTGATTCCAGCGGGAAGGTGAAGCAGGGCAGCGACAGGTTTATCTCCGAGAGGCAATTCCACACGTTCAATTGGATGGTCTGCCAAGCGGATGTACGCGTCATAACAAGTGCGGATTTTCTCCTCCCAGGCGGTTCGCTTGGGGTTGCCATCCTCAAAGATCCCCCACACAGCATAAACGTAGAACAGGGCGGCAACGTAGTAGTGGTTGCGGGCAAATTCTCTGTGATAATCTTCATCGGCTTTTTTCGCTAATTCTTCACGGCGCTCGGCGGCACGGTGAAACTCCCGGGGGATGTCCGTAAATTTCTGGATTCTCTGGCTCAATTCCCTTATTTCCATGACCGCGCCGGGTCCACAGAGCCGGATCATAATAGCCGTTCTTGCTCTGTCCCAGTCGAGGCCATTAGCTTGGATGATTTGATCCAGAATCCAACGATTGTCCCACCAGCGTTTCATTTTTCTTTCGGTTTCAATCCTCATATTCACCTCCAGATGCACTCACGGTGTAGATGTGCGATGGCGCAGCTATAACGCTGCCTATGCCGAGGTGTCAAGGTAAACAAAGACATCCATTCAGACGCTGCGGTTACTATTTCGGATTGCAATTAATTCGCGCCCCGGAGTCGCTTGGGGTCAAGGATCGTTTGTGGTCTGGCGTGATAAACGATATCTAGGCCCGAATCGCAAATATCACGCCCGATCACGCCACCCCTCCCTCCCGACAAGCAGCCCGCTTCCCGCCGGTCCGATCGAACGGCGTGTTGAATAGCGCGTGATCGATCAGGCGTATTTCTTGACCGCGTTCTCAATGTCGCCGCCGGCCCTGGCTAGATCGTCCGGTGTCATGACCGGATGAATCTCGATGCTTGCATTGAACGCGAGGAACCACGGCTCAGCGATCGCTGGGATTTGAGAAGCATCTTGCATCTCGAGAAAACTGAACCCCCCGCGCTGACCGTTGCTGTCGGTAAAATAGACAGCCTCCGGCCTCAAACCTGCGAGAATGGATTGGATGGCCGCCACGCTTTTTGTGCGCAACAGGTCTTGCCAGAGGCCGCTGCCAGGCTAAGACCGTTTACGCTGCGACCTCAACGGTCGCGTAAAAATCCACCAGCCTTTGGCTGCGTCTTGGAATAACTGAGCGCTGTCGCGGCGGCGGTGCTTTGATACTATCCTCGCGCAAGCCGCGAAGATGCAGAGCAATCGCGCGTTGAATGCGCCGAAGGGCCATCTCAACTGTCTTTCCAGTTGCGACGCACCCGGGGAGATCGGGCACAGAGGCTCCCCAGTCACTTTCAGGATCTTTGTTAATACGGACCAAATACTGGAGCTTCTTCATCGCTTCACTCCCTTAAGCCCGGCTTGTCGCATCACTGACGCCAATGTGCCCTTCGGCATGTCGTCGCCCGTATGGCCGCTAACGGTTACACGACCCGGTTTTTGGGGTGCTTGAACTGCCGGTGACTTCCTTCCGTTACCACCAATCGCCATCCATCTGTTTCGAGCTTCCGGATCACGTCACGCGCCTTCACGTTGGCACTATACCAGAAAAAAATAGCCGGTTACCAGGAAACGGCCTGGTAAGAAAGTACAGCTTCCGTTTCTTAACGGCTGATTTTCAGCTAATCTGCACGCAATTTCGTCACTGATTAGGGGAAACGGATTTCATGGACCGTAAATGGTGGTTGGTTATTGCCGGATGCATCACGCATGCCGTGAGCACCGGCTTTACTTACTTCGGCATGAGCGCGTTCTTCCCGGCGATTGAGCGGGAGTTCGGCTGGAGCCGGACGGCGATATCGGGGGCTTTCTCGCTGGCGCGCATCGAGTCCGGTATCTTGGGTCCCGTCGAGGGCTACGTGATCGACCGCGTGGGAGCGCGGCGGATCATGTTTGTCGGTATCACCCTATGCGCGATAGGTTTTCTCTCGCTGAGTTTGGTGCATTCGTTGCCGATGCTCTATGTCGTAATCGTTCTGGGCGTCGTTCTAGGTTCCAGCATCGGATACTACTTGCCCATCAGCGTGCTGGTCGCGAAAGCATTCCGCGAAAGAC
>Ga0326597_10008931_pt1 | contig 13476 bp, 14 predicted proteins | sample RVTome_12_FD_203789 | JGI IMG/M metagenome (GOLD analysis project Ga0326597, IMG submission 203789) | Soil microbial communities from uranium-contaminated site in the Upper Colorado River Basin, Wyoming, United States - RVT100D185 | ecosystem: Environmental > Terrestrial > Soil > Contaminated >... | reverse complement strand
TATGCGGCAAGGCACTGGTCGAGTTGCGTGACGACGACACTCGCCCCGTCCCCGAGCGCGCGACGGAAGACGGCGGGAACCGGGAGGCGGCCCTTGCCATCGATCCGGTGCCCGTAAGTCCCTTTGAACACAGTGGGCGGGAAGTCTTCCACACTTTCTTCCACTTTTCCACACCTCACAACTAGTGCTGCCCTGGGGATGCTGCGTCAGCGTGATGGGGTTATGCTTCTGCGGAAGGGTGAAGAGGAGATGAGCACGCGGTCCCCCTCCCCCCGGGAGGCCGAAGAGAGCGATCCTGCCGCGGGGGAGCCCGCGTGGCCCGTCGCATTGCTCTTCCCCCGCCAGGGCCAGTGGACCGAGGCCGACTATCTGGGTCTCAGCACCAACCACCTCGTCGAGTTTTCCTCAGGTGTGCTGGAGGTACCCGAGATGCCTTCGGATCGGCACCAGGCCATCGTGGCCTTTCTCTTCTCGCGTCTCCTGGCGTTCGTGACTGCGGGCCGCCTGGGTGGCGCGGTGCGCTTCGCGCCGCTCCCGGTGCGGCTCTGGCCCGGCAAGTTCCGTGAGCCCGACGTCCTCTTCATGCGAGCGGAAAACTCCGACCGGATCACGGATGCCTACTGGGGAGTGCCCGATCTGGTGATGGAGGTGGTGTCGCCCGGCACGAAGCGCGTGGACTCCGTCATCAAGCTCCGGGAGTACGCCGAAGCCGGAGTCCCTGAATATTGGCTCGTCGATCCCGAGGCGGGAACGATCGGCCTCTACGTGCTCGCCGCGTCGGCTTACGAGCAGAGGGCGGTGGGCCGACCTGGAGACTCTGTGCGCTCGGTCGCGCTGGACGGGTTCGCGGTCGCGGTCGACGAGGCCCTCGGCGCACGCTAACGCCCCTATCGGGGCACGACCGCTTCGGCCTCGATCTCGACGAGGTACTCGTCGCCGACGAGATCGGCCTGGACCAGCGTGTTCGCGGGCAGGATCTCCCGGAAGCGATCGCCGTGCGCGCGCGCCACGGCCTCCCAGTCCGCCACGCGCTTCACGAACACTCGCGTGCGGACGACGTCCTCGAGGCGGCTGCCCAACGACTGCAGAGCGCCCTGGATCTTGTCGATCACGAAGTGGGTCTGGGCGGCCGGGTCCGAGCCGCCGATCGCACGGTCGCGATGGGTGGCGGTCGTGCCCGACACCAGGATGCGGTCACCCGTCCGCAGCGCCCGGCAGAATCCCGCGAGCGGCTCCCATTCCGTCCCGCTCAGGACGAGGGTCCGTCCGCCGGGTCCCGATCGCGGCACGTAGGGCGTGGGCAGGGCTTCGAGGTGGTGGCTGAGGTCGCCCGAGGCGGTGAGAAACGGGGGGCGTCGGTACTCGTCCCCGGAATCGCCGGGTAAAGGGACGAGACACGCCCGCGCGGCGTCGATCTCGCGCCGGTCCTCCGCGGCTTCGTGACGAACGCGGGCTTCAAGCGATTAGCGCTGGCGATCGCGAACTCGAAGTTCACAGTCTCGTGCTCGAAGGTCGCGTTCTTGGTGTACATCCCGAACTGCGGGTCGGACATCTGAATGAAGGTCTGGGCCGCGAGCGTGCCCGCGAAGCAGAGCGCGAGGAAAATTCGTCGGATCGTCATGGCTTCAACTGATAATCTTCGCCCAATGGGCCGGCGCCCGCGAGATACTTCCGGGCGCGCACCAGCTCCGCGATCTGCCGGATGTGCCCGATATCGTGAAGCGCCCACTCGTGCAGCATCTGGGAGAGCGTGATCTCACCGGCCGACCGATGCAACGCCTTGCGGCCGCCGGTTTCCGCGGGTAAGCCCCGCAGCAGCTCGATGTTGGTTTCACGCTGGTCCTCGAAGTGCCCGAAGTCCTCCTCGGGGTCGGCATTCCCGGTACACGTCGAGATGCATCTGCGCGTCATCCGGCTCGAACTCCGGACGCTCCTCGGCGAGGAACCGGTCGAGCCTGGCTCGGTAGCAGTGCGCCTCGGAATGCGAGAGCACCTCGGCAATCGAGAAACGGTCGGCGGCCGGCTTCCATCGGGCATCCTCTTCGGAGATCTCGGACGTCAGGCCGCGGAGGATGGCGGGAGTAGCTTCGAGCAGGTCGAGGCACGGCAGCACGTCGTTCATGAGAACTATCCTACGATGCTCTCGCCGCCGTCCACCCGCAAAGCCCGCCTCAAGCCCGGAGTCTCCCGCATGCAGGCCCGCGGCGAGCTGCAGGCCTTCATGAAGGCCCACGCCGAGGACCACGCGGGTGAGCACCGCTTCGACGGCAAGAACCACCTCGTCTTCGCCGTCGGCCTCCAGGACGACGTGGTCGGGGACGGAGCGTAGGTAATACAAGGGCGGATCGCTCGTCAAGAAGGCTCCTCGGGGCGGCCCATCCTGGGCGCTTGCCAACCCCGGCGGACCCTGGACTGGCTCGCTCGCCCTTCACGGGAGGATGCCGGGTGGCGTCGATCCGCTCTCGACGCCATCGGCGCAGGGGGCTCGGCGCGCTGGCGCTATCATTTCCTCGCGTGGGAGGGGGGGACAGGATGGACGGCCTGGAAGTCCGCCCGCCGGAAGACACGCCGGCGCCCATGGCGGCGGGTCCGCCGTACCTCTACGACGTCTTCATCAGCTACCGCCTGATCGACCCCGACCTGACCGTCGGCGCCGCTCTTCAGCGAGCGTTGGAGGCGTTTCGAACCCCCCGTTCGCTGGTCCGCGCGGGCGTCCCCCGGCGGCTCAGCCGGGTCTTCCGCGACCGCTCGGAGCTCGCTGCTTCGTCCGACCTCAAGGCGGAGCTGGTCGAAGCGCTCCGGAGGTCGCGGTTCCTGGTCGTCGTGTGCTCGAAGCGCACTCCCGAGTCGAAATGGATCGCGCGAGAGGTCGAGCTCTTCCGGGAGCTGGGCGGCGCCCAGCGCATCCTCCTCCTGCTCCTCGACGGCAAGTCCGCCGAGTCGTATCCGCCGTCCCTCGTGCGCGGGCCCGCGGGCGAGGGACCGCTCGCCGCCGACATCCGGGCCCCGTCGTTGCGCCAGTCGTTGCGGCGGTTACGGACGACGGAAAAGTTGCGGCTGCTCGCCCCGATCCTCGGCGTCCGGTTCGACGACCTGTGGCGGCGCGAGCGCCGCCGCCGGCGGCAGCGCCTGATCGCGGCGGGAGCGCTGGCGGTCACGGTGACCGCGACCGTGTCGGCGCTCGCGTGGCTCACCCGCATCCAGGCCCGCTCCCGGCGCATGACCGCCGCGATCGCAACCCTCTCCGACAGCGCCCTTCGCCTGTCGGACGAGGGGCGGACCGGCCTCGCCGCGCAGCTCGCGCTTCAGGCCCACCGGTTCGACCCGGACGGCAGGCTCGGCATGCAGTCGCGGGTGTACGCGGCTCTGCGCCGGGCGCTCGGATCCGGGCAGTTCAACCAGACGGTGAGCCTGAGCGATGCCACGCCGAATTCGGTCGCGGTGAGCGGCCGGGACCGCATGCTGGCGATAGGCCGGAGCGACGGCTCGATCGAACTGCTCGGGTTGTCGCCGGGCGCCACAACCGTCGCGACCACGAGGTTTCCGGCGGTCAGCATCAAGGCGGTCGCCTTCCTGCCCGATGACCGGCGGCTCGCGGTAGGGGGCGACGACGGCGAGGTCTGGATCGTGGGGATCGAAGGCAGCGAGCTCCGCCCGTCCTCGCTGGGCGGCTGCGGCACCGTCGAGACGCTCGCGGTGAGTCCCTCGGGAAGGCTCATCGCCGCCGGCACCGAGGGTGAAGGCGTCTGCCTGCTCGATCCACAGCGGCCGAACGCCGCGACCTGGCGCGCGGTCGAGGGCACGGTCCGTGCGCTGGGGTTCAGTCCCAACGGGAAGTGGCTGGCCGCGGGCCGAAAAGGGGGCATCGACCTGTGGGCCGTCGATGGCGACGCCGTCAGCGCCCGGAGCGCGGCATTGAGCCTTGGCGGTGAGACGGTCACGGCGGTCGCGTTCAGCGGGCGGCACCTCGCCGTGGGCTCCCACGCCGACCTGGGAACGCGGATCACGGATGCCTTTCGCCGCAGGGACTTCAGCGGGACGGATCTCGTGCCCAAGGGCGTCCTGCGGATCTGGCGCATCGACGAGCTCGCCCGCACCGTGCGCGCCGTGCCCGCCGACGAGCAGCGCGTGGTCGCCCTTGCCTTCTCTCGCGACGGCAATGTGCTCGCGAGCGGAGGGATCGACGGGACGATCCGCTTGTGGGGCGTACCCGAGGCGGCCGAGCCCGTACGGGAACTCCTCGGGCACGAAGGGAGTGTGCTGTCGTTGGCGTTCGATGACGGCGGGGACACGCTCATCTCCGCCGGCGCCGACCGGAGCGTCCGCGCCTGGTGGCTGGCCAGCCCGACCGATTCGGTCATCGCGACGGAAGGCGCGCCCCTCTCGCTCGCGTTCCTCGGGACGGGACATCTCGCGGCGGCGGTCAAGCTGGAGCAGACACCTCTCATCTGGGACATTCTCAAGATGCCGCCCGTCCTCCGGCGAACGGCCGAGGTGCCCGGCATCACGACCTCTGTCGCGGCCGACGGCTCGAAGCCGGACCGTTTCGCCTTCGGCACCGGCATGCTGATCGGGTCGACGCCCGATACGACCGTGCGCGTGTGGGACCTCGCGGAAGGGCTCTTCCCGGCCGAGCCCCGCGTCGCGCATCAGAGCGATGTGGATGCGCTGGTCTTCAGCGCCACGGGACACTGGCTCGCGTCCGCGGGCTATCTGGACAAGGCGGTCAAGCTCCTCGACATGCAGACGAGGCAAGCACGCGAGGTCAAGCTGCCCGATTCGACGGGGACAATCCACGCCATCGCCTTTCATCCGCAGGCGGATCCGCCGGTCATCGCCGTGGGCGGCGACGGCCTCTTCGTCGTCGTGGACGTGGCGTCCGAGAAGCAGACGCCGGTGACCCATGCCTTCGACGAGACGCGTCCCGCATGGCCGGTGGCGGACCTGGACTTCTCGGCCGATGGGGCCGTGCTCGCCACGACTGCCCCCGACGGCAAGATCCGCCTTTGGCGCGTCGGCGAGTGGTCCCGGCCGCACTCCGTTCTCGAGCCGGCCTGGACTGAGGGGCCCGTGCCCGCGCGTCAGCTCGCCATCAATCGGGTCAGCGGCGAACTCGCCGTGGGCCATCAAAACGGCGAGGTCCGGGTCTGGACGCCGGGCGAGCCTGGAAGGCGCCCCCTCCTCGTCAACCGCGCGACTGGACGCGCGATTCAGTCGCTCGCCTACGACCCATCCGGCGTCCTGCTCGCGATAGGCTCCGCGGGCGGCGGGATCGAGATACTCTCCACGCTGCAGAGCCTCGTCGGTCGGGGGTGCGCCGGGCTCTTTCGCAACCTCAGCGAGCCCGAGTGGACGACGTTCGTGGGCCCTGGCCTTGCCTACATGAAGGCGTGCCCCGACCTGCCGGTGCCGGCCCGGCCGGGACCGTGACCTCAGCTCACTCGCTTATACTCCAGGGTCGTGACTTCCAGCCAGTGCATCGCATTGCGGCCGTCGATCACGCCCGTGAACCCCTTCGTCCGCCTCTCGGAGTGCACGGTCATCGTCAGGGGATCGACGAGACGTTGGGTGAGGCACACTATCTCCGTCACCTTCAGTTTCGGCATTGCCGCCTCTAGCTGCCTGATGGCGGCGGGCGCGTCCGCGCTACCCCAGCCCTTCAACATCTGACGGGACCACTCCCGCAGCATCCCCGTGATCGCCTCACCGTAGCCGTCGGTGTTCTCGACGACGTAGCCCATGAAGAAGGCAACGCACTCTCTCCCGTCGCAAGGCTGCCGGCCGCTCACGCCGCGCCCCATTTTCGCGGTCAGGGGCGGGATCTTCGGCGCGAGCGTCATGGGCACCTCGCTGGTCTGACGGTAGCCAATGCGGAAAGTCTGTCCGACGAGGCCCTGGTACCGGCTGCCCCACTCGTCCTTCAAGTCCTCGACCACCCGCACCATGAGCGCATCCAGCATGGCCTTCATTTCCGGGGGTGCGATGGACGCGAGCTCCTCGCGGAACTTTTCGGTTCCGCGCAACGCGACCAGGTTGCCCTGTCCGTCGAACTCGTACTGGAGGCGCAACGCCCGCAACGCTTCCATCACTCCCTGCGCCGCCGACCCGGGCTCCTCCCGCTCCTTCGCGGGACGCGGCTTCACGCTCACCAGGAACCCTGTTCCCCTCCGGCGGATGACCACGTCGCTGGTCTGCGACAGAGTCTCGACCTCCGTGGGCTCCTTGTCCCCGTAAGAGATGAGCTTCTCGAAGGTCCGTGTCTCGACGAAGGTCGCCTGCTCGGGCACGACCAGGCGGAAAGTCACTTCATCCGTTTTCGGCGCGGCGCCGACTTGCGCATGGCTGACCTGTGGCATCAGCCCACTCGCGGTGATGAGCGACGCGACACGGAGCCTGACGTTCAAGCGAGTGCCCACCCTTGGCACGGTCGAGAACAGTCTACGCCTGCGGCAGGAACTCCTCCAGCAGGCGCAGCACGTCCTGCGGCCGCTCTTCCTGCGGCAGGTGGCCGCATCCCTCCAGGATGACCCTGCGCGAGCCTGGGATGGCCGCCACGAAGCGATACGCGTGCCCTACCGGGATCCATCGGTCCTCACGACACCACACCACGAGCGCGGGCGCACGCACGCACCGCGCGATCTCGGGGAAGGCCTCGGCCTCGCGCGACCGGGTGAGGAGCAACGAGCGCATCGAGTGACTGCCCCCGGCCGGACCAGCGGCGCCAGGTACTCGTCGAACCGCTCCGCCGTCACCAGCGCGGGGGCGTGGAACACCTGGCGCAGGCCCGTCCGGAGGAGGACGCCGCGGATGGGAAGGCGCTCGAGCACCAGGCCCATCCCCTCGGAGCCCGCGAGGCGCAGGATCCAGGGGCGCTGGCCAGGCGCGACATGAAGCCCGCGGAGTCGAGGAGGACGAGGGCGGTCACGCGATCCGGACGCGTCGCCGCCACCCCCACGGCGGCGGCTCCCCCCATGCTGTTCCCCACGACCGCGGCCCGGGCCAGGCCCAGGCGATCCATGAGCGCGAGCACGACGCCGGGAAAATGCGCGCCGTCGAGATCGGGGGGCTGGTCGGGCTGGCCGAAGCCCGGGAGATCGAGAGCCACCACGTCGTATTCCCGCGCCAGCGTGGGCAGGATGTCCTTCCAGGTGTAGAGGGACGAGGCGAGGCCGTGGAGGAGGACCACCGCGGGGCCGGATCCGGCGCGGACGTAGCGGACGCGGTGCCCCCCGACGTCCTCTGGCGCGAGCTGGTGAAGAGCGAGAAGGAGCTGCTCTCGCCGCACTGCCCCGAGATCCAGGGCTGCATCCGCTGCGGCGTCTCCATCGAGACGCCGAACCCATCCTACGCGCTGCCCGAGAAGTGGAAGGGCCGCGCGACGCTGCCGCTCTACGAGAAGCTGGGCGCGCGCAGCGCCTGACGCGGGAGGGAGACATGGCCGACGCAAGCTCTGAAACCGCCGCAGTCAAAGCCGCCATCGACCGCCTCGCGCTCGTGGTCGACGAGATGCCCCCGCAGCTACTCGCGCTGTCCGAGGCCCAGGCGAGCGCACCGGCCAAGGGGATGCGCTGGTCCCGCAAGGAGCTGATCGGGCACCTGAACGACTCGGCCGGCAACAACCACCAGCGCTTCGTGAGGGCGCAGTACCAGGAGCGCATGAGCTTCCCGCGCTACGTCCAGGACGAGTGGATCGCGGCCCAGGGATACCGCGAGCGGCCCTGGAGCGAGCTCGTGGAGCTGTGGCGTCTCTACAACCGGCACCTGCTCCACGTCAAAGCGCCGCGTCCCGCTGGCTAGCCGCCTTCGGCAACGTCTGCACGGTCGCCGCGGACGAGCCAGAGACGCTCGGGCATCACATGGCCGACTACGTCAAGCACATGGAGCACCACCTCCGGCAGGCCCTCGCCTGAGCAAGCAGGTTCTACGACCCCGCACCACGGAATCAGCTTGAGTTTGATGCAAGTTACCTAGCGTAGCGGGAGACCCCCCGGCTTTGCCGGGGAGGAGCGTAGGTAATACAAGGGCGGATCGCTCGTCAAGAAGGCTCCTCGGGGCGGCCCATCCTGGGCGCTTTCCAACCCCGGCGGACCCTGGACTGGCTCGCTCGCCCTTCACGGGAGGATGCCGGGTGGCGTCGATCCGGCCCCACGCGCAGGCTCCGCCGCCGCGCGGCCCGTCCCGCGCTCTCGACCCCGCCGCTACGCCGTCTCCTGCTCCCAGCGGCCCTGACCGTCGTCCTGCTCACCGAGCGCGTGCCGGCGGAGCACGCGGCTCTTCCAGTACGGGGGACCGCGCCCCGGCGAGGGGCGTGGCACCTCGGTCGCTTCGCTCACCGCGGCCAGGAAGCGGGCGACGTTCGCCGGGTTTTCCACCAGGGCGAGCAGCCTCATGCGCCCGTGGCACTCGGGGCAGGCGAAGACATCCACGGCGAAGGTGCGCGCCAGGAGCTCCGCCCAGGGGCGGTATGCGGGGGTGCGCTCCAGCCGGCGGGGCCTCCGGCCGTCCGCGGGCGTTTCGGAAGGTTCCTTCGGCGCCAGGCGCCTTCGCCACGCACTCGCCGGCGCCAGCACTCCCGCGTACTTGATGGTGTGCAGGCGCGGTGGGGGCACGCTGGTGGCCAGCCGGCAGAGGAGCGAGAGGGGGTCCATTTCCACCGCCAGGGTCCCGTCGGCGTAGGCCTTCTTCAGGACGATGCGCACCAGGCCGTCCGGACGGGGCTCCAGCCGCTCCTGGGCGAGGGGAGGACGCAGCACGTAGCGCAGCAGGGCCTCCCGCCCCGCGGCGTCCTGGGCACCCGCGCGCGTGTCCGCGTGGAGGGTGAACCCATCCAGCGATGCATACCGGGGCTTGTCGTAGGCGAGGGCGCGCGGCTCGAGCGGTGCCAACCCCTTCAGCCACTGCGGCCCCGCTGGAGGGCCTGGCCCGAGACCGCCTAGGCGGCGAGGTTGCCTTCAGGATCGTCGTCGTCCTCGTCTAGGCGGAGCAGGCCGCTCCGGCGGAGGTGCCTCTCCATACGCCGCACCACCCGCTCCAGGACCGCGCCCACCTCACTGGTCCGCAGATGGGAAAGGGCGTCCCAGGCGAGCTCTTTGCCGTCCTCGTGCCAGGCCCCGTCCAGGACGACGAGGTGGAGGTGCGGGTTTAGGCGCAGGTCGGACGACGTCCTCTGCACCACGGTGACGGCGCCGCTCTTGGCCCCGGGCCAACCCTCCTCAGCCGCCCGCGGCACGACCGCCACCGACTGCTCCGCCGGAGACCAGTTCAGCTCCGGGAGTACGCCGAAGCCGGAATCCCTGAATACTGGCTCGTCGATCCCGAGGCGGGAACGATCAGCCTCTACGTGCTCGCCGCATCGCTCTACGAACAGAAGTCGGTGCGCCGGCCCGCTGAATTCGTCGGCTCGGTCGCGCTTGCCGGCTTCGAGATCGCGATCGACGAGATGCTCGCCGCGCGCTAACGGCTAACGAGGAGCGACCACCGCCTCGGCCTCGATCTCGACGAGGTACTCGTCGCCGACGAGTTCGGCCTGGACCAGCGTGTTCGCGGGAAGGATCGCCCGGAAGCGATCGCCGTGCGCGCGCGCTACGGCCTCCCAGTCGGCAACCCGCTTCACGAACACGCGCGTGCGCACGACGTCTTCGAGGCAGCCGCCCAACGATTGGAGCGCGCCCTCGATCTTGTCGATCACGAAGTGGGTCTGGGCGGCCGGGTCGGAGCCGCCGATCGCCCGGTCGCGATGGGTGGCGGTCGTGCCCGACACCAGGATGCGGTCGCCCGTCCGCAGCGCCCGACAGAAGCCCGCGAGCGGCTCCCATTCCGTTCCGCTCAGGACCAGGGTCCGTCCGCCCGGACCCGATCGAGGGGCGTAAGGCGAGGGCAGGGTTTCGAAGTGGTGGCTCCGGTCCCCCGACGCGGTGAGAAACGGGGGGCGTCGGTACTCGTCCCCGGAGTCGCCGGGCAGAGGGACGAGGCGCACCCGCGCGGCGTCGATCTCGCGCCGGTCCTCCGCGTCGAGAGCGAACGCGAAGAGACGCTGGTTGTCCGCAACGTGTTCGCTCGCGGCGAGCCGCGCCCCGATGATGACGCCCGCGACCGCCGGCTCCTCGAGGACGGTCCGGCAGGCGACGTTGGCCATGGAAACGCCGTGCTTGCGCGCGACCCTCTCCACCGAGCGCAGCAGCGCCTGGAAAACCTCCCAGCCGCCCGCGCCGCGGATGAAGCGGCCGTACTTCAGGAGCGACCAGGTGGGAAGCCGCTCCCAGTCCGGCTCGGGGTGTCCCAGGAAGCGCTCGGTGAGGAAGCCCCCGGCCACGGTCCCGTAGGCGAGGAGCTTCAGCCCGTGCTGACGGCACAGGTCGAGGAGCCCGCCGCGACGCGGCCGGTCGTCGAGGAGCGAGAAGCAGACCTGGTTCGACACCACGGGGATCCCGCTCTCCACCACGATGCGCAGGTGGGCGGCGTCGAAGTTGGTGAGGCCGAGGTGGCGGACGAGGCCCTCGTCCCGGAGCTCGCCGAGCCAGAAGAGGGCGTCGAGCCAGGAGGGGTCGGCGTAGTTCCAGGCGTGGAACTGGAGCAGGTCGAGAGCGGGGAGGCGCATTCGCCGAAGCGACCGCTCGACCGCCGCGCGGACATCGCTCTTCGAGAGCGGGCCGGGCGGGGGCACCCATTTCGTGAGCAGCTCGGGCCGAGGACCCGTGCGCCGCCCGGCCGCGAACGATCCCGCGATCTCCTCCGCCGAGCCGTAGTGGTCGGCCATGTCGAAGGTCGTTAGCCCCGCGTCGACATAGGGCGTCATGGCGGCCGCGCAGGCCGTCGGGTCGATCGACCGGCCGTCGCGCTCGAGATCGGCGATCTGCCACAGGCCGGTGAGGACACGGGAGACCGAGAGGCCCGGCGCGAGCGCGCAGCGTTCGACCGTGGTCGGCGAAGCCATGCCTACTCTCGGGGCAAGGCCCCGAAGGCGACGTCCACGTCGACGCCCCTCTGGCGCAGCCGCCACTGCGCGCGCAGGAACAGCACGCTCCCCGCCGCCATGACCGCGAGCCAGACCGGGGTCGAGCGGAAGTACCACGCCCGCGCGGGCCCCGTCAGGTCCTTCACGACGTGCACGCCGAGGAAGAGAAGGAGCAGGAGGGCGCCCAGGGACGCGAGGACGACCTGCGCCGTTCGCGCGGGCACGACCGTGACGCGGCGCGCAAGCTCGGGGTTGCGCCGCGGGAGGGCGAGCACGGAGAGGCAGATCACGATGAAGTTCACGAGCATCGAGGTGACGAGTATGTCGACGCCCAGGAAGAAGTCACCGGCGAGGTGGCTGCCGAGGACGCCCACCGAGGCCACGAGGCCGCTCAGCAGGAGGGCGACGTGGGGGGTCTGCCACCGCGGGTGCACACGGGCCACGGAGGGAGGGAAGATGCCATCCTCGGCCCACGCGAAGAGGAGCCGGGAGACCGCGAGCAGCATGGCCGGCAGGTCGTTGGTCAGGGCCACGGCCGCCCCGCCCACGATCGCGACCGTCCATCCCGCGGGCAGGAGGTACCCGAGCAGGCCGGGGGCGGTCACGTCGCGCAGCCGCGCCTGCTCGGCGACGTAGGACCAGGGAACCGCGTGGTACACGGCGGCGGTGAAGAGCAGGTAGAAGGTCCCCGCGGTGGCCACGGCCAGGCCGGTGGCGAGGGGGAGGTTGCGCCCGGGATTGCGCGCCTCTCCGCCCGCCTGCGCGATCGAGTCGAAGCCGATGAAGCTCGAGAAGAGGAGGGTGGAGGCGGCCAGGAACGCGCCCAGACGGAAGGCGGGGGGCTCGGACGGCGGCAGGGGCCGGCCCTCGCGCGCGAGGACCGCCCGGGCGAAGTCGCCGTGATCGAACGCGAAGCCCGCGACGATGACGATGGCACCCAGCGCGAACATCAGGAACATGAGGGGACGAGCGTGCGCTCGTAGGACTTGAGGCCGCGCAGGTTGACGCCCACGAAGGTCCAGAGGAAGGCGAGGGCGAGGACCGGCCGCACCAGGCCCGAGTCGAGCCACACCGCGAGGCCCGAGAGCTGGAGGGCCACCGCGATGTCGCGGAGGAATGGGATGAGCACGTAGGCCACCACCCCGATGGCGATCGAGAGCCCGAACCACTGGGAGAAGCTGGCCACGAAGCCGACGTAGGGTGAGATGGCCCGGCTCGCGTAGACGTAGCTGCCCCCCGCCCGCGGCATGGCGGAGGCCAGGATCGCGTAGGCGAGGGCGGCCAGAACGGCGGGTACGGCCGCGAAGACGTACGCGGGGAGGACGTAGGGGCCGATCCCCGGCACGCTGCGCTGGAGGGCGAAGGGGATCACGTTGATGGCCGCGCCGATCATCGAGCAGATGCCGGTCGCGGTGAGGCCGAGCAGGCCCAGCTCGCGGCGCAAGCGCGGAGGTGAGGTCAGCGCTTTTCCTCCGCCACGCGCTCGTCCAGCCGCCCGGCCGCGGCGGCGGCGTAGGCGCGACAGGCTTGGGGATCGACGAACGGGTCGGCCGCGGCGGCCGGGGCCTCCTGACGCCTCCGCAGCTTCTCGTCCAGGCCCGCGAAGCCGGGATGGACCGCGAGCAGGATCTCGCAGGGCAAGGCGGCGACGGTCGCGATGCTGTGGCGGAAGGCCGCCTCGAGGCTCGGGCGAGCCGCGTCGCCCGTGAAGCGAAACCCGGGCGCCGACACCGCGTTCAGGCTGTCGGCATAGACGACGTCGAGGCAGCGCGGGCCCTCGCAGGAGCGCCAGGTCCAGGTCGTGCTTCCCGGCGTGTGGCCTGGCGTGAGGTGGGCAGTGACCGCGAGGGGGCCGATGCGGAGGGTCTCGCCGTCCCTCACCACCCTCACGTCCTTCGCGGCCGGGAACCGGTTGGCCTCGAGGCCGAAGGCGAACTGGGGGTCGTCGGCGGGCGCCTCTCCCTGCTCGATCGCGCGGGCGCCGGATGCGCTCGCGGCCACCCGGGCACCACTCGCCCGCTGCAACGCGGCGATGCCGCCGGCGTGGTCGAAGTGAGCGTGGGAGTTGACGATGAGGCGGATGTCCTCGGTGCGGAAGCCCAGTTTTCGGATGCTCGCGTCGATGCGCGGCGCCGATTGCGGCAGGCCACCGTCGAGCAGGATCAGCCCTTCTTCGGAGGTGATCAGCACGGCGCTCAGGCCCGCGACCCCGACGTAGTAGGTGTTGCCGAACACGCGGAAGGGCTCGTGGGGAACGTTCCACTCGTCGCAGGCATCGCACGCTTTGGGCGAGTCGACCTGGAGTCCGGCACCCTGGGCGGCGGCCGACAAGGCCGTCGACGCGACGAGGAGCGGCGCGAGAGCTTTCATGGCCCTCATTCTCCAGCAGGGTGCCGAAAAAGTGTCAGGGTTCCCGGCTAGGCGGCGGGCGGCAGCTCGACGGAGTAGATCCGCTCTCCGGCGAGGTTCCGGAGCTCGGCGATGAGGACGCGGCTCTTCGCGTCGACGCGCAGCAGGCCGAA
>Ga0326597_10008930_pt1 | contig 13476 bp, 3 predicted proteins | sample RVTome_12_FD_203789 | JGI IMG/M metagenome (GOLD analysis project Ga0326597, IMG submission 203789) | Soil microbial communities from uranium-contaminated site in the Upper Colorado River Basin, Wyoming, United States - RVT100D185 | ecosystem: Environmental > Terrestrial > Soil > Contaminated >... | reverse complement strand
TCACGCTACCGCCGCCTACCTCGGGACGATCGGGCTCCTGACCGCGCTCCTCCTCGGCCTCGGCTTCGCCTACGCGCAACGGCACACCGACTCACCCTGGCCGCTGGCCTGGGTGGCGCTGCTGCTGCTGCTGCCCGCCAGCGAGGTGGCCGCGGCCGTCGTGCAGAGCCTGTGCGTCCGCCTTGCCCCTCCGCGGCGGCTCCCCCGCCTCGATTTCCTGGGCGGGGTTCCGGCGGGCGCGCGGACCATGGTCGTCGTGCCGACGCTTCTGACGAGCGTCGAGAGAGTGGGGGAGCTGCTCGAGCACCTCGAGGTGCTGGCTCTCGGCAACCTCGACCCGCGTGTCCACTTCGCGATCCTCGGCGACTTCACGGACGCCCCCGCCCGCGAGATGCCGGACGACGAAGCGATCCTGGGCGCCGCCCGCGCCGGGGTCTCCGCCCTCAACGCGCGCCACGCGGAGGGGCGCGACGACCGCTTCTTCCTCGCCCACCGCGTGCGGCAGTGGAACCCGCGCGAAGGCGTCTTCATGGGTTGGGAGCGCAAGCGCGGGAAGATCGAGGAGTGGAACCGCCTCCTGCGGGGAGCCACGGACACGAGCTTCTCGGTGGAGGCCGGCGATGCCTCGATCTTCCCCGCCGTCCGCTACTGCATCACCCTCGACTCCGACACACGCCTGCCTCGTGACGCCGCGAAGAAGCTGATCGGCATCGCCGCCCATCCGTTGCACCGGCCCCACTTCGACCCGCGTGTCGGCCGCGTCACCGAGGGCTACGGAATCCTCCAGCCCCGGGTGAGCGTGACCATGGCGAGCGCCGCCGGCTCGCTGTTCGCGCGGCTGTACGCCGGGCACACCGGCGTCGACCCCTACACGACCGCGGTCTCCGACACCTACCAGGACCTCTTCGCCGAGGGGATCTTCACCGGGAAGGGGCTCTACGACGTGGATGCGTTCGTCACCGCTCTCGAGGGGCGCGTGCCCGAGAACACCCTCCTCTCGCACGATCTCTTCGAGGGGCTGTACGCACGCACCGCCCTCGTCACCGACATCGAGGTCGTGGACGACTACCCCTCGAGCGTCCTCGCCCACGCGCGCCGCCAGCACCGCTGGGTGCGCGGGGATTGGCAGATCCTGTGGTGGCTCTTCCCATTGGTGCCGACCCGCTCCGGCCTGCGCCGCAACCGCCTTCCGCTCGTCTCCCGCTGGAAGATCCTGGACAACCTGAGACGAAGCCTGATGGCGCCGGCGACGGTGGCCCTGCTGCTGCTCGCGTGGACGATTCTGCCGGGGAGCCCCCTGCTGTGGACGGCCGCGGTCCTGGCGGCGCTCGCCTTCAACCTGTATCCGCTGGCCCTCCGGACTCTCGGCGGCCCACCGCCGCAGCAGCCGTGGCGTGTCTTTCTTCGCGTCGTGAGAGAAGACGCCAACACGGCGGTGGCGCAGACCGGTCTTCAGCTGACGTTCCTCGCGAGCCACGCGTGGGAGAGAGTGCACGCGATCGGCCTGACCCTCGTCCGGCTGGGAGCGACCCAGCGGCGCATGCTGGAGTGGGAGACGGCCGCGGCGAGTGCCGAACGGGGACACGGCCGCAACGGCGCCCGGGCGTTCGTGATGGAGATGATCGCCAGCCCGCTGATCGCGCTCGGCGGTCTCGCGCTGGTGGCCATCGCGCGGCCAGCCGCGCTCCCCGCCGCCCTGCCGGTGCTCGTGCTGTGGGCCGCCGCCCCCCTCGTCGCCCACGCCCTGAGCCGGCCCGTGCCGGTGCGGCGAGTGGAGCTCTCTCCCGAGGACCGTGCCTTCTTCGAGCGCGTTGCCCGCGACGCGTGGCGGTACTTCGAGACCTTCATGGGCCCCGGGGATCACGGCCTGCCCCCCGACAACTTCCAGGAGACGCCCGAGCCCCGGGTGGCCCATCGGACCTCGCCCACGAACATCGGGATGGGGCTGCTCGCGACCCTGGCCGCTCACGACCTCGGCTTCATCTCGGCGGGCGCTCTCGCCCGGAAGATCGACGCGACCCTCACGACGATGGAGGGCCTCGAGCGGCACGAGGGCCACCTGCTCAACTGGTACGACACGCAGAGCCTGGCCGCGCTGCCCCCCCGCTACGTCTCGACCGTCGACAGCGGGAACCTGGCGGGCGCGCTCATGACGCTCGCCGAGGGACTGCGCGAGGCCGGCCTTCCGGATCTGGCCCGCCGCGCCCTCGGCTTCGCCGAGGGGATGGGCTTCCGCTTCCTCTACGACCCACAGCGCCGGATCCTCTCGATCGGCTTTCGGCTCGCGGACGCCGAAGGGCCGGGTCGCCTGGACACCGGGTACTACGACCTCCTGGCCTCCGAGGCGCGGCTCGCGAGCTTCATCGCGATCGCGCGCGGCGAGCTCCCCCAGACGCACTGGTTCCACCTGGGCCGGCTCGTCACGAGCGTCGCCGGCTCGCCGACCCTGCTGTCGTGGAGCGGCACCGCCTTCGAGTACCTGATGCCGCTCCTCGTGATGAAGAGCTACCCCGAGACGCTGCTCGACCAGACCTGCCGGATGGCCGTGCGCCGCCAGGCCGAGTACGCCGCCGGGCGTGACGTGCCGTGGGGGTTCTCCGAGTGCGCCTACAACCTCACCGATCGCCACGGCAACTACCAGTACAAGGCCTTCGGCGTCCCTGGCCTCGGCCTGAAGCGGGGCCTCGCCGACGAGCTGGTCGTGGCGCCGTACGCGACGGCGCTCGCGGCGATGGTCGACCCGCAGCTCGCCGCACGCAACCTGCGGCGCCTGTCGGACGAAGGGCGCGCGGGCGCCTACGGCTACTACGAGGCGATCGACTACACGCACGCGACGGTCGGCGAGCTCGCCGCCGGCGAGACGACGTCCGGCGGAACCGTCGTGCGCGCCTTCATGGCGCACCACCAGGGCATGACGCTCGTCTCGCTCGCGAACGTCCTGCTCGCCAACCGGATGGTGAAACGCTTCCACGCCGACCCGCGCGTGCAGGCCACGGAGCTGCTGCTGCAGGAGCGGATCCCGCGCACGGCGGCGATCACCCAGCCCCGGCCGGTGGAGGAGACGCGGGCGGCCGGCCCGGCGGCGGCGCAGGCCCAGCGTCGCTTCCGCTCACCGCACACGCTGTGGCCACACGCGCAGTTCCTGTCGAACGGCAGCTACACCACGGTCGTGACCAACGCGGGCGGGGGCGCCAGCTTCTGCCGCGGCCGCGTCGTCACGCGCTACCGCGAGGACGCGACCCGCGATTCGGGAAGCCAGTTCCTCTATCTCCGGGACGTGCGCAGCGGGGCGGTGTGGTCGGCGACCCACCACCCGGTGGGAGGCGAGACCGAGGACTACCTGGTGACGTTCCTCGCCGAGAAGGCGACGTTCAGCCGCCACGGCGACGGAATCGCGTCGCTCCTCGACATCGCCGTCTCGAGCGAGGACGACGTCGAGGTGCGGCGGCTGGCGGTGACGAACCACAGCGACCGCCCCCGCGAGATCGAGATCACGAGCTACGCCGAAATCGTGCTCGCCCCGGGGGCGGACGACCTGGCCCACCCCGCCTTCGGAAAGCTGTTCGTCGAGACGGAGTACCTCCCGGAGCGGACGGCGCTCTTGTGCAGCCGTCGGCCGCGCTCGCCCGACGAGGCGGCGCTTCTGGCCGTGCACGTCCTGAGCGTGGAAGGCCGCACGCAGGGCCCGGTCGAGTGGGAGACGGATCGCTCGCGCTTCCTCGGGCGCGGGCGCACGCCGGAGGATCCCCAGGCCCTCGACGGACGATCCCTTTCCGGCACGACCGGCGTGGTGCTCGACCCCGTGGTCAGCCTGCGCCAGCGGATCCGCCTCGCGCCGGGAGGCTTCGTGCGGCTGTCATTCGCCACGGGCATGGCGTTCTCGCGCGACACGGCCCTGGCCCTCGCCCAGAAGTACAACGAGCCGAGCTCTGCGGCAAGGACCTTTGCCCTTGCATTCGCCCACGCGCAGAGCGCGCTGCGGCACCTCGGCATCACGAGCGAGGACGCACGTCTCTACGAGCGGCTGGCGTCGCGCGTGCTCTACGCCGATCGTTCGCTGCGCGCGGGCCCGGAGATCCTGGCCCGGAGCGAGCTCGGCCAGGAAGGCCTCTGGCCCCACAGCATCTCGGGGGACCTCCCCATCCTCCTCTTGCGGGTGGTCGAGGAGGACGACCTGCCGCTCGTCCGCGAGGTCCTGCAGGCGCAGGAGTACTGGAGGCTCAAGGGGCTGCGTGCCGACGTCGTGATCCTGAACGAGCACCCCGTCAGCTATTTCGACGAGATGCACGGCCAGCTGACGGCGCTGCTCGACAACGGCCCGTGGAGGGCGTGGAACCACCAGCCCGGGGGGGCCTATCTGCTGCGCGGCGACCGCATGGGAGAAGCCGAGCGCGGCCTACTCGCGGCCGTGGCGCGGGCCGTGCTGAGCGGCGATCGGGGCGACCTGTCGGCACAGCTCGAGCACGCCTACGCCCACTGGCCCGAGCCGGAGCCGCCCGACCTCGTGCCCTCACGGCAGCCGGATGAGACGGCTGCATCCGGCGCGGCGGTGGAGGTTCCGCCCCTCGCTCTCGCCAACGGCCTCGGCGGCTTCGCCGACGAGGGACGGGACTACGTGGTGTTGCTCGACGGAGAGGCCGAGACTCCGCTGCCGTGGGCGAACGTGATCGCCAACCCCGTGTTCGGCACCATCGTCACCGCCTCCGGGTCCGCCTACACCTGGGCCGGGAACAGCCGCGAGAACCGCCTCACCCCGTTCGCGAACGACCCCGTCAGCGACCCGACGGCGGAAGCCCTGTTCATCCGCGACGACGAGACCGGCGAAGCGTGGTCTCCGACGCGGGGCCCGATGCGTCGCACGGGCACGAGCCGCCTCCTGACCCGGCACTCGGCCGGCCTCACCCGCTTCCTGCAAATCGCGCACGGCGTTCGCCACGAGCTCGACGTGTTCGTGGACACGAGCGATCCGGTGAAGCTCTCGCGGCTGACCCTGACGAACGAGAGCGACCTCCCTCGTCGGCTGAGTGTCTTCGCCTACAACGAGTGGATCCTGGGTCCGCCCCGCGAGGGCCAGGCGCTCCACGTGGTGAGCGAGCTCGACACCGAGACGGGCGCGATCCTGGCGCGCAACCCCTACAACACCGAGTACCCCGGACACGTGGCCTTTGCCCACGCGAGCGAGCCCGCCCGCTCGGCCACCGGCGACAGGGCGTCGTTCCTGGGCCGCAACGGGTCGCTCGCGCGGCCGGCCGCCCTCGCCCGCGAGGCGCTGTCCGGCCGCTTCGGCGCGGGTCTGGACCCCTGCGCGGCGCTGCACGTGTCGATTCCTCTCGCCCCCGGCGAGACGCGCGCCCTCGTCTTCCTGCTGGGCCAGGCCCGGGACGCCGAGGTCGCTCGCGCGCTCGTCTCGCGCCACGGCTCGGCGGCGGCAGCCGAGTCTGATCTGCGCGCCGTACGTGAGGCGTGGGACGGCACGCTCGATACCGTCCAGGTGAGCACCCCGGACGACTCCTTCGACCTGCTGATGAACCGCTGGCTCCTCTACCAGGACCTGAGCTGCCGCCTGTGGGCGCGGTCCGGCTACTCCCAGCCCGGCGGCGCCTTCGGCTTCCGCGATCAGCTCCAGGATGGGATGGCGCTCGCGCTCGCCCGGCCGGACCTCACCCGCGAGCATCTGCTGCGCGCGGCCGGCCATCAGTTCGTCGAAGGCGACGTCCAGCACTGGTGGCACGAGCCGAGCGGGCGGGGCACACGCACCCGCTGCTCGGACGACCTGCTGTGGCTGCCGTACGCGGCGGCGCACTACGTGCGGACGACCGGAGACACGGGCGTCCTCGACGAGAGCGTGCCCTTCCTGGAAGCGCCACCGCTCGCTCCGGACTCTCAGGAGGCCTACATCCAGCCGCGCGTGTCCGGGGAGCATGGCTCGCTCTTCGAGCACTGCCGGCGCGCGATCGACAAGGGCCTCACCGCCGGGACGCACGGGCTGCCGCTCTTCGGAAGCGGAGACTGGAACGACGGGATGAACCGCGTGGGCGGGCAGGGTCGAGGCGAGAGCACGTGGGTGGGCTTCTTCCTGCACAGCGTGCTCGGCGAGTTCGTACCGCTGTGCGACGAGCGCGGCGACGCCGATCGAGCCCGGCGCTACCGCCGCGAGGCCGCCCGGCTCGCGGCGAAGCTCGAGCGGACGTGGGACGGCGACTGGTACCGGCGCGGATACTACGACGACGGCTCGCCGCTTGGGTCGGCCCAGAACGAGGAGTGCCGGATCGACTCGATCGCCCAGTCCTGGGCCGTGCTCTCGGGGGCCGTCCCCCAGCGTTTTGCCGACCGCGCCATGGATGCCGTCCGGGCGCAGCTCGTGCGGCGCGGACATGGGCTGCTCGCCCTGCTCACGCCTCCGTTCGATCGCTCGACAGAGGAGCCCGGCTACATCAAGGGCTATCCGCCCGGGGTGCGGGAGAACGGGGGCCAGTACACCCACGCCGCAGTGTGGACGGTGATGGCCATGGCGCGGCTCGGGTACGGCGACGAGGCGGTCGAGCTCTTCCACATGCTCAACCCCGCGAACCACACGCGCACCGCGAACGACGTCGAGCGCTACAAGGCCGAGCCCTACGTCCTCGCCGGCGACGTCTTCTCGCACCCGACTCACGCCGGTCGGGCGGGCTGGACCTGGTACACCGGGTCGGCGGGCTGGATGTACCGGGCCGGGCTCGAGAGCATCCTCGGCCTCCGCCGCCGGGGGGCGAGCTTCGAGATCGCCCCCTGCGTCCCCGCGTCCTGGCCCGGGTTCTCGATCGCGTGGCGCTTTGGCGCGACACGCTACTGGATCGACGTCCTCAACCCGGAGCGCCGCTCGCGGGGCATCGCCGAGGCCGTGCTCGACGGGACGTCGGTCGACCCCGGCGCGATTCCGCTCCGGGACGACGGTGGACGGCACGAGCTGCAGGTCGTCCTCGGCGACCGCGTCCTTGTCGCCACCCGGACCTGACGCGGCGAGGGTCCTCTTCGAGTGGTAGCATGCGCCCCTCGGGGGGGCGCATGACGGGCGGCGATCTCATCGCGGACGTTCTCGCCCGGCAGGGAGTCCGGTTCGTCTTCACCCTCTGCGGGGGGCACATCTCGCCCATCCTCGTCTCGGCAAAGGGCCGGGGGATACGGGTGGTGGACACGCGCCACGAGGCGACCGCGGTCTTCGCCGCCGATGCGGTGGGCCGGCTCACCGGGATCCCCGGGGTGGCGGTGGTCACCGCCGGCCCCGGCGTCACCAACACGATCACCGCGCTCAAGAACGCGCAGATGGCGGAGTCGCCGGTGGTCGTCCTCGGCGGGGCGCCGGCGACGCTGCTGCGGGGTCGGGGCGCGCTCCAGGACATCGACCAGATGTCCCTCGTGCGCCCGCACGTGAAGAGGGCGACGAGAGTCGCCCGCGTGCGCGACCTCGTGCCCGAGGTCGAGCGAGCCTTCCGCGTCAGCCGGGAAGGCGTCCCCGGCCCCGTGTTCGTCGAGTGCCCGATCGACCTGCTCTACCCGGAGAGAGTCGTCCGCGAGTGGTACGGGGCAAAGGCGCTCTCGGGAGCGCGGACGCTCCGCGAGCGGGCGACCGCGTGGTACGTCAGGCGCCACCTGGACCGGATGTTGGGGGGAGCGCCGACCGGATCCGTCTCCGTGCCCGTCGTTCCCGACGCCCCGCCGCCCGACGCCGCGCGCGTCGACCGCGTTCTTGAACTGCTCGCCCGGGCGGAGCGGCCGGTCGTGCTCGTCGGGAGCCAGGCGCTGCCCTCCCCGTCGCGGGTCGCGGCGCTGGTGGAGGCGCTGGAGACGCTCGGGGTGCCGGTGTATCTCTCGGGGATGGCGCGCGGGCTGCTCGGTCCCGCCCATCCGCTGCAGATGCGCCACCGGCGCAAGGAAGCCCTGCGCGAGGCCGACGTCGTCATCCTGGCCGGAGTGCCCTGCGACTTCCGTCTCGACTACGGACGGCACATCGGTCGCCGCGCGGCGCTCGTCTCGGCGAACCGGAACCCGGCGGAGATCGCGAAGAACCGCCGGCCCACCGTCGCGGTCCCGGGCCCACCCGACCTGTTCTTGCGCGCGCTCGCGGCGGCATCGCCTCAAGGGCGCCCGGGATGGGCCGCCTGGCTCGAGACCCTGCGCACCCGGGACGCCGAGCGCGAGAGCCGGATCGGCGAGGACGCCGGTGGGCCGTCGCCGGGCGGGCTCAACCCGCTCGCCGTGTGTCGGGGGATCGAGGCCGCGCTCGACGCCAACAGCGTCGTCGTCGCCGACGGGGGCGACTTCGTGGCGACCGCGTCGTACATCGTGCGCCCACGACGGCCGCTGTCGTGGCTCGATCCCGGCCCCTTCGGCACCCTCGGGGTCGGCGCGGGCTTCGCCCTCGCCGCGGCGCTCGTCCGGCCCGAGGCGGAGGTCTGGATCCTCTACGGGGACGGCTCGGCCGGCTACAGCCTGGCCGAGGCCGACACGTTCGCCCGGCACGGCCTCGGCGTCGTCGCCGTCATTGGAAACGACGGGGGCTGGACCCAGATCGCGCGCGACCAGGTCGAGATCCTGAAGGACGACGTCGCGACCACTCTCGCTCCGACGGACTACGACCGGGCCGCCGAGGGCCTGGGAGCGAAAGGGCTTCGCCTCGAGGAGAAGGACGAGATCGACGCCGTTCTCCAGGAGGCTCGACGACTGGCCCGCTCGGGGCAGCCGGTGTACGTCAACACGCGGATCGGACGGACCAACTTCCGCAAGGGATCGATCTCGATGTGAAGAGGGGGGCACGAGTGGGAGAACCGACCGACGACACACCGCCTCGCTTGACGAAGGAGGGCCCGCCCCACGACGGCTCTGCCGACCCGGCCCGACGAGGGTTGAACCGACGCGACTTCGTGCGGGTGGCGGGCCTGGGCGCGGCAGGACTCGCCGGGGCGGCGGGAGCGGCGAGGCCCGCCGCGGCCGCCTCCGACGCCGGGCTGAGCGAGGAGGCGCGGCGCGCCCTCACCGCCGACCCCGACTGGCCGAGCCTGCGCCACTACCCACCGGACCGCCTGGCCCGCATCGCCCTGCCCCTGGGCGGCATCGGCACGGGGACGGTGTCTCTCGGCGGGCGGGGCAACCTGATCGACTGGGAGATCATGAACCGCCCGGCGTACGGGTTCGTGCCGAGCGGCGGGGGAGCGAGCCCCTTCTTCGCCCTGTTCGCCCGCGCCGGTGGCGGCGAGCCGGTGACCCGCGTGCTCGAGGGAGAGGTCCCGCCCGAGGAATACGACGGCAGCCACGGCAGCGCGGCGCCGCTCGCGGGGCTCCCGCGGTTTCGCCACTGCTCCTTCGCCACCGCCTACCCGTTCGGCCGGGTGGTCCTCACCGATCCCGACGTGCCCCTCGAGGTGCACCTCAAGGCCTTCAACCCGATGGTCCCCGCCGACCCCGACACGAGCGGCATCCCCGTCGCCGTCTTCGTCTACGAGCTGCGCAACCCGGGCGACGTGCCCGTCGAGGCGTCGGTCAGCGGCTCGCTGCCCAACTTCGTCGGGATGGACGGCTCTCTGACGCGGAAGGACTGGAAGCAGGACCCGGTGCGCGTCGGCGCCTCGCGAAACCGGAACGTCTTCCGCTCGGGCCCCGCGTGCCGCGGCGTGCTTCTCGATTCCGAGGGCGTGTCGCCGCGCTCGGCGGCCTGGGGGTCGATCGCCCTCGTGACCCCCGCGACGGAGGGAGTGAGCCACCGGACGTCGTGGGTCCGCGAGGAGTGGGGGTTCCCGATCCTGGACTTCTGGGACGACTTCAGCGCGGACGGTCGGGTCGAAGAGCGCGAGAAGCCGGACGAGGCCGACATGCCCGTCGCCTCCCTCGCCGTCGCGGTGCAGGTTCCGCCCCGCGCCGCGCGCGAGGTCGTCTTCGTCCTCGCCTGGCACTTTCCCAACCGCTACTCGTGGACCCCGAAGGGGTCGGACGACGACCTCGTCGGCAACCACTACACGACCCTCTTTCGCGACGCGTGGGACGTGGCGGAGAAGACGGTCCCGCGCCTCGACGACGTGCGCCGGCAGACGGCGGAGTTCGTCACCACGTTCTGCGGAAGCGACCTTCCCGACGTGGTGAAGGAGGCGGCCCTGTTCAACGCGAGCACGCTGCGGACCCAGACGTGCTTCCGCACCCCCGACGGGCGCTTCTTCGGGTTCGAGGGGAGCGCGACCCAGGCCGGGTGCTGCCACGGCTCCTGCACGCACGTGTGGAACTACGAGCAGACGACGCCGTTTCTCTTCGGCTCGCTCGCGCTCACGATGCGGGAGGTGGAGTTCGCCCACGCCACCGCCGAAGACGGCCTGATGAGCTTCCGCGTGCATCTGCCCCTGTCGCGGAGCCAGGAGTTCGGCAAGGCGGCGGCGGACGGTCAGATGGGATGCCTCCTCAAGATGTACCGCGATTGGCAGCTCTCGGGAGACGATGCGTTGCTGCGCCGTCTCTGGCCCCACATCAAGAAGGCCGTCGAGTTCTGCTGGATCCCCGGGGGGTGGGACGCCGACCGCGACGGCGTGATGGAGGGCTGCCAGCACAACACCATGGACGTCGAGTACTACGGGCCCAACCCCCAGATGGCCCTGTGGTACCTCGGGGCGCTGCGCGCGACCGAGGAGATGGCACGCCACGTCGGAGACGAGAACTTCGCGAGCACGTGCCGCCGGCTGTTCGAGGACGGTCGCGCCTTCGTCGACTCCCGCCTCTGGAACGGCCACTACTACGAGCAGGAGGTGCGCGCGCCCGAGGACCCGTCGCAGATCGCCCCGAGCCTCCTCGTGGGGATGGGGGCGAAGGACGTGACCCGCCCCGACTACCAGCTCGCCGCGGGCTGCGAGGTGGACCAGCTGGTGGGCCAGCTCGCCGCCCACGTCTGCGCCCTCGGGCCCCTCGTCGACCCGGGTCACGCCCGAACGACGCTGCAGAGCGTCCTCCGGTACAACCTGCGGCGCGACGTCCGCGGACACTTCAACGGCATGCGCGCCTACGTGCTCAATGACGAGTCGGGGCTGCTCGTGGCGAGCTACCCGAGCGACCGCCCGCGGAACCCCTTCCCCTACTTCTCGGAGGCGTGGACCGGCCTCGAGTACGCGGCCGCGGCCGGCATGATCTACGAGGGCATGGAGGGGGAGGCGGTCGAGAGCATCGAGCGGGTGCGGGCCCGGTACGACGGGCTCCGCCGCAACCCTTTCGACGAGGCGGAGTGCGGCCGCCACTACGCCCGGGCGATGGCGGCGTGGGCGGCGGTCCTGGCGTGGACGGGCTTCGTGTACTCGGCGCTCAGCCGGACGCTCACCCTCGCCCCCCGGCCCGGCCGGTTCTTCTGGTCGAGCGGCCATGCGTGGGGCGACTACGTCCTTGGCGGCTCCGGGGACGCGCGTGAGCTGACGCTGCGGGTCCGGGGCGGACGGATCGCGGTCGGGCGCCTGGTCCTGACGGGTCACGGGCGGCTGGTCCTGGATGCGGAGCGCTCGCTGGTCCGAGGCGACTCGCTCGCGGTGAGCGTCCCGCGCGAGACGGCGGACTCTCGATGGCCCCGCTGACCGGCCCCTGGCTCCTGTACGGAGCGAACGGCTACACCGGCGAGCTCGTCGCGCGTCTGGCCGCGACCCGTGGTCACCGGCCGATCCTGGCCGGACGACGCGCCGACGCCGTCTGCGCCCTCTCCGACGAGCTTGGCTTCCAGCGTCGCCTCTTCACACTCGACGAGCCGCCGGCCGTCGACCAGGGTCTCTCCGGGATGAGCCTGGTCCTCAACTGTGCGGGTCCGTTCTCGCGCACCGCCCGGCCGATGGCCGAGGCGTGTCTCCGCACCGGCACCCACTACCTCGACGTCACCGGAGAGGTGGACGTGATCGAGGCCCTCGCCGCCCGCCACGAGGAGGCGCGCGAGGCCCGCGTCGTCCTCCTCCCCGCGTGCGGCTTCGACGTCGTGCCCACCGACTGCCTCGCCCGACACCTCCAGGAGCGGCTCCCGGGTGCGCGACGCCTCGCCCTCGGCTTCGAGGCCCACGGCCGCCCCTCGCGGGGAACGGCCACCACCGCGCTCGAGCGCTTGAACGGGGGCGGCCTCGTGCGCCAGGGAGGGGTTCTCACGCCGGTCCCACCCGCGTGGAGGACGAGAACGATCGACTTCGGGAACGGTCCCCGGCGGGCGATCACGATTCCCTGGGGCGACGTCGCCACCGCGTGGCACACGACGGGGATCCCCGACATCGAGGTGTACATGGCGGCCCCGGCGTCGCTGCGCCTCCTGTCGCGGGCGAGTCGCGGCCTCGCGTCGCTTCTCTCCTCGGGCCCGGTGCGGCGGCTCCTCGAGAGCCGCGTTCGCGCCTGGCCGCGCGGGCCGTCGGCGGAGGAGCGCCGGAGGCGGCGCACGCACGTGTGGGGCGAGGTCGAGGACGGCGCGGGCCGGCGGGCGGTGAGCCGGCTCGTGACTCCCCAGGCCTACACGCTGACGGCGGCGGCCGCTCTCGCCGCCGTCGAGCGCGTCCTCGCCGGGGGAGCCTCGCCGGGGTTCGAGACGCCGGCCCGGGCCTTCGGGCCCGACTTCGTCCTCGAGCTCGAGGGAGTGGTGAGGCACGACGAGGAGGTGTCCGCGACGCCCGCTTGACGCCTCGCTCGAGCACCCATGGCTCTCTACGTCGGCATCTTCCTGGTCACCCTCTCCGGCCTCGTGTTCGAGATCGGGCTCACCCGGATCTTCTCGGCCACGATCTGGTACCACTTCGCCTTCGTCGCCATTTCGGTGGCGCTGCTCGGGTGGGGGCTCGGCGGCTTCTCGCTGCACCTGCTGCGCCGCCGCGTGGCCTTCTCCCGGGACGGGGCGGCGGCGCTGACGTTCCTCTACGGTCTTTCGATCCCCGTCGGGCTCTGGCTGATCGTCCGGCTCCCCATGACCCCGGACCGCCTCGCCTTCTACTTCCTCGTTTCGCTCGTTCCGTTCCTCCTCGCGGGCATGGCGCTGTCGATGGTCTTCGCCCTCGGCCGCGAGGACGCGGGCCGGCTCTACTTCGCCGACCTCCTCGGGGCCGCGACCGGGGCCCTCGCGGTCACGTTCCTCCTCTCGTGGCTCGGGGGGGAGCGGGCGCTGCTCGCGGTGGCGATCGCGCCGCTCGGGGCCGCCGCCTGCTTCTCGAGACGCTTTCGACTTCCCGCCGTCGTCACCGCCGCTGCCCTCCTCGCGGCGGTGGCGACTAATGAGCGCACGGGGCTCGTTCGGATCGCGGGGGCGCCGACCAAGGCGATGTACCGGCACCTCGCGGGCACGCCGGGGACGCGGGTCGTCCTCACCGGCTGGAACGCCTACTCGCGCATCGACGCCGTCACCGGCTTCGAGCCGCCGTACCTGGCGCGCCTGTACATCGACGCCGACGCCTGGACGAACGTCCTCGAGTGGACCGGCCGTGTGGAGAGCCTCAAGGGGGCGCGCAAGTGGTTTCGGGC
>Ga0326597_10008928_pt1 | contig 13477 bp, 14 predicted proteins | sample RVTome_12_FD_203789 | JGI IMG/M metagenome (GOLD analysis project Ga0326597, IMG submission 203789) | Soil microbial communities from uranium-contaminated site in the Upper Colorado River Basin, Wyoming, United States - RVT100D185 | ecosystem: Environmental > Terrestrial > Soil > Contaminated >... | reverse complement strand
TCACCTAACTTTACATAATATCGGAATTGGAACACGCAAAATATTTTTGGGTGAGAAAAATGATGATAACAGCGTAAAATCAAAGGGGTGGAATTTCCCCGCACTCTATAAACTTAATGAACTCAATGAACTCAATACACTCAACGAACCCGATTGCTTGTCAATTTTTCGGTGGAATGGGTTTTTTAATACGTCTATATTTGCAGTACAAACTTGTAAGATTATGAATACAACATTAAGCACATTACCGCCCCAGTCAGAAATGAAGAAAGCCGTTTACTCGCGCGATAAGAGCTATGACGGGATTTTCTTTACAGCAGTAAAAAGCACGGGGATTTTCTGCCGCCCGGGCTGTTCATCACGCAAGCCGAAGGAGGAGAACATTGTCTTTTACCCCACCGCAAGAGACGCAATGTTTGCGGGCTTCAGGGCATGCAAGAAATGCAAACCTCTGGAGCTTTCCGGCTCACACCCCGAATGGGTAAAGAAGCTTATGGATGAAGTCGAGAAATCCGAAACCAAACGCATAAGAGATTACGAGCTTCGCAAAATGGGTATCGAGCCCGCAAGGGCGCGCAGGTATTTCCTCAAAAACTACGGAATAACCTTTCACGCATACCAGCGCTCAAGACGGCTTGCATCGGCTTTAACGCAAATCAGAAACGGCAGCGATTTGGACGACGTGATTTTAGGAAACGGCTATGAATCGCACAGCGGGTTCCGCGATGCATTCGGCAAAGTGTTCGGCAAATCACCCGGCAAATCACGCTCGAGCGAGGCAGTTGTTACATCGCTGCTGGAAAGCGAGCTCGGACCGATTATACTCGGCGCAACTTCAAAAGGGCTCTGCCTTGCGGAGTTCACCGAAAGGAGAATGCTTGAGTTTCAGCTTAAGACTCTGCGCAAGAGATTTGATGCGGCAATCGTTCCCGGAACAAATGAACACATCGAACAGGCGAAAGCCGAGCTGAAGGAATACTTCGCGGGCAACCTGAAAAGCTTTAAAGTCCCGCTGGTTTATCCCGGCACGGAGTTTCAGGTAAAGGTGTGGAACGAGCTGCGGAGAATTCCCTACGGCAAAACAATTTCATACATTGAGCTTGCAGAGTGTGCGGGATACAAAGGCGCGTCACGCGCTGTCGGCACCGCAAACGGAATGAACCGCATTGCGATAATCATACCCTGCCACCGTGTTGTTAACAAAAACGGAAAGCTCGGCGGTTACGGCGGCGGTGTATGGCGCAAGCAATGGCTCCTTGATTTGGAAAGGGGAGTGCTGAAGCTGTAACGTTTTAAGTTATTTCAAAATCAGGATACGATTCATATTTTTGCAGAGTGAAAACGCAAAATGGTAATATTGATTACACGAAGTACCCGCTTCCGAGAATAAGGCATCATGCAAACCCTGTTTTGTACTTTCCCTTAAAACAGCACAAGGGCGAAAAGCTGAGATATCCGCCGCTCATTGATAGACTTGATTGGAATGATGTCTTTGCAAACGGTGAAGCTGCGAAGTATCTTGATGTTGGCTGCGGATTGGGAAAGTTCATGCTCGAGACTGCGGTGCGAAATCCCGGTGTAAACATCCTCGGCTGTGAAGTCAGACAAGGTGCTGTTGAATGGATTAGCAAAGTCATAGCAGGCGAGAAGATTGCAAATGCAAAAGCTCTATGGTACAGCGCGGTTAATGGTTTCGGATTTATTGATGATGAATCGATTGAGAAGATATTCTACTTTTTCCCTGACCCGTGGATTAAGAGGCGCCACAACAAACGCAGGGCATTTTCGATTGAGCTGCTTGGTGAATTCCACAGGATACTTGAACCGGACGGAACACTCTATATAATGACGGATGTCCCCGAAGCCGATAAGCACCAGCAGGAAATCTTAGCCGAACATAGTGGATTTTCATATAGTTACGTTGCCGATGAGGAGTGGGATTTGCGGGTTAGAACCAACCAGGAGGAGTTCTGTATGAGGAAAAACATCCCGTTTATTAGAATGGTATGCAGAAAGAACAAAATCAAAAATAGCTTTAAATCTTTGTTAAGTAGTATTTTTTCACGTGTTTTCACCTTTATAATTATTTCATTTCTGAATATATTTGCCTTTAAACCTTAATCAGTTAATTATTAAGAAAAAGGAGTAAAGATGCAATGTCGCTTTTAAAAGCAAAACTTGCTTCCCAAATTCCGAATTTGAGAGAAAGAGTTCGAAATTTGGGAAAAACCTATGGCTCAAAAGTAATATCAGAGGTTACGGTGGAACAGGTTTTAGGAGGGATGAGAGGGATTAAGTCTCTTGTGTGTGATACCTCAGAAGTTGGACTTGAAACGGGTTTGATAATTCGCGGGATTCCGATACTTGGGCTAACTGATAAGCTGCCGGAAGAAATTCTTTGGTTAATGCTTACGGGCGAGCTTCCGAGTGAAGCCGAATCCAAAGATTTACAGAACGAGCTTAAGAATCGTTCAGAGGTTCCCGATTATATTTGGGCAATATTAAAAGCTTTTCCAAAAGATGCACACCCAATGTCGATGCTTACTTCATTGATAAATGCGCTTGAGCATGAATCGAAATTCAGGGTTGAATATGATAAAGGAATGCATAAGGATGTGTACTGGGAATTCGCACTTGAGGATTCGCTGGATTTAATAGCAAAGATACCTGTTATTGCTTCTGCAGTTTACAGAACAAGGTTTGGCAAAGGTGAGATTATTAAACCAAGTCCTCATTTGGATTGGGGAGCTAATTATGCTTACATGCTTGGAATTAATGATAACAAAAACGAGTGGTATAAGCTTATGAGAATGTATATGGTTTTACACAGCGACCATGAGAGCGGTAATGTGAGTGCTTTTACATCTCATGTGGTCGGCTCCGCATTATCCGATGCTTATTATTCGCTCGCTGCCGGATTGAACGGGCTTGCAGGTCCGCTTCACGGGCTTGCAAATCAGGAATGTTTGAAGTTTGTTCTTGAGATTTTGGAACATTTTGGTAAAGTCCCTAGCGATGAAGAAATAAGAAATTATGCACATGAAAGATTAGACAAGGGGTTAGTTATTCCAGGTTACGGTCATGCCGTGTTAAGAGTAACTGATCCGAGGTTTACAGCTTCAATTGAATTTGGGAAAGAACATATTCCAAACGACGAGAGATTTATAGTTGTTGAAAAACTTTTTAACATTGTACCTCAAATACTTATTGAACAGGGTAAGGCAAAAGACCCTTGGCCTAATGTAGATGCCGCTACGGGAGCGTTACTATATCACTACGGTATAAGGGAATTTGATTATTATACTGTGATATTCAGCGTATCAAGATCGCTTGGAATCTGCTCGCAGCTTATTTTAAGCCGCGCAACGGGCGAGCCGATTACACGCCCTAAATCAGTTACAACTGCCTGGCTTGAGAAAGCAGTTTTGAATTAACCTAATTTGGATGAGCGAAAGTAAAGAGAATACCCAAGCAGTTAAGAATAATCGTCAAAATCAAAAGTCAAAAGGCAGCCAATATATTATAGTTTTGCCCCTTTTGCTTGGTATTTTCTTTTTTGTTGGTTTTAATCAAATAGATTCTAAGAAGGAAAATTCAGGTGAAACAGAAACATACAGCGAAGTTAAGAAGAAAAAAAATTCTAAGATTAACTTTTCCGCTCTTCTTGCAGCGGAGCAGTTTTCTCAAAGTCTTCGCGATACTGTTTATACAAATGATGATATATGGCTGGAGCTAAGGATTGATCAGCAGCTGCTTTACGTTCATTACAGAGATGGAAAAACAATCAAATATCCCGTTTCAACTGGCAATCCTTTCTTAAGCAAGAGTGTTGAATCCCGCCCCGGACTTTACTCGATTTTTTTAAAGGAAGAAGTTCACCTCTCGACACAATTTAATGATGCACGGATGAATTTCTATATGCCCTACAATATGGGCATTGGTTTTCATAGTCTCCAGGGAACCGGGTATTACGGACATTTGGGCGTTAGACCTTCATCTCATGGCTGTATCAGGATGAGGAATGACGATGTGAAAGCTTTATTTTATCAGTGTAAAATAGGAACTCTTGTTCTTTCGCATAAAGGTAAGAGTGCGAGGGTTGTTGCATTTGCACCCGAAGGATTCAAGAATGAAACGGAGTATACTAAGGAAGATTATATGAATATGCTTGCATATAATTTAAGTTCGTTGATTGAAGGTAAGCATTTCATAAATCAGCCAAAGAGATTTATTATTGATGGAACTGTAATTCCGAGAATTGGAATTAATGTTAACTCAATCGATAATATTCCGGTGAAACAAGAGCTCCCAATTGCTATTTCAAATGTTGAGATTTTGCCGGATAAATTGAGCCAGGGATACACATATATTGGAAATATAAAAGATGTGTTTGAAAATGAGCTTGCCCAAAAGTTTTTATATGATGAAAAAGACACAAATTTAGCTTCAGTAAGTGTTGATTTATCCGTGAATCCTGAAATGATTAAAAAGTACGTTCACAACCCATTGGGCATACTGCCTTACTTTCCTCCGGACAGGTAACTTAAAAACTAAAAATATTTTTAATGGTAAAACTTATTGCAATGTATAAAACTCCGGAAGATGTTGAAGCTTTTGATAAGCATTATTTTGAAGTCCACATGCCGATAGTGGCTAAAATTCCGGGCTTAATAAAATCCGAAGTATCAAAACTAAAAGCTCTGCCTGGCAGCGAGAACAAATATTACATGATGACCGAGATGTATTACGATGATATGGATGCCTTCAATGCAGCTATGGCTTCACCCGAGGGCAAAGCTTCCGCAAAAGATTTAGTGAATTTTGCTAAGGATACTGAATTTTATCTGGGTAGTGTAAAGTGAAGTTTTAACCAAGTTTTAACGCTTTTTGTTGTGTTCGGGCTTGTATTTATTGACTTTTTTTTCTATAATGCGTATCCTATTTATAGAAATTGGAACAAAATTTATGCATTTTTTGTATAAGTTTTAAAGAATTTATAAAATTGCCTGCCTGCTGCAGGCAGGTTAGAATCATAGGAGGAGTTTATGGTTAGCGATAATATAGAGGTCCTTCAGGATACTGGATACGGCGCATCTGAGCTTAAGAAGACTTATCAGAAGTATCTTCAGAAAGGGTTGATTTTTGCAATATTGATTCACGGCTTTATAATTGGAACATATTTATTTGCCAATTATATCCGCGGGCTCGAAGAAAGCAAAAGCAAAGATATTCAGCAAAGGATTATAAATATTACCGACCTTGAACCGCCTCCTTCGGCAACAGATGAGGAAGAACCGCCTCCTCCTAAAATTGAAGAGCCTCCAGTTGCTCCTCCAAAGGATTTGACGGCATTAACCCCGGAACCCGTGGCTAAGGAGAAAGCTGAGGAACAGACAATCAAGACGCAAGAAGAACTTGAGCAAATTAAAGCGCCGGTTGGGAATCAGGATTCCGGAAAATTCCAGTTTTCGGGAAATATAAAAGTCGAGGAGAAGAAAATAGAAGAAAAGATTGAGAAGAAAGAAAAGGTTGAGGAGAAAAGTGTTTATCAATCATTTGAAGTTGAAAAAGCACCCGAGTGCGTAAACTTAGCGCAGGTTAGGGCTTCAATGAGATACCCTGAAGTTGCAAGAGAAGCTGGTATGGAAGGCAGAGTAACCGTGAAAGTTCTCGTAGGACCCGATGGAAATGTTATTAAAGTCGGTTCAGTAAGCGGGCCAGAAATATTTCATGATGAGGTTCGCGACAAGGCATCAGATTTACAGTTTACGCCGGGACTTCAAAATGGAAAGCCAGTAAAAGTTTGGGTTACTGTTCCTTTTAACTTTAAGCTTAAATAATTTAAGAACAGGCCTGCCTGCAGCAGTCAGGCAAGACGAAATCCCTGCCTGCTTTTACGCAGGTCTTTATTAGGGATTGATTTTTGAAAGTATATAATTATTTTACCTTAGGAATTTCCCTCATCTTTACGGTGATGGGAATTCTTGTTTTAGCAGGTGCATACAATACTGGTGAACTTTTTCGAAACAACGAGTACGTTCGGTATTTATTTGGAAGTATACTTGTTATTTACGGAATTTTCAGGGCATACAATGTATATATAAAAATGAAACAGGGTAATAAAAAAAAACTGCATTACTACAACGACGATGCGGAGTAGAAACATACCCTTTTTATAATTTGTTTAACTGTATATGACTGTATATGGATGTGATACTAAATAAAATAACATTATTCGCAATATTCACGGTTTTTGTTCTTTTTTCAGCATGTGATTACACTACTCAAAAATCCGTTACAACTGTTGGAGAACTTACAGTCGGTGTAGATGAAGGATTATTGCCTGTTATGAATAAAGAGGCTTCTGAATTCATGAGATTGAATAATGAGGCAAAAATAAATTTAACAGTTAAAACCACAAAAGAACTAATTGCCGATTTAAACAGCGGAGATTATAAAACGATAGTCGTTGGCAGAGATTTAACCAAAGAAGAAGCTGACATTTTTACAGCTAATAAAATTGAATTGAAGAAAAATATGTTTGCTTTAGACGGAATCGGAGTCATTGTAAATCCTAAAAATCCTCTTACTAAACTGAACTTCAACGAATTGAAGCGAATATTTACGGGAGAACAGGAAGACTGGAAGGATTTAGACGGTAATAACAAGGGCGTTTATAAAGGAAAAATGAAAGTCCTTATTGCAAGAAAAAACGCATCCATTCATGATATATTTAAAGAAAAGGTTTTGGCAGGACGCGATTTTGCTAAATATGACCTGATATGCAGTACCTCAACTCAAATGATGAACGATATAAGAGCCAATGAAAATGCTGTAGGATTTATATCAATGGCTTGGATTACCGTTTCGAGCGATACTCTGGATACGAGCGTTAAGCCTTTAAAGATTGCATTTGTGGACCCGCAATCAGGCAAAATAGGCGACTACGTAAGCCTTCATCAGGCGTATATTGCGGATAAATCTTACCCGTTAGTAACTGAGTCTTACATAATATCAGGGGATTTTTCTTTGAATGTTTCGGTCGGCTTTACAAGCTTTTTAGTTTCTTATGACGGACAAAGAATAGTTCTGAAATCAGGACTTGTACCTGTAACACAGCCGGTTAAGATAATTCAATTAAACTAAAATATATGGAGATGCCCAATAAAAATACTTTGAGAACATTATTTGCAGTTTTATTTTTGTGTGCGGCTTTTAATCTTTATGCACAAGATAATCTTGAAAAAGGAATTTCAGCAATTAAAAAGGGAGATTATCTGAATGCATTGAATTTGCTGAAAAGCGTGGAAAAAGATTCATACAATGCAAATTTATACTATGGTATAGCATTGTTTTATACAGGCTCAGAAAAAGATGCCGAAAAATATTTAAAGACGGCGATTAAAAAGGATGACGAGCGTCCAGAAGCATATTCTTTTCTTGGAGAACTCTTCACGTCTCAGAAAAAATACGGTGCCGCTGCCTCGCAGTTTGAAAATGCGAGAAAATACCTTCCATTAAGCAAAACAAAGGATGATTTAGATAATGAAGAAATTGAGCTCATTATTCAGGTGTTAAGCGCTGAAGCGGATAATTTTATTGCAGATGGCAAGGTGGATAAAGGCATTACCTCTTTAACCACGGCAAGAACATATGACGATAAAAACCCCGTAATCTACGTGGGGCTTGGTGATGCTTATCTTGCAAGAGGTGCTTATGAACCAGCAATTACAAATTATGAACTTGCTCTCAAATACAAACCTAATTACGCACCTGCGCTCTATGGTTTGGGAAGAATTGCTTTTAAACAGAAAAAGTACAGCCTGTCTTTAGAAAATCAAATAAAGGCAGCCGGAGCAGATAATAACTTTGCCCCGGCTTTTTTTGAAAAAGGGTTGATATTTTATTTATTAGACAGGTTCACAGATGCTATCGAAGCATTCGAAAGGTATGACAAGCTTGTTCCCGGCTCGCCGAGAGGTAAAACATACCTTGCAAAATCTAATTATGGAAAAGGTGAGTATGATAGAGCACTTGAAATTCTGGATGAAGTTCTTTCAAAGGACCCAGAGTACAGCGAAGCTAACAAATATAAAGCATACGTATTAATTGAGAAAAAAGAGTTTTCAAAAGCAGAAGAGTATTTTAATAAAGTTAAGCTGGAAGATTTAAACTCCGAAGATTATATGAAATGGTCTAAAATTTATACTGATAAAAAAGAATTTACAAAAGCTTACGAGCTTCTTGATAAAGCGCTTGAAATTGATTCAGTTGATGAAAACGTTTACTTTGAATACGGCAAGGCTTTGTTTGGCGAACAAAAATATGGAGACGCGCTCATAAAATTCAATAAAGCCATTGAGCTGGGTGTACTAAACGTTGCAGCTTATATTTATTCTGGAATCTGTTATTATTACTTAGAGGAATATGATAAAGGTATTGAAATAATCACTAAAAGTATCGAGATTTCTCCAAATGTTGCCTCAGCATGGCTTTGGCGGGCAAATAACTATGCCAATTCTTCATTCAAAGAAGGGATAGCCCCCGAAGATAAAAAGAGCCGTGAGCTAAAGGCTTGTGAGGATTATAAAAAATATCTTGAGTTAGAGCCGAATGACGCTTTTGCTCAGGAACAGGTTAAAAAATTCTGCGGGAATAACCAGTAGTTATTAATGGGTGATTTAACTGCATTTATAAACGGGAATAAAGAAAGATACATCAGCGAGCTTAAGGAATTTTTAAAATTTCCAAGTATCAGCACAAACCCTGAGAATAAAAATGATGTTCACGAGTGCGCGGGGTATGTTAAGCGGCACCTTGAAAAAATAGGGATGGAAAATGCTGCAATTTACCCTACGAAAGGTCACCCGATAGTTTACGCTGATTGGCTTAATGCAGGAACCGATAAGCCAACGATTTTAATATATGGTCATTATGATGTTCAGCCGGTTGACCCTGTTGATTTGTGGACCTCGCCGCCTTTTGATGCTGAAATAAGGGGTGAGAATATTTATGCCCGCGGCTCCGCTGATGATAAAGGGCAGGTCTTTATTCATTTTAAAGCTCTTGAGGCGCATTTTAATCAGAATAATTCACTGCCGATTAATATAAAGCTTTTAATCGAAGGCGAAGAAGAAATCGGCAGCGTTAATCTTGAAGATTTTATAGCTGAACATAAGGATTTATTAAAGTGCGATGTAGTTGTCATTTCTGATACTGCGATGTACGATAAGGATGTCCCCGCAATCGGCTATGCACTCCGCGGACTATGCTATATGCAAGTCGAAGTTACAGGACCGAACCGCGATTTGCATTCAGGACAGTTCGGAGGTTCGGTGGAAAATCCCATAAATGCGCTTGCAAATATGATTACGAAGCTTAAGGATGAAAACGGGAAAATATTAATTGACGGTTTTTATGATGATGTCCTTCCATTGAGCGGTAAGGAAAAGGGAGAACTTAAAAAACTTCCTTTTAGCGATGAAAATTATGCTAAGGGACTTGGAGTCGATGAATTATTTGGTGAAGCAGGATATACAACTTTAGAGCGTATATGGACAAGGCCTACCCTGGACTGCAATGGTATTTGGGGCGGTTTCACCGGAGAAGGAGCAAAAACGGTTCTTCCTTCTAAAGCTTATGCAAAGATAAGTATGCGTCTTGTGCCAAATCAGCATCCCGATAAAATTGAGAAATTGTTTACGGACTGCATTTATAAGATTGCCCCTAAATCCGTTAAAGTTAAAGTTTATGGTTTGCATCACGGTAAGCCCGTCGTTACTCCTATTGATAGTAAATGGGTTAAAGCTGCATTCGATTCCTTAAAAAGGGGATTTGGGAAAGAACCTGTTTTTATTCGCGAGGGCGGCTCTATTCCAATTGTACTTACATTCAAGGAGCTTCTGGGCGTGGACACCGTTTTGCTGGGCTTTGGACTCCCCGATGAAAACGCACACTCGCCGGATGAGCATTTGAATTTAAATAATTTCCATAACGGAATAATAACTGCCTCGCTCTTTTATAATGAACTTGCTAAATTGAATCCGTAGTAAATTAATATTATCCTAATTTATAATGCAGACAAAAGCAAAAGGTAAAAAATCACAATCACGCTTAGGCAAACAGAAAAAGGAGTTTTCCTTCCCGCTTGAGAAAGAAAATTTCATGATAATAGGGGCAGGCATAGCTCTGCTTATAATCGGCTACATTTTAATGGCTCAGAACTCCGTTGACGGATTTATACCCACAGTTGTTTCGCCAATTCTGCTTGTAATTGGCTACTGTATTGTCATCCCTTACGGGATTTTAAGAAGACCAAAATCAGCAGTTACTAGTGAGCAAATTGAACAGCCGGAGGAAACGAGTGCTGCTAAGAGTTCAGTGAGCTCTAATATAAAAACGAGTTAACCCGCGGAATCAGGACGGAATCTTTAAGGCAGATTTTTAATCTGTCCTTTTTTATTTATCAGGAAACTTTACAATATCGTTTTTAGTTGTTCCTACAATTTCAAAAAGCTCATTCTGCTCTTTTTCAGGTACCTTGAATTTATCAAGAACCTTTTTGAAATCCCCTGCCATGACGTTCCATTCGCTTCCGGTTATATCAAGATGCTGATGCGACTCTTTCATCGAGCGGCCCGTATATTTAATCGGCCCTCCGGTGACCTCGCATACAAGAGCTGTGACTTGAAACTTAAGACCTGCCTTTGGTACCCTGTCCCGGGCTTCTTTAATATTAGGATTAGCATTGAGTACATCATTTACAAGCAGAGTTTCAATAAATTCATCAACAACTGTTGCTATGGAATAAACCCCTCCAAGCCGCTCGTATAATGATTTTTCCTGTGCTTGTAACTGAGCTGATATTAAAATCACTGCGAATAAAACAGATAATGATGTCTTAGTTTTCATGATAATTCCCCTTTGAGTTTATAATTTTAACCTCTTTAGCAATGAAAGCAAAATTAAAAAAACTTTTTCAAAATGTCAACAGTTTGAAAATATTGCTATTTAATGAGAACCATCTTCTTTGTATTTGTATATATCACGCTGAGTGAAGCCGAAGGGTCTGTTGCTGTTAACTGATAAAAATACACCCCGCTGGGATAATTAGAAGCTTCCCAATCCACTTCATAGCTGCCGGGATTGAGCTGCTCATTTACAAGCATAGCAACTTCCCTTCCGAGCCCATCATAAACAACAAGCTTTGCAAATGAACTCTTTGGCAATGCAAACCTTATCTTTGTAACAGGGTTAAACGGATTAGGATAGTTTTGGTACAATTCAAATGAAGAAGGTATCTCATTTGATACTGGCTGAATACCGACAATTGTGCAGATAATTGTAAGTGTTCCGCCGGTGTTGGTTAAGCTTGTTGGAGAAGTAACTATTGATGTTGGAGAATTAACTATAGAAGTTGGGCTACCCAAAGTTCCGTGTGTTCCTGAAATGCTTGGAGGCGAGGAAGAATTTCCGCATGTATTACCGCTGCCGTCAAGCTTTGCAAGGTACTTATTAAAATTGTTGATCCAACCAGCCACAGCATAACCGCCGTCTGTGGTTTGTATGATGGAACTGGCACGGTCATAATTTGCACCTCCCACAGTTCTGCTCCATTGGAGCGTGCCGCTGGAGTCAAGCTTTACAATGTACATATCATCACCCCCTGCTCCAAAAGAGTTGGTTACACCAGCCACAGCATACCCGCCGTCTGTGGTTCGTATGAAGGAATTTGCAAAGTCATTACCTGTTCCGCCGACAGTTCTGCTCCACTGGAGCGTTCCGCTGCCGTCAAGCTTTACAATGTAGAAATCACCGCTCCCTGCATAACCCGCCATTACATATCCGCCGTCTGTGGTTTGTATGATGGAGGAGGCATAGTCATAACCTGTTCCGCCGACAGTTCTGCTCCACTGAAGCGTGCCGCTGCCGTCAAGTTTCACGATGTACACATCATTTAACCCTGCTCCAAAAGAGAAGGTATAGCCAGCCACAGCATATCCGCCGTCTGTGGTTTGTATGATGGAAGAGGCACCGTCCTCACCTGTTCCCCCGACAGTTCTGCTCCACTGGAGCGTTCCGCTGCCGTCAAGCTTTACAATGTACATATCCTGGTTCCCTGCTCCAAAAGATTGGGTCCTGCCAGCCACAGCATACCCGCCGTCTGTAGTTTGTATGATGGAATAGGCATAGTCAGGATTATTTCCTCCCACAGTTCTGCTCCACTGGAGTGTGCCGCTGGCGTCAAGCTTCACGATATACATATCCCCATTCCCTGCTCCAAAAGAGTTGGTGAAACCAGCCATAGCATACCCACCGTCTGTGGTTCGTATGATGGAAAGTGCATAGTCATCACCTGTTCCGCCGACAGTTCTGCTCCACTGGAACGTACCGTTACCATCAAGCTTCACGATATACATACCCAGATTCTCATAACCAGCCACTGCATAGCCGCTGTCTGTGGTTTGTATGATGGAATGGGCATAACCTGTTCCGATAGCCAGCTGGAATTGAGACTGGGCGTTAACAGTTAGTAGTGAGCAGTTAATAGTTAATAGTGTTAGTAGAATTTTGAAATATGAGTTTTTCATTTTAGTATTTCCTTATAGATTTTATAAATCTGATGAATTTGTATAGATCCTTCGCTTCGGCTCAGGATGACTTTCCGCCAGTGGGCGGACAAGTCATTTCACCAATCCCGAACAATCGGGATTTCAAAAATAACTTCCGTTATTTTATCAAAATCCCCGCCGAAGCGGGATTGACCCAGAGGGTACCTCCTGCCTGAGTCAGGCAAGTGGCGTCAGATATTTATCTGACGCGTGTCAGGTGGATACCTGACACCACTATTCAATTGTTTATAAAGCCTTTTGCATGCTTTAGTGATTACAGTATCCTGGTCTGCTTTCATTATCATCTGCAATTTGTCTATCAGTTTATGAGTTGTTTTTTTGAGCCTGTATCCCTTTGCAGTCTTTTCTGTTTTGTGTTTAATTATCAGCACCATTTTTTATGTGCACCCCCTATGCACCAAACTGTGCACAAGTATATACTATTAAGCGAGGCAATGCAAAGAAATTTTCCCCAAGTAATTCAAAAATTTCTTTTAATAAAAGTTCGAAATCAGCACGGTAACCCATTTCGCTGGTTTCTTTATGCCTGAATTTGTCTGAAATAGAATGTAAGTAGTTATCGAAAATATTTTTCATTTATTTGAAAATTCTTCGTGCCTTAGTGTCTTTGTGGCTGAATTATTCCCCAAATTTACATATTCTCAACAACTTAATAAAGGGAGAAGTGAGACGTGAAAGGTGAGACGTGAAAAACAACCCCCGATAAGTTTTAGGCGGTAAATTATTTTTTTGATTTATTGAAAAATACCCTTTAAAGCTACTAACCAGTCCCCCCTTTGCTAAAGGGGGGATGAGATTTGCAATTTGCGTTTATGAACAATCAATGAAAAATTATTAAACTTACA
>Ga0326597_10008927_pt1 | contig 13478 bp, 7 predicted proteins | sample RVTome_12_FD_203789 | JGI IMG/M metagenome (GOLD analysis project Ga0326597, IMG submission 203789) | Soil microbial communities from uranium-contaminated site in the Upper Colorado River Basin, Wyoming, United States - RVT100D185 | ecosystem: Environmental > Terrestrial > Soil > Contaminated >... | reverse complement strand
CCTTCCTCGTCGCTGGATTCTTCAAGACCGGGCTCTACGAGACGGATGCCAAGGGCATGATCCTCCGACTCGAGGACGCCGAGGAATTCCTCCACCTGCGCGACGCGGCCGGCACGCTCAGCGTCTCGGGAATCCGGATCGCGGCGGAGGAAGCCTTCCAGGATACGGAATCGCTCGCCCGCTTGCGCGCGGAGGTCGAACGCCGGCTCGAGGAGAACGGGGTGCTCTTCGCGACAGCGCAGACCTGGCGCGAGGCGCGAGCGCCGCTCCTCGCGGCGGTGAAGGTCGAGAAGGTGATCGTCAGCATCATTCTCGGCGCGGTGATCCTCTTCGCCGGCTTCATGATCTTCATCATCCTGACGGTCCAGGTCGTCGAGAAGAGTCGCGACATCGGCGTTTTGCAGTCGCTCGGCGCGAGCGCGCGCGGCATCGCGGCGATCTACTTCTCGATCGGAGCGGGACTGTGCGCGGCGGGCATGGTTTTCGGCACGATCTACGGCGTTTCGATCGGGCTGGCGATCAACACGATCCAGCGCTGGGTCAAGCTGCTGACTGGTCTCGAGCTGTTTCCGGACGACGTCTACTACCTCGATCGCATCCCCGTCAAGTTCCGCGCCGATGATCTCGCGTTCATCATCCTCGCGACCGTCGCAGCGAGTCTGATCGCGAGCGTGCTACCGGCGATGCGCGCCGCACGCCGCAACCCGACCGAAGGCCTGCGCCACGGCTGATGCCCGCTCGCGGCCACGCCGCGGCGAAGAGCCATCGATACGCGGCCCTGTTCACCGACCGCCGACGAAGCGCGCGCGAGCCGGCGACCCGCCGGCGTCGAAGAGCGCGAGGCGTAGTTCCGCGCCAGCGGACGGGGTCTCGAAGCGCACGAGGACCACGTGCTCGCCGCGCTCGAGCTCGACCTCAGAGCGGCCGGCTCGATCGAGCTCGCTCGCGCGACCGTCGACGTAGAGCTCGACAGCGACGCCGGACTCGAGCTCGAGACCGACCGCGCCGGGGGTCGTGACTTCGAGGAGCGCGTGCGCGAAGTCGCCGCGCGGCGTGCGTTCCGCCGCACTGGGCCCCCGTCCCGCATCGGGCCCCCGTCCCGCACTGGGCCCCCGTCCCGCGACGAGCGGCAAGCGACCGTCGACCCGACTGTAGGCCGGTACCCATTCGAAGCCGCGCCCGTCGGCGAGCGCACGTGCTTGCTCGACGGGCGAGAGCACCGCGAGGCGACCGAGCCCACCGGCGAGAAAGCGCCAGCTTCGGGCGAATCGCGCCCGGCCGACCGAGAAATCCGGACTGCGCCCGAGCTCGCTGAGGAAACGCAGCAGGTCGATCGCTTCACCTGCCGCGAGCCCGTCGAGCAGGCCCGACGGCATCAGCGATCGCCCTGGCGTCTCGGCGACGATTCGCGAGCGCGGAATCGTCACGTCATTGCCTTCGGCGTCGTGGAGGGTGATCGCCTCCGCGGTCTCGCGGGTCTTGATCCCGGTGTGCACTTCGCCACGCGTCGTGACGATCGCGAGCGAGTGGAAACCCTCCTTGATCGCCTTGTCCGGCTCGAGCAGCGAATCGAGGACGTAGTCGAACGGCGCGCTCGCGCCGAGACTCGAGAGTTCCGGTCCGATGAGCCCACCCGAGCCGCCGATCGCGTGGCAGCTCTGACAGCGCAGGGATTCGCGACGGAAGACCGCCTCGCCGCGACGCGGGTCGCCGGGCGCGTGCTCCGCCGCAAACGCGGCGAGGAGCGCCGAGCGCGAATGGGACGGAGCGTCGCCGCCGAAGCCTCCGGCCGCTTCGAGCGCCGCGACCAGACTCGCGTCGACCAGCGCGGTGGTCCGCGCCTCGCGGAGTCCGATCCGCGCGATGTCCTGGCCGACCTTCTTGCCCGCGAGCGCACTCGCGAGCGCTCCCGCGCCGCCTTGACGGCGCACGAAGGCGCGCAGAAGTCGGTCGATCGAGTCCGGATCCGGCTCCCCTACGAGGAGCGCGACCGCGCGCGGCGCGGCCGCATCCGGGTCGACCGCTGCGAGCGCGGCCACCGCGTCGTGACGCAGCGACGCGGGCGCGCGCGGGTCGTCGGCGAGCGTCTCGAGCGCAGCGCGCGCATCGGCGCTCGCCAACACGCTCAACGCGTCGAGCGACGCCCGGCAGAGCGGCACGGCGCTATCCCTCGACGCCGCGAGCGCACGCAGCGGCGCGACGGCCCCGCTGACGCCCCAGAGCCCGGCGAGCCGGCAGCCGGACGCCGCGAGCTGCGGGTCGTCCGAATGCAAGAGCGCGAGCGCGCGAGCGGAGTCCTCCGGCGCTGCGAGACCGCGCGCGGCCCAGGCGTCCGCGAGACGCTCGAGCACCTCGACCGCGGCGGTGCGCGCAGACGGCTCGGCGGCGAGCGCGAGCGCCGACTCGAACACGAGCGCGAGGTCGGCCGGCTTTCCGACCGCCGCGACCACGCCGAGGAGCGACACACGACGCTCGAGCGGCACGTCACGCGCGCGCAGGAGTCCGACGATCGGTCCGACGACATCCGGCGAACCGGCGGCGGCGAGCGCGAACGAAAGCTGTCGCGCGTTGCCGCCGAAGTCGATCGTGCCGCCGGCGAGCGCGGGAAGCCAGACGTCGCGCAGGTCGCGCACCGTCGTGGTCAAGCCGTACTCGAGGAAGCCGTCCATCGGGCGATCGAGCACACCCAACGCCAGCTCGACCGCGCGCGGATCGCGGACGCGGCCGAGCGACCGCACGGCCTCGAGCCGCACGCGTGGCACGTCGTCCATCACGAGCGCCGCGAGCAGCGACAAGCCGTCGGGAACCGCGTCGAGCCAGTGCCCGAGCGCACGGACGGCAGCAGCGCGCACGCGACCGTCGCTCGCGCGCAGCACGCGCTCGACGAGCGCGCCATCGGGCTGACGGATCGTTTGACGCGTCCAGAGCGCCTCGAGCAGATGGTGCTCGAACGCGGGATCGCTCGCGTCGAGCGCGTCGATCCAGCGCTCGAGCTCGGTGACGACCACTGCCGCCGGCCGCTCGGCCAGCACGCGCTTCGCGAAGTGCCGGTTCCAGGGTCGGGACGACTTCAGTTCGTCCAGGAGCGCGCCGATGCTGGCGCCCACGAGCTGCGGACGCGTCGTGAGCGGCCGCGCCTTCGCCGTGACGCGCCAGATGCGACCGTTGACGTGGTTGCGGCGCTCGTCGCGGAAGCTGACCTCTCCGTGCTGGATGATCGGGTTGTACCAGTCGGCGATGTAGATCGCGCCGTCGGGTCCCTGCTTCACGTCGATCGGACGGAACGCGACGTGGCTCGAACGGAGGACGTCGGGCATCAGCGTCGCCGCGTAGCCGGCACCGTCCTCGCCGATGACGTAACGGACGACGCGGTGCGCGCGGAAGTCGTTCGTGATCATCGAACCGCGCCAGTCCTCCGGCAGGTGCTCGCCGTCGATGATCTCGAGCCCGCAGTACTTCGGAGTGCCGCGATGGAGCCCCTGGAGCTTCGGCTCGTCGTTCTTCGCGGTGAAGTACGACGCGCCCGGCACGAAGTAGAGGATGCCCTCGGAATACGCGCCGTCGGTCCCGAAGTGCTGCCCCCACGGGTCGAACGCGTGGCCCCAGCCGTTGACCATTCCGCGCACGAAGACGTTGAGCTCGAGCGTGGCCGGGCGGAACTGCCAGATGCCTCCCGCGTCGAGCCGGCGCACGCCGTGCGGCGTCTCGACGTGACTGTGGATGTAGATCGACTGGTTGAAGTAGAGGAAGCCGTCGTGGCCCCAACGGAACGTGTGGATGATGTGGTGCGTGTCCTCCGTGCCGAAGCCCGACAGCACGACGCGGCGACGATCCGCGCGGCCGTCGCCATCGGTATCCGCGAGGTGGACGAGCTCGGTCGAGTTCGCGACGTAGGCGCCACCGTCGCCGGGTTCGACTGCGGTCGGCATCAGGAGCCCCTCCGCGAAGACGGTCGACGAATCGGCGCGCCCGTCGCCGTCACCGTCCTCGAGGATCAGGACGCGGTCCTCCGGCACGTCGCCGGGCGCGAGGTGCGGATAGAGCGACGACGACGCGACCCAAAGCCGCCCCGCCGCGTCGAAGTTCATCTGGATCGGCTTGTTGAGCAGAGGATCGGCCGCGAAGAGCGAGACCTCGAAGCCCTCGGCAACTTCGAACGCGGCGAGCTCCTGCTCGATGTCGGGCGGCGGGACCTCACGGAGCTCACGCTGCGCGCGGAGCTCACCGGCGGCGACGAGCGTCAGCGCGCACGCTGCGAAGTGGACGGTCATCCTACGGAGAATTCTGCGGTGCCTCATCGCGCGCTCTCCTCTGCGGTCGCTCGCCGCACGACGTACGAGACTTCGACGGGAACGCGGAGCTCGGCGATCCGCGCCTCCTCCACCGCGATGAGCGGTTCGAACTGATCGACTTCCGACGCGAGGTCGCCCTGCTCGTGCTTGCGGAACAGGAAGAGATACGTGTCGTTCTGCGGGCGCCACTTGCAGAAGAAGAGAAAGTTCTTGCGCGCGATCGTGCGCCGCAGTTGCTCGACACGTGCGATCGCGGGGTCGTCCTTTAGATCGAGACCGCGCGCGAACGACTCGGCGTCGTCCGACGCGATCACGCGACCGTCGGCTTCGACGACCCAGCGCCCGGGCGCGAGGCCCTGGATCCGCAACCGACGACCGGCGACCCGAGCCGCCCCATCCGGCGCGTCTCCGGGGATCGGCGACCACGGCAACGCCAGGTCGACCGCGGCGAATCGCACGCCGTCGGATCCGAGCCGCGCGCCGCGGAAGCGCGTTCCGTCCGCCGCGATGCTGCCGCGCTCCAGATCGACGTCGATCGACCAACGTGAAATCCGCGCGCCGAGACTCGACGCGAGATGCTGCGCGAATCGCCAGTAGCCGTACGCGGTCAAGTGAATGCCGTTGTCGGTCAGCAGGACTCGCGGATCCGTCGCGCTCTGTGCGCCGAGCGGCGCGAAGAGATCGACGAAGACGTCGCCGCGCTTCTCGGCGAGCTCCCGCAACGCGTCCACGTAGAGCGCGAGATCGCGGTTGTGCTCCGCTGGATCCGGGAGCGGCCGACCGAGGTCCTCGTGGCGCAGCGGCGAGAGGATGATCGCCCGCGCGCCGAGCGCATCGACGAGCGCGAGGATCCGCGCAAAGCCCGTGAGGAAGCTCTCGAGCCCGGCGCGGCCGTCGAACGACTCGTTCGAGCCGTAAGCGAGCACGACGACGGTCGGCGCGCTCTCCCGCAAGCGCGCCTCGATGAGCGCGAAGCCTCTCTCCGGCGGGTCGAAGCCGACCCGCGCGCGCCCCGTGACATCGTCGCCGCTCCAACCGAGGTTGCGGAAGCTGATCGTCCGCAGCGGATGCGCCTGCGTCAGCGCGGCTTCGACGTAGGCGAACGGCAGCTCGCGCTCGATGAGCGCGTTGCCGAGGAAGACGACGCGGTCACGGTCGCGCAATTCGAACGGCTTCGGCGGCGCGCTGGAACTCGCGGGCTCGCCCGCGTCGACATCGCGGTCGCTGTCGCGCGCGAGCACCGTGCACGGCGCCGCGAGAATCGCGACGAAGCCCAGTAGCGGTCGGATTCGTCTCATGTATGCTCTCGTCTCGGTTCCTCGCTCGTTCGACCCGGAGCACGGAATCTGGCAGAGGACGCGCGCGATGTCAACGTACGCGTCGGCGGAGCGGATCGGCGTTGACGCCCATCGACCGGTCGCTCAGAATCCTCCGCGTCGACGATTGGCCAGGCGATTCGCGATGCTCCGCCGACTCCTCTGCATCCTGGGCCGTTGGGCGGCTTCACGTCCGCTCCAGGTCCTCACCGTCTGGGCGATCGCCGCCCTCGCGTCGCTTGCCGCGACGGTCGCGCTGCTCGGGTTCAAGACCGACCAGAACGACCTCGTCGCCGCCGACGTCGAGTACAACCGCCGCTACCTGCGCTTTCTCGACGAGTTCTCGGATCTCGAGTTCCTCTACGTCGTGATCGAGGTCGGCGGCGACTCCGACCGCGCGGTTCGCGTCGCCGAGGCGGTCGTCGCCGAGCTCGAGCCCCTCGTCGCCGACGGATACATCGAGTCGATCTTCGCGCGCGTCCCGCTCGCCGAGCTCGGCTACGGCCTGCTGTTCCAGGAAGAGCCCCGACTCACGGCGATCTCGCGCTGGCTCGAAGCGAATCGCCCGCTCCTCGGGCAACTGCGCGGGGTCGCGAGTCTCGCGGATCTCCTGAGGTTCTTCGCGGGGGCTCTCGACCTCGAAGCGCTCGCCAGCGGCGCGGACGCCGCGCCCGCCGGCGAAGCCACGAGCAGCGCCGAGGGCGGCCGCGAGCTCGCCACGCACGCGTTCCGTCTGCTCGGGATCACGCTCGGCGGCATCGAACGGACGCTCGCCGGGAACGCGGTCGCGCCGCTCGAGCAGGCCCTCGAAGCGAGCGCCGGACTCTCGCTCCGGGAGCGCGGCTGGCTCGCGACGGAGAACGAACGCTTCCTCATCGTCGAGATCTTGCCCACGAAGGACATGACCACGCTCGAGGTGATCCGGGAACCGTTGATCGCGGTGCGCGCGGCGCTCGATCACGTCCGCGAACGCTTCCCCGGCGTCGAGCTCGGACTAACCGGCCGCCCGGTCTTCCAGGCCGACGAGATGATGACGACGGACCGCGACATGCGTCAGGCGACGATCGCCGCGCTGATCGGGGTCTTCGTGCTCTTCGTCCTCTTCTTCCGCCGGCTGGTGAGACCTCTCCTCGCGGTCGCGACGCTCGCAGTCGCGATCGTGCTGACGTTCGGCGTCGTCTCGGTGACCATCGGCTACTTGACGCTGCTGTCGATCGTATTCGCGGCGATGCTCGTCGGTCTCGGTATCGATTTCGGCATCCACTTCGTCGCGCGCTACCAGGAGGAGCTCGCGGCCGGGAGCGACGTCCGCGACGCGATCCGCACGACGATCGAGACCACCGGCGCCGGCATCGGCACCGGCGCGGTGACGACGGCGGCTGCGTTCTTCACGACGCTCTTCGTCGACTTCGCGGGACTGCGCGAGCTCGGTTTCATCGCCGGCGCCGGCGTACTCCTGTGCTTCGTCGCGATGGTGACGCTTCTGCCCGCGCTCCTGGTGCTCGTCGACGGTCGTCCGGCCGCCGTCGCGCGGCTGCGGCAGGTTTCGCCACCGACCGTGCCGCTGCTCGATCGCGTCTCGCGGCATCCGGCGATCCTGGTCGCGGTGCTCATCGCGCTCACCGTGAGCGGCCTGACGCGCTTCGGAACGCCGCGCTACAACTCGAATCTCCTCGACCTCCAGGCGCGCGGGCTCGAATCGGTCGAGTACGAGATGCTCCTGATCGAGAATTCCGAGAAGGCGACCTGGTACGCCGCGTTCGTCGTCGACAGCCTCGCGGAAGCGCGCGAGGTCGTCGTGAAGCTCGCACCGAGCGTGGAGCGTGGCGTCGTCGGCAGCGTCGAGAGCCCGTTCGACCTGCTGCCCCCGGATCAGGAGAGCAAGCTGGCCGCGCTCGCGAGCGGCGCGCGCGCCGTCGCGGATGTCGCGCTGCCTCCCGCGCTCACGGATGTCGACGCGAGCGCGCTCGAGGCCGCCTGCGACGGGCTCCTCGACGCTCTCGACGATCTCACGAGCACGCTCGCGCAGCGCCAAGACGCCCAGAGCCGTGCCGCGCTCGGCGACCTGTCGACCCTCGCCGGACGTCTCGAGGCGATCGCCGGAGCACTGGCTACCGCACCGGCTGACGTCGCCGCGAAGCTCGCGCCGTTTCAGCGCCGTTATCTCGCCGAGCTCGGGGAACTCGTCCTACGTCTGCGCGCGGCGCTCGCGCGCGGCGCGATCGCTCTCGAGACGCTGCCGCCGATCCTGCGCAACCGCTTCGTCTCGAAGGACGGCGCGAAGTACCTCGTCTACGCGTACCCGCGCAAGGACATCTGGGACGAGCGCCACATGCAGGAGTTCATCGACGCGATGGTCGCGGTCGATCCCGACGTGACCGGAACTCCGGTCCAGGTCTACGAGTCTTCGTCGCGCATGCGGGACGGATTCATGAAGGCGGGTCTCTACTCCTTCTTCGCGGTCTTCCTGCTCCTGGTGCTCGATTTCCGCCGTCTTCGCCCCACTCTCCTGGCGATGGTGCCGCTCGTCGTCGGGCTCTTCTGGCTGCTCGAGCTCATGCCCTTCCTCGGCCTCGAATTCAACCTCGCGAACTTCTTCGCGGTGCCGATCCTGATCGGCTGCGGGATCGACGGCGGCGTGCACGTCGTTCACCGCGTTCGCGAGGGCGGCTCGCTCGCGGAAGTCGGCAAGACGACTGGCGCCGCGATCACGCTCTCGCTGCTGACGACGATGGTCGGCTTCGGCGCCATGGGCTTCGCGAGCCACCAAGGCGTCGCGAGCCTCGGGCGGCTGATGGTCGCCGGACTCGCGTGTCTGCTGATCGCGACCGTCGTGCTGCTGCCGGCGATGCTCGCGCTCGCCGAGCGCCGGCGCGCTCGATCGTCGCCGGGCGGCGCGTGACGCGCCCTGGTAACCGGCGAGGCTTGCGGCACGTCGCGAGTTGCCTACAATCTCCGCATGCAACGACTGCCACCCAGTCTTCGGTTCCTCGCCGTCCTGGCTGCCTGCTCCACGCTGCGGGCGGAATCCCCGACCGACACGCTGCGCGTCGCGATCGTCCAGTCCGGCTACCCGGGCTCGCCGCGCGCTGCCGAGAGCTTCTTGAAGACGTTGACCGCCCACCTCGAAGCGGCGACCGGATTCACCGGTATCACCGCGACCTACGACAACGTTCCTGCCGGCGCGCTCGCGTCCCTCGAGAAGGCGCCCGCGGCGTTCGGAGTCGTCAGCCTGGGCTTCTACCTCGAGCACCGGCATCGCCTCGGACTGCGTGCGCTCCTGGAGACTTCGCCGCAGGAGAAGTTCTTCGTGATCGCGAAGAAGGGCGGCGCGACGTCGCTCGCCGATCTGCGCCAGTCGAGCGTCGCGGGCGGCGCGCTCCACGAGCCGCGCTTCGTCGGCTGGATCGTCTTCCCAGAAGCCGCGGTCGACGAGTGGAAGATCGAACCCACGCTGCGACCGTCGCGCGCGCTGCGTTCGCTCGATCGCGGCGAACACCGCGCCGTGGTCCTCAACAGCCGCGAGTACCACTCGTACGAGGCGCTCGGGTCGCTCCAGAACACGACGACGATCGCCGAGTCGAAGCCCTTCCCGGTCGCCGTCGCCGTCGCGTTCGCCGAGAAGCCGCCGGCGAGCGACGAAGACGCGCGCGGCCTCGACGGCGCGAAGACCGAGGACGATCCGCCGAACCCGCGCGCCGCTCGACTCGCGACCGCGTTCAGCGAGCTGGCGGCGACGAAGGGTGGCAGCGAATTGCTCGCGACGATGGGTTGCCGCGAGTTCCGCGCGGTCGACCGCGAGCGGCTCGAGCCCATCGAGCGCCTCTTCGACGCGCACTTGCCGGCGCCGAAGGAGTCGGCGCGTGCGGAGAATCCTCCCGCCGCGTCGAGCGACGCCAAGCGCGACGATGGCCGCTGAGCCGATGCGCGCGGCGTCGCTCTCGGCCCGCGCGGCCGGCGCGGCCGGCGCGGCCGGCGCGGCGCTCGCCCTCGTCGCGGCACTCGGCTGCACTTCGGTCGACGCCGTGATCGAGAGCGCCGGCGACGACGCGGTTCTCGTCGAAGCCGACCTCGACCCGGCCGAGCTCGCGGCGCGCATCGACGAGATCGACGCGCTCTGGCGCGAGCCACGCAGCGTCGAGCGCGTCACCGCGTCGCTCGATCTCGCCGTGCGCTCCGTCTCGTCGCGCAACCACCACGCAGCCGCGTGGCGCGCGGTGCGCGCGTGCGCGTGGCTCGGACGCCATCACGACGAGCGCGAGGCGCGTCTCGAGGCGAGCGCACGCGGCATCGCGCTCGGCAAGGCGGCGGTCGAGCTCTCGCGCGCGAAGCGCGTTCGCCCGCACGCGGCTCGCGATGCCGAACCGAACTACTTCCTGGCGCTCGCGATGGGCGCGTACTGCGAGGAGAAGGGCACTTGCGACACCTCGTTCGTGCGCGCGATGCACGATCGCGCCTCCGCGGCACGCATGGCCGAACCGGGCCTCGACCACTGCGGCCCGGCACGCTTCCTCGGCAAGCTGATCGTCGAGACCGCGGACTATCCCGGTTATGCGCTCGGCGACCTCGAAGACGGTGTCGCTCTCTTGCGCGAAGCGCTCGCGGCGTGCCCTGACTTCCCGGAGAACGCGCTCTTCCTCGCCGAGGCGCTCATCGAGCTCGGTGACGACGACGAAGCCCGCGCGCTCATCGAGCGCGTCCTCGCATCGCGAGCGCCGAGCGATCACTCGGCCGAGCACGGCGAGTGGATCGCGCGCGCGCGCGAGCTCGCCGGCGAGCGCTGAAGTCCCGCGCCCACGTGACTCACGGCCGGATCCGATCGCGGCGCAACTCGGCCTCGGTCGCCACAGTAGCCTGTGTCCCGGCCGGCGGCGCGTACCAGCCGGGATCGGCGCCATCCGCCAGTTCCTCGCGCACGTGGAGCACGGTGACCATCCCGCCCATGGTGATGAACCCGTGCGGGCCGATGCCGCCCATCATCGGCAGACTGTTCGGCGGCAAGCTCGGGTCCGCAGCGTCGAGATGCGCGTCGATCGCCGCGTTCTGGAGCCGCCGGAACTGCGGTACGCTGCGTCCGATCGCCGCGTCGAACGCGCTCGGATCGACGCCGATCAGGTTCGGGATCCCGTGTCCCATCTGCGTCATCACGTGGTGCGTCATGTGGCAGTGAACGGCCCAATCGCCGGGATTGTCCGCGACGAGCTCGATCACGCGCACGCCGCCTGCCGGCACGAGCACCGTGGTCTCGGGCCACTGAGCAGCCTCCGGGATCGCGCCGCCGTCCGTCGCGACGACCCGAAACGAAGTCCCGTGGATGTGGATCGGGTGATGGTCCATCGCGGAGAGGTTGCCGATCCGGATGCGCACGCGATCTCCCAGCCGCGCGACCATCGGCTCGGTCGCCGGAAAGACCTTCGCGTTGAACGTCAAGACGTTGAAGTCGGTCATCTCGTTCGGATCCGGCCGGCGGCGGCCCGGATCGATCGCCCACTCCGACAGCAGGAAGGCGTAGTCGCGATCGACTGGTGGTCCGCTCGGCTCGCGCGGATGGACGACGACCATCCCCATCAGCCCCATCGCCATCTGCACCATCTCGTCGTGGTGCGAGTGGTAGAGGAACGTGCCGTGCTGGCGGAGCGTGAATTCGTATCGAAACGTCTCGCCGGGCTCGATCGGGCGCTGCGATAGCCCGCCGACGCCGTCCATGCCGCTCGGAACGAAGAGCCCGTGCCAGTGCACGGTCGTCGGGGCCGGCAAGCGGTTGGTGACGTAGATGCGCACGTGGTCGCCTTCGACCGCCTCGATCGTCGGCCCGTGAACGCGCCCGTTGTACCCCCAGCACTCGGCGACCAGGCCCGGCGCCATCGTGTGCGTCACCTCCCCGGCGATCAGGTGGAAGACCTTGACGCCGTCGATCACTTCAGCGCCGAGCGTCGCGCCGTTCGGTGTGGTGATCGGGCGGTAGTCGACTCCGGCGACGCCCGGCCGCGCGGGAGGACTCTGCGAGGTCACCGGCGCGCCCGCGGGCCGAGCTCCGCCAGCAGGCGCGCCTCCGGCGGCGCCGAGCGCTCCCGCACCGCCGAAGATGGCCGCGGTCGCCGCGCCGCGGACGAAGAACTCGCGTCTCGTCGTCGCCATGTCGGTTCTTTCCCTCCGCTCGCTGCTCCGCGCCGGCGATCGGCGCTCGGTGTTCCGTGATCGGTGTTCCGTGATCGGTGATCGGTAATCGGTAATCGGTGTTCGATGTTCGACGCTCGCGACGCGACACCGGGCTCAGTGCTGCGGCCCGCCACGATCGCTGCGCTCGGCGGCGCGCGATCTACCGTCGAGCGACTCCGGCTCGGCGAACGCTCCGGCGAGCAGCGCGTCGAGGTCGATCCGCGCGTGCCAGGCTTCGCGCAGCGTCTCGACGTGCGCTCGCGCGGCCTCGAGCTCGCGCCGGCGTTCGGCGAGGACGTCGAACGCGCCGACTTGCATCGCGTTGTAGCGGCGCACGACCTCCTCGACGACGCGCTCCTCGAGCGGCGCGTAGACCGACTGCTCGTACTCCGCCACGGCGCACAACGCGACGAGACGCGCGCGCAAGCGGCGTGCGACGCCGCGCACCTCGACCGCGATCCGCCAGTGATCCGCCAGGCTCCGCCGCAGCCTCGCGTGCGCCGCCGCGTCCTCTGCGTCTCCCTGATCGAATACCGGGAGCGCGATCGTGCCACCGGGGCCGAGGCCGAAGCTCGCGTCGCCGGCGTCTTTCTTCGCGAACCCGCCGGCGTCGAACTGGGGCAGGATCGCCTCGAGACGCGCGACACCGGCCTGTTGCGCGTGCGCGTCGACGTGCGCTGCGGCCACGGCGAGTTCGAAACTCGCTTCGACGGCACGCGACTCGACGCGCTCGAGATCACCGGGCAGATCCGGAAGCGTGAACGCCTCGGTCACCTCTACGGCTGCCGCGTCGTCTCCCCAGAGCCCGAGGAGCGCGACGAGCACCTCCCGCGCCTCGTCGCCGGCGAGCTCGGCGCGCGCGAGGTCGAGCCGCGCCCGAGCCTCGTTCGCACGCGCAGTCGCCAGTGCGAGCTCGGTGACGTTGCCGGCGGCGTAGAGACGCTCGGTCAGGAGCCGGGACTCCGTCGCGCTGTCGGTGACGTCCTCCGCGAGCTCGCGCGCTCGCTTCGCCGCACGCACATCGACGTGCGCCCGGCGAACCGCTGCGATGACTTCGACGATCGTCGCTCCCAGTCGCGCCTTCGCCGCTTCGAGACGCGACGCCGAGACACGCTCGCGCGTCGCGAGGAAGACGAGATCGAGCAACGATTGCGTCAGCCCGAGCTCGAACTCCGTTCCCGAGGCGAAGAGCTTCGCGTCGCCGTGGATCACCGGGTTCGAGAGCAGTCCGGCGCGCACCAGATCGGCACGCGCGACGCCGATGTCCTCGTAGGCGCCCTCGAGCGAGCGATTCGCGAGGAGCGCGACGCGAACCGCCGCGACCTCGTCGAGCGGCGCGACCAGCAGGAGGCGCAGCTCCGCCGAGCTCTCGGCATCGGCGAACGCCCGGCCGCGTGGCGCGACTGCGAAACCGGTGCGTTCAGCGACCGCAGCCGTCACCCGAGCGAGATCGTCGTCGATAGCCGTCTCGATGTCCCACGCGGCGCAGCCGCTGCCGAGGACGACGATCGCGTTCGCCGCGAGAACACGAGCTCCGGTCGTTTGCGCCGACACGACGCGACGCGGACTCCTCGAGCCCGTCGCGTTCATCGATCCTCTCCCTCCGCGCGCGCCGAGTCGGCCTGCGCGGACTCCGGAGCGCCGCACCCGCCGGCTCCCCCGGCGGGCTCGCGGTCCGCGGACTCATCGTGACGAGACTCGAAGCGCTCGG
>Ga0326597_10008926_pt1 | contig 13478 bp, 11 predicted proteins | sample RVTome_12_FD_203789 | JGI IMG/M metagenome (GOLD analysis project Ga0326597, IMG submission 203789) | Soil microbial communities from uranium-contaminated site in the Upper Colorado River Basin, Wyoming, United States - RVT100D185 | ecosystem: Environmental > Terrestrial > Soil > Contaminated >... | reverse complement strand
CGGTGTTACGCGCGTTTCCCACGTCGGCCGCTGGCAGCAATCGCGGTCGGTCGCATCCCCGCTACGCGGGGCCCCTGCTTCCTGCTCATGCTGCCGCCTCCGCATCGTTTTCGATGGCGCGCACAGTGTCGTGTCGGCCGCTGGCAGCAATCGCGGTCGGTCGCATCCCCGCTGCGCGGGGCCCCTGCTTCCTGCTCATGCTGCCGCCTCCGCCAGAAATCCGGTCTCATTTGCATCGGTATAACGCAACCGACTGTGCTGCTGCGCGAGTTCGTCAAAAAAACGCTTGACCGCGTCAAATTGCTCTTTGCAATTATCGAACCGGTTCATGCGGTGCCTGAAGCTCGCCGAGCCCGCGAGCCCCTTCGTGTACCAGGAAATATGTTTGCGGGCGACCTTGACGCCTCTTTCGTGTCCATAAAATGCATACAGATCCTGCAAATGTTCGAGCAGCACCTGGCGGATCTCCGCTACAAGGGGTGCGGGAAGTCGTTCGCCGGTGTCAAGGTAATGCGCGATTTCGCGGAAGATCCACGGGCGGCCCTGAGCCGCGCGTCCGATCATGACGCCGTCCGCGAGCGTGTACGTCAGTACGTGCTTGGCCTGCTCGGGTGTGGAAATATCCCCGTTGGCGACCACCGGCAGCCAAGTCGCAGCCTTGACCTCGCGAATCGTGTCGTATTCGGCTTGCCCGGAAAATCCGCAGGCGCGCGTACGGCCGTGCAGCGAGACCATCTTGATGCCGCTCTCTTCGGCGATCCGCGTCACACGCACCGCGTTCCTGCTGTGACGGTCCCACCCAGTGCGGAATTTCAGGGTAACCGGGACATCGACGGCGCTCACCACGGCCTCAAGGATGCGTCCTACCAATGCTTCGTCGCGAAGCAACGCCGAGCCGGCCATGGTGCTGCAGACCTTCTTGGCCGGGCAGCCCATGTTGATGTCGATTATCTGCGCACCCTCGTCGACGTTGTAGCGGGCCGCATCGGCCATCCTTTGCGGGTCTGCGCCCGCGATTTGCACCGAAACTGGCTCCACTTCACCATCGTGGTTGGCGCGACGGCGGGTCTTTTCGCTGCCCCGCAGCAACGAGTTGGAAGCAACCATTTCCGAGACCGCAAGCCCGGCGCCGAATCTCTTGCACAACTGTCGGAAGGGGCGGTCCGTGACTCCGGCCATTGGTGCGACAACAAGATTGTTTCGCAAAGCGTGGGAACCGATTTGCATTATCGAGTGCGAAGTGTGTCGGTTCCGATGGGGGAACGAATTCTATACCGGATTCCACGCCTGATGAAAACAGAATTTCTCACAATAAGAACTTCTCGTGACAAATGAACGCTCAGGTCGTTGAATCGGCGCGTCTATGGGTCGACCGTGACGATAACTCGGTTAGGGCTCTGCGCGATTGTCGTAGATCACAATCCGCGCACGCCGTAGATCATTCTGCGCGCAAGAAATCGTCGCACCGGCTGCGCCGCGTCGAGAAGCGCGAGTCCGGCGCCGCGGGCAAGCCCGAGCGCCGTGCTGGAATTGGAAAACAACCTGACCAGCGCGTCGGTGAAATGGATGCCCGCGCCGCGGTCCAGCCGGCGCCTCACCGAATAGCGTCTCAGGAACGTGTCGCTGCCCAGTTCGGTGCCAGGCGTACCCGCAATCAGTTCAGACAACTCGACCGCGTCGCGCAGGCCCAGGTTGAGGCCCTGGCCGGCGACCGGATGCAGCGTCTGGGCCGCGTTGCCCACAAGTAGGGTGCGTGGGGACGGCGCGACGCGTCGATGACACAGAGAGAGCGCAAACGAGGCACGCGGTCCGGCGCTCAGGAACGCCCCAAGCCGGCCGCCGAACGCGGCGCCAAGACGCAGCAGGAATTCATCGGCGGGTAATTCGCGCAGCGCTTGCGCTGCGCCTGAATCGACGCTCCAGACCAAGGCGTGGCGGTTCTCGTAGGGAAGCAGTGCAATCGGCCCGCCGCGGGTGAATCGCTCCCAGGCGATATTGCGATGCGCTCGCTCGGCCTGCACTTCGGCGACGATGGCATGTTGTCCGTAGTCGTGACGCTTTTCGAGCAGACTCGCCTGGCCCCCGTCGGCGAGTACTAACAAACGCGCGCGCTCGAGCGTTTCACCGCCCGCGCTGCGACCGACCCGAATCTCGATATGATCCACCCCGGGATTCCAGTCGATAACCTTGCCCTCGATACTCGTACCGGTGGCGTCCGCGGCCGCCAGCCACTCGAGCACGGCGGTGTAGGGCGCAACGTAGCCCAGTGCGGGCAAATTGCAATCGGCGGCGCGAATCAACGTGCGGCCGAATCCGCCCTTTTGCGAGACATGAATCTCATTGATGGCCGTGGGCGTGGTCGCGGGCCACGCCCCCACGCCCTCCAGCAGCAACCGGCTGCCGTGCGACAGCGCGATCGGCCGCTCGACCTGCAGGGTCGGGGCTAAGGGCACGCGCACCTGCAGCACCGAGGCGCCGCATTCGCGCAGGCCGAGCGCGAGCATAGCGCCGACCGGTCCGCCGCCCGCGATCAATACGTCTGCGATATCCGGGTCAGCCACTTCCCACCAGGGCCTCGATGTCTGACACGGACTTCGGCGTGGCGGCGGTGAGGACCTCGCATGCTGCGGCGCTGACGAGAACGTCGTCCTCGATGCGAACGCCGATATTCCAGAATTCCCGGGGCACGTTGTCCGCAGGGCGGATGTAGCAGCCGGGCTCGACCGTGAGCGTCATTCCCGGCGCCAGAGGCCGCCAGTCGCCCTCGATCTTGTACTCGCCGACGTCATGTACGTCCAGACCCAGCCAGTGACCGGTCCGGTGCATGTAGAAGCGCTTGTAGTCCTCGGTTTCGAGCACGCGCTCGATGGGTCCCTCGCACAGCCCCAGATCGATAAAGCCGCGTGCGAGCGTCCCTACCGCTGCCTCGTGCGGATCGTTCCAACTGCCGCCGGGCCGGACCCTTTCAATCGCCGCGGCCTGCGCGGCGAGCACGAGTTCGTAGATGTCACGCTGCGCGCCGGAGAAGCGCGCGTTGACCGGGAACGTGCGCGTGATGTCCGCCGCATAGCCGTCCAGTTCGCAACCCGCGTCGATGAGCAGCAGGTCCGATTGCAGGAGCGGCGCCTGATTGTCGCGGTAGTGGAGCACGCAGGCGTTGCGTCCGCCCGCCACGATCGGCCAGTAGGCCGGGTATTGCGCGCCAGCGCGTCGGAATTCATACAGCAGCTCGGCTTCGATCTCGAACTCGCTGCGTCCCGGGCGCGTGGCCTGCATGGCGCGCCTGTGCGCCAGCGCCGAGATGGCGGCGGCACGACGCATGATGGCCAGTTCCGTTGCATCCTTGAACAGCCGCATTTCGTCCAGGATCGCGCGAACGTCGCGGATTTCATTGGGTGCCGTCACGCCGGTTCGCGACTGCGCACGAACCTGGTTGAGCCAGTTCATCACGCGCGCATCCCACGCTGCGTCAGCGCCGGGCGCGTAGAACAGCGCGTGCTGATTGGCGATCAGCTTGGGCATCGCCTCTTCCAGCGTGGCGATGGATGCCGTCTCGTCTATGCCGAAAGCCTCCTTGGCCCCCTCGGGCCCGTGGCGCAATCCGTCCCAGAGTTCGCGTTCAGGATTTCTGTCCCGGCAGAACAGCATCGACCTGGTCGAATCCGCTGCCGCGCCGGCGGTGACCACCAGCACCGCCTCGGGCTCCGGGAACCCGGTCAGGTAATGAAAATAGCTGTCGAAGCGGTACAGGTAGTCGCTGTCGCGGTTGCGGACGCGCTCGGGCGCCGTGGGAATGATCGCAACGCCCGAATTCGCGCCCATTCGCATCCGCTGGGCGAGCGTGGAGCGACGTTCAGCGCAGCGGGCCAGGTCGATCATCGGATTACCGGTACTTGAATTGGAGGTTCGATTGTCGGCTGCTTTGGTGCTGCGATCAAGCGCAGCACCGCGCACGTTGCGCAATCACGCGCGTCGAATTGCAAGCGCTACCGGACTTCCAGGAGCGATCAGAGCCAGATTGCTCGTGCGCGGTTTTCCCGCACGCTCAGGTGCGGGTCGCGCCCATCGCGCCCATCGCGACATCGGAAGCGGCGAGCCGCGCGGGCGTTCCAATGTCCAACCACGTTCCCTTGTGGATCTGGCCACCCACCAGGCCGCGCGCCATCGCCTCGCGCAGCAGCGGCGCGAGCTTCGCCTTATCACCGGGGCGTATCGACGCGAAAAACTCGGGCCGGTATAGACCGATTCCCGCGAATGTCCAGCGCGGTCCGTCCTTCTCTTGGACCCGTCTGTTGCGCACCACAAAGTCGCCCAGCGGATGGTGCTCCGGATTGGCGACCAGAACCAGGTGAGCCAGGTCGCCGCCCAGGTCTATTGCGCGCAGGGATGCAAAATCGAAATCGCACCAAATGTCACCGTTGACGGCGACGAATGGTTCGTTTCCGAGCAGAGCCAGCGCGTTGGCGATTCCTCCCGCCGTTTCCAGCGCCTGGTGTTCGGGCGAATAGCGGATCGATACGCCCAGCCGGTTTCCGTCTCCTAGAGCGGCTTCGATCATGGGTCCGAGGTGCGAGTAATTGATAACCAGCTCGACGATCCCGCCGCGCGCGAGCCGTTCCATGGTCCACTCGATGATCGGCCGTCCGCGGACCTTCAGCAGCGGCTTGGGCACGCTGTCGGTGAGGGGTCTCATGCGTTCGCCGCGCCCGGCAGCGAGGATCATCGCTTTCACGAGTGCACCCGGGTGCAGGGAGCGCATCGTGACGTCGGTCGTTCGCCGCGCCCGGCAGCGAGGATCATTGCCTTCATGTTCAGAACCTGTGGCCGATATTGCGTTCGGCCGGCTCCAGTTCCTCAAGCAAGCGGGCGAGCGGCCCAAGTTCACGGTAGCGTTCGCACGTCTGCCTCAGGTAACGCATTACCAGCGGCTGGTCCCGCAGATAGCCATCCTTGCCGTCGCGATAGCAAAGGCGCGCGAATATGCCCAGAACCTTGAACTGGCGCTGAGCGCCCATCCACTCGAAATCGCGGTAGAACTGCGCGAAATCTGCCGCGACCGGCAGGCCCTCAGTGCGCGCCTTTTCCCAGTACCGGACGCACCAGTCGACGACGCGAGCCTCCGGCCAGGCGATGTAGGCGTCGCGCAGCAGGGATACCAAATCGTAGCTGATCGGTCCGAGTACCGCATCCTGAAAATCGAGCACACCGGGATTCGGTTCGCAGATCATCAGGTTGCGCGAGTGATAGTCACGGTGGGCGAACACCCGCGGCTGCGCCAGGTTGTTTTCGAGCAGCAGCGAAAATCCGGCGTCCATGGCTACGCGTTGTGCCGCGGTAAGCGTGTGTCCGAGTTGCCGCTCGCAATACCAGTCGGGAAACAAGTTCAACTCGCGTTCGAGCAACTCGCGGCTGTACTGCGGCAGCGCGCCCGGGCGGCTGGCCAACTGAATGCGAACCAGCGCATCCAGGGCGTTGGCGTACAGGCGGTCGGCCTGTTCGGCCTGCGCGTCCAGCGCCGCAAGATAGGTTGTGTCGCCGAGGTCGGAGAGGAGCAGGAAGCCATGCTCGAAATTGCTCGCGATCACCTCCGGGACGTGCACTCCCGCGGCCGCGAACAGCGCGGCCACGTGCACATAGGGCCGGCAGTCCTCGCGCTCTGGCGGGGCGTCCATGGCAATGAGGCTGCGCCTTCCATCATCGAACCGCAAGCGGAAGTAGCGCCGAAAACTCGCGTCCTTGGACGCCGGCGACATTCCGAACGCGGCGCCGCGCGTGACGCCGCCGAGCCAGCGCCGCAGCGATTCAATACGTTCCATTCGCCGATTGCCTTCCCTCGGAATTTGTGACATTTTAGCAGCCAACCTGGCGCCACTATTCCGAATTCGCTTCGCGCATAATTCAATGGCTGTCTTATTAATACGCCGACTGGTGCTCGCAGTCGCCCTTGCGAGCATCCAATCGGCGTGCGTCCAAGCCGCGGGCGCCGATGAACCCGGCCCGAAGCCGCAGCGAACCCGGGGCGAGGCCGAGCGCGCGCACCGTGCACAGGATCCGGTAGTCCTTCGCGCCGATCGCATCGAGGGCGTCACCGGCGAGCGATCCATGGCCGAGGGCAATGCCGAATTGCGCAAGGGAACCACCGCCGTATTTGCCGACCGGCTGAAGTACTTCGAGGAGACCGAGGAACTCGAGGCACGCGGCCGGGTGCGAATCGAGCGCGGTGCGGACGTAATCACCGGATCGTCGCTCGATTATCGCGTCGATAATGCGACCGGTATTTTCGAGCGTCCCGAATTCACGCTGTCGCCGCGCTCGCTCCACGGCACGCAGCCTGTCAAAGGCCGCGGGCGCGCGAGCAGGGCCGTCTTCGAGGGCGAAGACAAGTACCGGCTTTTCGACGCGTTTTTCACCACCTGCGAACCGGGCAACGATGACTGGCACCTTAATGTGCGCGAACTGGACCTGGATTACACACGCGACGTAGGCGTCGCGCATCAGGCCACGATCTATTTCAAAGGCGTGCCCGTGATGTTTGCTCCCTACCTGGATTTTGCGCTCAACAACCAGCGCAAGTCGGGGCTGCTCCCGCCTTCGCTGGGGACCAGCGGCAAGAACGGACCGGAAATTACTGCCCCCTACTACTTCAGTCTCGCTCCCAATCGCGATCTGACCGTTACGCCGCGGCTGATGCAAAAGCGCGGCCTGCAGCTTGGCGCAGACCTGCGCTTTCTCGAGAGCACTTACAACGGTTCGGCAAAGTTTGAGGTGCTTCCCAATGACCGCGTTCGTGACCGCAGCCGTTCGGCGCTTTCACTGACCACCAGTTATAACAAGCCCGGGCGCATGAACGGGGCTTTGAACATCAATCATGTTTCCGACGACGATTACTTCCGCGATCTGTCGAGCCGCATCAATATCGCGGCGCAGACGACGCTGCCGCGGGAGGGGTACCTTACGTATTACGGGAACTGGTGGCACGGGGGTTGGTGGAACGCGACCGGGCGCATTCAGAGTTTCCAGGTTCTGCAGGACGCCAGCCGGAGCATTCCGGTACCTTATTGGCGCGCGCCCCAACTTACGCTCAATGCCGGCAAACAGGACCTGGGCGCTGGGTTGGACCTCGAATTCGCCGGTGAGGTGGTCGATTTCCGTCACCCTACCAACGTGGTTGGCCTTCGCAGCACGCTCTACCCGTCCCTCAGGCTGCCTATCGTGACGGCCGGCAGTTTCCTGACCCCGAAGATCGGGCTGCACGCGACACACTATGCGCTCGGCAGCAACGGCCTCGTCCCGGAAGCTAGCGTCGTGACAGACATCACGGGGGGGCCGCAGGGCACCGACGCCTCCGGATCGCTTACGCGTGTCTTGCCAGTGTTCAGTGTCGATGGCGGACTCATCTACGAACGCCGGGCGAACTGGCGCGGGCAGAACCTGATCCAGACACTCGAGCCCAGGGCGTATTACCTGCTGGTACCGAACCGCGACCAGAGCCGGATTCCATTGTTCGACACCGCTCTCGCCGACTTCAATTTCGCCCAGATATTTTCCGAGAACAGCTTTGTGGGCGGTGACCGCTTCAATGATGCTAACCAGTTGACGCTGGCGGTGACCTCGAGGCTGCTGGCTGCGGCCACCGGGCAGGAGGCGTTTCGCGTAACGGCCGGTCAGCGCTATTACCTGAAGGACCAGCAGGTTACGCTGGATCGGTCGGTACCGCCGCGGGCCTCCCGCCATTCGAATTGGCTGGCGGCCTTGTCCGGGAGATTGACTCGAAGTTGGACCGCGGAGACCGCGCTGGAATACAACGGACGCGAAAACCGGTCCGAGCGCGCAACCGTTGGTGTGCGCTATCAGCCCGAGATGCTCAGGACCCTGAATATGAGTTATCGCTACCTGCGCGACCAATTGCACCAGTTCGACGTATCGGGGCAATGGCCTCTGGGCGGCGCGTGGTTTGGCGTCGGGCGGTTCAACTATTCCGTGTCGGACGGACGTATCGTCGAGGGACTGGCCGGTTTTGAATATAATGGCGGCTGCTGGATTGGACGCTTGGTCGTGCAACGGTTCGGCGTTGCTGCCGGCAACGTTACCCGGGCTGTTTTCCTGCAACTCGAATTGAACGGTTTTTCGCGCATCGGATCCAACCCGCTCGAGGCCCTTCAACGCAATATTCCAGGGTACACACGGCTCAACCAGGCGGTGCCCGTGAGCCGGCCTTATGACTTTAATGACTAGATCGATTCGACCTTTGATCGCAGCGGCACCACGGTTCGCGGCGCTGCTTGCGGCACTGCTCGCGTGCGCTGCCGCTGCCCAGTCGGGCCCAGGCGCCCCGGCGCCGAAGCGCATATCGCTGGTCGATCGCATCGTCGCGGTGGTCAACAAAGAGGTGATAACCCAGTTCGACCTGTCCGAGCGCGTCACACGGGCGCTGAGCGAACTGCGCAGCCGCAGAATCCCGGCGCCCGACCAGAGCGTACTGCGCAAGCAGGTGCTCGAGCGCATGATCCTCGAGCGCGTCCAGCTCCAATTGGCGCGTGAGACGGGACTGCGCATTGACGACCTGCAGCTCGATGCGACCGTAGCGCGCATCGCCCAGAGCAACAAGATGTCGCTGACCCAATTCCGCGCCGCGCTGGAGCAAGACGGTATACCGTTCGAAAAATTCCGCGATGAAGTGAGGGTGGAAATCATCCTTTCGCGGCTGCGCGAGCGGGAGGTCGACGACAAGATCAGCGTCGCCGAGTCGGAGATCGACAGTTTCATCGCCGACAGGAACGAGGCAAAGAACTCCTCCGTCGATTACAACCTTTCCCACATTCTCGTGCGCGTGCCCGAGCAGGCGCGCCCCGAGCAGATCGCGCAGCAGCGGGGGCGCGCCGCTGAAGCGGTAAAACGCATCCGCGCAGGAATGGATTTCGCACAGGCGGCGGCGACGTATTCGGACGCCTCCGACGCGCTCTCGGGCGGCAACATTGGCTGGCGCGCCCAGGACCGGCTGCCCGATTTGTTTGTCGGCGCGGCCGCCGGTCTGAAGCCCGGTGGAATCAGTGAGGTGCTGCGCAGCCCCGCAGGATTTCACATACTGAGGCTCAACGAGGTTCGCGACGCTGGTTTGCCCTACATTGTCGAACAGAACCACATCCGGCACATCCTTGTTCGCGCCGGTGAGAGCGTGGCCGAGGAGGAGGCCAAGCGCAAGCTTCTGGCTCTGCGCGAGCGCATCGTCAATGGTTCGAGCTTCGCTGAACTTGCGCGGCTTAACTCCGACGACCCTTCTGCGGGCCGGGGTGGAGACCTCGGCTGGATCTATCCGGGGGACACGGTTCCCGAATTCGAGCGTGCCGTGAAGGAATTGAAGACCCTGGAGGTGAGCCAGCCCGTGAAGACACAATTCGGCTGGCACCTGATCCAGGTGCTGGAGCGGCGCACGACCGATGCCTCGTCGGAGCGAAAACGGCTGGAGGCGCGCAAGGCGCTGCGGGAACGAAAGAGCGGCGAGGCCTTTCAGGAATGGCTGCGTCAACTGCGTGACCGCGCGTGGGTCGAGTATCGGCTGGAAGACAGGTGAGAAGTGAAGAGGAAATCCCCACCGCGCCCGGTATCACGTCCGACGCTTCCGGTCCTCTGATCGCAGTCACATCGGGCGAGCCGGCGGGGATCGGGCCCGACATCTGCCTCGCGCTGGCTGGGCGTCGTTTTCCGGCCCGCCTGGTGATTCTTGGTGACCGTGCGCTGCTTGATGAGCGCCGGCGTAGGCTTCAGGCGGAGTTGGCCTTCGCAGACTTCGACTCCCGAATCAGGCAGGCACCCGGCGTGCTCGAGGTGCTGCACCTGCCGCTTGCACGGCAGTGTCGCCCCGGCGTGCTCGACCCGCAGAACAGTCGCTATGTCCTTTCCCTGTTGGAGCGCGCCACAGACGGATGCATGAGCGGCGAGTTTGCCGCCATGGTCACCGCGCCTGTTCACAAGGGCGTGATCAACGACGCGGGCATCGCGTTCACGGGACACACCGAATTTCTTGCCGACCGCACCCACACCCCGCAGGTGGTCATGATGCTGGCCGGCGGCGGCCTGCGTGTGGCGTTGGCAAGTACTCACCTGGCACTCAAGGATGTGCCCGGCGCAATCACACAAGCGGGTCTCGAATGCGTCCTTCGCGTGCTGTGCAACGCGCTTGAACGCTCCTATGGCATCGCAATGCCTCACGTCCTGGTGGCTGGACTGAATCCCCACGGTGGAGAGGGCGGCTACCTGGGGCGCGAAGAAATCGAGGTCATCGTCCCGGTACTCGATCGCCTGCGCGGCGAGGGATACCGCCTCAGCGGCCCGCTGCCCGCCGACACGTTGTTTACGCCGGCGAATCTGGAGCGGGCCGATTGTGTCCTTGCGATGTACCACGACCAGGGACTTCCGGTGCTCAAGTTCGCGAGCTTCGGGCAGGGTATCAACGTCACGCTGGGCCTGCCGATCATCCGTACCTCGGTCGATCACGGCACCGCGCTTGATCTTGCAGGCACCGGTCGCGCCGATTCGTCCAGCCTGTGCGCGGCAGTGGAAGCGGCGCTGGAGATGGCCGCGGCGAGCGCCGCTTGCGCGGGACGCTAGGCAGTTCTACCGCGTGGCTGGTTCCCCGCCGACGCTTCCTACGTTGCCAGTGAAAACACCCATCCGTCGTCGCTGCTTTTCGATCTTGTAACCATCCTCGCGCCGTTTTTCCGATAACAAGAACCGTAATGGTTGTACGGATGCTTTCTATCCGTACAACCATTACGGTTGGCGCGAGCGAGCGCGCAACACCGGTGCTGCTTGTTAGCGCATTGTCTCCCGAACCCGGAACGCGGAAAAGCTGCGCGGACGAAAAGCCGTCCGCGCGGATCAGCGATTGCGCACGGATGAAAAAGCCATCCGTGCGCAATCGCTGATCTTGTGTAAGAACCCAGGTCGTTCGTGTTGTTAACCAGAACCGCCGTGTTGTGCGGATGCTATTTATCGAGTTGCGGATCGAACGCCCTCAGAAATCGCGCCTTGAGGCACACGTCTTCGTTGCGATTCTCGCCTACTGTCTGCAGGTCACCCTCAAGACGAAACTGCGCCCTGTGGCAGGCGGCATCACACCACGCGAAGTGATTGCCAAGTTCAAGACCATGCAGAGGGTTGACGCGTGCGTTGCGACCACTGACGGGCGCGAACTGGTATAAAGTACGCGTTGCGATCCTTTTGAAACCGCGCCCATGAATGCACCCGCCGCCGCTTCCGCTTCCGCAGGCACCAGCCTGGCCGAACTCATTTATGTCGAACTGCTAGGCCGCGCTTTCCTCAGAGTCGAAAACAACGCCGTCATCAAGCCTGAGCCTGCACAACTTGCAAAACTGAGCATCCAACTCGCCACGGCATTCGAGAAGGCGGCACAGGAACACAAGGCCGCGTCAGGGCCGAAAAACGTCGGCTACGATGTCAAGAATCTGGATCTTGGCGATCTGGGTGGATGATTAAGCCCACGGCGTGCCTCGAATTCATGTATGATGCGTTCCAAGGTTTCTGTTTCGCGTCATCCGGTTAGCGTTTCAGCCTTTTCGCGGTTCTTCCCAAGCTCCCCGAATTTTCCAATCTAGACCATCTGCCTGAACCGGTATGGAAGGCTCGTCCTTCGCAGGCCGATTTCAGGAGAAATCTATCAGTACGTCATTCCAGAATCTCGGCCTTTCGGCCGAGTTGGTCCGCGCTGTCGCCGATCAGGGCTATACGCAACCCACCCCGATCCAGGCGCAGGCCATTCCCTTGGTTCTCTCGGGTCGCGATCTTATCGGTGCGGCCCAGACCGGCACCGGCAAAACCGCGGGCTTCACGCTGCCCATGCTGCAGCTTCTCGCCGGCCACGCTAATTACAAGAATGCTGCAAGCACCTCACCGGCGCGCCATCCAGTGCGGGCGCTGATCCTGGTGCCTACCCGCGAGCTCGCGGCGCAGGTGCAGGACAGTGTGCGCACCTACGGCAAACACCTGCGTATGCGCTCCACCGTTATATTCGGCGGTGTTGGCATCGGACCGCAGATCAACGAACTGCGCCGCGGCGTGGATATCGTCGTCGCCACGCCGGGCCGCCTGCTCGATCACGTGCAGCAGCGAACCATCGACCTGCGCGCGGTCGAAATACTCGTGCTGGATGAAGCCGACCGCATGCTCGACATGGGTTTCATCCATGACATTCGCCGCATTCTCGGCCTGCTGCCTGCGAAGCGCCAGAACCTGCTGTTCTCGGCCACGTTTCCGGACGAGATACGCAAACTGTCCGACCAGTTCCTCAACGACCCTGCAACGGTCGAAGTCGCCCGGCGCAATGCGCCGATCGAACTCATCGCGCAGGTAGCCCACCCGGTGGACAAGGACCGCAAGCGCGAACTGCTTTCGCATCTGGTGAAGTCGAACAGCTGGCAGCAGGTGCTGGTATTCACCAAAACCAAGCACGGCGCCAACCGCCTTGCCGAACAGCTCGGGCAGGACGGCATCGACGCCGATGCCTTCCACGGCAACAAAAGCCAGCCTCAGCGCATGCGCGCGCTCAAGCGCTTCAAGGACTGCGAGCTGCAGGTGCTGGTAGCCACCGACATCGCCGCGCGCGGCATCGACATTGATGCGCTGCCGCATGTGGTCAACTTCGACCTGCCGAACGTCTCGGAGGACTATGTGCACCGCATCGGTCGCACCGGCCGCGCGGGCGCAACCGGCGAGGCGGTGGCGCTGGTATCCGGCGAAGACCGGCCACTGCTGGCCGCGATCGAGCGGCTGATCGGGAAGAAGATTGCACAGCGCGTCGTTGCCGGCTTCGAACCCAGCAAGGCGTATCAGACCGCAAGACACATTCCGGAGCAGCGCAGGCCGCAACAGCGCCAGGGGCGCAGGCCCTCCACTAACGCGCCGGCTCGCCAGGGACGCCCGGGAACCGGAAAATCCGGTCCCGAGTCGCGCTGGGGCAAACCGGTCGCCGGCAAACCGTCAGGTGCGCGATCGGTCAGCACCGATCCGCAGCGCCGTTCGAACCCGCGTTCGAATCCGCGCTCGGACCCGCGCCCCGCACAGCGCAGCGCGTCCAGGCGCCCGGACGAGGCCGAGCGCATTGCGCAAGCCCAGCACTACAAGAAAGTCGCGCGCGAAGAACAGACGCCGACCGAGCGCGCGAAACCAGGTCCGGTCTCCGCGCTGTTCGGGATCTTCGGGCGCAAAGCGGCCTGACAATCCAGGGCCTTTGTTGATCCAGTGAGACGGGCGGCGTAGGCCACCCGTCTTCTTTTCCGCTGCGCGCGAGCCGCGGTGCGACACACAGGCCGCCTTAGCCTCCACCCACAAACTCGAAACAAATTAACCGCAAGTCCCCCCGCCGAATCGGCCGGCGCTCTTCGCCACCGTACTCCGCCGCTTGTGGCTCCGCGACAATCCCACGCAGCCTCCGGACCTCGTCCATCAGTGCCTTCACCTGT
>Ga0326597_10008925_pt1 | contig 13478 bp, 10 predicted proteins | sample RVTome_12_FD_203789 | JGI IMG/M metagenome (GOLD analysis project Ga0326597, IMG submission 203789) | Soil microbial communities from uranium-contaminated site in the Upper Colorado River Basin, Wyoming, United States - RVT100D185 | ecosystem: Environmental > Terrestrial > Soil > Contaminated >... | reverse complement strand
CCTCCTTCCGAGATCTGGGCACAAGGCGCTGCCCGCACGTTGTCGGCGACCTTTACGGTCTGCGTTGGGTGATTTTGCGGCGGCTATATCTAACCGCTTGATTTGGCTGTCGTTCAGAGGTTGGCACAACACGTGCTGCGATTTCGCTGACACTTGTTTTGATCGGGCATCCCTCCTGCCCGTGAACCTCGAGGAGAGTAATCATCATGCATAGATGCAAAGCGCTCACTTTGGCGCTGGTCATCGCCTGCCTGGCATTGCCGGGCACCGGCCGCGCCACGGAGATCCTGTTCGCGTTCGTCGAAGATACATCGTACGTACTCGACGGCCAGCAGCTCGCCGCCATGATCGGCGCCGTTCCCGGTTTCAACGTCACCCAGCGGTTTCTCCATACGGCGGTCTACAACGACTACGCGAATTTCGATCAGGTCTGGGTGTATGACCTCGACACCGGCGCCAACAACAACGCGAATCAGACTGCCAACTACGCGAACATCGCGGGCTGGTATAACGGTCTCGCCGACCAGAACCTGATCGTGGACGGCCGAATCATTTCTTCCGCGCCCTTTTGGACTACTGCCGGCGGTTTCCCGGCGGAAAACGCCTGGATCCAGAGCTACGCGATCCAGTTGGACAATCACGGTGGCGGGATGTTGCTGGGCACGGACCACGATGTGTTTCAGTCCGGGATCAACCAGATCAACGCCGGGATCAACATCAATCCGTTCACCGGTTTCTTCGGGTCTTTCCCGACGAGCCAGGCCCAGGTGGACGCGCTCTCGCCGCTCTACGTGCCCATCGGTACTTGCGTTGCGAACCCGGCCCTCCCTTGTATCAACGACAACTCCACGACCGGGTTCGCTCCCGCTGGTCTGCAGCCGAACAATCAGTTCCTGACCCCAGTGGCTTACCACGGAACCGTTTCGACGGCCTTCGACAATGCGGCCGTCGCGGCGACCTTCAGCAGCCCGACGTTTCCGGCGCCCGAGCCGTCGACGCTCTTCCTGTTGGGGATCGGGCTCGCAACCGCAGCCCTCGGGCGACGCGGACGGCGGTCCTGATCGAAGCTTAACGAATCACGATCGACCCCGAGCTGGTCTCGATCTCGAGCCGGGGGCCGCCGCTTCCGACCGCTCCTCGGAGTGATCTCCGCGAAATGCGGCCGGTGACCGTCAACGGGCGTTCCGAGTCGATGGAGCCCGAGTTGGTGTGCGCGTCGAGCTCGAAGGAGGCCTCCGGGGGAAGCTCCACGGTGATCCCGCCGGAAGAGGCCTCGAGGCTCCAGTCGCGCACCAGATCGCCCTGGGCCCGGATCGACCCGCTCGAGGTCGAGACGCTCAGCCCTCCTCGGACCCCTCGCACCCGGACGCCGCCCGAGCCCGAGTGGACCGAGACGTCGCCTTCGCCCGTCTGCTCGAGCTCGATGCGTCCGCTTCCCGCCGACGCGGTGATGGCCCCCTGTACCGCGCGGGCGCCGATCGATCCGCTCCCGGTCTTCGCCGAAAGGCTTCCGCCGACTCCGTCGATGCGGATGCTCCCGGAGCCGGCGCGCGCCTCGACGTCACCCCCGATGCTTCCCATGGTGAGCGAGCCCGAGCCCGCGGCAACCTCCACCGGCCCCTTGAGGTTACCCAGCGTCTGGCTTCCGGAGCCGCTCTTCGAGACCAGCGCCGTCTCCGCAGGAACGACGATCCGATAGCTGATACTCACCCCTTCGAACAGGCTCTCGTCTTCGATCACTCCCCGCCCGATCTGGATCACGTTCCCCTGCTGCTCGATGGGAGGGTTCTCCTCGATGCGTCGAACCTTTTCCGCAGCGTCGGAGCCGGAGAAGAACCCGGAGCGAGCCCGAATGACCCCGTGGATCTCGACCGCGCCCGGGGAGCCCGCGATCACCTCGATGCTCCCGGACCCGGTCCGGACTTCGAGCTGAACGGCACCGGTGACGGAGAGCGTCCGGTCGAAGGAGCCCTCCTCGGCCGCGAGGGCCAACGGGAGCAGGATGGCCGCGGCCGCGAGATTGAGACGTAAGGCAAGAACAGTCATGGGACTTCCCTCCCAGAGCAAGAGACGTAAAGTCCAGCCGAAACGTTGCAGTTTTTTTGTGTGGCTATCCGAGCTGGAACTTCTTCAGGTAGTAGCTCAAGGCCCGCTGGCTGATCCCCATGCTCTCGGCCGCGAGCTTCTTGACTCCCTTCGCCCTTTCGAGGGCGCGGCGGATGGTCTCCCGCTCCACCCAGTCCACGTTGTCCCGGAGATTCATCGAGGGGAGGCCTCCCGGCTTTGGGCTACCGGCCGTCGCGAGCGAAAGCTCCGCGAGTCCGATGACCGGCGAGCGAGAGAGCACCACCGCCCTCTCGATGGCGTTTTCGAGCTCGCGCACGTTTCCCGGCCAATCGTAGGCCGAGAGCGCCGCCAGGGCCTCGTCCGTCACCTTCTCGACGCACTTCCCCGCCCGCCTTCGGTGCTTGGCCACGAAATGGGAGACGAGAGCCGGCACGTCCTCCCGCCGCGCGCGGAGCGGCGGAAGCTCGATCGGGATCACGCTGAGCCGGTAGTACAGGTCCTCTTGAAACTCGCCCGAGGCCATCATCTTCCCCAGGTCGCGATTGGTGGCGGCGATGACCCTCACGTCCACCTTCTCGGTGCGCTCCGAGCCCAGGGGCTCGAACTCCCGCTCCTGAAGGACGCGGAGAAGCTTCGCCTGGATGGAAGTGCTCATGGTCCCGATCTCGTCGAGGAAGATGCTGCTCCCGTGGGCGAGCGAGAACCTCCCCTTCTTGTTGGAGGTCGCGTGGGTGAAGGCGCCCTTCACGTGGCCGAAGAGCTCCGATTCCAGGAGGTTCTCGGGAATCGCGGCGCAGTTCACCTTGATGAGCGGCATCTCCCGCTCGGCGCTCCGATCGTGAATGGCGCGCGCCGCGAGCTCCTTCCCGGTGCCGGTCTCCCCGCGGATCAAAACCGTGCTCTTGGACTTCGCGACTTGCTCGAGCTTCTCGATCACCGCCCGGACGGCGGCGCTGGCGCCGACGATCCCGTAGTCGTTGAACTCCGTCTTCCGCTCGCTGAGGAGATATCGATGCTGGCTCCGAAGCCTTCGGTGCGAGAGCGCCTTTCCCACCACGACCAGAAGCTCTTCCACTTCGAAGGGCTTCTGAAGGTAGTCGAAGGCCCCGAGCTTCATCGCTTCGATGGCACTCTCGACGGTCGCGTGGGCGGTCATCATGAGGACCTCGGGCCGCTCGCTCTCGGGGGAGGACCTCGAGAGCTCCCGGATGAGGTCCAGGCCCGAGACTTCGGGCATGCGGTTGTCCACCACCAGCAGATCGAAGCTCCGCTCCGATAGAAGCGCCTGCGCCTTCTTCGCGCTCGAGGTCACGTAAACGTCGTGTCCATCGTCGCGAAGCGCCCGGCCGAGGGTCTTCAGGATGCGCTCCTCGTCGTCGACCAGCAGGATGGCGCCCCTCACCGTCATGTCTCTAGTGTTCGCACTCATCGATTAGTGCGCTGGGGCCCCACCCCCGGCGCTTCTCGCTCCGGGACTCGCTTCGCTCGCCCTGCGCTCGGGCTGTCGGCACCCGGCGTCCGGGGAAAGAGCTCGATCCGAATCTCTGTCCCCTCCGAGGGCCGACTCTCGGCGGTGACCGTGCCTCCGAGCGATTCCACGATGTTCTTGGTGATCGCGAGCCCGAGGCCGGTGCCCGTCCGCTTTCCGGTGAAATAGGGCTCGAAGATCTTGGAGAGATCCTCGAGCGGGATTCCCACCCCCCGGTCTCGAACCACGATCACCATCTTTCCCCCCTCGCTCCGTCTCGTCTCGAGCGTGATCCCCGATTCCTCGTGCTCTCCGTTCGCTTTCGCCCCCACCGCCTCCTTGGCGTTGGCCAGGATATTCAGGAGCGCGGTCCGCAGACGCTCGCCGTCGGTGAGGACGTCGGGAAGCGCTGGATCCAGCCGCAGCTCGAGGGCGGGCGCTCCCTCTCCCACCAGAACCGCCTCGGCGGCGCTGCGGCAGACCGAGTTGAGATCCGTCGGCCGGAGCTCGAGCTCGATGGGCCGGGCGAAATCCAGGACGTCTCCCACGATGCGGTTCAATCGATCGACTTCGTGATCGATGTCGTCCGCAGCCTCGCGAACGTCGTCGGCCGAGAGCTCCCGGCGCCGGAAGCTCCGGAGAGAGGCTTTGATGATCATCAGGGGATTGCGAATCTCGTGGGCGATGACCGTCGACATGCGCCCGAGGGCCGAGAGCTTCTCCTTCGAGGCGGATTCGCGCTGGAAGCGGGCAATGGAATCGGTGAGACGGTTGAAGGCCCGGGCGAGGACGGTGGCATCGCCGTCGACCAGCGGCCCCGAGAGCTCGATCTTGCGCGCCAGATCTCCGGTAGTGGTGATCTCCCGCATGGTCTCAGTGATGGCGGCGAGCGGCCGGGTCACGGTGCGAGCCACGGCGTAGCTGAGGACGATGGCGAGGAGCACGCCGAAGAGCGCCGATAACAGAAGTCCCTCCTGAAACGTGCGAAGGAACGAGAGCCTTTCACTCGTCGATCGCAGGAGCACTGCCTGGTAGCCTTCCTTCGCCTCGGGAGCCGAGAGCACCCGTCTGAGGAACACGTAGTCTTCGTGGCCGATCGAGGTGCTCCCCTCCACGCTCGACAGGAGCGTCGCGACCTCCGCGTCGGATACCGGAATCGTCGAGGCCACCTTGCGGCCCCGGGCGACGAGGACCACATCGCTCTGGGTGATCGCCTGGAGCTCGCGTGCGAACTCGTCGTCGAGGAAGAACCCGACGCTCAGAGTCCCGAGCACCTCCGGAGGGTCGGGACCGACGACGATGGGGAGGGTCGCGATTTGGAGGACGCCTTCGCCCGTCTCCGCGAGGTAGATCGTGGACTCGCCTCGACGCGCGCGATCGAGCGCCTCTCCCATGGGGAAGGGGCCTTCCGATCCGAGCGACGTGAGCACGCGCCCCTCGTCGTCGGCGACGACCAGGATGTCCGAGCCGAGACGCTCCTGGTAGTCGAGAGCGACGGGCTCGACCGTCGGCCCATCGCCGGTCGCGACCGCCGCCTTGAGCTTCGGGAGATCGGCAACGAGCCCGCCGAGAAGACCGAGCGTCTCGTATCGCTGCCGGTGATGTTGGTCGAGGAGCTCGGCGGCTTCCTGGAGGCCGCGTCTGAGCTCGGCCTGGGCCTCGCGCGAGACACGGGCGGTGACAAAGCTCGTGCCGACGGCGATGGAGAGAACCGCGACGAAGGCGCAAGCGAGAAAGACGCGACTCTTGAGGGACGACATCGCCTTCATCGCGTGGCTCCTCTCAATGGCCTCACGGCTCGACCACGAAATCGAGCTCCGCCGTGTCCCCGGGAGAGAGTTGGACTCTCTTCTTGCCGCGCTCCTCGCCGTCGGTCCACACCACGACGTCGTATTCTCCCGGCGGGACCCTCTCGATCCGGTAGCGACCGTCGGTCCCGGTCGCGGCGAAGTACGGGTGGGAGAGCACCAGAATGAAAGCGCTCATGTGGGAATGGATCTCGCAGAACACGCGAACGATGCCGGGACGCTCGAAACGCACCGACTTCGACCGGCCCATGGGGTAGCGGCCGAGGTCGAACCGCTCGGTCTTCGAGAGGGAAAAGACGTTGTGGTAGAAGGGGTCGCTGTTGGGAAACGAAACCGTGGTTCCGACGAGGACCGGGAGCACATAGGGAACGAACGTCTCCTGCCGCTGGTCGAGCACCGCCTGTTCCCGCGGACGCTCTTCGAAAGCTCCCTGGGGCGCCGTCGCCAGATAGACGACGCTCTGCCGCCGGTCGGGGATTCCCCGCCGGGTACGGCCTTCCATCTCTCGTATCGAGGGTCGCGCTCGAGGAGGACTCGAGGCAAGTCGGACCTCGACCCGGCCCGCGATCGCTCCTGGCGCGCCGTCGTCTTTGACGGAAGTCAGAAGCGCCAGAAGTGGAAGACTCAGAGCCAGGAAAAGGGGCCATGCCATTCTCAGAACCAGAAGAGGAGCTGCACGGCGGGGATCCACCGGCTCGTGATTCTCGTCGCGTCCCGCGTGTTGTACTGGAGGGCGAGCTTCCCCAGGACGTTTCGGTGGAAGCTATAGCCGACGCCTCCTTCGAAGCGCGTCACCTTCGAATCCCAGGTCACGGGACCTTCCGGGGTCGCGATGCTTCCGAACCTCGAGCCCGAGACCCGCGCCGCGAAGTAGAGGCCGGGGGCAACCTTGTAGCGGCCCTCGGCCGTGAAGCCCAGGGTCGCGAGCGCGCCGGTCGAGAGCGTCGGCGCGCTCCAGGAGCACCAGATCGCTTCCCCTTTCAGAATCCAGGGACCGCGGGCGAGCTCGGCATCGACGCCGAGCGCCGTCTGATCCGAGCTCCGATTTCCCTCGAGGAGTGCCGTCACTTCGTCGGAAACATAGTCGCCTCGGGATGCGGACACTCCCACTTCCCAACCGAAGGCCGGCCGCCATCCGAGTCGGGCCGCCAGCTGCTTTCCGCCGTTGTCGTCGCCGACGCGCGGATCCGAGATCGTGCCCTGGGTGAGGGCGAAAGCGAAAGCCACGGGGTCGGCGCCAACATTCACCGAAACCCCGGTGTCCCAATAGATCGGGTTCACCTGGGCGAGACCGGACGCGACCGAGGTATCCCCGATGGGATATCTCACTCTCGCACCGTAACCTCGGTACGCGAGGAGCTGATACAGATTTGCCGGAGCCGAATCGGGGCGCAGCACCGTCGGATACTGATAGGGAATCGGGTATCCGATGAGCGGGTTGTCGTACTCGTATCGCCTGCGGAGAAAAGCCCCGAAGACCGGAGGCACTCTCCCCACCTGGACCGCGAAGTTGCGCTCCCGCCAGGGACGAAATCGCGCGTAGAGCGCGTAGGGTCTCGGAGCGTCGAGGTTGTCACTCCGGATCTCCGCGAGCAGCGAGAATTTTTCCGAAGCTCGAAGCTCGAGCTCCAGATTGAGGCGGAGAAGCCTGAGGCTGTCGTCGCCGTATTCGGTCTGGTTGAAGTAGCCTGGATCCGTGGGAGCGAAGTTGCCCACCACCTCGCCCCCGTAGCGGAATCGACTTTCCTCGGGCTCTGTCTCCTGCGCGCCCGCGACCGCCGCGACCCCGAAGAGAAACGCGAAAAGCCGCGCGGTGAGAGGAAGCCGACTCATGCCGATGAGTATAGCTTTCGCGGGACATGAGGTGGTCCCATGAAAGGCATGCTACGATGGCGCTCCGCTCATGAGAGTCCTGTTGTCGCCCTGGTATCAGCTCGAGCTCGATCCGAAGCAGGCGGCGAACCGCGAGCCCTATCCGCCGCTCGGGACCCTCTACGCGGCCTCGCGCCTTCGCAAAGAAGGACACGAGGTCGCGCTCTCCGACTCCATGCTGGCGCGGGGAACGGCGGAGTTCCGCCGCGACCTCGAACGCTTCCGGCCCGAGCTCGTCGCCCTCTACGAGGACGACTTCAACTACCTGTCGAAGATGTGCCTCACCAACATGCGGAAGGCGGCTTTCGAGAAGGCGCGGCTCGCGAAAGCGGCGGGAGCTTACGTCGTGGTCCACGGCTCCGACGCAACCGATCGCCTCGAGGACTACCTCCGCGAGCCCATCGACGCCGCGGTCGTGGGCGAGGGCGAGGAGACGCTGTCGGAGCTCGCTGGTGCGCGAGGCGGCGATCTCGCGAAGATCCCGGGACTCGCCTTTCTCGACATGAATGGGGGGGGGCGGCTCGTCAAAACCGAGCCTCGGCCGCTCCTTCGCGATCTCGACGCTCTTCCCTTCCCCGCATGGGACCTGGTGGACGTGGAGCGATACCGGAGCGCCTGGCTCGAGCGGCACGACTTCTTCTCCGTAAACATGGTGACCACCCGCGGCTGTCCCTACCATTGCAACTGGTGCGCCAAGCCCATCTACGGACAGCGATACCAATCGCGTTCTCCCGCGAGCGTCGCCGAGGAGCTTTCCTTCGTCCGCCGCGTCGTCCGCCCCGATCACGTCTGGTTCGCGGACGACATTTTTGGGCTCAAGCCCGGCTGGGTCGAGACCTTCGCCTCCGAGGTCGAGAGGCGGGGGGTTCGGACGCGGTTCAAGATCCAGGCCCGCGCGGACCTGATCGACGAGAACGTGGCCTCGGCCCTCGCGCGCGCGGGCTGCGAGAACGTATGGATGGGCGCGGAGAGCGGCTCCCAGAAGGTGCTCGACGCCATGGAGAAGGGAATCCGGGTCGAGCAGATCTTTCGCGCGACCCGCCTGCTGCGCCAGCGCCGCATCCGCGTCTCGTTCTTCCTCCAGTTCGGATATCCGGGCGAGGAATGGAGTGACATCGAGAAGACGCTCGCCATGGTGCGAGCCGCGAGACCCGACGACATCGGGATCTCGGTGAGCTATCCCCTCCCGGGAACGCCCTTTCACGAGAGGGTCCAGAAGGATCTCCGCCAGAAGACGAACTGGACCGACAGCGACGATCTCGACCTGATGTTCCGGGGCACGTACGCGCCCGAGTTCTACCGAGCGCTCTACAAGCTGGTGCACAGTGACTTTCGGCTTCGAAGAGAGCTCGCGCGTTTTCCGCATCCGGGCGCCATCGCCCGGTCGGTGAAGCACCTGGCGGGGCTCGTTTCGGCGCGTGTCGCTGTCGAATCCAGGGCCCGAAGACGAAATCCCGCCTTCCTTAATTCGTAAGCTTCCTTACGCTCGATGTAACCTGGGACGCGGCAGGGGTCGAAAAGGCGGTGTTCCCGCCGAGCCAGACGGGGCATGTGAATTGCTTTTCCGCATACCGATGACCGTGGCGGAAGAGAATGGAGCGGGAGGATCCCGGGAAGGCGTCCTCCGGCGCGCGTTCTCCGCCGGCGCGGGGAAGCTCTCTTGGGACCTGGGCTCGCGCGCTCTGAGCTTCGCCCTCTCCATCCTGGTGGCGCGACGGCTCGGCGTCGAGGGTTTCGGAACCTACGCGGTGTACTGGTATTCCGCGTGGATGGTCTCGCAGGTGACCGACCTCGGGCTCCACCTCGTGAGCCTTAGGTCGCTCTCGCGCTCGTTCGAGCCCCGCGTATTCTGGAGCGCGGTCCTCGCGAAAGGCGCTCTCACCGCGGGGGTGCTGGTTGCGACCCTGGCCGCGCTCGGGGCGGGAGCTCTCTCCGCGGAAGAGCCCCTCCTTCTTTTGCTCCTCGCCGCTCATCTCCTGGGCTCCTGGGTCGAATTTCTCGGAGTCACCCTGCGAAGCCGCGGAGGAATCGCTCGGGAAGGCCTGGCGCTCACCGTCCTTCGATTCGCCTCCCTCGCCGCCGCGGCTTGGGCGCTTTCGGGGGGCGCCGATCTCGAGACTCTCGCGGCCGCTCTCGCTCTCTCGTGCCTGCCAGCGGTCGCGCTCGCCCTCTCTTTTCTCGCCCGAATCGATCTTCCGCTGCGCGGAGGAACCGAAGCGGGGCGCTTGATGAAAGAGGCGCTTCCGCTCGGGCTGGTGAGCGCCATGACTCTCCTCTACCTGAGAGCGGACCTCTTCATCGTCGCCGCTTTCGCGGGCGCCTCGGAAGCCGGCTTCTTCCAGAGCGCCTTTCGCCTCTTCGAGGCCACGTTCGTCGTTTCCGGCGGACTCGCGGCGGGGACGTTCCCGCTTCTCGCGGCGCGATTCGGGGAAAAAGGGTTCGACACCCTGGCCCGGTTCGTTCTCGGCCTTCTCGCGCTCCTTTCGGCCCCGATCGCCCTCGCGTTCGCGCTCGTTCCCGGTCCGATCCTGACCGTCTTCTACGGAGAAGGGTTCGAGGGAGCGGCGCGACCGCTCTCCTTTCTCGGCATGGCGCTCGTCGCCGTCTTCGCCAATGCCCTCACCACCCACCTCCTTGTCGCATCCGGCCGAAACCGCCGGCTGGTGCTGTCAATCGCCGTCCGACTCGTCGTCGGGGTCGTTCTCGATGTGCTCTTCGTTCCTCGATGGGGTGCCTCCGGCGCGGCCTTCGCCGTCGTCGCCGCCGAGTGGAGTCTCTTGCTCGTGAGCCTCTCGTCCTCGGCCGACCTCCTTCTGCCCTCGCTCCTCTCGCGCCGCGCCGTTGCTCGCGAGGAAGTGTCTCCATGCTCCTAGCCTTCGACGCCACCACCATCCGGGGCAACAAGACCGGCGTCGGCTACTACAGCGCGCGGCTCCTCGAGCGGCTCACCGCCGTCGGCGGCGACGACAACCCCATCGACGAGATCCTCGTCCTCTCGAATCGGAAGCTCGACTTTACCCCGATTCCCCGATGCCGCCTCGTCGACGAAGGCCGCTTCCCGCTTCGCGCGGTGTGGATGCAGGCGGTGCTCCCTTTCGTCCTCCAGCGGATCCGACCCGACCTCTGCCACTTCACGAACTTCCTCGGTCCCTACTTCACCAGCGCGCCTTACGTGGTGACGTTCCACGACATGACGCTCGAGCTTCTTCCCCAGTGCCATACCTGGAGGAAGCGCCTTCTGACCCGGGCGCTCTCCCCCGAGATCGCGAGAGGAGCGCGGCTCATCATCACTCCTTCGCAATCCGCGAAGCGGGACCTCTCGCGCCTGCTCGCCATTCCCGAGGAGAAGATCCGCGCGATCCCCCACGCCCCCGACAGCCAGTTCCGTCCCCGGCGTGACCGGGAAAGCGTCGCGCGCATCGAGAAGCGATACGGTATCCGGACGCCGTACCTTCTTTATGTGGGCACCCTCGAGCCGCGGAAGAACCTGATGCGGGCGATGACCGCGTTCTCCCGCGTCTCGTCCCGGTATCCGGAGCACTCCTTCTACCTCGCCGGGGAGCTCGGGTGGCGGTCGAAGGAGCTTCTGCGAACGCTCGACGCGATCCCGAACCGCGATCGGATCGTGCGCCTCGGCTACGTGGCCGAGGAGGATCTGGCGGCGCTCTATTCGAACGCCGAGCTCTTCGTCTACCCCTCTCTCTATGAGGGCTTCGGCTTCCCGGTGATCGAGGCCATGGCCTGCGGCGCTCCGGTCGTCACTTCGAACACCTCGTCTCTCGCCGAGATCGCCGACGGCGCCGCGCTCCTGGTGGATCCTCACGACACCGCCGCCATCGCGGAGGCTATGGACCGAGCGATGGGAGACGAAGGAGAGCGCGAGCGCTTGCGGCTCGCGGGTCTCGCGAGGGCCCGCTCGTTCTCCTGGGAGCGCAGCATTCGGGAGACCCTCCAGGTCTACGAGGAAGCTCTGGAGCGGAGAACGGCGCGCCCGAGGTCCGTGCGGTCCGAGCTCGAATCCAACCTTCGCGAGGCGCGTGCGGTGGTGGATACCATCGCCTACGGGGCGGTCTTCGAGTACCCCATGACCCTCACCGAGATCCATCGCTCTCTCATGGGGGTTTCCCTTTCGAGGAACGACGTCTCGAGACTGCTGCGCCACCATCCTCTGATCCGCGAGAGCGTCGAAGCGGAGCCGCCCTACCACTTCCTGAGAGGACGCAGGAGCTCCATCGAGGCTCGGCGTGAGGCGGCCACCCGCACCCGCGAGCTCCTCGCGCGCGAGGAGCTCGCCATCGATCTCGTGCGCCGCACGCCTTTCGTGCGCATGGTGGCGTTCTCCGGGGCGACCGCCCACGAGAACTCCCGCGACGGAGACGTCGACCTCTTCGTGGTCACGGCGCGAGAGCGGGCCTGGGCGGTGGCCCTTCTGCTATTCGTGGCGATGAAGCTCCTCGGCCGGCGACGAACCATCTGTCTCAACTATTTCCTTTCCGAGGACCAGCTCGCGCTCGCGGAGCGCGACGCCTTCACCGCGAGCCAGATCGTTTCGCTCAAGCCCCTGTCCGGGAGCGGGGTGTTTTATCGCCTGGTACGGGCGAACGAATGGGGCGCTTCGTTCTTCCCGAACTTCTGGGAGCGTTACCGCTCGCTCGTTCCTCCCGCGGCGCGGGAGCCTTCGAGCGGCTCCTTCTTCTGGGAGGCGGTTCTCTCGCTCGGCGGAGGGTATCTCCTGGAGCGAATCTCTCGGCTCGTCCTCGGCTCCCATTTGCGGCGTCGGCTCCGGGCCTGCAGCCTCGGCGCGTCGGTCAAGCTCGAGCCGGGCATCCTCAAGCTTCACTTCAAGGACCACGGGGCGGATCTTTCCCGAAGAATCGAGTCCCTGCTTCAACCTCGGCCCAAAGGACCCATGCAGAATCCGAAAGAGAGCCCGAAAGAGGCGAGCCATGTCTCTTCGGTTTGACGCGACCTCCGGGATCGGCACTCTGGAGTCGACTCGTGAGGCGGGCTCCGATCGATTTCGATTCCGCTGTCCCGAATGCGGCTCGAAAGCGTTCTCCGCCGGAAGCGATCTGCTCTGTCCCGCGGAGGGGCGGCGCCTCGCCGGGAGCGAAGGAGTGCTGCCGCTCATGCGAGCGGAGAGCGTCGCGGCCAAAGCACCCTTTCTCGACGCCTATCGCCGGGTGCGAAGAATCGAGGGGTGGGGCGGCGCCGTCGACTATTACCGCGGCCTTCCCTTCGCGTCCGAAGGCCAAAACCGCGCCGTCTGGAAGATCCGCGCTCGAAGCTATCGCGGAGCACTTCGGGCCATCGCCCGGCGGTTTCCCGAGGTAAAGCATGCGGACGAGTGGGACAAGCTCGCGCTTCGCATCCTGGAGGTCGGCGCGGGAAACGGCTGGTTCTCATGGCGCATGGCGCAGGCGGGGCACTATGTCCTCGCGACCGACATCTCTCTCGACGAGGAAGATGGTCTCGGCGCCGTTTCGCGATACGCTCGGCCGGGGGTCGCTCACGGTGACCGGCTCACCCGCGCCCTCGCCGAGATGGAAGATCTTCCACTCGAGGACGCGCAGTTCGATCTGGTGGTGGCAAACGGCTCGCTCCATTACGCCGGGCGGATCCGCGACGCGGTTTCCGAAGCTCACCGTGTCCTTCGACCCGGAGGACTCTTCCTCGTCCTCGACAGTCCCGTCTATGACCAGTCCGAGCCCGGGCGAGAAATGGTGCGCCGCCGCCAGGAGCACCACCGCGAGCTCGGCATCGCCGACTCGGCCTCGACCGCGGGGTTTCTGGTGGAGGGAGACTTCCTGGCGCTTTCGGCGGGAGTCGGGTTCCAGGTGGAGGTCCTGTACCCCTTCGAAGGGGTACGCCGGCGGCTCCGACGCGCCTACTGCCGATTGCGACGCGCGGATCCTCCAGCTCGATTTCCGCTTTTTGCCCTGGAGAAGCGCTAGTTGCATCCGGTGGTGCCGCTCGCGGCCTTGATGCTCCTCCTTCCGTTCGAGCCTTTGGCTCCGCTCGCGAAGGTCCTCGGGCTCCAGGTGAGTCACCTCGAGGTCGCAGCCCTCGTCCTCCTCGGAGCGTCGGCCGCCGGTATCGTTTCCCGCCGCCCGAGCCTTCGGGTCCCCCTCGCGGTTCCCCTAGTTCTTTTTCTCGTCGCGTTCCTGGTCTCTGCCGCCTTCGCTGAGGGCTCTTCTCTTCTTCCACTGAAGTTCACCGCCCGGATGGCAGCTGCGGTCGTCGCGTTCCTCGTCGCCTCGCTC
>Ga0326597_10008924_pt1 | contig 13479 bp, 12 predicted proteins | sample RVTome_12_FD_203789 | JGI IMG/M metagenome (GOLD analysis project Ga0326597, IMG submission 203789) | Soil microbial communities from uranium-contaminated site in the Upper Colorado River Basin, Wyoming, United States - RVT100D185 | ecosystem: Environmental > Terrestrial > Soil > Contaminated >... | reverse complement strand
GCCGGAGGACGTCGCCTTTGGCCGCGCGCGCGGCTGGCGCCTGGCTCTGCTCGCGACCTTCCGCGCCGTCTCCGGCCGTGCCACCGCATCCGTAGCGCCGGCGTTCGTCGCCGAGGACGCCTTCCTCGCCCAGGCGCGCGACGAGGAGAACGCGATCCTGCTCGACGGCGGGCCCGCCGGCTGGGTTGGCCTCCTGGGCCGCGGGGCCGGCCGTGCGCCGTCGGCGGCCGCGGTGCTGTCCGACGTGCGCGAGACGCTGCGGGCTTCCGTCTCGGCGTCCCGCCCGCGGGCGGCGGAAACGCCGGTCGTCTCCGATGCGGCGCTGGTGCCGCATTACGTTCGCGTGAGCCGTCCCCTCGGGTCCGCGGCCCCGCAGCGCGCGCTCCATGATGCCTTCGCCGCAGAGGGCGTCGGCGTGGAGTTCGTGTCCGCGGGGCGCCTCGGCTGGGTCCAGGCCATCACCTCGCGTGTGCCACGCGAGCGGGTCCGGCGCGCCCTGGCGCGGCTGGATGCCGGAGACATCGCCCACGTCGCATTCCACGAGTCGGCGCGTGGCGCCGCCTCCCTCGATCAACCGGCGCTTGCCGCCGCAGGAGGATCCCGATGAGCTACGCCTTCGATACCCTTGCCATCCACGCCGGCCAGCCCAACGACGAGGGGACCGGCAGCGTCACGTTTCCCATCCACCAGACGTCGACCTTCGGCCAGGAGGCGCCCGGGGTGAACAAGGGCTACTGCTATAGCCGCACGGGCAACCCGACGCGCTCCGCGCTCGAAGCCAACCTGGCCGCCCTTGAAGGCGGGAGATTCGGCCTCGCCTTTGCCAGCGGCCTGGCCGCGGTGAACACCGTCTTGAACCTCCTGAAGTCGGGGGACCACGTCGTGGCCGGGCGCGACCTCTACGGCGGCAGCTACCGCATCTTCACCAAGGTCTACGGCAAGCTCGGGATCGAGTTCTCGTTCGTCGACATCACGCGCGTCGCGGAGGTGGAGGCCGCGCTGCGTCCCAACACGCGCCTGCTTTGGCTGGAAAGCCCTTCGAACCCCCTCCTGCAGCTCGTGGACCTCGCGGCGACCGCGGCGGTGGCGCGCGCGCATGGGATCTGGACCGTCGTGGACAACACCTTCGCTACGCCGTACCTGCAGCAGCCGCTGGCGCTGGGGGCCGACATCGTCCTCCAGTCCACGACCAAATACCTGGCCGGGCACAGCGACGTGATCGGGGGGGCGCTGATCACGAACGACGAAGCGCTGTACGCCGACCTGAAGTTCCATCAAAACGCCGTCGGCGCCATCCCCGGGCCCCAGGACTGTTTCCTCGTGCTGCGAGGCACCAAGACGCTGTCCGTACGCATGGAGCGCCACTGCGCGAATGCCCGGGCCGTGGCCGCTTTCCTGGACGAGCACCCGCGCGTGCAGCGCGTCTACTTCCCGGGGCTGCCGTCGCACCCCGGCCACGACATCGCCGTCCGCCAGATGAGGGACTTCGGGGGCGTGATCTCCTTCGAGCTCAAGGGGGGAGTGGACGAGGCAAAGGCGTTCGCGTCGAGCGTGCGGCTGTGGACCCTTGCCGAAAGCCTCGGCAGCGTGAAGTCGCTGCTCTGCCACCCCGCGACGATGACCCACGCGTCGGTCGAGCCGGAGGTGAGGCGGCGCAACGGCATCTCGGACGGCCTGATCCGACTCTCGGCCGGGATCGAGGACGTGCGCGACCTCACCTCCGACCTGGAGCAGGCGTTGCTAGTACACGCTCCCGTTCGAGGACGTGAGGACTCCCGCGGTCGCGCTGAGCGTGTAAGCGATGCCCTGGGTGCCCGCCCATGAATCGACGTCGAACGTGCCGCCGGGGCCGATCCGATAGACCAAAATGTTGGTATGGGTCAGCGGAGTGCCCGGGCTGCACACCTCCGGCGGGCCGTTCGTCCGGAGGAAATAGACAAAGGGCGTGGGATGGGTGGCCGGGGCGAACACCTCGGCCGTACCGTCGACCGGATTCAGGTGCAGGGCACCCTCCCGGTCGGCGGTGATCGCGCGACTCTGCGTCGTCCAGCCGTCGCGCACGAGGCGGGCGAGGAAGGCCACCGTACGCCCCATCCGGTCGCGCTCCTGGAGATGCTGGTCGGTGATGATGCCGCCCAGCTTCGCCAGGGCCAGGAAATCGCGGTCGAGGGTCATGTCGCGGTGGAACGGGTCCGCGAGGGCCTCCTCGGAGGTCAGGCTGCTGTTGCTCATGGCCGAGTACAGGAACTCGCTCATGATCGCCATGCCCGCGCTGGTGCCGCCGATGGGCGCCGGTTTGTTCGCCACGTGGTTGATCGCGTCCTCCACCGGGGTGCCCCTCCAGAACTGCACGTAGCGCGACTGGTCGCCGCCGGCGATGAAGAGGGCCTCCGCGTTGCGGATCGTGTCGATCACGAAGGTGTTGAACGCGGCGTTGCGGTTCTTGAAGACGATCGTCGCCGCCGAGTCGCAGGCGCACAGCTCGAAGATGTACGGGTTGTAGGCGTCGGTGCCGGAGGCGCGGATGACCACGAAGTCGCCGCCTCCGGACCGCGCCCCCATCCGCACGAAGTTCTCGTCCACGTCGGTCCCGCCGCCTTGCAGCACGATCAGGCCGCTGGTGGAGGTCACCACGTTCGCCGGGTTGCCGACGATGGTGTGTTTGTATCCGGGGGCGGCGCCGGCGGTGGCCGCGAGGGCCAGGAGCAGGCCGACCGCGCTCGCGCCGACGCCCCTTCCTGTCCTCACAACACCCGCAGGATGATCAGGATCAGCGCGACCACGAGCAGGATGTGGACGAGGTTCCCCGTGCGCGGGACCCGCAGCCCGCGGCGCGCGCCGAAGAATCCCAGGAGCCACAGCACGATCAGGACGACGATCAGGGTCTCGATCAAGGGCCACCTCCATTCTCGGGAGCTGGTGTCCTGACCCGGAAGTCGCCGAACACCGAGAACGCCGAGCCGGGATGCATCGGCGTTCGAATGTCGGCGAATCTCTGGGTCAGGACACTCTAGGCGCAGCTTATCAGCGAGGCGTGCGGCTGGGCCTGCGATGAGCCAAGATGTCCTGTGATGAAACGGTCCCGAGCCAGGAGCGCGAAACCCGCCGTGCGGAAGGGACAGGGCAGCGTCGCCCTGGGCAAAGCCGCATTCATGGATCGCTTCGCCGAGCGGTTCTACGATCCCGCCTTCGACGCGGTTCGCCCTCAGATCGAAGACGTTGCCGCCGTCGCCTGGGAGGGCTACCACGAGTACCGGAAGAGCCCCCGCATCCGGCGCGCGGGGAAAGGCTTCGAGGATCCCGATTTCGAGCTTCCGGTCGAGTGGCTCGAGACACGCCGGCGCCTGCGCCTGGCGGAGAGGCGTCAGAAGGATCCGTCATCGCGCTCTCGGATCCTCATCGTCTGCGGGGCGTCCCGGAGCGATCAGTCCTGCCCGGGGGAGATGTCGAAGACGTTCCGGCTCGTCACCCTGGCCCGCCGCGTGGTGGAGAAGGCGCGTGGCTTCGAAGCCGACGTCCTCGACCTGAGTCACCTGGCCTCGGAGTACGGCCGGGTCATCCATCCCTGCAAGGCCTGCGTCTCGACGGCCTTCCCCCTGTGCCACTGGCCCTGCTCCTGCTATCCGAACCACGCCATGGGCCAGGTGAACGACTGGATGGCCGAGATCTACGAGCGCTGGGTGGCCGCCCACGGCGTCATGATCGTGACCCCTGTGTACTGGTACGGCGCTCCCGGAGGCCTGAAGGTCATGATCGACCGGCTGGTCTGCGGGGATGGCGGGAACCCCGACCCCACGTCGACGGGCGGGAAGGACCCGGCGCGGGCCAAGGCGCTGGAGCTCGCGGGCCGCGACTATCCCAAGCACCTGGCCGGCCGCGGCTTCGCGGTGGTCGTGCACGGCGACGTGGAAGGGGTGGATGCCGTCCGGAGGGGGCTCACGGATTGGCTGAGCTGGATGCACCTCATTCCGGCGGGACGGAGCGGCTCCGTTGGCCGCTACGTCGGCTTCTATCAACCCTACGCCACCAGCCATGAGGCGTTGGACGCCGACACCGGATTCCAGGAGGAGGTGCGGAACGCCGCCCGCAGCCTGGTGAAACTGGTCCGCCAGATCCGGAAGGGCGCTGCCGTGCCTCCGGACCGGGCTCTGAAGGACCCACGACCGAAGTAGGCGCGGCTAGGAGGCGCCCAACTCGCGCACGGCGCGCACCGCCCTGTCGACCTCGTCGGGCGTGTTCAGCAGGCTGCCCGCCAGACGGGCGTACGAGGGCTTGTAGGGGCTGGCGGAGGCGACGATCCGCCGCGCGCCGAGCCGATGCACCACGTCCTCCGGCGTGCGGCCGGCGACCTCGAAGGCGACCAGTCCGGCGGACAGGCGCGGATCCCGCGGCGTGTGGAGCTTGAGCCCGGGCAGGGTGGCCAGGCCGTCCTTGATGCGGGTGTTCAACTCCTGGATGCGCCCGGCGATGCGCGAGCGCCCGATCTGGCCATGGAACGCGAACGCGGCGGGGAGCGCCCACATGTGCTCGTAGGCGTGGAAGCCGCCGGGGGAAAGCCACGGCGCCTGGGTCGGCCCCGGCGGGCGCCCTTCCAGCCACGCTTCGAACGGCCCCAGCTCGAACGCGGGAACGGTGGGCTGGAGCTGTGCCCAGGCTTCGCGCCTGCCCCAGACGATGCCGGTGCCCCGCGGCCCGAAGATCCACTTGTGCGTGCCCGAGGCGAGGAAGTCGCAACCGAGCGCGGCCACCATCTCGTCCTCGACCCCGAAGCCGTGGGCCCCGTCCACGACGAGCAGGATGCGGTCCGCGTCCGCGCGCGACTTGTTGGCCTCGGCGATCGCGTCCGCCACGCGCCGGATGGGAAGCTTCACGCCGGTGGACGAATGCACCCAGGTGATGCCGACGACCCGCGTCTTCGCGCCGAGCGCCCGGCGCACCCGTTCGACGATCTCGTCCTCGTTGGCCCGCGCGGCATCGTCGTAGAGCGTGATCCGGCGCTCGGAGGCGCCGCAGCGGCGGCCCGCGAGCCGGATCGACTCCAGGTGCGAGTAGTGGTCGTGTGTCGTGGTGAGGATCTCCTGACCCGGCCGCAGGGCCAGCCCCGAATAGATGAGGGAGAGGCCTTCGGTCGTGCATCGGGTCAAGGCGACCTCGTCCGGCTTGCCGCCCAGGTAGGACGCCGCCGCGGCCCGGACTTCTTCCGGCCTGGTGAACAGCCCGTGCTCCACCACCATGAACGGGTTCTCATCCAGCTCCCGGCGCAGCTTCTCGATCGCCTCCCGCACCGGCCGCGGATGCGACACGATGTAGAAGGACGCGAAGTGCGCCCAGTCGCGCGAGACGTCGAACTGGTCGCGGACCCAGGCCCAATCGCCGGGGACGGCCGCCGGCGTCGAGGCGCCAGCGGTGTCCAGCGAACGCACGACCGAAGGCGCCAGCGCTCCGCCGGTGACGGACAGACCCGCGGTGAGGATGAACCGGCGGCGGTCCACGGGCATCGCCATATAGGCCTCCAGAAGGCAGGATCCTACCCTATCGTGCCCGGGGTTAGGATCGCGGAAGTCAATGGCGGAACGGCTCCATTTCGATCGGTTCACCCTCGATACCGGGGCGCGGGAGCTGCTGACCGACGCCGGGATCGTCCACCTCTCGCCGAAGGCTTTCGACCTGCTGGAGATCCTCGTCCAGAGGCGGCCCGAGGCCGTTCCGCGGGCCGAGCTCGAGAAGCGGATCTGGCGCTCGACCCACGTCTCGGACACGAGCCTGGCCGGCCTGGTCGGGGAGCTCCGCAAGGCCCTCGGCGATCAGGGCCGCCCGGCCCGTTTCGTGCGCACGGTCCACAGCTTCGGATACGCGTTCTGCGGGACCGCGTCCGCGCTGCGCCCGTCGGCGCCGGCGGCCGGGTCGCGGTCTGCCTTTCGCCTGATCATCGGCCGCCGCGAGATCGCCCTCGTGCCGGGGGAGAACCTGCTCGGTCGGGAGACCGGTGCGGTGGTCTGGCTGGACTCGCCGTCGGTCTCGCGCCGCCATGCGCGCATCCTCGTGGCGGGCGAGACCGTCACCCTCGAGGACCTGGCAGCCGCAACGGCACCCGCCTCCGGGACCGCGTGGTCAAGGGTCCGGTTCCCCTCGCCGACGGGGACGAGATCCCCTTGGCGATCTTCAGCCCGAGGCCGGCTCCCAGCGATGCCGTCCGCTGCGCCTGCCAGTAGGGCTCGAAGATCCTCTCCAGGTCCGCCTCCGACATCCCGGCGCCGGTGTCCTTCACCGGCACCTGGACCTCGTCGCCCTCGGCGCGGGCGGCGATGGTGATGCGTCCGCCGGGCGGGGTGAACTTCATCGCGTTGCCGACGAGGTTGCACACCACCTGCTGCACGCGGTCGCAGTCCACCGAGACGGCGGGAAGCGCTTCGGGCACGTCGCACTCGACGATAAGGCCCGCGCCTGCGCGACGGCGGCCTGGTCTTCACACGCCTCCCGGAGGACCGGCGCGACGTTGACGCACCGCGCGTTGACGGGAAGCGTGCGCCCCGAGTCCAGGCGGCTCACCTCGAGCGTGTCCCGCACCAGGCGGTCCATGCGCTCGGTGGCGCGCTTCACCATCTGCACCATGTGGGCCCGCTCCTCCTGCGGACGCGAGAGGTCGTCGAGAAGGGAGGTGGCCATCGAGATCGTGGCCAGCGGGCTGCGCAAGTCGTGGGACACGATCGACACGACCTCTGCGCTCAGCGTTCCCGAAGCGAGCCCGATCTCAGGCATCGAATTCTGTTGTGCGCCCATGGCCGTCTCCTTTCGGACCGGCGCCGGCCTTGTGCCGTCGGCGCCGTCCTCGAAGGGATCGACGGTTCCCGTCGTGCAACGTTCGATGTCCGGGGAAAACCTCGGTAAAACTCCAACCGGACTTGAAGAATGTGGCCGCGTTCAGGGGGTGCTGAAGAAAAGCGCCCCCAGCGGTGGCAGCGTCAGCACGAGGGAGCTCGTCCGCCCATGGGCGGCCACCGGCTCCGCCTCGACTTCGCCGAAGTTGCCCCAGCCCTGTCCTCCGTACGGCGCGGCGTCGCTGTTCAGCGCTTCCTTCCAGTAGCCGTCGCGGGGGACGCCGACCCGGTAGCCCGTCCGGGCCACGGGCGTGAAGTTGAGCACCACGAGGACCGACCGCCCGGCCCCGTCGTGGCGCAGGAAGGCCACCACGCTGTTCTCGACATCGCAGCAGTCCACCCACTCGAAACCCGCGGGATCGCAGTCGAGGACGTGCAGCGCGGGCTCGTCGCGATACAGGCGGTTGAGGTCCTCCACCCAGGCCTGGACGCCGGCGTGGGGGGGGATGCCCAGCAGCTCCCAGTCGAGGCTGCGATCGTGGCCCCATTCGCGGCCGTGCGCGAACTCGCCCCCCATGAACAGCAGCTTCTTGCCCGGCTGCGCGTAGAGGTACGCGAGGAGCAGACGCAGGTTTGCAAAACGCTGGTCCGCGGGGCCCGCCATCTTGTCGAGCAGCGAGCCTTTGCCGTGCACCACCTCGTCATGGGACAGCGGCAGGACGAAGTTCTCGGTGAACGCGTACATCGCCCGGAACGTGAGCGCGTCGTGCCGGAAGCGCCGGAACAGGGGATCCCGGGCCATGTACTCGAGGGTGTCGTGCATCCAGCCCATGTCCCACTTGAGGCCGAACCCCAGGCCGCCGAGGTACAGGGGGCGGGAGACCATCGGCCACGAGGTGGACTCCTCGGCGATGGTCTGGACGTCCGGGAATTCCTTGTACACGCGCTCGTTCAGCTCGCGCAGGAAGGACACCGCCTCGAGGTTCTCGCGGCCGCCGTGCACGTTGGGGATCCACTCCCCGCGCTTGCGGGAATAGTCGAGGTAGAGCATCGACGCCACCGCGTCCACCCGCAGGCCGTCGGCGTGGTAGGCGTCGAGCCACAGGAACGCGCTGCTGACCAGGAAGCTGCGCACCTCGTGGCGGCCGTAATTGAAGATGAAGCTGTCCCAGTCCGGATGGTGGCCCTGCCGGCGGTCGGCGTGCTCGTAGAGGTGGGTGCCGTCGAAGTAGGCGAGCCCGTGTTCGTCGGTGGGGAAGTGCGACGGGACCCAGTCGAGGATCACGCCGATGCCGCGCTGGTGCAGGGTGTCGACGAGGAACATGAAGTCCTGCGGCGAGCCGTACCGGCTGGTGGGCGCGAAGTACCCCGTCGTCTGGTACCCCCAGGACCCGTAGAAGGGATGCTCCATGATGGGCAGCAGCTCGACGTGCGTGAAGCCCATCTGCGCCACGTATTCGGCGAGCTGCGGCGCGGTCTCGCGATAGGTGAGGAATCGATCGCCCTGCTCCGGGACCCGCCGCCACGACCCGAGATGGACCTCGTAGATGCTCACGGGGGCGGAGAGGGCGGCCCGGGCCTTGCGGCCGCGCATCCACGCCTCGTCTCCCCACTCGTAGTCGAGGTCCCACACGATCGAGCCCGTGCGCGGCGGCGTCTCCTGGCGGAAGGCGAACGGGTCGGCCTTGTCCACCGCGTGGCCGGCGAGGCGCGAGCGCACGTGGTACTTGTACGCGGCGCCGGGCTCGAGGCCGGGAACGAAGCCGTGCCAGATGCCGGAGGCCTCGATGGCGCGCAGGTGGTGCGACGCCTTGTCCCAGCCGTTGAACTCGCCCATCACCGTGACCGTCTCGGCGTTGGGGGCCCAGACCGCGAAGGCCACGCCGTCCCGGCCGTCGACGGACGCGAGGTGCGACCCCAGCTTCCGGTACATCCGGTCGTGGGTGCCCTGGTTGAACAGGTAGAGGTCCTGCTCGCCGAGCAGTCCCCAGCTCCGCTCCATGCCGCCCCCCGATGGGCCGATCTGGCCCCGCCCAGTATGACGCGCTATAGTGCGCGGGCCGCCGGCGCCTGAAATACTCCGCGCCCGGAGGACATAGGGGGCCCGTGTGAGCCTGCCCGCCGGTACGCGCCTCGGGCCCTACGAGGTCCTCGCTCCTCTCGGCGCCGGAGGGATGGGCGAAGTCTACCGGGCGCGGGACACCAAGCTCAGCCGTGACGTCGCGTTGAAGCTCCTGCCGGAAGCGGTCGCCTCGGACCGGGACCGGCTGGCCCGCCTCCGGCGCGAGGCGCAGGTGCTCGCCTCGCTGAACCATCCCCACATCGCGGCGATCTACGGCCTGGAGGAATCGGACGGCGCCTTGGCACTGGTGCTGGAGCTGCTGGAGGGCGAAACGCTCGAGGATCACCTGCGGCGCGGACGGATCCCCTTCGACGGGGCGCTGGCAATCGCGCGGCAGATCGCCGAAGGGCTGGAGGCCGCACACGAGAGGGGCGTCATCCACCGGGACCTCAAACCTGCGAACGTCAAGGTCACGGGCGACGGCAACGTGAAGCTGCTCGACTTCGGCCTGGCCAAGGCGATGGAGGGCGAGACCGCCGACGCCGATGCCGGCGTCTCGAACTCGCCCACGCTCTCGCGGCGCATGACCGAGGCCGGCCTGATCCTCGGCACGGCGGCGTACATGTCGCCGGAGCAGGCCCGCGGCAAGCCGGTGGACAAGCGCACGGACATCTGGGCGTTCGGGGTGGTGCTCTACGAGATGCTCGCGGGGCAGCGTCTCTTCCAGGGCGAGACGGTCAGCGATACGCTGGCCGCGGTCCTGACCCACGATCCGGACTGGACCGCGTTGCCGGATCGGACGCCCTCGGCGATCTCCCGGCTCCTGCACCGCTGTCTGGCCCGCGATCCGAGAGAGCGGCTTCACGACATCGGGGACGCACGCCTCGAGATCTCCGACGCCTTGGCCGGCGCTGGTCGCGCGGAGCCGCTGGTCTCGCCCGCCCAAGGGCGGCGCGCGATGTTGTGGGTGCGGTGGCCGGCGAGCCTCCTCATCGTCGCCGGGGTGGCGGCGCTCGCCGCGTTCCGTGCCGCCGGCACCGGCCCCCCGCAACGCGCCGCGGCCGTGCGGCGCTTCGATCTCGCGATCGAGGACCTGGACACGGACACCGGACGCGCCCCGGTGATCTCGCCCGACGGCCGCCGGATCGTCTACATCGCCGCGCAAGCGCTGTGGGTGCGCGACCTCGACCGGCTGGAGCCCCGGGTCCTAGTGAAGACGGGGGCGCCGTGGTATCCGTTCTGGTCGCCCGACAGCGAAATGGTCGCGTACCTCTCCTCCGCGAAGCTGTGGAAGGTCCCCGCCGACGGTGGCGAGCCCACGGTCGTGACCAACGCCGCGTTCAGCCGTGGCGCTTTGACGCCCGGCGGGGCGTGGCTGGAGGACGGCCGCATCGTCTTCGCGCAGGCGGCCAACGGTACCGGCCTGCTCTCGGTGAGCGCAGAAGGCGGGGATTTCACGCTCCTTCACGACCGCGCGCCCAAGCTGGAGGACGACTTCCATGCGCCGAGCGCGCTGCCCCGCGGCCGGGGGGTGATCTTCGTCGTCGATCGCCGGCCCCAGGGACCCGATACGATCGCGCTGCTCGCGGGAGGCACGCGGCGCGAGATCCTCCGGCTGGAGGGCGAGCTTCTCGACGCACCGGTCTATTCGCCCTCGGGGCACATCGTCTATTGGCGGCGCTCCGGGAACCAGGGCGTCTGGGCGCTGCCTTTCTCGCTGGAAAGGCTCGAGCGAACCGGCGATCCGTTCCTCATAGCGCCGGACGCCGCCTGGCCGAGCGTCTCCGCGGACGGCACGCTGCTGGTCTCACCCTTCGGGCAGGGCCGATTCCAGCTCGCCTGGGTCGACCGCCAGGGCGCGGTCGCAAGCCCGGTCGGCGAGCCCCTGGGGTTGCGCGGCTACGGCAGCCCGGTGCTGTCGCCGGACGGCCGGCGGATCGCGTTCCTCCGCGGCGACAGGGGGCGCGAAGGGCTCAACCCATACAGCCAGGCTGTCTCCGGCGGCCCTCCGACGCGCCTCAGTTTCGGGGGGGAGCGCTCCGGATTTTCCAACGTCACGTTCGATCCCACGGGCAACCGGGTGCTCTTCGATCACAGCCGCTCCAGGGGACTGAGTGCGGAGACGGCCGGCCAGGGCGGCTTCATCTCGGATTGCGCGGCGGACGGGAGCGGCGGAGAGAGGACCCTCGTCACCGGTGCGAGCCAACCCGAGCTCACGCGCGACGGAAAGTTCCTCGTGTTCTCCCGTGTCGCCGACGGGACCGGCCGCGATCTCTGGACGCTCGCGTTGGGAAAGGACGGGCTGCCCGCGCCGGACGCCAAGCCCGAGCCCCTGATCGTGGCGCCCCACTGGCAACATCGCGCGCGGGTCTCTCCGGACGGGCGCCTCGTGGCGTACGCGGCCAGGGACGGCACGGAAACCGAAAACGTCTTCCTCAGCCGGTTCCCCAAAGGCGACGGGCGGTGGCAGGTCTCGACGGGCGAAGGACGCCGGCCCCAGTGGAACCGCAGCGGCTCCCGCCTCTACTGGGAGAACGACGAAGGACTGTGGGAGGCGGACGTCCGGACGTCGCCCACTTTCTCCCTGAGTGATCCGCGCCTCGTGTTCCGGGGCGCGGCAGCGAGGATCCGGCTCTTCGGGGGCTTCGCCGTGGCGCCGGACGAGAAGCGGTTCCTCGTCCTCCGGGCCGTGCGGGACGCCGGCTCCCGCGCGCCCGCGCTCACGGTCGTTGAGAACTGGTTCGCAGATTTTTCGGGGAAGCAACCTGGGCCTGGCGAGAGCCAGTGAGCCTCGGGCGGCCACTGCGACCAGGAACGCAGCGCGACAACCCTGGAGAGCTGTCCATGGAGCCGCCCGGCGACGCCGTTGCGCGCGGCGGGCGCACCGGCATCGGGCTGTGCCTGTCCGGGGGCGGGTTCCGCGCCACGCTGTTCCATCTCGGCGCGCTCCGGCGGATGAACGAGCTGGGCATCCTCTCCCGCGACGACTTCCGCACCGTCGCCTCGGTCTCGGGAGGCAGCATCGCCGCCGCCGGGCTGGCGACGGCGTACACGCGGCTGCCGCCGCGGGCGGTGGGGCCCGTTCCGGCCGGTGACTGGGAGCGGGAGGTGGCCGGCCCGCTGCGCGCGTTCACCCGCCGGGACGTGCGCACCGGGCCCTTGCTGAAGCGCCTCATCCCGTGGAACCTCTGGCGCGCCGAGACCACCGTCGAGGCGCTGGCCGGGCGCTGCGAGAAGGAGCTGACGGCGCTGAGGCTGGCCGCGCTTCCCGAGCGCCCGGAGTTCCTTTTCCTCGCCACCGACATGGCGTACGGCGTGTCGTGGACTTTCACCCGCGGATGGATGGGCGACTACCAGGTCGGCTACATGGCGCCGCCCCCCGAGTTCGCGGTCGCCCGCGCGGTGGCGGCATCAGCCTGCTTCCCGCCGCTGTTCGATCCCTTGCGCCTGCGGCTGGACCCGAGTGCGCTCAAGGGAGGCAGCGCACCACGCGGCCCGCAACGCGACGAGTGCCTGTCCGATTTCCGGCTGACCGACGGCGGGGACTACGACAACATGGGGCTGGAGCCGGTGTGGAAGAGCCACGTCGTGGTCCTGGTCTCCGACGCGGGCGGTCTGTTCACCCACGAAAGCGACCGGGGCCTGCTCTGGCGGGTGCCGCGTTACCAGGCCATCCAGGAGCGCCAGGCACGGGGGCTGCGGAAGAGATGGCTCATCGCCAGCTTCTCCGAAGGCGCGCTGGACGGAACGTATTGGGGCGTCGGCGGCGCCGCGTCACACTACGACGAGGCGTCGCCCGGGTATTCTCCCGAGCTGTCGCGCGAGGTCATCGCCGAGATCCGCACCGACCTCGACGCGTTTTCGGATACGGAGGCGGACGTGCTGGAGAACCACGGCTACCTCCTCGCCGACGCCGCGCTGCGCCGGCACGTGACCTCGTTGCTGCCGGACCCGGTGCCCCCTGCCGTCGTGCCGCACCCGCGCTCGTTCCCGCCCGAGAGCAGCGAGGACGCCATCCGGTCGGCGCTCGCGGGCAGTGGGAAGCGGAGGACGTGGGGCCGGGGCTGACGGACGACGACGATCCCCTCCGGCCGATCGCGCTCGGCGCCCGCGCGCTCGTGCTCACCTGCCATGGGGCGGGCGTGCTCGTCATGCTCGGCGCGATCGTGTGGGGCGGCTGGCTGCGGCGCGAGCAGTACGGGCGACTCAGGACTGCGGCCGATCCTGCTTGAGCCATCGCGCCAGCCAGTCGTGGACCTCGCGATAGAACACGCGGCTGTTCTCGCCCTTCAGGATCCAGTGGTTCTCGTCCGGCCAGATCAACATCCGGACGGGGACCCGCATCCGCTGCAGCACCGAGTACATCTCGAGGGTGTTGTTCATGGGCACCCGGAAGTCGTTCTCGCCGACGGAGAGCAGCATCGGGGTCTTGAAGTCCTTCGCGTGCGCGATCGGGCTCTGGTCGATCCACGCCGCGCCGTTTTCCCAGAACGGGCCGCCCATCATCAGCTCGCGGTGATGGATCACGTCGCTGGTGGCCCACTGGGCCTGGAGGCTGGACAGCCCGGCGTGGCTGACCAGGCACTTGTAGCGATCGGT
>Ga0326597_10008923_pt1 | contig 13479 bp, 16 predicted proteins | sample RVTome_12_FD_203789 | JGI IMG/M metagenome (GOLD analysis project Ga0326597, IMG submission 203789) | Soil microbial communities from uranium-contaminated site in the Upper Colorado River Basin, Wyoming, United States - RVT100D185 | ecosystem: Environmental > Terrestrial > Soil > Contaminated >... | reverse complement strand
TGCCGATCATAATGGGCATCTGGGCCGCTCATCGTAAACCTCTGCTATTGGGGTCTAAACGTGTCGCAAATACCGTTACGTCGCCGCATGTGAACATAACTCCTCCGCGACATCCGGTTTTACGATTTCAGGAACACGAACACCTGCGTAGATCGGCGTCAGTGCATGATCCACGATGGCCCATCGCTCGTCGAAGGGGCCGCACAAGATGTCACACGGAAGCCGAATTCTGGCACCAGGATTCTCACAAACGACAGCGCGCGGCACCCTAGGATAAGTCAAACCATCCATAATCTTGCCAGTGACTACTTTCGACTCGAGTCCGACCCGTTCTTCCACCGAGAGTAGGCGATTTCGCTTACGCTGCTCTTCGTGCACCGCCCGGGCCTTTGCCTTTTCAAACGCTGGGTTCCGCAGTCTTGCTTTTTGCAGTGCTACCACAGCGGAAATCGGTGTGTTGTGATACGCGCCTTTCTTGTAGCTGCCGATCATTTTCCCCCTGCGCCGACCAAACACGCTCTGGACCGTCTGAGGTTCCTGGCGAGAATCGCAATCAGGAATTGTGAACGTGACGGCAAGATTGCCGAGCATTGCGCCGAAGATGAATTCAGGTTCCAAAAAGGACTTGGGATCACCGAGGTTTGCAATCACGAGGCAGCAGCAATACTCCTTAAACTCTCGGAACTTTCTCTTGGCTTGCTTTATCTCGTCGCGAATGCCACGGTACGGATCAAACTGATCAAACTGACCAGATTCCGGCAGGCGATGGGGAGGTATGCGTTCCTTGACCTCAAACAGTAGCTCACACCCGTTCCATCGGACCAGATAATCCGGGTGTTTCGCCTTACCATCGAAAGTAGGTTCAAACTCGAACTCTGCGTATCCATTTGCGAGAAGGTACCGCTCAAACAGCAGTTCGGAGGGCGTTTTTGGGGGTGCCGGACGTTCGGATGCCATGGTTTACTTATCTCGGAACGCGCGATAGGCGCCCTATGCCTTGTCAATCCACTGCCTAACCGTTTCGTTCATACAAGACCCTGCCCCGGTCGAGGGCCTCGCGGACCAGCGGATCGAACTCGCGGTATCTCCGTTCCGTATCATCAGGCCTCCGCGCGATGAGGTCGATCGGAAACGTGGGAGACACGTGTGTGAGAATCTCGACGGACATTCGCAATCCACTTCCTTCGAAAGGTAGAATCACCAGCAAATCGACGTCGGAATCCTCGCTCGGTTTTCCGTAGGCGTGGGAGCCAAAGAGAATGATCTTGTCCGGGTGGAACTTTTCGGCGATTCGTTGCGAAAGCTCAATGACCTGATTCATCGCGACCATAATTCACACTCCCGCGCGAGCGGGCACGGCCCAAGATCCGGCGCTTTCAGTTTGCGTTCGGACAGGCTAAACCTGTGTCCTGCCGGACAAAGGCAATCTTTGTCCTCCTCGCTTGCCGACGGATTATTCTGCCGGATTCCTGCGCTTACGCAACCAATACTCCCTAAACGAGCGGAGGCGCGGGAGGGACTCTTTGTCCTTTACGCGGCCGGTCGCCTCCTTGCTGGCGATGATGTCGTTGGTGTGACCGACGGCCGACCCCGCCGCATTGTGTTCTCCGTTGCCGTCCACTTCGATAGAGTCCTATTCGTTCAGGTACAGAATCTTTAGCAATAGCTCGCGCAGTCTGGTACAGATCTTCATCGCCTCGGCGGCGTCCTCGTGTTCGGCGCTTGCACCGGGGTAACGAAACGCGCCGGCCGCACGGGTGAGAAACTCAAGATCATCCGACGGAACTGTCCACTCCGAACACACCGGCTCGAGCAGCTTGTTCAACCACACGAGATTATGCGTTCGCGGCGGGTGTACACCGCGATAAATAAGCACGGCCTTCATCAGCTTTTCGATGCATTGCTGGGCATGATAGCAGATGGCGTCGAAGTTCGGCCGGCAACCCGCGATAAGCTGTTTCGCGGCGTCAAAGTCCCCATCGGCCTTGTCAATCCACTGCCTAACCGTTTCGTTCATACAAGACCCTGCCCCGGTCGAGGGCCTCGCGGACCAGCGGATCGCCCTCGCGGTAGCTGCGCTCTGTGTCTTGCGGATCGCGGACGACGAAGTCGACGTAGAACGGCGGACGAACCCGCCTGGAAATCTCAACGGCCTTTCTGAACGAACTGCCCTCGAATGGCATGATGACGAGCAAGTCCACGTCGGAGTATTCCTCCGGCGCGCCGTAGGCGTGGGAGCCGAAGAGGACGATCCTGTCTGGATCGAACTCCTCGGCGACGCGCTGCGACACCTCCTCAATCTGGTTTATCGCGACCATTTTTTCATCCAATCGTGCTCCCGGGCACGGCCCAACGAGCGGCGCGTTCAGTTCGCGTTCGGACAAAGAGAATCTTTGTTCTACCCGTTGGACAAAGAGAATCTTTGTTCTACCCGTTGGACAAAGAGAATCTTTGTCCTACCCGCGTGTTATTTCTGCCTTTCTCCCTGCTGTTTCAGAGAGTCTAGCTCGGCGCGCAGGCCGGCGAGCTTGTCGAGCTCCTTTTGGTGCTCGGCCTCGGCTTCGGCCTCGATGAGCCGGTCGATCTCCTCGTCGCTGACGGTCTCTTCGGCGGCGCTGGTCTCCATGTCCTGGGCGGCTACGTCCTCCACCGTGTCCAGGAACATGTTCATGCGCTCCTCCATGGTCTGCGACTGGACCATGGCCTTTTCCCAGTCGGCCTGGGTCTTTACCAGGTCGGTTTCGCCGAAGAGCTTGCCGATCTCGGAAGCCATCAGGCCCATGCTCTTGGCAAAGTCGGCCGAGGCCTCCGCCTGCCGCTTGATGAGCAATGCGTTCTTTACGGAGAGCAACTGCCTTTCGAGCATCTTGCGGATGGTCGCGGTCTTCTTGAGCGAGTTGCGGATGAAGGCGTACTGGCCTAGGTCGCCGATGCGCTTGGCGTGGCGGGCGTTTTTCAGGAAGTCGTCCTGGAATTTGCCCTGCTCGCGGATGCTCTTTTCGATTCGGCGGATTCCCTGGCGGATCTTTATGTCGCGCTCGATGCGGCGCTCTTCAGCGGATTTGAACAGGGCCATGTCAAAAAGCCTTCAGTCTTGAGCTATCGGTCGTCAGTAACCAGTGATCGATAATCGCATTTCGGAAAGCGCTGCGCAACTGCGAGGACGCAGGTCATGGAGACCACACTTGTTCCGGCGGGTATGAAACGCATCAATAATAATCCCGCTCCGGAATCAGGGCCCAAAGCAGGACGTAAATGAGGATCCCCGTGCCGAACGAAAAGACGGACAGGAGCGCGTAGGCGACGCGGACGACCGTCGGGTCGATACCGAAGTATTCTCCGATTCCGCCGCAAACGCCGCCTACGTGGCGGTTTGCGACGCTGCGCCGCAGAAGATTCGGATATGAAGCCATTCTCTCCTCCTTCTTAACCGATCATGAACTACTCATTCGCTCCAGCCATGATATCGCAAATCGCGCGCAGGCTACAGTCATCCCGATTGTCCCGACTTCTCCTGTTTGGGAGGAGGCGGAGGCGGCGGGGTCGGTTCGGGCCGCTGATCCTTGGGCGCCGGCGGATTCTTTCCATACCTTTTCTCCAAATCATTGCCCTTACGAGGCACTTCTGGATTTGAAGCTCGCTTGTCATCAGGCATTTCGAAACTCCTTTTTCTTCGGAGGAATGAATTCAACGAACTGGACGTCCGCAACACAGATCAAATAGTCTACCTGCTGAGTCAATGATTCTTCCCGGTCCGCAGACAATCATTCAACTCCTTCAAGCAGGATATGTCCTTTGTCCGCGCGTGCAGGATACAGGCGCGGCCATCCAAAGATGCGTCGACCGTCTCTGAGGTGCAAAATGACGAAATCTTTCTTTCCATAGAAAGCATCGTACCATTCACTCGGTCGTGAACCAGCCTGAGTTATTCCGATCCACTGTAGCAAATCATGCACCTTGGCTGTATTGATGGCCCACGTCACGACCAAGCCCCAAACTATAGCGCACGTGGCAAGCCCAATGAGATTAGCAGTAGGAGTGAAATGAAAGAGCCGAGCCGACAGCGCCCAGAGGACGTGAGCAAGAAACGTGTAAATAAGTGCCTGAACAACCCGTTCGAACGTGGAGCGCTCCTCACGCATAACTAAGGCGCCCACGATCGCAGCGGTCAAGAAGCCCGGCAGCAGGGCCAAGAGCGTTTGAAGGAGTTGTAAATCGGCCAGAGTATTCATTGTGTCCGTCGTCGTTCAGGCTTTCGACGTCTGCGGATGCTAAGCCTCCGGCGCCGCCTGCCTTTCGCGCACGCTACGGTCGGCCTCGTCGAAGGCCTCGCTCTTGTCGGTGATGGCGCCGGCGTCCATTTTATCCCACACGCTCATGACACTCTTGCCCGCCTCGCTGAGGGAGGCCGCACCCTCGTCGACACCCGCGCCGATCGACAGCACCTCGTCAAGCCGCTCCTGATAGACCTCGGCCTTCACGGAGTCGGTCTCGATGAGCTTCCCGAGACGCAGAATGTCCGCCTCGCTTATCAAGCCGAGCCGGCCGGTCTGCCGCGCTCGGTCGGCATTTTCGCGGAGCATCCGCAGGCGCGACACGGTCATCATTTCCTTGCTGCGGATGTTGAGCTGGCGGCTGAGCATGAGCTGCTCGCTCGTGCGCGTTTCAAACTCCTGGGCGAGCACGCGCCGAACCTCGGGCGTCTTTTCCGACGCCCCGCGCTCGAAGAGCTCCTGCTTTTCATGGGCGAGCTTGGTCACCTTTCTTAAAAGCTGCGTACGGTCCTTTTCGAGCAAGAGCTCCTGGCGGCGCAGCTCCGCCCGCGTCATCCGCGAGAGCGGTTTCTTGCGCTTGGTGAGCCATTCTAGGAACGCCATGTGCTAGCCGTGCCTCTCACAAACCGTCATGTCGCTTCCGGCCCGATCCGTCGCCCGTGGTCGGCGTCACCTGACGAAGCCCGTTCGTCGGAGACGTTCTCGATTGCCGCACGGGCTTCGTCGTCTCGCGCCGTCACGCGAGGTACGGCGACGCTTTTTTCGCTTGTGCTCTCGCTTGTGGGCTGCGCCGGCGCTGGCACCTCCTCGAATTCCCGCAGGATCGCCAGTTCCTCATCGCTGGCGAGTGTCTGCTCCATGCCCGATTCCAGACTGCTCACCATTTCGGCGTCGGCGTTGAGCGATTCGAGCATCTCCTCGGCCCGGACGGCGTTCGCGGTGAGCTCGGTCGTGTCGGGAAGCTGGGCCATTTCGCCCTGGCGGATGAGCGTCAGGTTGTGAATGTCGGTACTGATTATGTCGATCTGCTTGTTGAGCATCGACGCGGTGGCGTTTTGCCTGGATATGTCCTTGCGAAGCTGGGCGAGTTGGGCGGCGATCCGGCGCCGCGGGACCTGCGACACCGCAGCCTTGCCTTCGGCAAGAAGCTCCGCCTCCTTCGTCTCCAGCTTGCCTATGTCTTCGTAAATCCGGTCCCGGCGCTGCGCAAGCGCCGCACGGCGCTGGGATAAAACGTTGACCTTCGTAACCTCGTCGCCTTCATTGGAAAAAATCTGTTTGATGCGGTCGACGACGTTCATCGCTCTCTTCTCCTGCCCGCGCACGGGGGCACCTCGATACAGGTACGAGTCTCCATCCTTATCGGCAAACTGCAACTCGTCATCGGCCTCGGCCGCCCGCCGGAACGCCTCGCGCACCAGGCTTTCCGGCAGGTTGGCCTGCCGGGCGATGGACGAAACCGACAGTCCCCCCGTGAGCAGGTCTGCGCTGCGCTTCTCAATAAGCTCGCGGACGCGCTTCAACTTCTGGTTCGCTCCCTCGGGGTCGAATATTTGCACGAGAGGGCTTCCCGCGGTCGCGTCCGCGGCGCGGGTGTGCCAGCCGCCGTGGCCATCAGGCTCTACGAGCACGACCGTTACGCCGGGCGAATCGAGCCGTGCGTTGCGGGCCTCTTCGCTGAATCCGCTGGGGCTGCACACTCCTATAACGTGCGGAACGCGGCCCTGCTTGGCCAACTTGCGAACGTGGTCCGTAAGCTCCGCCAATCCAACCGGCGGTGCGTCGCCGTCCCCGCCCTGTGCAAAGTGTTCAAGCGGAGAGATAACCGTGGCAATCGCCACGCAAGTGGGCTTCCGGCCGAAGAGAAGCCGCCTCTCGAAGCCGCGGATTTCGATGCGCCGGTTGGCCGGAAGCGACTTCAGCCGGCCGCGGTCGTAGCAGCGTGCTTCGGCCATCAGGGCTCGAAGTTGATCGCTCTCGTCTTCGTCGATCCTCTCCCAATTGGTGCCGCGCAGGAGCGTCCCCTTGGCCGCCTCGAGCTTCTCGACGACGCCGCTGAGAAATTCCGTTTCACATTGGAACGCGTTCACAGGTCCGACGGGCATTCCTTATTACCGGTCACTTTGGTCGGCATCAATCAACCGGCCCCAATTCAGCGCCACACTGACCGCAGTAGCGAGCGCCTTTTCTATACTCCACGCGACGACACTGCGGCCGCGTACAGATCATCCCCACAACCAGCTTTGCCTTTACGGGCTGCGGCGGCATTTCGTGGGGTCCGCGAAGAAATCGCGTAAAGCACCGTGCGGCACCGGCGAGGACGCACCCTATCAGGTAGACAACGCCCGAAAAGAACGCCGCGCATCCGAACACGATAATAAAAAGGACTACAACAATTACATCGCCGGGCATTTACCTGCCCCCGAGCCGCTTACGCCAGAATCCTCAGATCCGTTCCACATATTATGCAGAACCTGTCGCGCGAATTAACGTACGCTTCACACGACGGACAACGCGGTACGGCCTCCACCAACTGCGTCCCGCAATAGGTGCAGAACTGGTCATCGTTGTGAACGACCGCATTGCAGGAGGGGCAGGCGGGCTCGGCACCGCGCACCGCCCGGTGGGCGGGCCGCGCGTAGGGCGCTGCGGAACGGGCGGCCAGTTCGGTCGCCATCTCAGCCGCCGAAGTATAGCGCAGCTCCTTTCTCGTGTAACAGCGTTTGAAAACCTGGTCAAGCCCGCACGGCACTTGTTGCCGCAGTGCCGAGGGAACCTCATTGCCCTGCGGGCGCTCTCCGGTGAGCATTTCAAAAAGAACGATGCCGCACGAATAAAGATCGCTGCGGGCGTCCAGTTCCGCGCCCTCCCTTTGCTCGGGAGACATGTACGCAATTGTGCCCGCGATACTGCGCCCCTCCTCCGTCGTGACGCTTCCGCTTTGCATGATGGAGCGCGTGGTCGCCCCGCACACGCTTCCCAGACCGAAGTCGGTGATCTTCACGGACCGCTCCGACGCCGCGGACAACCGATCCAGCGGCGTTGTGAGCAGGATGTTGGCCGGCTTGACGTCGCGGTGGATTATGCCGCGCTCGTGAGCTGCGCTAAGGGCGCTGAGAACGCCACGCATAATCGCAACGGCGCCGACCACGGGGAATTCGGCGCGAAGCTCATCGATGGCCTGGCGCACCGAAGGGCCGTCGACGTATTCCATCACCATGTAAGGCGGGTCGGCGGCGGGATCCAGATCGATCACGTGGACAATGTTGGGATGGCGCAGACCACGCACCGCCACTCCTTCCCGGCGCAGGTTGCGTACGAACTGCGCGTCCGTGGGAATCTTGATCGCAACGCGCTCGTCGAACACGTGGTGCCGCGCACGCCAAACCTCACCGAAGCTGCCGCCGCCGATTCTGGATTCCAGAAGATAGTTGCTTATGCGCATGCCTTCGCGGGGCGTCGACACGGCGGTAGATCTCCCGTTCTTCGCTACGATCAGCGGTTTTCCTCCAGACGCTCGGCCTGGAACTCGCACACCTTGAGATTATAGACCCCCGCGCAAAGGAAACCAAGCAACAGAACCATCCACGTAAGCCCGTTGAGGCCGCGCATGCCGCCCATCAGCCACCAGGCCGCCAGAACGTCGACGAGCACGTAGCCCAAGAGCATCAAGGCCGCAGCCGCGTTTGAGTCCTTGGAAACTACCCACGTCGTGACGAAAAACGTCGCCCACGGAAGGGCGAGAACCACGCCGATCCATACGAGGACGTACTTGATGGTACGCCAGATCATCTCGAGTTGCTCGGGGTGTTTCCAGAACCAGATCGTCGCCCCGATTCCGGCCACCGCCAGGACGGCCGTCACGACCTTGCCGCCCACGTATTGTCCAATGGCTGTCAACATCCCATTTCGTCCCTTGATTTCGCGCGGCAGGCAGCGCACGTCGCTTGACCCGCGATCTGCCGTTTCGCACCTCCGGCCGGGCGCTCCGATTCACCTCATTCTGCTGGTTGACCGGCCGCAGCGTGGGGCCCGGCGGAAATCTTGCCCTCCGGTTATACGCGCGGATTCCGTTGAATCGATTCGCTAGCGTACCAGCGCAGGGACGCAAGTACACCGGCGTCCCCTCTTCTAATTCGGAAATTCGCGTGAATTATCCGCACGCGCCGCCCGCGTGGGATGTCAGGCGACGGCGGGAGTTTGTGAATCGGACTCAAGGCAAACGAGATTCGTCCCCGCGGCCTTGGCCCGGTACATGGCTCGGTCTGCGGCCCGCAGGAGCGATTCGGCATCGGAAACGTCCGCGGAGCGCAGGCTGGCAATTCCGATGCTGATTCCCACCTCGATTTGCGGATAGCGCTCAGCGACGTCCGACGCGAATTTCTCCGCGATCCGCTGCCCCAGAACGTAGGCGTCGCTTGCCCCGGTCTGCGTCAGCAGCACGACGAACTCGTCTCCCCCGAAACGAGCCGCCACGTCCGTGGTTCGAAGCTGGCTGCTTATGGTCGAGGCGGTGGAGATGAGTATTTCATCGCCCACCTGATGCCCGAAGCGGTCATTGACTCTTTTGAAGGCGTCGAGGTCTGCCATCACGCATGACAGCTCGTTGTTGTAACGTTGCGCTTCCGCGAGGGCGTGGTGGAGGGCCTCGCCGAATCGCCTGCGATTGAACAGGCCCGTCAATGGATCGCGGGCCGCCAGTTCGCGTAACTGCCGGGTGCGCTGGGCTACGCGGCGCTCCAACTCCACATTGAGACGGACGGCCCGTTCGTGAGCACGTTCGTGCTGGTCCGCCATGCGGTTGAAGGTGTCCGCGAGCTTGCCCAGTTCATCCCTGCGGTGTACAGGACTGCGGACACTGAGGTCGCCCTCCGAGAAGCGGAGCATTGCACTCGCGAGGGCCTCAAGGGGAGAGACTATCCGCCGCACTAAGAGAAATCCCAACGGGATGGCCACCACCACTGCGATTGCGCCTACGCCGACGAGCAAGTCGAGTGTGCTCGACATAGACCTATGCCAGACGTCAGCCAGGATGCCGGCGCGAAGGTAGCCCACGAGCTCGGCCTTCTTGTCGTCGCCCTTGGAGATCTGAGAAGTACGCGTGCTTATGGGATACGTAATATCCAGGTAGGGAGCATGTGCCTCGGCCGACGCGAGGTACGACGGGGCGCCCGTAAGCCGCGGGCCGCCATTGCCGGACGGCAAGTGCTCTTCGTTGATGGCTCCCGGGTGGCGCTCGGCCGAAGCCAGTTCAGCCCCGTCCACGCCCGTGAACACGATGTATTCCAGAGGTCCGTCCGACGTGACCTTCTGCGCCAATTGTCTTAGCCCCTCTGCGTCCCGATATTCAATCGGATGTGCGGCGTTCCGTGCGAGCATCGAAGCGAGCTGCACAATCTCCGTCCGCTGCGCGTCATGCACCATGTTGGCGCTGGCCCGGAGCAGGTAGCTGGACACCGCGGCGGCGACGCCCAGGGTCAGCCCCACGACAAGGAGCGTTGACTTGAACTGAAGACTGTGCGCCAGCGCGACAAACCGGGAAACCCTTGCGTGGTTCGCGCCGGTGGAGTCCGCGGATCGCGTTTCTGCATCGCACATGGTGATTCACCCGGTCGGCACACGGCACCACTTGTTAGGGGCGGAAGGCCGCCTGGACTAACGTCAGGGCCACCCAGTTAAATACATATCGGAACAGCCTAGAGTGCGACTGAAGAGAGTGATGACACGGGCCGTCTCGATATCTGCGATACGGAAACGCCGGACCTGCTCATGATTCAGGGGATGTGATTACGGCTTTCCGGTCCCATAACCCACGTGCCTGCGACCGCTACGAAACGGCGGCACGTAGCGTCATACATGAAACGAAGCGCGCCGTTCGGGATGCGCGAGGAGCGGACGATTTCTACGGGCTCGGGGCCGTTTCAGCCGGCCTGGGCTCTGACGCGCGCTTGGCGCGCTCCCGCAGGGTGTCGAGGGCCTCGCGCACCTCGCTGGCCATTCTCGCGTTAGGAAAGCTGCGCACAAGTTCCAGACCGGCGGTGAGGGCGTCGTGCCAGCGCTTTTCCGTGACGGCGAACTGAAACTGCGTACCGAGCTGAAGAAGTTTCACCTTGAAAACATCGCGCGCCGTAGCCTGCAACTCGTGTGCCTCCGCCGACGAGAGATACTGGTCCAAGTCTCGAAGGACCTCGATCGCCCGATCCGTGTCGCTGCGGCGCACGGCCTCGTCCCATTCTTTGAGGAGCTGAGACTTGTGCTCTTCCTTGAGCATTTTCATGCGATCGGCGAGCCCGGCGACTTTGGCGTCACCCGGAAGAGCGTTTGCCAGCCGGTCTATCTCGCTGGTGGCTAAGTCCCAGCCATGTGCCTGGAAATGCACTTCTATCCTCTCAATGGCCTTGCCCAGCTTCGTTTGTATCACCCTGCGCCGCGCCTCGTCGAGCTCTTCGCGAATGGCGTCGGCCTCTTCCTTGAAGCCGAACTCCCTTTCGATCTTATCGATCAGGCTGAGCCCGGCCTCCCAACGTTCCTTCCTGATGTCGTCGTGGATGGCGGTGCGCAGGGCTTCGACTTCAACGTCGCGGTGGGCGAGAGACTTGGCGGCGTCGGATATGCGCGTGTTTTCGGCGATCGAATTGAGAGCGGGGGCCTGCTTGTTCAACGCTTCCTTCAGATGGCGTAACTCGCCAAGCTGCCGCGCCAGCGTGGACTCGATCTTCACGGCCAGGGCCATGAATGCCATGAGCATGACAGCAAAGAAGAGCAGGAACGCGCCGGCCACCGTCATAAGTACGCCGCGCATCGGATCGGCCCCGGCCAGTCCGGCGACGACGAGCACAAGACCACCCAGGATCGCGAGCACGCTCACAACCGTGTTGAGCCAGCGCAGTTGTGAAAAACGTTCCGGTTCTGTCAACATAACCTCGTCCCCCGCGGCCGAACTTCCGCGTCGGGGCCGCGCAGCCGGCGTACTAGCCAGGACGGCGGGGCGCTCGTGCAACGGCCAGTGGGGCGGACAATTACGCCAACAATCCTAGTTTAATCGACCGGCCAGTCAACCACCAGTCGCCGCCCGCCTCGGGGAGCATCCCAATTGGGGTGGCAAACCGGTGGAGCCAGTGGCGGCTGCGTGGCCCATCCTTCGCGCAGGGAAGCGTGGGGTCACGATGATTGTGCGCCGGAGTTCCACGAACCGCTTCCGCGCGTTGATACGCCGCCGCCTGGATGGCCCATCCTTCGCGCAGCGAAAGGTGGGGTCACGCCGGCGCTCGGCCTAGCCGCTACTTCGGCGATGTGTATTTCCGCCTCACGAGCCAACTCGAGACTCTTGAGCTCGCGTTTTTCGAAGGTCCGCAATCCAGACCGGGCACTCTCGACGGCCACGGCCACCACGCGCAAGAACGAAAGTGCACCGGCCAGGCAGACCGCGCCCCAGGCCAAGATCTTCAAGCAACTCACTTGCACACCCCACACAGTGCCGACGTCGAGTTCATCGGCCATGTCGCCAGGCGGCATGGGTTATCGGAGGAATCTCTACCGAACTTGTGCGCACAGGTGCAGCGCCATAGACGCCCCGCAAGGGCGGGGCGGGAAGCGCGACGGGCTCCCGCTGCGCGGGAATTTCATTCCGCCCGCGGCCCAGTTCTGGCTGCTGACTCAGCCTTCGCAGATTTGAGCGTTGAATCGGCTTGGCGGGGGTCAGGAATGGGTTTTTGACCCCCAAGGTCTGCCACTACATGGGTCTGCTCAACTACAGCCGCCTTTCCGCATCCGCCAAGAGCGTTTCTACAGGCAATTTCACGCAATTCTTCCAAAACGTGCGAAGGTTGGCCCAGCCCACCGAGCGCTGACCATCCTTACGTTGCCCCCCGGTATGCTTTTCGCTTAGCGTTGCGATACCTTCCATTGATTCCTGAAATACATCCCGCTTCTATACAGCGTCTACGCCATACCACCGATTTTGAAATCTCAGAACTTATAACGTGTGGGGTAAGTGGTGCGCCTATTCCGAGCCGCGAGGAGCTTTTCCGAGCCGCGACCGCCTGCCTGTGCGCGCCCGCACGCAGGCAGGTCAGGAAGCGGTCTTGCCCGCGACGTGCAACGTCCGCGATGCCTCCGGCCGTATCCACAAAAACTCGGGATGCAATACGAAAAACCTCCCGCCCTCCGCCCGCGACACGGTAAACGACTTGAACGTCTCCGCGTTCGCCAACTCGCGAAGTCCGGCAATCATCATCGCCATTGATCTCTGTTAGCGGTGTTCTCGCGCGAACATCCGTCCGCCGGCGAACCCTCTGCTGTTTACGCTTGCGCCGCGCGTTTCGCCGGCCCCTGCCGTCGCCGCGCGTCTCGATCGACACGGTGTGCAGGCGCGGCACTTGCGCCCACCTCTCGCCCTCGGGAAACACGACAATCACTTCGGCCTTCAACCGTCCGGCCGACTCGGCGTCTAGGACGTCGTAGTGCTTTCCGCTCCTGAGAGTTAGGCGGAACGGCACGAAAGGATCACGTTTCACAAGCTCACGGATGGCATCGCGGACATGCCCGAATTCCAGCACCGCCAACCAATCACCGCCAAGTCAACCTGACTAACCGACCCAAACGTCCCCTCCGTCGCCTACACCGGCGTTCGCTCTGCGCGCCCTAAACAAGCGAACACCGCGCGTGTTCTTTCAATGGATTCGACCCATACAACGCCGCCAAGAACCCATTACGCACGGCCCCTGCTTCAATCGGGCCCTGAAGGACCTCATCCGTCTCATCGATACTCTGCGGCCAGATCTCGCGCGCCCCGGTTTATGCCATTCGCTGTCCGAAGTTCGCCATTTCCCACTGCCCCCTCGTCGCTTCGTTGCCCCGCGCAGAAGTGCGTACGTGCCCTTCTGTATCATAAACGCATCACAAACGACCGTCGCACCAAAAAAACGTAATATGCGAAATGAAGCCATTTGCCACATGCACATCATAATATCAAGTACACCACCACATTTCGTCACTTGTGCGGGCGCGATGTCCAAATATACTTTATGTAAACAAGAACTGGTTTATATACGCAAACGTAGGCCCGCACTTGCGCGCATCTAAATCACGCGCTTTCGTCACTCCCCCAGTACGCGACCGCGTTTTGGAATAATGTCAGGCCGTCGGGTGGACCAGTCGATGCGCGCCGCGTCCACAATGGGTGCTGCAAATGGTCGAAATACCG
>Ga0326597_10008922_pt1 | contig 13479 bp, 10 predicted proteins | sample RVTome_12_FD_203789 | JGI IMG/M metagenome (GOLD analysis project Ga0326597, IMG submission 203789) | Soil microbial communities from uranium-contaminated site in the Upper Colorado River Basin, Wyoming, United States - RVT100D185 | ecosystem: Environmental > Terrestrial > Soil > Contaminated >... | reverse complement strand
TTCATCGACAGGCGCACCTTGCCGCGATCGTCGAAGCCCAGCAATTTCACTTTCACGGAATCGCCTTCCTTGACCACGTCGGTGACCTTGCCCACGCGCGACGGCGCAAGCTCGGAGATGTGCACGAGGCCGTCCTTGGGTCCGAAGAAATTCACGAAGGCGCCGAAATCCATCACCTTGACGACCTTGCCGTCATAGATCTCGCCGATTTCGGGCTCTGCCGTCAGCGACTTGATCCATTTGAGCGCGGCCTTGATCGATTCGCCGTCGGCGGAGGCGACCTTCACCGTGCCGTCGTCCTCGACATTGATCTTGGCGCCGGTCTTTTCGACGATCTCGCGGATCACCTTGCCGCCCGTTCCGATCACGTCGCGGATCTTGTCGGTCGGGATCTTGATGACCTCGATGCGCGGGGCGTGCTCGCCAAGTTCGGCGCGGGCGCCCGTGATCGCCTTGCCCATTTCGGAGAGGATATGCATGCGCCCATCGCGCGCCTGATCGAGCGCGACCTTCATGATCTCCTCGGTGATGCCGGTGATCTTGATGTCCATCTGCAGCGAGCTGATGCCGTCCGCGGTGCCCGCCACCTTGAAGTCCATGTCGCCCAGATGATCCTCGTCGCCCAATATGTCCGACAACACGGCGAAGCGATCGCCTTCCTTGATCAGGCCCATGGCGATACCCGCCACCGGGCGCTTTATCGGCACGCCCGCATCCATCAGCGCGAGCGAGGAGCCGCACACCGTGGCCATCGAGGACGAGCCGTTCGATTCGGTGATCTCGGAGACGATGCGGATCGTGTAGGGGAATTCGAGCTTGTCGGGCAGCATGGGATGAAGCGCGCGCCAGGCAAGCTTGCCATGGCCGATCTCGCGCCGCCCCGGACCCGTCATGCGGCCGGTCTCGCCCACGGAATAGGGCGGGAAGTTATAATGCAGCATGAAATGCTGCTTGTAGGTGCCTTCGAGGGCGTCGATCCACTGCTCGTCCTCGCCGGTGCCGAGCGTGGTGACGACGAAGGCCTGGGTCTCGCCGCGCGTGAACAGCGCCGAGCCGTGGGTGCGCGGCAGCACGCCGACCTCGCAGACGATGGGACGCACCGTCTTGAGATCGCGCCCGTCGATGCGCCGTCCGGTGTCGAGTACGGCGCCGCGCAGCACGTCGGCTTCGAGCTGCTTGAAGAGCTTGCCGAACATGTTCTCGGCGAGCTTTCCTTCGTCTTCGCCGACCAGTTCGGCCTTGGCGGACGCCTTGACCGCGCCGATCGCGTCATGGCGGGCCTGCTTCTCGGCGATCGCGTAGGCGTCGTTGAGGCCGCGTTGCGCGACCGAAGCGAGCTTCGCCGCCCAATCGCCGAGTTCGTCCTTGACCACGTCGCGCGGTTCCTTGGCCGCCTTCTCTGCCAAGCGAATGATCGCCTCGATCACCGCCTGCATCTCGCGATGGCCGAACATCACGGCGCCCAGCATGACGTCCTCGGAAAGCTCCTTGGCTTCCGATTCGACCATGAGAACCGCGTCGCCCGTGCCCGCGACCACCAGATCCAGCTGGGAGACCAGCATCTCGTCGACCTGGGGATTGAGCTTGTACCGGCCTTCGATATAGCCCACGCGCGCGGCCCCGATCGGCCCCATGAAGGGAATGCCCGAAAGCGTCAGCGCGGCCGAGGTCGCCACCAGCGCCAGGATGTCGGGATCGTTCTCCATGTCGTGGCTGAGCACGGTGACGATGACTTGCGTCTCGCAGCGGAAGCCCGGCGCGAAAAGCGGACGGATCGGCCGGTCGATGAGCCGCGAGATCAGCGTATCGCGTTCGGTCGGACGGCCTTCGCGCTTGAAATAGCCGCCGGGAATCTTGCCGGCCGCGAAGAATTTTTCCTGGTAGTTGACGGTAAGCGGAAAGAAATCGAGTCCGACCCTGGGTTCCCTGGCCGCGACCGCGGTCGCCAGCACCACCGTTTCGCCATAGGTCGCGACGACGGCCCCGTCGGCCTGCCGCGCCACTCTTCCCGTTTCAAGGGTAAGCGTGCGCCCGCCCCATTCGATTTCCTCGCGATGAATTGTAAACATGCGTTCTTTCCTTCCTTCCCGCGGCCGGATTGCCACGGAAGCGTTTGTTGCGGCCTATCGCTTTGCTGCTTGAGGCCGGTTCCTCGAATGTCATCGAGGAACCATCAGGCACGCCCGCACCATTGCGGACGTGCGGCGCACGCGAAGCGGATCGCGCTCCGGATGCGTATGCGGCGAAACCGTCGCCGCTCGTCTGTTGCAAGGCGTTCAGCGCCTGAGACCCAGGCGCTCGATGAGCGCATTGTAACGCCGTTCGTCCGCCGCCTTGACATAGTCGAGCAGGCGGCGGCGCTGCGAGACGAGCTTGATCAGGCCGCGGCGCGAATGATTGTCCTTCACGTGCGTCTTGAAATGCTCGGTCAGGTTGGTGATGCGCTCGGAGAGCACGGCCACCTGAACTTCCGGCGAGCCTGTGTCGCCTTCCTTTGTCGCGTACTGCGCGACGACTTCCTTCTTGCGTTCCGTCGTAATCGACATCGGTCATCCGTTTCCAAAGTTGAAGACCCGAAATGGTCTGAGCTCTCCCTGCGCGATTTCGGCGAGCGCGACCGGCTCGCCTTTCGCGGTGGAGAGATAGACCGTCTTTCCCTGGATGTCCGTTCCGCCAACGTCTTGCCCTTCGCCCAGACGCGCGAATTGGGGAGCGCGCAAGAGGATGGGGTTGCCGCTGCGGAGCCGGACCGCGTCCGTGCCGTTCACGGCGAGCGCCGGGATGCCGTCCAGCGCCGTCGCGATGGGCCTGAGATGCTCCAAAGCGGCGGGACTATGCCCGAGCGCTTCCAGCTTTTCCAGCGAAATTGCGTCGTTTTCGGCGAAGGGCCCGACCCGCAGGCGCCGAAGCTCCACCACGTGGCCGAGCGTGCCCAGCGCACGGGCAAAATCGCGCACCCAGGCCCGGACATAGGCGCCCTTTCCGCAGGCAAGCTCGAATTGGGCATGGTCCCGATCCGGGACCGCGACCAGTTCGGCCCCGGCGACGAAGATCGGACGGGGCTCCAGCGCCACCGCCTCGCCCTCGCGGGCGAGGTCGTAGGCGCGCTCGCCATGGACCTTGATCGCGGAATAGACGGGCGGCACCTGCCGGATTTCGCCCACGAAGCGGGGCAACATGGCGCGGATGGCGTCGGCCGACGGCCGGACGCCGGAGGTTTCGAGCACGGCACCTTCGGCGTCGTCGGTGTCGCGCGCCTCGCCCCAGCGCGCGGTGAAGCGATAGAGCTTCTCGGTATCCATCACGAAAGGCACCGTCTTGGTCGCCTCGCCGAGCGCCACCGCGAGCACGCCGGTCGCCATCGGGTCGAGCGTGCCGGCATGGCCGGCCTTCTGGGCGTCGAAGAGGCGCTTCACCCGTGCCACGGCCGCCGTCGAGGTCACGCCCCGAGGCTTGTCGAGTGCGACCCAGCCATGAACGGGCTGGCCCTTGCGCCGTCTACGCGACATCGTCGTCGGACTTGGGTGGTTCGTCGCTGCCGGAAAGATCGCGGCGCACGCGTTCGGATCTGAGCAGGTTCTCGATCCGCTCGGCTTCGGCGAACGAGGTGTCCTCGACGAAGCGAAGTTCGGGCGTGAATTTGAGCGCGATCTGCTTTCCCATCAGCCCGCGCAGGAACCCCTTGTGGCGATTGAGGGCGGCGATCACCGGCCCCACATTCTTGCCGCCCAGAGGCTCGCAATAGACGACCGCGTGGCGCATATCGGGCGAGGGCCGCACCTCGGTCACCGTGACCGACACGCCGACGAGGTCGGCGTCGCGCACCAGCCCGCGGGCGAGAATGTCGGAGAGCGCGTGGCGCAGAATCTCGCCGACGCGCAATTGGCGCTGCGAGGGGCCGGGATTTGGTCGTGCGCGTCTGCGGGACATCGGTTCGCGAGTAATGAGTAGTGAAAAGTGAGTAGCGAGTGGCGAATAGCGATGAGCGCGGAACTCGTCGTGGGCAGCTTTAGATTTCCTACTCACCACTCACTATTCGCTACTCAACTATTCGCCATTCGCTATAGCGTCCGCTTCACGGTCTCGACGTCGTAACACTCGATGACGTCGCCCTTCTGGATATCCTGGTAATTGGCGAAGGACATGCCGCATTCCTGGCCGACGACGACTTCGCGCACCTCGTCCTTGAAGCGCTTCAGCGTCGACAGCTCGCCCTCGTGAATCACGACGTCGTTGCGGATAAGGCGCACTCTGGCGCCGCGCCGCACGGCACCCTCGGTGACGCGGCAGCCGGCGACCCGGCCCACCTTCGAGATCGAGAACACTTCGAGGATTTCGGCATTGCCGAGGAATTTCTCGCGCGTTTCGGGCGCGAGCATGCCCGAAAGGGCCGCTTTGATGTCGTCGATGATGTTGTAGATGATGTTGTAATAGCGGATTTCGACGCCGAGCGAGCGGGCGCGTTCGCGCGCCGGCGCATTGGCGCGCACGTTGAAGCCGATGATCGCCGCACCCGACGCCTGGGCCAGGACCACGTCGGATTCGGTGACGCCGCCGACGCCGCCATGCAGAATCTGCGCGCCGACCTCGTCGGTGCCGAGCTTGTCGAGCGCGCCCTGGATCGCCTCGGCGGAACCTTGCACGTCGGCTTTGACGATCAGGGGCAGCAGCTTGCGTTCGCCGTCCTTTTGCGTCTTCAGAAGCTGATCGAGCGTCTGGCGCGCGACATTGGCTTGGCGCGTCTCGCGGCGCTTGCGCGCGCGATAGTCGGTGACCTCGCGGGCGCGCGCCTCCGATTCCACGACGACGAATTCGTCGCCGGCTTCGGGCGCGCCCGACAGGCCCAGCACCTCGACGGGTTCCGCCGGCCCGGCCTGCGCGACCGTCTCGCCCCGGTCGTTGACGAGCGCGCGCACGCGGCCCCATTCGGTTCCGGCGACCACGAGGTCGCCCATCTTGAGCGATCCGCGCTGCACCAGCGCGGTCGCGACCGGTCCGCGGCCCTTGTCGAGCTTGGCTTCGACCACGACGCCGTCCGCCGGACGCTTGGCGTTGGCCTTGAGATCGAGCAGCTCGGCCTGCAGCAGGATCGCCTCTTCGAGCTTGTCGAGCCCCGTTCCCTTGAGCGCCGAGACCTCGACGGCGAGCGTCTCGCCGCCCAGTTCCTCGACCTGAATTTCGTGCTGCAGAAGTTCGGTCTTGACGCGATTGGGGTTGGCGTCCGGCCGGTCGATCTTGTTGATCGCCACGATGATGGGAACCTTCGCGGCCTTGGCGTGCGCGATCGCCTCGACGGTTTGCGGCATGACGCCGTCGTCGGCCGCGACGACGAGAACGACGAGATCGGTCAGCTTGGCGCCGCGCGCGCGCATCGCGGTGAAGGCGGCGTGGCCCGGCGTGTCGAGAAACGTGATCTTCGCGCCTCCCGCGAGCCGCACCTGATAGGCGCCGATATGCTGCGTGATGCCGCCGGCCTCGCCCGACACGACGTCGGTTTTGCGCAGCGCATCGAGAAGCGAGGTCTTGCCGTGATCAACATGGCCCATGACGGTGACGATGGCGGCGCGCGTCGCCATGTCCTCGGGCTTGTCTTCGATACCCATGAGCCCTTCGAGCACGTCGGATTCGGCGACGCGCTTGACCGCATGGCCCAATTCGGTGGCGACGAGCTCGGCCGTATCGGCGTCGATCACGTCGTTCGCCGTCAGCATCGTGCCGTTCTTCATCAGCACCTTGATGATCTCGACGGAACGCCGCGCCATGCGATTGGCGAGTTCTGCGACCGTGATCGTCTCGGGAACTACGATTTCGCGCGGACCCACCGGCGCGGGCGCCTGCGATTGCTGGCGGTGCAGCCGCGCCTGAGCGCGACGGTAGGATGCGACGGAACGCATGCGTTCCTCGTCGCCCGACAGCGCGCGCGTGATGGTCAGCTTGCCCGTCCGCCGGCGATCGCCGCCTTTTCGGGCAGCCGGCGCCTTGACGGCGGCCTTGCCCTTCTTGGCTCCCGCCTCTTCGTCCTCTTCGACCTCGCGCGCCTTGCGGCCCGCCACCGGCACCTCCGTCGCCGGGCGGGACGCGGCGGTCTTGGCATCGGCGTCGGGCGCCTTCTCGAGGCGCCGGGCGGCCTCGTCCTCGGCGCGCCGGCGCGCTTCTTCCTCGGCGTGCTTGCGGGCCTCTTCTTCGGTCTTGCGCTTTTCGGCGGCGTCGCGCTCGCGCTTGAGACGTTCCTCGTCGGTGAAGCGGCGCTTGGCGTCGGCCTCGGCGCGCTTGCGCGCCTCTTCTTCGGCAACCCGGGCGCCCGCGAGCGCTTTGGAGCGCGCGTCCTTCTCTTCCTCGGTCAATTCGCGCAGGACGACTCCTGCGCGCGAGCCCGATTTCGCGGCCGCGGGGCTCGTATCGGGCGGAGCCTGTTCGGCCGTCGCGCGGGCAGATTTCGGCGCGGCCTTCTCGGCCCCCGCGTCGGCCTTGCCGGGCGCGCCGCGGACGCGCTTCTTCTCGACCACGACGGCCTTGGTGCGCCCGTGGCTGAAGCTCTGCCGGACCGTCGAGGTTTCCGTGCGCTTCAATGCCAGGGGTTTCGACCCCGTGCCGCGCGCCGGCCTCGTACCTTGGTCCTTCGTCTCACTCATCGCATGCCTTTCATACGGCGGGGATCGAACCCGCGTCCCGGTTCCGCTGTCCCGAAAATCCATTCCACGCCCACGGACGGAGCGGCCGAAATCCCTGAAGCCGCCCAGCGTCGAAGACGAACCGTTCCGCCAATCGCCCCGGTTTGAGGGCTGCATGTACCACATTCGGCAGGCCCAGTGCCAAACCCAATTCCCCGGCCGAAAAGCAGCCGACCGAGTAGGGCGCGCGACCGCTTGCAAGTGCCGCGGCCTGCAATTTTCGCCGCCCGTCCGGGGCGGCGTCCGCCGCGTCGATCACCACCGCGGGCGGGCTGGCGCTTCTGAGCGCGCGGTCGATCTTGTCGAAGCCGAGCGCGAGCTCGCCCGCGCGACGCGCCAAGCCCAGCGTATCGAGCGCGCGCCGCACGAGCAGCGCCTCGGCGCGCTCGGCGAGATCGGCGGCGGCCTCGACGGGCGCCTTCGCGGCGCGCGCGAAAAGCCGCTTGGCGGCGGCCTGGGCTATGGCAGCGCGCGCGGCGCTGACCCAGAGCCCGCGGCCGGGCAGCTTCGCGGCCACGTCGGGGAGCACGCGGCCCTGCGCATCGGCGACGAAGCGCAGCAGCCTTCCCTCGGGAAGGTCCGCACCCGTCACGATGCAGCGCCGCGTGCGCATCGCGAGCTCCGCCCGACCTGCCATCAACCTTCGCCGCCCTCCTTCGGTGCGGCGTCGCCGGCGGGTTCATCGCCGCCTTCGCCTTCGGCCTCGCTCTCGGACTCCGGCGGCGCGAGATCGGCCTCGGTGATCCAGCCGACCGCGACGCGGGCCTTCATGATCAGCGCGTTGATCTCGTCGGCGGTCAAATCGAAGCCGTCGAGCGCGCCGGGAACGCGCACGCGTTCGGTCCCCTTGTTCTCGTAATAGCCGGTGAGATCGTCGCTCGCGCAGCCCGCGAGATCCTCGAGCGTCTTGACCTCGTTCTCGCCGAGCGCCACCAGCATGGCCGGCGTCAGCCCTTCGACCGCGGCCAGTTCGTCGGCGACGCCGAGTTCCTTGCGCCGCGCGTCGAACGCGGCGTTCTGCTGCTCGATATATCCGACCGCCCGATCCTGAAGCTCTTGCGCGGTTTCCTCGTCGAACCCTTCGATGTCGGAAAGCTCGGGCAGCGCGACATAGGCCACGTCCTCGATGGACGCGAAGCCTTCGGACGCCAGCAATTGGGCGATGGTCTCGTCGACGTCGAGGCTCTCCATGAAGAGCTGCGTGCGTTCGGCGAATTCCTTCTGGCGGCGTTCGGATTCCTCCTGCTCGGTGAGGATGTCGATCTGCCAGCCCGTCAATTGCGAGGCCAGGCGCACATTCTGTCCGCGCCGCCCGATGGCGAGCGACAATTGCTCGTCGGGGACCACGACCTCGACGCGGTGCGTGTCCTCGTCGAGCACGACCTTGGTGACTTCGGCGGGGGCCAGCGCATTGACGATGAAGGTCGCCGGATCGGGGTTCCAGGGAATGATGTCGATGCGTTCGCCCTGAAGCTCCTGCACGACGGCCTGCACGCGCACGCCGCGCATGCCCACGCAGGCGCCGACCGGATCGATGGAGGAATCCTTCGAGATCACGGCGATCTTTGCGCGGCTTCCCGGATCGCGCGCCACCGCGCGGATTTCGATGATGCCGTCGTAGATTTCGGGAACTTCCTGGGCGAAAAGCCGCGTCATGAAGAGCGGATGGGTGCGCGAAAGGAAGATCTGCGGTCCGCGCGTTTCGCGCCGCACGTCGTAGATATAGGCGCGGATGCGGTCGCCGGGACGGAAATTCTCGCGCGGGATCATCTCGTCGCGGCGCACGACGCCTTCGGCGCGGCCGAGATCGACGACGACGGAGCCGAATTCCGAACGCTTGACGATGCCGTGCACGATTTCGCCGATGCGGTCTTTGTATTCCTCGTATTGGCGTTCGCGTTCCGCGTCGCGCACCTTCTGCACGATGACCTGCTTGGCGGCTTGCGTGGCGATGCGCGAGAATTCGATGGGCGGCAGCGTTTCGGCGATGATGTCGCCCACTTGCGCCGCCGGGTTGCGCCGCCGCGCGTCCTCGAGGGAAATCTCCGTCTTGTCGTTTTCGATCTGCTCGACGACATGGAGATAGCGCGAGATGTGCGTTTCGCCGGTCTTGGGATCGATCTCCACGCGGATTTCGTTTTCCGTGCCGTAGCGCGATTTCGCCGCGCGCTGCATCGCCTCCTCCATCGCGTGGATGACAACGGATTTGTCGATCGATTTCTCGCGCGCGACGGCGTCCGCGATTTGAAGAAGCTCGAGCCGGTTGGCTGCGACGCCCGTAGACATGTTCATCAACTCCGGTTGCGGGGCCTAAAGCCCCTTAAGTCCCATTTCTTGCTTTCAAACTCTCTCGCACGAGCCGATCGGTGAGGACGAGCTTCGCCTCGGCGATATCGGCGAAGGGAAGGACCACGCGATCCGCGTTGGCATCCTCGCTCGGCCCGTGATGCGCCGTCGCCAAAACAACGGCGTCGTTCGTGACATTTGCAATCGCGCCCTTGAAGCGCTTGCGGCCGTCGCGCGGCTCGACGAGTTCCACCTTGGCTTCGTGTCCCGCGAAGCGCGCGAAATCGTCCGGGCTCACCAGCGGACGGTCGATGCCCGGCGAGGAAACCTCGAGCACATATTCGCCCGGGATCGGATCGGCGGTATCCAGCGTCTCGGCGAGGGCGCGCGAGAGCGCGGCGCAATCGTCCACGTTCATCGTGCCGTCGGCGCGCTCGGCCATCACCTGGACCGTCCTCGTCTTGCCCCCCAGCACGCGCAGGCGCACCAGGCGGAAGCCCGCGGCGGCGACCACGGGCGCGACGATTTCGTCCAGCAGGCCAGAGCTGACCAGATTCGCGGCCAAATCCTTGCTCCGTAAAGTTTTTCCGGCGCGGCGAACCTTTCGATCCGCCACCTGACACCATTTCTGTTGTCCGGGATGGCTGCCTTGTACGCGCAGTCCCGCACAAGGGCAAGCCTGGAGCGCAATCCGGCCAGGGCAACCGGGTGCACCCGATTGCCCTTCCTTTTCTTGTCCTTCAAGCGCCGGGCGCGCGCATCCGCGGGTCGCGTCCCGCCAGGACAATGTTGCGAACTTCGGAATCAGGACACTAGATTGGCCGGGGATTCGGCGCGATGCGGTCGATGCGATGCGATCCGCGCCTGGGGGGCCTTGGGCGATGACTTCCAAAACCGAGGCACAGGTCGGCCGCCCCTGGGGCGTATGGGCGACGCTCGGCTGGGGCGCGGGCGGGGCCGTCGTCGCCGTCGCAGCCGAACTTCTCGGCTTCGGCGCCTTCATGGCCTGGCAGTCGGCGGCGCATCCCGAATGGCGCTCGGCGCTCGAAAACTTCCAGACCAACGGACCATTGCTGGCCGTGGTGACGCTGGTGTCGACGCCGCTGATCGTGGGCTTCCTCATCTATGCCGCGCGGCGCTCGCGCATGACGGCGTCCGATTATCTCGCGCTCCACTGGCCGGCGCCGAAGGAATTGGCGATAGGCGTGGCCGCGCTTGCGATCGTGATCGTGTTGAGCGATGCGTCCGCCGCGCTGAGCGGTCGCGACGTGGTGCCGGCGTTCATGACGGAAACCTATCGAAGCGCGCTGGAGGCGGGTTTCCTGCCTCTCCTGGTGATCGCCTTCGTCGTGGGTGCGCCGTTGCAGGAAGAGATCGCATTCCGCGGCTTCTTCTATCGCGGCTTCGCGGCGAGGCTGGGAGTCCCCATCGCGATCGTCGTGACCTCAGCCTTTTGGGCCGCGCTGCATGTGCAATACGAATGGTTCTTCATCGGGCAGATATTCTTCATCGGGCTCGTGCTCGGATGGTTGCGCTGGCGCAGCGGCTCGACGGTGCTCACCATGGCGTTGCACGCGATCTCGAATGCGATCGCCCTGACCGAAACGGCGATCTATCTTTCTTGAGCGCGGGATCGCGGGTCAGCGGCGGAGGCCCGCCTCGGACGTGCCGTGTTCCTTGACCCATTGCGCAAGCGCGCCGCCGGTCACCTGCGTGAGACCGGGATTGCCCGCGACGATCTCGTATTGCGTGCGGTCCTGCTCGTCGCGAAGCCAAGGACTGGCGCCCGCTTCAAGGAGCGCGCGCGTCACGTCCGGATCGAGGCTTTCGGCGAGCGCGGCAAAGCCTTCCTTGTTCTGGGCGTTCACGTCGGCGCCCCCCGCTATGAGCGCGCGCACGACGGCCGCGTCGGTATTGGCGAGCAGGAGCGCGGTGTCGCCTTCCTCGGTCCTCGCGCGAACGTCGGCGCCCGCTTCGATCAGCAGGCGCACGACCTTGGCCGCGTCGGCGGCCTCGCGCGGCTGCGCGCCGGGCGCGACGTGAACGCTGTGCATGAGGGCGGTCATGTCGTCGGCATCGGCCGCGTTCAAATCGGGACGGAAGCGCAGCGCAAGCGCCACCGCGTCGGGGGCGCCCGAACGCGCCGCGTTCATCAGCACGGTGCGGCCGCGCGCATCGCGATATTTGGGATCGGCCTGAATGAGCAGCAGGCCCAGCAGCCCGGCATTGCCGGTTTCCGCGGCGGCCAGTGCGGCCTCGCCCGCTTCGCGCGGATCGTTCGCCGCCGCGCCAGCCGCGAGAAGCGCGCGCGTCATTTCGAGCTCGCCGCGCGCCGCGGCATAGAAGAGCGCGCCATGCCGGGGCTCGTCGCCGAAGACGGGAACCGAGAGCGCCACGCCGCCGATCCGCGCCCCGGCCGCGATAAGATCGGTCACGGCGCGCGCGCTTCCGTAACGCGCGACGCCGGCCAGCATCGAGAGATTCTCTTCGCTCGCGCCTTGAAAATCCCAGCCTTCCGCGACAAGGCTTGGCGCCGTCTCTTCGTCGCCCATGGTCCATTTCCGGATCCCGACCGCGCGGTCGATGGCGTCTTCGAGATCGGCGATCGCGCTCGGCATGCCCGCATGTTCGCCGGCATAGTCCACCACTTCGCGCGTGCGCCCGTCGAAGGCGATACCGACCGTATAAATGGGCAGATCGGTGACGTCGGCTTCGTAGCGATCATGCAGCCAGAAGAACTCGGCCTTGCGGAATTCCCCGACGAGGGTCCGCACCGTCTCCGGCTCGATCCATCCCCGGTGCAGACCACGCATCGCCACGTAACCCTCGCCGCGATAGAAGACGGTGCCGTCGCCGTGAATTTCGACCACATAGGACGGACACCAGCCGAGACAAGCCGTGCGCTCGAGACGGATGCGCAGGCTCCGCCAATCGCGAATGTCGGGAAACGCTGCGCGGTAGTCCGGCCGGCGCACGGGCGGCAGGATCGGAACGGCGAAGCGGAACTTGGCATAGACCGGCCGGCCCTTGCGTTCGAAGGGGCGGAACCGCCAGCCGCGCGCGACCGCGACCGCCTGCGAGAAAAGCTCCTGCGGCCCGCCGACGGCCTCGGCCGACACGACGCGGCCCGACGGTCCGACGACCAGATCGACGTCGACATCGGTGGCGAAGCCATGCGCCGCGTAGTCGGGCGTGCGCACGCCGCGGCGAGGGGCCAGCCAGTTGACGCGCGGTTCGCCGCTGGCGTTGGGGATCGCGACGGTCTCCGCGCTTGCCAGCGTGATCTTGTTCGCGCCCAGGATTTGGATGCGCGTTTCCGGATCGCTCGCCAGCCACGCGGCGGCGATGCCGAGCGCGACGCCGACAAAGAGAATGACAAGTCTGCGAAGCATCCCACCACGCCCCTCGGCTTCATCTCGCGCGAAGCCTGCGTCATAGAGTGCCCGAACGCGTGACGGCGCGCGACTGCGATGGTAAACGCACGCGCTCAGCGGCGGATGAAACGCAGATAGGCGGGCCGGCGGCCGGCGGCGAGCGCCTTGGCTTCGTAGCGCGTCTCGGGCCAGTCGGCGGGGCGGGCGCGCCAATCGGCGGCGCATACGGCGGCCCAGCGCAAGGCGGAATGCGCCGTCAAGCGCTCCAAGGCGTAGGCGAGATAGCCGCGATCGTCGGTGGCGAAACGCAATTCCGCCCCCGGAATCATCGCGCGGGCAAGCCCGTCCAGCGTCTCCATCTGGACGATGCGGCGCTTGTGATGGCGCGCCTTCGGCCAGGGATCGGGAAACAGCACGAACACGCGGGAGAGCGAGGCCGCAGGCAGCGCCTCGATCACGTCGCGCGCGTCGCCCATATGGATGCGGATGTTGGACGGACCGGCGCGTGCGATCTTCGCCAGCAGTTTCGCGACGCCCGCGACATAGGGCTCGCAGCCGATGATGCCGACGCGCGGATTGTTCGCGGCCTGCCATGCCAGATGCTCGCCCGCGCCGAAGCCGATTTCGAGCCAGACGGCGTCGACGGGTTTTCCGAACGCCGATAGCGGGGCCGCGCGATCTTCGGGACGCAACGTCAAGCGGGGCAGCAGCGTCTCGAGCAGCCCAGCTTGATGCGCGCGCAGCTTCGGCCCCTTGCGCCGGCCGTAGAGCAGGCGGCGCGCGCGATTGCGCGGCGCGGGATCAGAAGGCGCGCTTGAGCTCGTCGGCGAGATCGGTCTTCTCCCACGAGAAGCCACCTTCGGCATCGGGCTCGCGGCCGAAATGCCCATAGGCCGCGGTTCGCGCGTAGATCGGGCGGTTGAGGCCGAGCTTCTCGCGGATCGCGCGCGGCCTCAGACTCATGAGCTCGGGCAGCATCTCTTCGAGCCTGGCTTCGTCCACGCGCCCCGTCTCGTGCAGATCGACATAGACGGAGAGCGGATCGGAAACGCCGATGGCGTAGGAAATCTGGATGGTGCAACGATCGGCGAGCCCCGCCGCCACCACGTTCTTGGCCAGATAGCGCGCGGCATAGGCGGCCGAACGGT
>Ga0326597_10008921_pt1 | contig 13482 bp, 16 predicted proteins | sample RVTome_12_FD_203789 | JGI IMG/M metagenome (GOLD analysis project Ga0326597, IMG submission 203789) | Soil microbial communities from uranium-contaminated site in the Upper Colorado River Basin, Wyoming, United States - RVT100D185 | ecosystem: Environmental > Terrestrial > Soil > Contaminated >... | reverse complement strand
TCTCATCATCACACGAAACGGCGAACAGTCCGTCGTCATGCTCTCGCTTGATGACTTCAAGGCGCTTGAGGAGACCGCTTACCTGTTGCGCAGTCCGGCCAACGTCAAGCGTCTGCTCACGGCGATCTCCGACCTCTCCGCCGGCAAAGGCGTTGAGCGAGCATTACTGAAGTGAAGTTGATCTTCGCGGAAGAAGCTTGGGAAGACTACGTCTATTGGCAGAAGCAAGACAAGCGGATGGTTGAGCGAATCAACACGCTGATCCGTGCAGTGCAGCGCGAGCCCTTCAGCGGCGTTGGCAAACCCGAGCCTCTAAAACACGCACTTTCGGGCTTCTGGTCCCGAAGAATTACCGACGAACATCGCATGGTGTACCGCGTGGCTGACGATTCACTTCTGATTGCCCAGCTGCGCTACCACTATTGACGACGGCTAACGGTCTTGGCAATCAGCTGCGACGCGAAGCGTCATCCAGTGCATCGCCTTGTTAGACAGTTCTCTAGCTCAAAGAAGCTTCTTGAACTCGTCAATTGTCAGGCCCGCATCTTGGACAATCCCGCCCATCGTGAACGAGTTGACGGGGTTGTGACGAGGAATCGTAAGAATGCGACTCCCGTCACTCATCACAATGTGCTTACCTTGATTGACGATTTTGAATCCGGCTTTTTCCAACGCTCGAACAGCCCGAAGATGGTTGACGCCAGGAAGCTTCGGCACGACTACACTGGGACTTCGACCTCGCGTACCTTTGCACCTTTTGAAATCTTGACGGCCGCTTCAAGGTATTCGCGAATCGCATCTTGTATGTTTTCGAGGGCCTCGTCTTCTGTTTTGCCCTGAGACCAGCAGCCGGGAAGACCAGGACACGACACGCTGTAGCCTTCCTTAGATTTCTTAAGAACCACTTTGTATTTCATGCTGACCTCATTTTCGCTCAGGGCTGTCGCAATATGCCAGTCCAGCTAACATTGTTTATATTGATCCGCATATTACCACTAACGCTACTGTGAATGCCATATAAGACCCCTGTGAAATTACACCCGTTTCGATTATAAACAGGGATCGGTATAAACCCCTTCACGCCACCACTGCGGCTTCGACCGGCGCGACGCGCGCGGTGCAAACCTTCACTTCCGTGATGCCGCACTCCGGGTCGTAGGAGTCGATGGTCAGCAAGTTGGTCGCGGATTCAGCGTAGCGCGGTTAGGCCGCTGCCAGGGTATCCGACCCAATCACTTCAGCGAGCTCCTCACGAGAAGCCCCTAGCGTTATCAACATCTTAACCAACAAGTCCACAGACACGGACGGATCTCCAGCCTCCATCTTGGCCACCCGAGACTGGCTCGAGCCGATTAATTGCGCCGTTTGCTCCTGGGTCAGCCCTTTCTTCCGGCGAAGCCGGCGCACACTCTGGCTCAGCGCCAGTTTAATCTCGATGTACTCCAGCTCCTCGCCACTGAGATTAAGGAATTCCTTTGCATCCCCGATTTTCCATCCTTGCGCTTCGAGACGCGCTCTCTTTCTCTTCTCCATCGCCCTAACCTCCTAATAGACCTGGAGTGCGGTAGCGATAGGATCTCCCCCATCTGAAGCTTCCGCAGGAGAAATCCTGCCTGTAGCCGAGCCTCCATGGAAAATGGCGGCGTCTGGATTTCGCCGTGAAGCCAGACAAGCGGTTTGTCGCTGAGGCCCATGCCCTCCCAATATATGTCAGTTGGGACATACTGTCAAGGAGTTCCAAGAGTGGTCTTGCCACTCCTGGGGTGTGGGATGTCAGGTCTTACGCTGCCACTGCAACTTCCACCGGCGCCACGCGCGCGGCGCAGACTTTCACTTCCGTGATGCCGCACTCCGGGTCGTAGGAGTCGATGGTCAGCAGGTTGGTCGGGGATTCGGCGTAGTGCAACGGCATCCAGATCACGCCGGGCACGATCGGGTAGACTTTCGCCTTGACCACCAGCTCGCCGCGGCGCGTGCTCACCTTGACGGGCTGGTTGTTCGTAATTCCCAAAGCCTTGGCGTCTTCCGGGCTGATCTGCACGTAATTCTCCGGCTCAGCGATGCCGGATTTTGTGCGGCGCGTCATCGTGCCGGCGTTGTACTGCATGAACGAGCGGCCGGAGGTCAGCAACAAGGGGTAGTCTGTGTCGGTTTGCTCGGTGGGCGGGGTCCACTCCACCGCGCTTAAGAGGCCCTTGCCGCGCGTAAACGTGCCTTCGTGCAGGCGCGGCGTGCCCGGATGGTTTTCATCGGGGCATGGCCACTGCACACCCTCGCTTTCGGCCATGCGCTTGTAGGTGATGCCTTTGTAGATGGGGATGAGCTGACGCATCTCCTCCCAAACGGCTTCGGCGTTTGCGTACGTCATCGGGTAGCCCATGCGCTCGGACAGCTCGCACAGGATCTGCAGGTCGGTCTTGGCGTTGCCGGGGGAGTCCACGGCCTTTCGCACGAGCTGCACGCGCCGCTCGGTGTTGACGAACGTGCCATCCTTCTCGGCGAAGCTGGCCGCCGGCAGCACGACGTGCGCGTACTCTGCCGTCTTGTTCATAAAAATGTCTTGCACGATGAGCAGCTCCAGCTTGGACAGCGCTTGGCGCACCTTCTGGATGTTCCCCTCGCTCAAGGCAAAATCCTGGCCCATCACGTACAGGCCGTGCAGTTTTCCCTCCAGGGCCATGTCCCACATGTGCGAGGCGAAGAAGTAGCCGTTCTTGGGTCTGGGGATCGTGATGCCCCACATCTTCTCGAAGCGCTGGATCGCGGCGCTGTCGCTCCACTTCTGATAGCCGGGCAGCGTCTCCGGGCGCACCAGGTCTGTGGCGCCTTGCACGTTGTTCTGGCCGCGCAGGGCGTTCATGCCGCCGCCGGGCACGCCCATGTTGCCCGTGATCATCGGCAGATTGGCAAGCGCCTTGATGTTCTGCGTGCCGTTGTGGTGCTCGGTGATGCCGATGCCGTAAGTGATGGACCCGGGCTTGGCATTGGCGTAGATCTCGGCCGCCTTGCGGATGTCGGCGGCGGGAACGGCGCTCAGCTTCTCCGCAAACTCCGGGGTATAGCGTTCGAGTGACTTGGCAAACGCGTCGAAATTCTCCAGGCGTTTTTCAATGTACTCTTTGTCGTGCAGGCCGAGCTTGATGATGTGCTGGCACATGGCGTTGAACAGCGCTACTTCCGAGCCCGGTCGCGCGCGCAGGTGCAGCACCTTGGCGCCCGCTTTTTCCCCGTCGGTCACGACCTGCGTGCGGCGCGGATCAATTACGATGAGCGGGATGCCCTTGCGCAGGGTGGGCATGATCCACTGGCTCCAGATGATGGGGTGGCTGCCTGCGGCGTTGCTGCCGATGACCATCAGCGCCTGCGGGCCGGGCTCCAGGAAATCCTTCACCGGGTTGCTCATCGCGCCGGTGCCGAACACTTCGCTCAAACCCGTGACCGTGGCCGAGTGGCAGATGCGCTGGCACTGGTCCAGGTTGTTGGTACTCAGCACCGCGCGGGCGAACTTCTGTGCGACGTAGTTTTCCTCCTGCGTGCCGCGCGTGGTGCTGATCAGGGCGACGGAGTCCTTGCCGTGCCGGCCCTGGATGCGCTGGAACGCCGAGGCGATGTAGGTGTAAGCCTCCTCCCAGGAAACCTTGACCAGCTGTCCGTTCTTACGCAACAGCGGATCGGTGAGGCGGTCGGCGTGGTGGACGAACTGGTCCGCAGTGGCCCCCTTGGGGCACAGCGTGCCCTTGCTGATGGGATGGTCTTTCTGGGGCTTGACGCCGGTCACTTTGCCGTTATCCACCGTCAAGTACATGCCGCAGCCGACGCCGCAGTAGGGACAAATCGTTTTGACTTCGCGCATGAGTCCACCTTCCTTGGAGAAAACTCATGGCGATTGTAACATACACGTAGTCGGACCGACAAGCTCCGCTTTTTTGTGCTATATAGGGGCTCAGGAACTTGGCTGTTCCACCTCAAGGAGGGTGTAGAAAATGAACCACATCATCACCGCCGTGATCGTGCTGGTCGTGATCATGATCGGCGTGTTCATCTGGCAGCCGACCGAGCGCGTGGAGTTGCAGGCGCCGCTGTTCGACAACCTGGGCGACCACCACTTTCCCATCACCACCAAGGTCAAGCTTGCCCAGCGCTTCTTCGATCAAGGGTTGATCCTGACCTACGGCTTCAACCACGAAGAGGCGTCTCGCTCGTTCAAGGAGGCAGCCCGCTTGGACCCCAAGTGCGCCATGTGCTACTGGGGCGCGGCCTACGTGCTGGGCCCCAACATCAACCTGCCTATGGATCCCGGCTTGGGATTCGACGCCTATACGCTGGCTCAGGAGGCCCTGCAATTGGCGCCCACTGCCAGCAAGCGCGAGCAGGCCTACATCGAAGCGCTGGCCAAGCGCTACGCCCCGGCGGCGCCGGCTGATCGGAGCAGCCTCGATCTGGACTACGCAAACGCCATGCGAGAGGTTTCTAAGCAGTTTTCCGACGACATGGACGCCGCCACGCTCTTTGCCGAGGCGTTGATGGACCTGACCCCGTGGGCCTATTGGACGACGGACGGACAGCCCACCACGTATGCCTCAGAGATCGTGTCGACGCTGGAGTCCGTGCTGCAGCGCGCGCCCAACCACCCCGGCGCCAACCACTTCTACATCCACGCGGTCGAGGCCTCGCTGGACCCCGGACGGGCTGTGCCAAGCGCCGAACGTCTGCCGAGCCTGGTGCCCGGCGCGGGCCATCTGGTCCACATGCCGGCCCACACGTACTGGCGCGTGGGCCGCTACCACGATGCCGCCGTCGCCAACGAGCATGCCATCCACGCGGATGAGGCTTACATGCCCGACCGACGCACGACGCCAGGTTTCTACCCCACCGCTTATTACCCGCACAACATTCACTTCCTGTTCCACGCCGCTGCGATGGAGGGCAACAGCCAGATAGCCTTGCAAGCGGCCGACAAGCTCGTGGACGAGATCCCGCAGTCCAACTACGCGGCCTTCCCCATGCTCGAGGATTTCAAGCCGATGCCGCTGTTTGCCATGGTTCGTTTTGGCAAATGGGACGACATCCTGCGCCAGCCCAAGCCCGAGGTCAAGTACCAATACACCACCGGGATCTGGCGCTACGCCCGCGGCATGGCCCTGGTGCGCCTGGGACAGCTGGATGAAGCGGCAGCGGAGCTGTCGCAGATGGAATCGATCGCGGCACTGCCCGAGATGGAAGCCTTGATCCTCAGCTCGTTCAACCCGGCGGCCACGATGCTCAAGATCGGCGCGCTCACGTTGAGCGCGGAGCTGGCGGGCGCAAACGGGCAAAGTGACGAGATGATCAACAGGCTTCAGGAAGCCGTCGCCCTTCAGGACACGCTCCCCTATATCGAGCCTCCGGCATGGTACTATCCCGTGCGCCAGACGCTGGGCGCGGCGCTGCTGAAACTGGGTCGCGCACCGGAGGCCGAAGCGGTCTACCGCGAGGATCTGCGACAGTACCCGGAGAACGGCTGGTCCCTGTTTGGGCTGTGGCAGAGCTTGGAGGCGCAGGGGGCGTCGGAAGCGGCGCAGGTGCAAGCGCGCTTTGAGGCCGCTTGGGCGCACGCGGATGTCACGCTCACTGCGTCGCAGTTCTAGCTCGGTTGACTCAGCGCATTGCAAACGATCCCGCCTGGATCGTCTCGCTCCTGCCCCTGCGGGACGGACTGTTGGTCGCGTACAAGAGGTAGCTAGCCCTCGGCCTGCAGCCCGCGCAGCGCGGCCAGCAGGGCTTCGAATTGTTCGCAGCACTGCGTGCAGAAGCTCAAGTGGTCTTCCACCAGCTTGAGCGCCTCGGGCAGTTCCTTGCCGGCAAGCGCTTGTTCCGCGTACCGGTCCAGTTGATCCAGGCACTGGTCGCACGTCAGCTCAACGTCCCGTACGTCCAGAGCGTAGCGCACGATGTTCTTCAGCGTTTCGGGGGACAAAGGCATTTTCGTTCATCACCTTGATCAAGCCTAGATTACAATTCGAAAGCCGATCTTACCTCTTCCACCGTCAGCCCCGATGCAAGCAGCCCCTTCTTGAGCTTGCGCCTTGCATCGAACAGCAGCTTGTACAGGGCGTTACGGTTGGTGTTCATGCGCTCGGCAAGCACTTCCAGCGGCATGCCGTGCTGAAATTCGGCCATCAGCGCCTGGCGCTGCTTTTCGGTGAGCTGTTCGTTGATCACTTGGTGCATGACCTCAAGAATTCTCTCCTGATGCAGTTTTTGCTGAGCCTGAGCCGTAGGGTCCACCTGCTCAGCAGGATCAAAGTTCGCCTCTTCGATCATCTGATCCAGCGAGACATCCTGCCAGTGCCGTCGGCGCAGGTGGGAGAAGGCCAGGCGCACGGCCACGGTCTGCGCCCAGGTGGTGAACTTGCTCTCGCCGCGGAAGGTGTCCAGCTTGTCCAGGATCTTGAGCAGCGCTTCCTGCGCAAAGTCCTCGAGGGCGGCTGCATCCACGCCCGCGCGGCCTGGCAGCGCGTATCTGAGCCCTTTCAGCAATTGTGCGCGCAGATCGGCAAGCGCGGCGTCACGTGACGGGCCGGGTTTGCTCAGCGCCTGGATCCATTGCTGGTTGCCGCGCTCCTTCAAGGTCATATCTCTCCCATCAGGGCCCTAGTCTGCAAGATAGAGGGGATGATACTGGCCCTTTTGCAGCGAAAGCAAGACGCGCCTTGCGGCGCAAGCCTCTGCCCAATTTAATGTGCCGAATATCAGAAAGGATGGGCTTGAAAACCCTCTTGCACCGCAAAGCGCTCCTCGATCAATTGGCGCAATATCGTCCGCTTGATGCAGCAGATGCTGAGTGTCTGCTGCTCTTCATCGAGTTCGTCAAAAGCCACGAAGGTTGCTTCGAGCGTACCCTGAGCCTCGGCCACGTCACCGGATCGGCGTGGATCGTTGACCCTAGCGGCACGAAAACGCTGCTCGTTCACCACCGCAAGTTGAACAAGTGGGTGCAGCCGGGCGGACACTGCGATGGCAATCCGGACGTGCTCGCGGTCGCGTTGCAGGAAGCGCAAGAGGAGACGGGCTTGCACGGTTTGCGGCTGGCGGATGAAGCCATCTTCGATCTGGACATCCACCTCATCCCCGCTCGGGGTGCGGACCTTGCCCACTTCCACTACGACGTGCGCTACGCGTTTCAGGCCCGGCATGGTCAGTCGCCTGCAGTCAGCCATGAGTCGCTGGCGCTTGCCTGGGTTCCCCTGGAACAGCTGGAAACGCACTCGTCCGAAGGCTCTCTGCTTCGCATGGCGCGCAAGTGGCAAGGGCGTTTTCGAAGCGATACCCTGTAGTCTTCACAGGGGAAAGGATGCGCCATGTACGTGCCGCCTCGCTTCAAGCAAGACGACCTGCACAAACTTTACGACCTGATGCGCCGCTACAACTTCGCCACGCTGTTTAGCCAAGCAGATGGGGCGCCTTTTGCCACGCACCTGCCGTTCCTGCTCGATTCCGATCGCGGCCCGTACGGCACGTTGATCGCGCACATGGCCCGCGCCAACCCTCACTGGCAGACGTGGCGGGAGCAGACCCAGGTGCTGGTGGCCTTTCAAGGTCCGCACGCCTACATCTCGCCGTCCTGGTACGCGCAGGACGAACTTGTGCCTACCTGGAATTACGCCGTGGCCCACGCGTACGGCAAGCCCCGTTTGGTTCATGAACCGGAAGCGCTGCTGCCCATGGTGCAAGCGCTGGTGAACCGCCACTCGATCAAGGGGCCCCAGGACCTGAATTCCTCCAAGGCCATTCTGCTACCGCAGCTAAGAGCCATCGTGGGCTTTGAGATCCCCATCGACAAGCTCGAGGGGAAGTTCAAGTTCAACCAGAACCGCTCGCGTGCGGATCAGCTGGGCGTGGTGGAAGCGCTCAAGGGCTCATCGGATCCGATGGAGCGCGAAGTGGCTCGCATCATGCAGGAAAACCTCCGCGCACCCTCACTGCGCAAGGGATGATGGTCGTGCCCCGGCCGTTGAAGCAGAAGCCCGCGTTGTCAACCCAATCCGCCGAGCGCATGGCCAAAGCGTTGTATGGCTTGGAGGTCACTGCCCAGCCGCTTGCCGGCGAGCTGGATCAGAATTTTCTCTTGACGGATCAAGCGGGCGCGCAGTACGTGCTGAAGGTGGCAAACCCCGAGGTTGGGCAAGCGTCGTTGGATCTCCAGAATCAGGCGCTTGACCACCTGCAGCGGAACGCAACCGGATATGCGTTTCCCCGCGTCGTGCCCACGCTGGAGGGTGAGCCGCTGGCTCAGGTGCACGAACCGACGGGCAGCCATTGGGTTCGACTGTTGACCTTCCTGCCTGGCGTGCGCTGGGCGGATGTGATCCCCTCCTTCACGTTGTTGAGGAAATTGGGTGTGCTGATGGGCACCGTAGACAAAACGCTTGCGACGTTCTCCCATCCCGCCACGCACCGCTACTGGCCATGGGACTTGAAGCACGCCAACGTCCTGATCCGCCAGTCGCTTCCCTTGCTGGAGTGTGCTCAACACAGGGCTCTGGTTGAGCGTTTCCTGGCTTCCTTTGAAACGCGCGTGCTGCCCCTGTTGTCGCGCTTGAGAACGGGCGTCATCCACAACGACGCCAACGACCACAACGTGCTGCTTGATTCCAAAGATCCCAACAAGCTCGTCGGCCTGATCGACTTCGGAGACATGGTCCACTCGGCGTTGGTGTTCGAGCCGGCGGTCGCCTGCGCCTACGCACTGCTTGGAAGTGCGGACCCATTGGAAGCGATGTGTGAGGTTGTCGTGGGATACCATCAGGTGAACCCCTTGACTGAAGATGAATTTGAGGTGCTGTTCCCCTGTATCTGTGTGCGGCTATCCTTGAGCGTGTGCATGTCTGCCGCAGCCAAACACGAGCATTCTCTCGACGAATACCTGAGCGTCTCGGAACAGCCCGCCTGGGACGCATTGGAAAAGCTCGATGGAATGGACCCGATACGCGTCGAGTTTGCGCTGCGCCGCGCGTGCGGCTTTGCAGCCCCCGGCTTGAGCCATGCCGACATCTTGGGTGCGCGCACGCAGCATCTCAATCCAGCGCTCAGCATTGCATACAAAAAACCGCTCAAGATCGTGCGCGGCTGGATGCAGTATTTGTACGATGGTTCAGGAAAACCCTATCTGGACATGGTCAACAACGTCTGCCACGTTGGCCATTGTCATTCCAAGGTGGTGCAGGCGGCTCAGCGACAAATGGCTTTGCTGAACACGAACACGCGCTACCTGCACGACCTCCTGGTGCGATTCGCGGAAAAACTCTGTGACACGCTGCCGGAACCCTTGAGCGTGTGCACGTTCGTGTGCTCCGGAAGCGAGGCCAACGACCTGGCGCTGCGCATGGCCGAAGCCTGCACCGGCGGCACGGACGTCATCGTTGTGGATGGGGCGTATCACGGCAATCTGTCGTCGCTGGTCGAGATCAGCCCTTACAAGTTCAATGGCCCCGGAGGACGCGGGAAACCCGATCACGTCCACGTGGCGCCGCTGCCCGATCCTTACCGCGGCCTGTATCGCGGATATGGCGTTGAGACAGGCGCGCAGTATGCGCGACATGCGTTGGAAGCGATCGAACAACTCCAAGCCCGAGGGCGCAGGTTGAAGGCGTTCGTGTGTGAATCGATCCAAGGGGTCGGCGGTCAGGTGGTGATGCCCGACGGGTTCTTGCAGGAAGCGTATCGTCACGTCCGTAACGCGGGAGGCGTGTGCATCGCCGACGAGGTGCAGGTGGGTTTAGGACGGGTGGGCGCGCATTTCTGGGCGTTTGAGGCCCAAGGCGTCGTGCCGGACATCGTGACGATTGGGAAGCCTTTGGGCAACGGGCATCCGGTGGCGGCGGTCGTCACCACGTCGCAGATAGCCAAAGCTTTTCACAACGGGATGGAATTTTTTAACACCTTCGGCGGCAACCCGGTTTCCTGTGCGGCGGGCTTGGCGGTGTTGGAGGTGATTGGAGATGAAAAACTCCAGCAGCGCGCGCTGGAGGTCGGTTCGTATTTGAAATCCCGCTTGGACGAATTGAAGGAAAAACACGCCCTCATCGGCGACGTGCGCGGCCTGGGACTTTTCTTAGGGATCGAGTTGGTGCTGAATCGAAAAACGCTGAAGCCCGCGCCGCAGGAAGCCGCGCGCCTGTCCGAGCGCTTGAAGGAGGAGGGCATTTTGGTGACCACCGAAGGCCCTTTGCACAACGTGCTCAAGATCAAGCCGCCGCTTGCGTTCAATCGAGAGAATGCCGATTTCTTCGTGGAGGCGTTGGCTCAGCTGCTTCAGGAAGTGGAGGCTAGGGAGAGGTTATGAGTGAAAAGGCTTTTCAGGATCACTACCCGGACGACCTGAGCACGTGCTACGGCTGCGGGCGGCTGAACGCACACGGGTTGCAGATCAAGAGCTACTGGAATGGGGACGAAGCCGTTTGTACTTTCCAACCCAAACCGCACCACACCGCGATTGCGGGCTATGTCTACGGCGGGTTGATCGCCTCTGTGATAGATTGCCACGCCACCGGGACCGCCTCCGCTGCGGCCTATCGCGCGGTGGGTCGGCCCATGGGAAGCGCTCCTGCGTTCCGCTTCGTCACCGGCTCACTGAACGTAAAATATCTGCACCCCACGCCGATCGACGGCCCGTTGCAGCTGCGAGCGAAGGTGAACGAACTCAAGGAGCGAAAGGTGACGATCTCGGTAAGCCTTTCGGCCAAGGGAAAGGTGTGCGCTACGGCTGAGGTGGTCTGCATCCAGGTGCCGGAGGACTGGTTGAAGTAGTGCCTATGCGGTCAAGGCTAGCCCTTTTGCCAGACGTACGGTGGCGTTTACCAACTCCAAGACGCGCTTCTTAACCTTCTCGGAGACGAGTACGTTTCCATCGAAATCGTCCTCGTCCGCGTACACGAAGCGCGGCACGATGTGGCAGCGGAAGTCCAACATCAAGCTGTTGACCAGCCCCAGCGGGGACATGTAGCCGTTGCGCCCTCCCGCGGCGCACAGGATGCCCACCACCTTGTCTTCCCAGGCGCTGCCCGTCAGCTCGACCAGGTTCTTGGCTGAGGCGCTGAGGTCGAAGTTGTACACCGGCGCGGCCAGGATGATGGCGTCTGTCTGTGCGATCTGCTTCTTGATGGCTTTCACCTCGGGGTGCGAGTAGCTGGCGTCGCCGTCGCACATCGGAAGCAATACCGTGCGCAGGTCCAGCAGGCCGGCTTCAAGGCCTTGCGCTTGCAACAAGCGCGACGCTTCGCCGGCCAGAATGGCCGACCTGCTGTCCGGGTTGAGGGAACAGCTGATCGTCAAGATGCGCGGTTTCTTCGATGTACCCGACATGCTTCCTCCATGAGAGATGTCTGGAATGATAGTGGCAAACGGAGGGCTTTGCACTTACAAAGGAGGGCATGAACCCGGCCATATTGGATTGGCTGCTGACACAAAGGTGCACAACGCCTCACCCCACGCTCCCCACCTTGAGCGCATGGAAACGGCTGTTTGACGCACAGAGCGGCGCGTGGGCGGAGCCGGTGGACCGGGCCATCGTCGGCGGATTTCTGGCAGATCGCCTGGCGTACGCTTTTGCAGCCGGATATCAATCTGCCTTGCAGCGATTGGTCCCCAGTCTGCCGCTTCGGGAGTTTGCGGCGCTGTGCGTGACCGAGGCAGGCGGCGGACATCCGCGGGACATTCGAACCAAGCTGGAACCGTGCGCAGCAGGATGGACGCTCAACGGCTGCAAGCGGTTTGTCAGCTGCGCGCACGAGGCGCACACGTTGCTGATCGCCGCTTCAATGGGGCGCTCCTCAGAGGGCAAGAACCAATTGAAGTTGGTGTCGCTTCGCAACGATACGCCCGGCGTTTCCCTGGAGCCGATGGATCCTTTGTCCTTTGTCCCCGAGATCAGCCACGCTCAGGTGCGCCTGGAGGACGTGCGCGTGACGCAGTCCCGGTTGTTGCCGGGAGACGGGTACCTCGATTACGTAAAACCCTTTCGCACGATCGAGGACGTTCACGTGCTGGCGGCGGTCTTGGCTCATCTTTTTCGCGTCGCTTCCAGCTGGGCTTGGCCTGGAAATGTCAGGGCGCGGCTCGTCAGCCTGCTGACGGGTGTGAGGGCGCTGGCGACGTGCGAACCGTTGGCGCCAGCGGTGCACGTTGCGCTGGCCGGGGCGCTGGAGCAGACGGGTGCGTTCTTGCATGAGGTGGAGCCCCACTGGCAGACGGTGGAACCCGCCGCCAGATCCGCCTGGCAGCGCGATCGGGCGTTGCTTGGCGTCGCTCAAGGCGTACGCGATCAACGCCTCAAGGCGGCATGGAGGCATTTTGGCCAGGAAGGTTGAAGTGGTGGACTATGACCTGGCGTGGCCCGGCATGTTCGAGCGCGAAGCGCCGCTGCTTCGCAAGGTATTTGCCGACCAACTGCTGGAGCTGCACCACATCGGCAGCACGGCGATCCCCGGCCTGCGCGCCAAGCCCACCATTGACGTCCTGCTGGTGGTCAGGGACATCAACGCAATAGACGAATTGAATGGTGCGATGCTCCAAAACGACTACCACCCCGAAGGCGAGTTCGGCCTCCCCGGCCGACGCTATTTCTGGAAGGGCATCCCGGACGTGCACACCTATCACGCCCATGCCTATCAAGCGGGGCACTCGGAGATCGTGCGGTTGTTGAATTTCAGGGATTTTTTAAGGGCGCACCGGCAGGAGGCGCTGGCCTACGAGGAGCTCAAGCAGCAACTGGCCGCGCGCTTCACCTACAACCCGGATGCCTATACCCACGCCAAAGATGCCTTGATCCGGCAGATGGATGAGAAGGCAAAGCGCTGGCGCGCTCAGGCGTAGAGCTTCTCCCACTGGTCCAAGTCTTTGAGCGCCTTTTCCACCTGTCCCCCGGCTTCCATGACCTCCTTGGCCAGCTGTGCGATCGTGGCTTCGTCCTTGTCGGCCATGGCCTTGTCGAAGCGCTCCATCACGCCTCGTTCCAACCGTAACGCTCTGGTCACTGCCTGCGCGTGGGTGATGTAGGAGATGAGGAACGGCACATCCACCTCGGCCAGCCGGCCGATGGAGGTCTTGACGTCGCCCTTTTCCCGCTCGGATTCCGCAAGCACCCTTGCGGTCTCGACGATGGAATCCAGACGCTCATCGATCTTCTTGGAAATGGGAGTTCCTTTCCTCTGGGCGTCATTTCTGTAGTTGTTTGGATTCCTTGCTCAACTTCTCATAGAGCGCATCCGGCGCCAAGTCGGCTCCGTTCGGCCAGCAGATCGCGCCGAACTCGTCTATTCCTGCTTGAGCAAACACCTTGGCGTTCTTGAGAGGTTCGAACATTGGGCCAAAGAGCCGATCCGACAAATCAACTTTGCCATGAGTGCCATCCTCAAATTCCACATACAGACGAAAGCCAGCCAGCGCTTTCACTTTCGATACTTTGTACAAAGCATCTCCTTTCAATCAAGCGGCTCAATGGGG
>Ga0326597_10008920_pt1 | contig 13482 bp, 11 predicted proteins | sample RVTome_12_FD_203789 | JGI IMG/M metagenome (GOLD analysis project Ga0326597, IMG submission 203789) | Soil microbial communities from uranium-contaminated site in the Upper Colorado River Basin, Wyoming, United States - RVT100D185 | ecosystem: Environmental > Terrestrial > Soil > Contaminated >... | reverse complement strand
CCTATTGGGCGCTGACCAAGGGCGTGCCGAAGCCGCGCGCCGGGGCGATCAAGCTCGCGCTGGCCAAGGAAGGCGTGCGCGGCAAGGACGAACGCATGGCGCCGTCGGAAGAGGCGGACGCGAAGGCCGCGACCACGCACTATGCCGTCGTCGACGCGGCGGCGCATCACTATGCCTGGGTGGCGTTGCGTCCCGTCACGGGCCGCACGCACCAGATCCGCGCGCATCTCGCCGCCATCGGAACGCCGATCGTGGGGGACTTCAAATATGGCGGCGCGGGCGCGAAGGGGAGCGGCGAATTGGAAGATCGCTTGCATCTGCACGCGCGATCGATCGATATCGCCCACCCCGAGGGCGGCAGGCTGCGCGCGAGCGCCACGTTGCCGCCGCATATGAAGAAGGCGTGGAACCTGTTCGGCTTCGACGCGGAGGACGACGGCGATCCTTTTGGAGAGAAGAAACGACGATGACGAGGACGCAAAAGCGCAAAACGACGAAAAGACCGTCTTTCATCGTGAACTGGCGCGATGTCCTCGATAAGAAAGCCGGGCGCTATCCCGACAGCGACGAGGAGCACGGCATCGACGCGCCCTTCGACAAGCATGCCGGATTTTCGCGCATCGGCGTACATTTCGAGGTGCTGAAGCCCGGCCGGCGCACGTCGTACCCGCATGCCGAACGCGACGAGGAGGAATTCGTCTACGTCGTGGCCGGTGAGGTCGATTGCTGGCTCGACGGGCATCTTCACGCGATGCGCGCGGGCGATTTCGTGGGCTTCGTCGACCGTACCGGCGTCGCGCATGTGATCATCAACAATTCCAAGGAGGACGCGCATCTGATTGTGGGCGGCGAGGCCTCGCGGCAGCGAAGCAAGGTGCACTATCCGCTGAACCCGGCGCAAAACCGCGTCTTCGTCGCGAAGGGTGCGCATTGGTCCGATTGCCCCAAGCGCGAGCTGGGGTCGCATGACGGCTTGCCCGACGCGCTGCGCAAGCAACGCGAGAAGGAAAAAAAGGCGTCGAAAAAATAGCGATGAGGCGGTTCTACAAGGACGTAACCGTTTCCCCTTCACCCCAACCCTCTCCCCCGTCCCAGGGGACGAGGGCCTGGGCAAGGGAGTGGGCGATATTGCTCGACGGCAAGCCGATCCAAACTCCGGCACGCAACGCGCTTGCGCTTCCCTCGCGCGCGCTGGCCGAAGCCGTCGCGGACGAATGGCGCGAGCAGGGCGAGACGATCGCGCCTCAAACGATACCGCTGACCAAGCTCGCCAACACCGCGATCGACCGCGTCGCGCCGGACAGGGACGCCAGCGTCGCGCGCACGCTCGCCTATGGCCGCAACGATCTTTTGTGCTACCGCGCGGAGGCCCCGGCCGATCTGGTTCGCCGTCAATCGAACACATGGGGTCCTCTGCTGGCGTGGGCGGCGGAGCGCTATGGCGCCCGCCTGAAGGTCGGCACCGGAATTGCGCACATTGCACAGCCCGAATACGCGATCGCCGCGCTCGGCAAACCGCTCGCGCGCCTCGATGCATTTGGCCTTGCCGTCGCGGAGACCGCAGCGATGATCTCGGGGTCGGCCGTACTGGCGCTGGCGCTGATCGAGGGGCGTCTCGATGCCGAGGCCGTCTTCGCGGCCGCCGATCTCGACGAGAACGCCCAGGCCGAACGCTGGGGCCGCGACGCCGAGGCCGAAGCCCGGCGCCGGGGGCTGGCCGTCGAGCTCGAGTCTGCCGCGCGGTTCCTGGCTCTTCGGAATAAAAGTTGACGATGCGTCACGTAAGATTAAAGTCGCGCGATTCCTTCGTCCGACAGAGGCCCGCTTGGATATCGACATGAGCCGGCCGCTCGGCAAACGCGAGCGGACCAAGGTCCAGAACCGCCACGTGATCCTGGAGGCGGCGCGCCGGGTCTTCGCCGAACTCGGCTATGGCGCGACGACCGTGCGCGACATCATCCGCGCGACCCCGCTGGCGTCGGGCACCTTCTACAATTATTTCAAGTCGAAGGAAGAAGTGTTCCAGGCCATCCAGGACGAGACGGCGTTGCGCATCCGGCCCCGTCTGCGCTCCGAACGCATCCGCGCGCGCAATATCGAGGAGTTCATCTCCAGCACGTTCCTGACCTTCTTCGAATATGTCGCCTCGGACCAATCGACCTTCGCCGCCATCCGGCGCAACACCGACACCATCCGCGTGCGCATGGACACGCCCGAGATCATCGCGGGTTTCGAGGAGCTGCGTGAGGATATCGAGATTGCCATCGCCAAGAGCGTGTTCCCCAAGGTCGATTCCGATTACCTGATGGCGGCCATGGTGGGCGTGGCCTTCGAGGTCGCGGAACGCATGCTGCGCCGCACGCCGCACGACCCGATCGGCGCCGCGCAATTCGCCACCGCGCTCTTCATGGGCGGTGTGCATGCGGTGGCCGCCGGTTCCGCAGGCAACGAAAACTCACCCCCCACCCCCAACCTGTCCCCACAAGGGGGAGGGGAGCGCTAACGCGCCCATCACCCTCGTGGGGAGGTCGTCCGCCGGGCTTCGGCGAAGGCGGACGGGTGGGGGGAACGTTGGAGAAAGAATTCGCGATGAACGATATCCTCAAGGAACTGGAGGCCCGGCGCGCGCGCGCCGAGCTCGGCGGCGGCGAGGCACGCATCAAGGCCCAGCACGAACGCGGCAAGCTGACCGCGCGCGAGCGCGTGGCACTCCTGCTCGATCCGGGCTCGTTCGAGGAATTCGACATGTTCGTCGAGCACCGCAACACCGATTTCGGGGCGGAGAAGAACCGCATCCCGGGCGACGGCGTGGTGACGGGTTGGGGTACCATCAACGGGCGCATGAGTTATGTCTTCGCCAAGGACTTCACGGTGTTCGGCGGCTCGCTCTCCGAAACCCACGCGCAGAAGATCTGCAAGATCCAGGACATGGCGATGCAGAACGGCGCGCCCATCATCGGACTCTTCGACGCGGGCGGCGCGCGCATCCAGGAAGGCGTGGGCTCGCTCGCGGGTTACGGCGAGGTGTTCAAGCGCAACGTGCTGGCGTCCGGAGTCGTGCCGCAAATCTCCGTCATCATGGGGCCATGCGCGGGCGGCGACGTCTATTCCCCGGCCATGACCGATTTCATCTTCATGGTGCGTGATACCTCCTACATGTTCATCACCGGACCCGACGTCGTGAAGACGGTGACGCAGCAGGAAGTCACGCCCGAGCAATTGGGCGGGGCGAAGGTCCACACGACGAAATCGGCCGTTGCCGACGGCGCCTACGAGAATGACATCGTGTGCCTCGAACAGATGCGCCGGCTGTTCGATTTCCTCCCCCTCGACAATCGCGGCAAGCCGCCCGCGTGGCCCACCGAAGACGACCCCATGCGCGAGGAACCCTCGCTCGATACGCTGGTGCCCGACAACGCGAACAAGCCCTACGACATGCACGAGCTGATCCGCAAAACGGCGGACGAGGGCGATTTCTTCGAAATCCAGGAACCGTTCGCGCGCAACATCATCACGGGCTTCGGGCGCATCGAAGGTTCGACGGTCGGCTTCGTCGCCAATCAGCCCATGGTGCTGGCCGGTGTGCTCGACAGCGACGCCAGCCGCAAGGGCGCGCGCTTCGTGCGGTTCTGCGACTGCTTCAACATCCCCATCGTCACCTTCGTCGACGTGCCGGGCTTCATGCCGGGTACCGCCCAGGAACACGGCGGCATCATCAAGCATGGCGCCAAATTGCTCTTCGCCTACGCCGAAGCGACCTGCCCCAAGGTCACCGTGATCACGCGCAAGGCCTATGGCGGCGCGTACGACGTGATGGCGTCCAAGCATTTGCGCGCCGACGTGAACTATGCCTGGCCGACGGCGCAGATCGCGGTGATGGGCGCCAAAGGCGCGGTCGAGATCATCTTCCGTCAGGACATCGGCGACCCCGGCAAGATCGCGGAACGCACAAAAGAATACGAGGCGCGGTTCCTGAACCCCTTCGTCGCGGCCTCGCGCGGCTATATCGACGAAGTCATCGAGCCGCGCACCACGCGCTGGCGCATCGTGCGCGCGCTACGCATGCTCAAGAACAAACAGGTCCCGCAAATCTGGAAGAAGCACGACAATATTCCGTTGTGAGAAGGACGTAGAAACGGCCAAGACGGTAGGGCTCGAGGGCCCCCAAGCAAAAACTCCGGTAAGGACGAGAGGCGTCCGTCTTTAGGTCGACGATAGGCGAGACAGTTTGACGATTTGCACGTCACGAAAAATCAAAGGTCGGAAATCCGAAACACGTGTTCGACCGTAGGCGCCTTCGATTTCCGTTCTCTGATCTTCCCAATCCGCCCGCCCGGCCTCGCGCCGAGGCGCTGCGCCGGGCGACCTTCCCACAAGGCGGAGGTAATCAACGAACACTTCGCGGCATCTCCCCCAACAAGGGGGAAGATGGCTAAGGGGTCTGCCTTTCGAGGTTCATGCCCAGCAGCGCTGCGCCGATCAGCCACGCGCCTTGGAGGCCGGCGATCACGACGACGCCGTGCAAATCCATCGCAAGCTGGCCCGCGAACATCGCGAGAATGATCCCGAGACCGGCCAAAACGCCGAACGCGCGAAGCGGCAGATGGGACCAGTGCGACGACGGCCACGCCGCCGACCATAGGACGATGGCGAGGGATTCGCCCACGGCGTGAAGCTTGGCGAAGGCCTGGTGAATCCAGTATTCAAGCGAAGCCACCGCCGAAAGCGTTTCCTTGCCCCACACGCCCTTTTCGTGAACCGCGAAGACTTTGGGGGCTACGAGTCCGCTCATGGACGCGGACAGCACGGTCGCAACGGCCGCGAAAAAGAAGAAGACGAGGCCGGCCAAGGCGAGCGGCCGGTCGAAGCCCAGCCGTGCGGTCAGGCCGACGGTTCCGAACGCGATGACGACGATGATCGTGATCGCACCGAAATGCACGATGTCGGACAGGGAAACCGCGATCTCGTGCCCGCCACTCCCGCCCACATGCATGGGCGCATGCTGGGACGGGTGCAGGACCATCAAGATGAACATGATCGCCGACCCGGCGATCAGGGCCCAGGCCCAGCTCTTGCCGCCCATGATCCGCTCCGCGATTGTTGACTGTGACGCCTATAGCAGCGGCGCTAAGGTGTGGCGAGCGCCGGCACCGAACGAAGCGCACGGCGACATGCGTTACCGAACATTCGATCCTCGAATGTTCGAAATCGCCGGAGCTGGAAATGGTCGACCGCCGTGTTCGCAAGACCAAACGCGCGCTTGCAAAGGCGCTGACGGACATCGTCGGGCGCAAGGGTATCGAGAAGCTGACCGTCGGCGAGTTGCTCGAAGCCGCCGATGTCGGCCGCGCTACCTTCTACAGTCATTTCGCCGACAAGGACGATTTCATCCGCCTCAGCCTTTCGGAGATGATCGACGCCGCGGACCGGCATTCGCGCGCGCATACGCGCGCCGGCGAAATCCGTCTCGTTCCCTCGCTCGAGCTGCTCGCGCATTACCATGAGGTCAAATCCTATGTGCGCTCGCTCGCGCGTTCGGGAACGCTCGCCGCCCGTCTGACGAACACCGAGATCAAGCTGCGGGACGTTGCCGAGGATCGTCTTGCGGGATATCCGCTCGCGCCCAGGGCGCCGCCACGCGCCGAGATCGCGGCTTTCGTGGCGGGCGCGTTCGTAGGGCTCGCGCGGGCGTGGATCGAACGCGGCATGGCCGAGCCGCCCGACGCCGTTGATCGCGCGTTCGTTGCGCTGGTGCGTGGTGCCGTGGCGCCGATGCTCGCGGATGACGCCGTCTCCGGTTAGAATCTTCTTCCGCACCGGTTCTTCTCGGAAATATTGGGAAATCCGCCCGCTCTCCGGTTGCCGGAACGAGCGCGCCAATGTCACTCTCCGCCCCACCAAAAGGATGGGGGGTTTCATGCGTTTCGCGACTATAGCTTCGGTGTTCTTTCTGGCGTGTGGTCTTGCGGCGTGCGGCGAGGATAAGCCGGCCGAGCGGCAAACAGCGGCCGCGCCGGAAGCGGACGCCAGCCCCACTGCGGTCGATAGTCAGATCACCGACGAGACAGCGCCCGAAACGGGCTCGGCCGCGAGCGTGCCGCATCCCCGGACGGAACCCGGTATCAGCGCCGCCGATCTTTCCGCGCGCGTCAAGGCGCTGGCGGACGATCGCTTCGAAGGACGCGGGCCGGGAACGCCCGCCGGCGAGGCGGCAGCCGATTGGATCGCAGCCGAACTCGCACGTCTCGACGTGAAGCCCGGCAACGGCGAGAGCTATTTCCAGGATGTGCCCGCCGTCGCTATCACCATGGATCCCGCGCAATCCTGGTTCGAGATCGCCGGCCCCGACGGCGCGACCAAGCTCGCCTTCGGCGACGACGCGGTGTGGTGGACCAAGCGCGCGGTGAACGATGAGGAACGCGTGACGGAGTCCGCCCTTGTCTTCGTCGGCTATGGCGTGGTTGCACCGGAAGAGAATTGGAACGATTACGAAGGCGTCGACGTGAAGGGCAAGACGGTCGTGATGTTCATCAACGATCCGGGCTTTATCACGCACGACGATAGCCTCTTCAAAGGCAAGGCGATGACCTATTACGGCCGCTGGACCTACAAATACGAAGAGGCCGCGCGTCAAGGCGCCGCCGCCGTCATCATCGTGCATGAAACCGAACCAGCGGCCTATGGCTGGAACGTCGTTCGCACGTCCTGGGCGGGCACGCAGCTCGACCTTGAGCGCGAGAACAAGAACGCAGACCGCGTGGCGATCGAAAGCTGGATCACGGCCGATCAGGCCAGCGCCTTGTTCGCGCGCGCCGGCATGGATTACGAAGCCGCCAAACTCGCGGCCAATGCGCGCGGCTTCAAGCCCGTGGCGATGCCGGGGTTGAAGCTGAACGCGGTCGTGCGTTCGACGGTCTCGAGTCTGACGACGCGCAACGTCGTCGGTATAGTGCCCGGTCTCGGCAAACCCGACGAATACTTCCTCTATACGGGCCACTGGGATCATTTGGGCCTGAAGCCTGGCGTTCCTGGCGATGACAAGATCCACAACGGGGCCGTCGACAACAGCACGGGCGTTGCCGCCGTTCTCGAGATCGCGGAACTGTTCGCCCAGGCACGTACCGAACGCTCCGTCATGTTCGCATTCGTCACGCTGGAGGAGCAGGGGTTGCTGGGGTCGGTATACTTCGCCGAACACCCGGTCGTGCCGCTCAAACAAATCGTCGCCGGCGTCAATATCGACGGAATGCTGCCGAAGAGTCCGTCACGCGACATGACGGTTGTGGGGTCGGGCGCTTCGGAACTCGAAGATATCCTGGCCGACGTGTTGAAAGCTCAGGATCGCCGCACCTCGCCCGATCCCGAATCCGAAAAGGGCTATTTCTATCGCTCCGACCACATCAGCCTCGCCAAGGTGGGCGTACCGATGATCTATGCCAGCGGCGGACAGGACCTAGTCGAAGGCGGCATTGAGGCGGGCAAGGCGGTCAGCGACGATTACCGCGTCAACCGCTATCATCAGCCTTCGGACGAATGGAGCGCGAGTTGGGACCTTTCCGGCCCGGTGCGGGATATCGAAGCGCTCCACGAAATCGGGCGCAGGGTCGCCGATAGCGATCAATGGCCAAACTGGTATGCGGGCAACGAGTTTCGCGCCGTTCGCGACGCGAGCCGCGCGCAATAGCGACGGGCGATAGGTCGCCATGACGTCCTGGACCGACCGATTGGACGCGCTGGGGGGCGGCGCGACGGAACTGCCGCTCGTGAACAGGACGCTGCGGATGGGCGCGCTGACCCGCTGGGAGCCGGGTTACGTCCTGAAGGAATGGCCGCTCGATCGCGATCTGCTCAGCCCGGGTGGAATTCTTTACGGCGGCTATGTCGGCGTGCTCGCCGATCAGCTGTTCACCTTCACGGCGATGACGGTGCTTGCCGATTACGAAACCATGCGCACCGCCGACATGCAGATCTGGTTCTATCGGCCGATCGACGCGGGGCCGCTCAAGATTGAGGGCCGTCTCCTCAACCGGAGCGCGCGGCAACTCCATGTCGATGTGACGTTCGCCTTGCCGGACGGCATGCTCGCCGCCCGCGCGGCCGGCACGATGGCCGTGCATATCGTCGAATGGGCGCTCGATAGGGAGGGCGGCAGTTAGCGCGCCACTGCCCAGCACTCGATTTCGAGAGCGGCTCCCAATGCGAGTCCGCTTGCCCCGAAGGCCGAGCGCGCGGGCATGCGGCCGGGCTTGAAATAGCCGACATAGACCTCGTTGAACGCACTCCATTGCGCCATGTCGGCCAGCATCACCGTACATTTGAAGACATCGTCGAAGGTGGCGCCGTTCACTGCCAGCGTCGTGCCGATATTCTCCATCGCTTGGCGGGCCTCGGCTTGCAGGCCGCCCGGTGCCAGTTCCATCTTGCCGGGCAGATTGCCGATCGCGCCCGAGAGATAGAGCACGTTGCCGACCTTGACCGCGTCGGAGAAGGGCAGCCCCGCCTGCTCGGTCGCCTCCGATCGCCGGAATTCGACATCCGCCGCCGCGCCGCCCGCGAGCGCGGCCGATATCGCAACTCCGGCCAATAGACTGCTCTTCATCCAGGCCTCCCGGTTTCGTTCGCGCAAGCTTATAGCCCAGCGGCCGGCGGAGCTCGCGCGAAAGACGACGCCGCGTTAGGTTTCTCCCATGGATATGCTCGATCTGTTCCAGCGCCTGGGTATCGCGCTCGCCATCGGATTGCTGGTCGGCGTCGAGCGCGGCTGGCGCGAGCGCGAAGGCAAGCCAGGCTCACGCACGGCCGGCGTGCGGACTCACGCGCTGATCGGCTTGCTGGGCGGTGTCTGGGGCGCGCTTGTGCCCCATGTCGGCGAGATTGCTCTCGGCTTTTCCGTGCTCGCCTTTGGCGGCGCCTTCGCTGCGTTCAAGTGGCGCGAAACCGCGGCGGAAGGGGACTTCTCGGTCACCGGGGTCATCGGCGCCTACCTCGTGTTCGCGCTGGGCGCCTACGCCGTACTCGGCGAGATGGTGATCGCGGTCGCGGTTGGCGTGACGACGGCCGCGATCCTGGCGGCGCGCGAGCCGATGCATCATTTCCTCGCCCGTGTCACCTGGCCCGAGCTGCGTTCCGCTCTCGTGCTCCTCGCGATGACATTCGTGCTGCTCCCCATCCTGCCGAACTACGCCGTCGATCCATGGGGCGCGATCAACCCATACGAATTGTGGCTGCTGACGATCCTGATCGCGGCGATGTCTTATGCGGGCTATATCGCAGTGCGCGTCGCCGGCGACAGGACGGGGCTCATTTATGCCGGCGCGGCCGGCGGGTTGGTCTCGTCCACGATCGTGACGCTGACCTATGCGCGGCTTGCTGCGGGACGCAGGGACGCATCGCCGCAATTCGCCGCCACGATCGCCGCGTCATGGGCGGTTTCGCTCGTTCGCATGGCGGCCCTTGCAATCGTCGTGACGCCCGGCATTGCGCTTGCGTTGGCCCCGCCGGTTGGGGCGGGCGTCGCCGTACTCGCCGCTGCGACCGCCTATTTCGTTCGCAGGGCACGCGGGGACGACGGCTCCGCGCTCGGGTTCACCAATCCCTTTGAACTGTTGACGGTCGCACGCGTCGCCGCGGCGTTGGCGGTCGTCATTTTCGCCGCAAAGCTCCTTGTCGACGCGTTTGGCCATGCGGGCCTTTTGTCGCTCGCCGCTGTGTCGGGTGCCGTCGATGTCGATCCCATCACCTTGACGGCGGCCCGGCTTGCCGGGGCATCGGTGACATATGTGGACGCCGCGCTCGCGATCCTCGTCGCCGGGGCAGCCAATCTAACAATCAAGGCTGGCATGGCGGTGGCGCTGGGCGGTTCGCGGTTCGGGCTTGTTCTCGCGGGCGCCGCAGCCGCGGCCGTGGCGGGCGGTAGCGCAATGTTACTCATTATTTCAAGTGTTTAGGACCATCCGCCTCCGGAGTTTACGGGCCCTCCCCGAGCGCCTAAAAGGCTAGGTCGTCAGGCCGTCCGACGCAGGTCCGGAGCGCCCGGGGGTGATGGTGTTCCAAAAAATTCTGATCGCAAACCGGGGTGAAATCGCGTGCCGCGTCATCAGGACGGCGCGGCGGATGGGAATTCGTACAGTCGCGGTTCACTCCGATGCCGACGCGCGCGCGCTCCATGTGCGGATGGCCGACGAAGCCGTTGGGATCGGCGCAGCGCCGGCCGCGCAATCCTATCTGGTCATCGAGAAAATCGTCGAGGCGTGCAAAGCGACGGGCGCCGAGGCGGTCCATCCGGGCTATGGGTTTCTATCGGAACGCACGGCGTTCGCCGACGCCCTCGCCGAGGCCGGCGTCGTCTTCATCGGACCGAACGCGCGCGCGATTTCGGCGATGGGCGACAAGATCGAATCCAAGAAGCTCGCCGCGGCCGCGATGGTCTCGACGGTCCCGGGCTATGTCGGCGAGATCGAGGACGCCACGCACGCGAGAAGGATCGCGGCCGAGATCGGCTATCCGGTGATGGTGAAGGCGTCGGCGGGCGGCGGCGGCAAGGGCCTGCGCATCGTTCACGAAGAAAAGGATATCGCCCAGGCCGTGCAGTCGTCGCAGAACGAAGCACGTGCGTCGTTCGGCGACGACAGGCTGTTCGTCGAAAAGTTCGTCACGGAACCTCGCCATATCGAAATCCAGGTCATCGGCGACAAGCACGGCAACGTCGTCCATTTGGGCGAGCGCGAATGCTCCATCCAGCGCCGCCATCAAAAGGTGATCGAGGAAGCACCGTCGCCGTTCTTGGATGAAGCGACGCGCGCGGCGATGGGTGCGCAGGCCGTGGCGCTGGCCAAGGCGGTCGGCTACGACAGCGCCGGCACCGTCGAGTTCATCGTCGACAAGGACCGCAGATTCTATTTTCTGGAGATGAATACGCGCCTTCAGGTCGAGCACCCGGTGACCGAGCTGATCACCGGCCTTGATCTGGTGGAGCTGATGATCCGCACGGCTGCCGGCGAGGTTCTACCCATTCGGCAGAAGGACGTAAGGCTCTCGGGCTGGGCACTGGAATCACGCATCTATGCCGAAGATCCGTATCGCGGATTCCTGCCGTCCATCGGGCGGCTGGTGCGCTATCGCCCTCCGCCGGAAGGCGCGCTCGCGGGCATCCGGTTGCGCAACGACACGGGCGTCTACGAGGGCGGCGAGATCTCGATGTTCTACGATCCGATGATCGCCAAGCTCTGCACGCACGGGCCGGCGCGCGCGGACGCGATCGATGCCATGGCGAATGCCCTCGACGAATTCCGCATCGAAGGGATCGAGCACAACATTCCCTTTCTTGCCGCGATCATGAAGAATGCCCGCTTCCGTGAAGGGCGGCTTTCGACGGGCTTCATCGCCGAGGAATATCCCGACGGCTTCCACGGCGCGCCGCTCGACACCCGCGCGCGCCCGCTCTTCGCCGCCGCCGCGCTCGGCGCGCATCTGACGCTCGAGTCCCGCGGGCAGCGTATTTCCGGGCAGATGAACGGCTCGCCGCCGATCGGCGACGGTTTTGTTATCGCTTTGGAAGACGACAGCATCGCGGCATCCCATGTGCGGTTCGGAGACGGCCGGCTTGAAGCCGAACTTTCCGGCGAGAACGCGCCGCTGTCGGCCGAGATCGATTGGGCGCCCGGCCGGCCGATCCTACGCGTGAGGACGAACGGCTCCGCCACGTCCTTCAAGATCGCGCGCGCGACGGGTGGCTTGCGGCTCGAACATGGCGGGGTACGCCGCTTGGCTTCGGTACGCCGGCCGGAGGCCGCGGCGCTCGCCCGCGCGATGCCGGCGAAATTGCCGCCGGACACGTCGAAGCTGCTGCTCTGTCCGATGCCCGGGCTCGTCGTCTCGGTCAATGTCGCGATCGGGCAGGAGGTCAAGACGGGCGAGCCGCTCGCCGTCGTCGAGGCCATGAAGATGGAGAACGTGCTGATCGCCGAGCGCGACGGCGTCGTCAAGGCGATCAACACCAAGCAGGGCGACAGCCTCTCCGTCGACGACGTGATCCTGGAGTTCGTGTGACTATTCAGCGCGCGCCTTCGCCAGCGCCAGCGCACGATCGAACGCCGGATCGCGCCCCGCCTTCCAATCCGCGAAATTCGGTATGATCGTTTCGTCGGGCTCCAGGCTCGACGTGCGCGCCGGATAGATCCGGTTCAGCCATAAGCAGTCCTTCCATTCCGTGCAGCCGTTGACGTAATCGTGCATACCGGTCGAATAGCGGAAACAGAACGGTGCGTTGGGCAGACATGCGCGATTGCCCTCCGCCCAGAACGCCATCCTGTCGCCGACCGGCTCGCCCACGATCGTAATCGGCGACGGTTCGGCGGCCTGCTTGACGAACACGGCGGTCGTGATGCCCGCCGAAAACGTGCCCGTGCCCGTCAGCATGTAAATATGGCCGTCCGGCCCGACGCGTCCGGGAAGCCTACCGGCGAAGCCTGCCGTGTTCGTATAGTCGCCGCCGCCGTTGAAGCGCAGATCAAGGATGACCGAGCACGGCTTGCGATCGCGCATGTCCGCCTCGGCAGCATCCAGGAAGTCCGAAATGCTCTCGCCGCCGGCGTCCTGGTTCGCCTTCATTTGCAGATAGAGGATGCAGGTTCCGTCGATCCAGACACGGCGGAACGTCTTTTCCGCATCGGCGAGCGGAAGCGCAGCGGCATCGGGCATCGCCACTTGCCAGTCGTGCGGATCGCCCGCGACGGGTTCGGGCGACATCCACCGCCATTGTTCGGGGAACGCCTCCTGATATTCCGGTTGGTAAGCCGCCAGTTCGCGCTGCACCGTCTCGCCCGAGGGCGTGACGAACGTCCAGCTCGAGCGCTCGGGCGACGGCGAAATGTCCACGCCATGGAGAAACTCCGACAAATTCATCACGAGCGCCGCATAGCTGCGCCGCCAGGCCTCGGTCCCGCCGTACAGCGTCATCAGGGCGCTCAAAACCTGGTCGATCGGCTTGCCGTCGATCGCGACGACCCTCGCGCCCAGGAGATCGGCATTGGCTTTCTCGGCGCGCATCACATAGATGCCGTCGGCGAACGAGCTCAGGCGAATGGGGAATTGTTTCGAGCGCCCGTTTGGGTTCTCCTTCGAGGATACGGACGTGTGACCGTTGTCGGCGAGCGCGGCAATCTCCAGCAGCACCGCGCGAAAATGGCTGCGGTCGAGCGCGTCCGTCCGGGCGGCGAGCGCGTCGATCCGCCGGTCGGCGGTCGCGCGCGCGGCCGTCGGGAACGAACGGTCCATCGCAACCAGCTTGCGGAAGTAGTCGAGGTCCTGGCGTTGGGCGTCAAGCGCGTCGGTCGGCTTCGGATAGTCGGCTTCGGGTGGATCGGGATTGAACCGCGCGTCGAACAGCCAGACGATACCGCCCGTTGCCGCGGTCAGCACGACGGCGAGGACGGCTACGGCACCGGCAAGGCGGCCGACCAGGCGCCCACGCTTCCACCAAGC
>Ga0326597_10008919_pt1 | contig 13482 bp, 13 predicted proteins | sample RVTome_12_FD_203789 | JGI IMG/M metagenome (GOLD analysis project Ga0326597, IMG submission 203789) | Soil microbial communities from uranium-contaminated site in the Upper Colorado River Basin, Wyoming, United States - RVT100D185 | ecosystem: Environmental > Terrestrial > Soil > Contaminated >... | reverse complement strand
GGGAAGAGGGCGAGAACCAGCAGGACCGTGGGCGTGAAGAAGGCTCTGGGCAGCACGTCCACGGCCGCCAGGATCGCCAGGACGACGAGAACCACCATCACGAGGGTCACACCGGGTCCGATGACTGCTCGTCCCCCTTCACGCACCTTCGCGACGAGGTTGAGCACCAGGCCCAGGACGATGTGCACGACGCCGAGCGCGAGCGCGAATCCCAAGAACGGAAGGAGCGCCTCTTCGCGGTCGAACGCCAGCGCCTCCATCCCGAGGAGCGACGCGCCCGCGTCCCCGAAGAGCTCCCCGTACAGGAGGCCGAAGACGACGGTGAACACAGCGCATGCGCCCGCGACCTCGGCGAGTGCCCTCTTGGTGCTCCCCTCGACGGAGCGGCGCCGCAGCACGAGCGCCAACACACCCAGCATCGACCCGTACCCCACGTCTCCGAGCACGAGACCGAAGAACATGGGGAAGAAGACCGCGAGGAACGGCGTGGGATCGATACTGCCGTAGCGAGGCAGCGGCAGGATCCGGATCAGGGTCTCGAAGGGGCGGAAGAGGCGCGGGTTGTGGAGCACCACCGGTACGTCCTCGCCCGTCCACTCCGCCCGGGCGACCTCCTCCACGACCGTGGTATCGCCCAAACACCGCTCGAGCTCGTGCTCCAGGGTCGGACGCTGGTTGCTCGGCAGCCAGCCTTCCACGACGAACGCATGATCGGTGGCGCCGGCCCTGTCCACCGCCTCCATGCGAGCGAGCTCGTCGGCCAACGCCGCCTCGGCTTCCTCGAGCGTCCCCGCATGCCGGCGACGCAACCTCCCCAGCGACTCGTCGATCGACGAGATCTCGTTGGGAATCGCCTCGAACCTCGCGATAATCCGTGGAATCGTCTCGGCGGGGCTGAGGCCTTCGGCAACCCCAGGGAGCTCCACCTCCTCGACCCTGGCGGTACGGAAGAGTCGCTCGAGCCGTTCGTCGAACGTCTGGGGAGCCAGGAGGAGCACCCCGGTCTCGCCGGTGTCGAGCCGCCGTGACCAGAGCTCGAAGTCGTCGCCCAACATCGCGCGCAGGCCCTCCTCGAGCTGCGAGAGCGCGGATCCACCGCCACCTGGCAGGATGACATGATAGGCCGCGGCACCCGGCCACTGGGCCGCTGCCTCGGCAAGCGACTGGAAGGAGCCGAAGAACTGGCGGTAGCGGCCCAGGAAGGTGCGCTCCGCTTCCAGCGCTCGCCGATGCTCCGCGAGCGCGCCTGCCTCGGCTCGCACGCTCCTCGCGAGCCGCGCCCACTGGCTCAGCGTCCTCCGATCCACGAGGGTGGCTGCTCCCCGCGTCGTCTCCGGCTCCTCCCCCAACGCATCCAAGGCCCTGCGGACCGCGACGCGAATGCGGACGAGCCGCCCCTCGCGGCGCTCGTCTGCGGGCCTCCTGAGTACCGGACTGATGCCATCGGACTCCCGTGGCGACGTCAGATGGAGCCGGCCGAAGTCCTGCAGAACCGGAAGGACATCGGGGAGCAGCTCTCGCGGACCCAGGATGCGGACCTTCGACATCGGAACGATCATGGCTGGGCCTCCGTCGCGACGAGACGGCGAAACGCGGCGTCGGCCAAACGCGCCACTTCCTCGTCCGACACCTGCTCGAAGCGCGCCACTCGTTCCTGCGCCTCCACCTGAACGGCGCGCAACCGACGCTGAGTGGCCTCCCGGATCTCTGTCCGGGCGTTCGCCCCCTCCTCATCGAGGGAAGCTTCGACATCGGCCTCTGCCGCAGCTGCGGAGACGCGCGCTTCCTCCACCCTCCTTCTCGCCTCGCCTTCAATGGCCGCCAGCAAATCCGCGAGCTCACGCTCGCACGCCACCAGTTCGTCGAGCTGACTCGCCTGCGTCGGGCCGTCGGGCCCGGGCCGCCCCTTGGACTTGGAGACTTGGTGCATGCGTCGCGAGGTGGGAACTCACCCCCTCCGACCCGGAAGCTACGGGACACGATCGTGGGCGAGGTAGAGAGCGAACCGCCCCACCGACGGTAGGGAATTCCCCTACCGCAGCCCACGGGCTTCGCCCTCTGGGAGCCCGGACCTATTCGCCGGAGATTCCAGCGAAGGCCGGTGGGCTCACCCGTTGGATCGACGCCCTGGCCGCCTGCGCGGGCGTCGATCAACCGGGCCACCGGCGACCGTCCGTTGCGCGGAGGTGGTCCATGTACTTTCCGACTTCGCACGCCTGGACCCACGACGAGACGCTCGGGGAGCATCTGGAGCGACGCGGCGTGAGTCGGCGTGACTTCCTGAAGTTCTGCGGCCAGATCTCCGTCATGCTCGGGCTCAGCGAAGCGCTGACCCCCCGCGTGGTGGAAGCGCTGCAGAACCTTCGACGTCCCTCCGTGGTGTGGCTGCAGCTACAGGAGTGTACCGGGTGCGTCGAGAGCGTTCTCCGGTCGGCGGATCCGACCATCGGGGACCTCGTGCTCGACCTGGTGTCGTTGGACTATCAGCACACGCTGATGGCGGCCGCGGGAGACGCCGCCGAAGCGGCGCTGCACGCCTCCATGGAGGAGAACTTCGGCGAGTATATCCTCCTGGTCACCGGTTCGGTCCCGCTGGAGGAGGACGGGATCTACCTGACGATCGGCGGGCGGACGGGCCGCGAGATCCTGGAGGAGGCGGCGGAGGGAGCGGCCGCGGTCATCGGAATCGGAGCCTGCGCCCACTTCGGATCCGTACAAGCCGCGCGCCCAAACCCGACAGGAGCCGTCGGGATCGCCGAGATCGTTCGGGACAAACCGGTGGTGACCATCGCCGGGTGCCCGCCCATCGCGGATGTCGTGACCGCGACGATCGTCCACTACCTCACGTTCAATCGGCTTCCCGACATGGACGGTGAGGGGCGGCCCCTCTTCGCGTATGGCGCGCGCATCCACGACCAGTGCCCACGCCGGGCACACTTCGACGCGGGCCAATACGTGCAGCGCTTCGACGACGAGGGCGCCCGACGGGGATGGTGCCTCTACGAGGTCGGCTGCAAGGGCCCGGCGACGTTCTCGCCGTGCCCGATCTTCCAGTGGAACGACCACACCGACTGGCCGATCGGCGCCGGGCATCCGTGTCTCGGGTGCACCGAGCGCTTCTTCTGGGACACGATGACGCCCTTCTACGGGCGCCTACCCAACGTGGCGGGCTTCGGCGTCGAGCGCAGCGCCGACATCATCGGCGCGGCCCTGGCGGTCGGTACGGCCGCGGGGGTCGGCGCACACGCGGTCGCGACCGGCATCAGCCGCGCGCGGGCACGCAGCAAGGGGACTCCGCTCCCTGTGGTCCCGAATCCGGGCACGGGTCCCGCCCCAGGCACGCCGGACTCCGGCAAGGAGGGATCCGATGGCTAGAGTCGTCGTCGACCCGATCACGCGGATCGAGGGGCATCTGCGGATCGAGGTCCAAGAAGAGGGAGGCCGCATCACGTACGCGTGGGCTTCGTCCACGCAGTTCCGCGGCATCGAGACCATTCTCGAGGGCCGCGACCCGCGTGATGCATGGGCCTTCACGCAACGGATCTGCGGCGTCTGTACCGTCGTGCACGCGCTCGCCTCGTGCCGCGCCGTCGAGGACGCGCTCGGCATCGAGGTCCCGCCCGCGGGCGGGTTGATCCGGAACCTGGTCCACGGCATGCAAACCGTTCAGGACCACGTCATCCACTTCTACCACCTGCACGCGCTCGACTGGGTCGACGTCGTGAGCGCGCTCTCGGCCGACCCGGCGGCGACGTCGAGCCTGGCTAGGAGCATCTCGCCCTGGCCGAACAACTCGGCGACGTATTTCGCCGAGATTCAGACCCGCGTTCGACGCTTCGTCGAATCCGGCCAGCTCGGCATCTTCACTAACGGGTACTGGGGCCATCCCGCGTACAAGCTGCCGCCCGAGGCGAACCTCATGGCGGTCGCCCACTACCTGGAGGCCCTCGACTGGCAGCGCGACGTCATTCGGGTGCACACGATCTTCGGTGGGAAGAACCCGCACCCGAACTTCCTCGTGGGCGGCATGGCCTCGGCCATCAACCTCGAGGACACCGGGACGATCAACGCGGAGAGCTTCTCCAAGATCCAGGGGATGATCCAGCGGGCCCGCCGCTTCGTCGACGAGGTCTACTGGCCCGACCTGCTGGCCATCGCCTCGTTCTACCCGGAGTGGGCATCCATCGGCGGCGGCGTACCCAACTACATGTCCGTGGGCGAATACCCCGACAACGGCCAGTGGCGTGACGCCGACTCGATGTACTTCCCCAGGGGAGTCATCTTCGACCGCAACCTCTCCGAGGTGCTTCCCTACGACCACGAGCAGGTGAAGGAGTACATCACGAGCTCGTGGTACGAATACGAGGGCGGCGACGACGTCTCGCTGCACCCGTGGGACGGCGAGACCACGCCGCGCTACACGGGCCCGCAGCCGCCGTGGACCTACCTCCAGGACTTCGACAAGTACACCTGGATGAAGGCTCCGAGGTACCAGGACCGGCCCATGGAGGTAGGCCCCCTGGCCCGCGCGCTTGTCGCATACGCCTCCGGCCACACCGACGTGCAGGACGTCGTCAACGACACGTTGGGCCGCCTGGGCGTCGGACCCGAGGCGCTCTTCTCGACGCTGGGCCGCACCGCGGCCCGCGGAGTCGAGACGGTGCTGCTCGCGCGCAAGCTCGAGGACTGGTTCGACGCGCTGCTCGCTCGCGTGCGGGCGGGCGAGACCCAGACGTTCAACGGGGCCCGCTGGGATCCCTCGACGTGGCCAGAGTCGGCGCGTGGGTACGGCTTCCTGGAGGCCGCCCGAGGCTCACTCGGGCACTGGGTGCAGATCGAGAACGGGGCCATCCGGCACTATCAGTGCGTCGTACCGAGCACGTGGAACTGCTCGCCGCGCGACGCGCAGGGCGCCAACGGCCCGTACGAGTCCGCGCTCATGGACAACCACCCGCTGGTGGATCCGGCGCGGCCCATCGAGATCTTGCGAACGATCCACTCCTTCGACCCGTGCATGGCCTGCGGAGTCCACGTCCTGGACTCGGAGGGAAGGGAAGTCGTGCGGGTGAGGGTGCAGTGATGAGCGCCACGACCGCAACGCCGCAGGAGAGCCTGAGTCGCGACGTGCCGGTCCAGTACAAGCGCGTGTACCTGTGGCACTGGCCGGTGCGCGGCATGCACTGGATCGCGGCCGCATGCGTGCTCACGCTCGTGGTGACCGGGTTCTACATCGGGGGGCCGTACTTCATGACCTCCGGCTCCGCGACCGACCACTTCCTGATGGGACGTGTCCGCTTCATCCACTTCACCGCGGCCGGCGTGCTCGTGGCCACCGCGATCCTCCGGTTCTACTGGCTCTTCATGGGCAACAAGTTCGAGCGCTGGACGGCGCTCTTCCCGTTCCACAGGCAGGACTGGGTGAACCTGTGGCGCGTCGTGCGAGCCTACATGTTCGTGAAGCCGGAGCAGGCGCCCCACTACATGGGGCACAATCCCATCCAGCAGCTGTCCTACACCGGCATCTACGCGCTGGCACTCCTGCAGGTGCTCACCGGGTTCTACCTCTACGGCCTGTCCAATCCTGGTGGCCTCTTCTTCGAGTGGTTCGGGTGGGTCGGATCGGTCCTGGGTGGAGCGCAGGTCGTCCGCTTCGTGCACCACGTGATCACCTGGTTCTGGCTGATCTTCCTGCCGGTGCACGTCTACCTCACCATCCGCGCCGACGTGGTGCACAGAGAGAGCCGCGTCTCGTCCATCATCAGCGGGGAGCGCTACGTCCGGGCGGACGTGGATTTCGTCGATGATTGACGGGGACACGGTGGTGCTCGGCGTCGGGAGTCCGCTCATGGGCGACGACGGCCTCGGAGTCGAGGTCGTGGAGAAGCTCCGCGAGCGCTGGGCCCACGACCCGGACCTCGTCTTCCTGGACGGGGGCACGTGGGGTATGCGCGTCCTCCCCTACATCGAGGGCGCCAAGCGGCTCCTACTGCTCGATGTCATCCGCAACGACCAGGCACCCGGCACGCTCATCCGGCTGGAGCGGGACGAGCTTCCGCGGCACCTGAAGCAGAAGCTCTCACCGCATCAGATCGACCTGGGCGAGGTGCTCGCGCTCGCGGAGCTGCGGGGGACGTTCCCGCAGGAGGCCGTCGCGCTGGGCATCGAGCCGGACAGGGTCGAGCTCCACGACGGGCTCTCCCCGAAGGTGAGCGAGACCGTGCCCGAGCTGATCGAGGCCGTGCGCGCGCAGCTCACCGCTTGGGGGCATGCGCTGGAGGCGACCTCGGATGCATGAGATGAGCGTCGCCATGGAGGTGTGCCGGATCGCGGAGGACCAGGTCGGACTCGCCGCCCTGCCCACCGTACGCGAGATCGGCGTGATCGTGGGTCACGATTGCGGAGTGGAGCCAGAGAGCCTCCGCTTCTGCCTCGAGGTTCTACTCGGCAACGAGCCCTTTCGCGGGGCTCGGGCGGCCCTCGAGCTGACACCCGGAGATGAGCTTCGGGTCGACTACATGGAGATCGACGATGACCGTCCGGCGAATTGATGTCCGGGAGCGAGTCATGGAGCGGAACGACGCACTCGCTCGGGACGTGCGAGCGCGTCTCACGGGGAGCGGCATCCCGATGTTCAACCTCGTCTCGTCACCGGGCTCGGGTAAGACGCTCCTGCTGGAGCGTACGCTCGAGGATCTGGGGGACGAGATCCGCATGGCGGTCATCACCGGTGACGTGCAGACGCAGAACGACGCCGACCGGATCGCCCGGTGTACGCCCCACCTCGTGCAGGCGGTCGTGACCGGTGGTGCGTGCCACCTCGACGCGAAGCAGGTCACCGCGGCGCTCGAGGCGCTCGAGCTGAGCGGCATCGACCTGATCTTCGTCGAAAATGTCGGCAACCTCGTGTGCCCCGCGAGCTGGGACCTCGGCGAGACGGCGAAGATCGTCCTCTTCTCCGTCACAGAAGGTGAGGACAAGCCGCTCAAGTATCCGAAGATGTTCCAGCAGGCCCGCTACGTAGTCCTGAACAAGACGGATCTGCTTCCCTACGTGCCCTTCGACGTCGTCAGGGCCAAGGCCTGCGCGTTGGAGGCCAATCCGGAGCTCGGGTTCTTCATGACCTCCGCGCTGACCGGTGAGGGGATGGAGGAGTGGTACGACTTCCTGCGGTCCCAGGTGGGTCGGGATGTCGGTGTCACGGAGGGGGCCGTCGGATGAGTGGCGTGGCCAGGGCCGACGTACGGGCACTGCCGCGGGGCTCTCCTGGGCCGGTCGGACCGGCCCTCCCTGGGAGTCGACCGGACCGTCCGACGCTTCAGATCGGAACGGCTGGGGCAGGAGCCGCGGTGGGCGCGGCCGAGGCCGTGGAAGTCGGCGTACGGGGCGTCGTCCAGGGCGTGGGCTTTCGCCCGTTCGTGCATCGGCTCGCGCTGCGGCACGGCCTCGCCGGCTGGGTGCGCAACGAGGCGGGCGCGGTGCGCGTGATCGTCCAGGGTCCGCGAGAGAAGCTCGACGGCTTCCTCTCAGCCCTGCAGACCGAGCTGCCGCCCCTCGCGAGGATCGACGAGCTGGAGGTGAGACCCACTCGACCGGGTCCGCTCGAGGGCTTCCGCGTCGTGGCGAGCGACGTCACCCCGGTCGGTCGACTCCCGGTCTCGCCCGACGTCGCGATTTGCGCGGCGTGCGAGCGCGAGCTCCTGGATCCGCGTGACCGGCGCTTCCACTACCCGTTCATCACCTGCACGGACTGCGGTCCGCGCTTCACGGTGATCGAGGCGATGCCGTACGACCGCGAGCGCAGCACGATGCGTGCCTTCCAGCAGTGCCCCGAGTGCCAGGCCGAGTACGGCGACCCCGCGGATCGACGCTATCACTCCGAGACCAACTCCTGCCCCGCGTGCGGGCCGACGGTCTGGCTGGAGACCTCGGATCGGACCGATTCGCTGCGCGGGGCCGACGCCCTCGCCCGTACGGCGGCTCTGCTCGCCGAAGGCCACATCGTCGCCGTGCGGGGTCTCGGGGGCTTCCACCTGGCCGCGGACGCGCGCAGCGAGGAGGCGGTCCAGCGACTCCGCTCACGCAAGGGCCGCGAGGCCAAGCCGCTGGCGGTCATGGTGAGAAGGCTTTCCGAGGCCAAGCGGCTGGCCCACGTATCGGATGTCGAGGCCGCGATTCTGACGTCCCGGGAGCGACCGATCGTAGTCCTGAAGAAGCGCGAGGGAGCCGGACTGGCCCCCTCCGTGTCTCCCGGTCTGGACTCGGTGGGCGTCATGCTCGCCTATACGCCGATGCACGTGCTTCTGTCGGAGGCGTTCGGGGGGCGGCCGCTCGTGATGACGAGCGGCAACGCGAGCGAGGAGCCGATCGCGACGGGCAACGACGAGGCGCGCGTGCGGCTGGGCGCCATCGCCGACGCGTTCCTCCTCCATGACCGCGAGATCGTCGCCCGCTACGACGACTCGCTCGTCAGGGTCGTGGACGACCAGCCCGTCTTCCTGCGCCGCTCCCGAGGCTACGCGCCGATGCCGTTGCGTCTGCCCGTTCCCACGGCCGAGGGCGTGCTGGCGGTGGGCCCTCACCTGAAGAACACGTTCACGCTCGCCAAGGGCGAAGACGCCTACGTCAGCCAGCACGTGGGGGATCTGGAGAACCTGGAGACGCTCGATCACTTCGAGGACGCGCTGACCCGATACCGCGGGCTCTTCCGGATCGAGCCGCGCTGGGTCGTCCGCGACCTGCATCCGGGGTACCTGTCGACCCGGTTCGCCGAGGAGTCGGGCATCGTGGAGTTGCCAGCGGTCCAGCACCACCACGCGCACATCGCGGCGGTGATGGGCGAACACGGCGTCACGGAGGACGTGCTCGGGCTCGCCTTCGACGGCACCGGGTACGGCTCCGACGGCCGCGTGTGGGGCTTCGAGATCCTCCTGGCTGACCTCCGCCGCTTCGAGCGGCTCGCACACCTGCGCTACGCCCCGCTTCCGGGCGGCGACAAGGCGGCCCGAACGCCATGGCGCTCGCTGCTCGGGTACGCCTCGCTCGACGACGCAGTGGCGCCGTGGGCCGTCCACGCGCTCGCCGCAGTGCCTCTCGGTGAGGTGACCGTCGCCCGCCACCAGATCCGGCGACGCGTCAACGCGCCGCTCGCGTCCTCGATGGGGCGCCTCTTCGACGCGGCCGCCGCGGCGCTCGGCCTCCGGCTCCACGCCGAGTACGAGGGGCAGGCCGCGATGGAGCTCGAAGCCGCCGCGGGGCAAACCGAGGCCGAGCCGCTGCCCTTCCCGGTCATCGAGTCCGATGGCGGGCTTCCGGTCTTCGACCCGGTGCCCCTGCTGAGGAGCCTCGCGGTCGAGCGCAGGCGTGGCGCACCGGTGGAAGAGCTGGCCGCGGCCTTCCACGAGACGCTGGCCCGCTCCGTCTGCGACCTGGCCCTCGAGCTCTGCTGCACCCGCGAGCTCCGCCGGGTCGCCCTCGGGGGCGGATGCTTCCAGAACGCACGGCTTCACTCGTCGGTGCGCCGGCGCCTCGAGGAAGGTGGAGTGGAAGTCCTGACGCCCGACGCGCTCGGGCCCAACGACGGCGCGGTGAGCTACGGCCAGGCCGTCGTGGCCGCCGCACGCATGATCGACTGAAGGAGGATCGCCATGTGCCTCGGAATCCCTGGACGCATCATAGACCGGAGCGACGACGCGGGCCTGCCCGTGGGAACCGTCGATTTCGGAGGAGTCCGGCGCGAGGTGTGCCTGGCGTACGTGGCAGACGAGGTGGAGGTGGGCGACTACGTGGTGGTCCACGTCGGCTTCGCGATCTCCAAGGTCGATGAGCAGGAGGCGCGCCGGACCTTCGAGGTCCTGCGGGAGATGAGCCAGCTCGACGAGCTCGACTGGATGGCCGACCTGGCGGACGCCGCCGAGGGGGTGTCGCCATGAAGTATCTGAGCGAATACCGCGACCCCGAGATGGCCCGCGGGCTCGTGAAGCGCATCCTCGGGACGGCCACCCGGCCGTGGACGCTCATGGAGGTCTGCGGCGGCCAGACGCATACCATCGTCAAGCAGGGAATCAACGAGGTCCTGTCCGATGCCGTGGAGATGATCCACGGGCCGGGCTGTCCGGTGTGCGTGACGCCGCTGGAGCAGATCGACCGGGCGCTCCATCTCGCGGCACGGCCCGACGTCATCTTCACGTCCTTCGGGGACATGCTGCGCGTGCCGGGGAGCGAGTGCGACCTCCTCCAGGTGAAGGCGCGCGGCGGCAACGTGCGCGTGGTCTACTCGCCGCTCGACGCGGTGGAGGTCGCTCGCCGCAACCCGGACAAGGAAGTCGTCTTCTTCGCGGTCGGCTTCGAGACCACCGCGCCCGCGAATGCGATGGCCGTGTGGCGCGCCAAAGAGCTCGGGGTGAGCAACTTCAGCGTCCTCGTGTCGCACGTCACGGTTCCGCCCGCGATGGTCGCGATCCTCGATGATCCCGACAACCGCGTGCAAGGCTTCCTGGCCGCGGGCCACGTCTGCACGGTCATGGGCTGGAAGGAGTACGAGCCGCTGGCCGACCGCTACCGGGTGCCGATCGTGGTGACCGGCTTCGAGCCGCTCGACATCCTCGAGGGCATCTGGATGGCCGTCCGCCAGCTCGAGGAGGGTCGCCACGAGGTCGAGAACCAGTACGTGAGGTCGGTGCGGCGCGAGGGGAACCAGCCAGCCCAGGACCTGGTGACCCAGGTCTTCCAGGTCGTCGACCGCGGATGGCGGGGCATCGGAACGATCCCCGGCAGTGGGCTCGGCCTCACCCCCGCGTTCGCGGCGTTCGACGCCGAGCGCAAGTTCGGGCTGGAGGGCATTCACGCCGAGGAGTCACCGGACTGTCGGGCCGGCGACGTCCTCAAGGGTCGGCTCAAGCCGTTCGAGTGTCCGGCCTTCGGAAGCCTCTGCACACCCGAGAGCCCGCTGGGCGCGCCGATGGTCTCGGCCGAGGGAGCGTGCGCGGCATACTACAACTTCGGTCGCGTGCAGGCGGACGTCCCGGTGGGAGCGGCATCATGATCACGACCGCACCTCAGGGCTCGACACTGCAGCGGATTACCTGCCCGACGCCGATCACGGCCCAGGGTCAGGTGCAGTTGGGGCACGGCTCGGGCGGCAAGATGAGCGCGCGACTGCTGCGGGACCGGTTCCTCCCCCGCTTTTCCAATCAGTATCTGGAAGGGCTGGGCGACGGGGCGCGCATTCCCGTCGAGGGCTCCGAGGTCGTCATCTCCACGGACACCTTCGTCGTGAGTCCGCTAGAGTTCCCGGGCGGCAATATCGGCCACCTCGCCGTGCACGGCACCGTCAACGACCTGGCCATGATGGGCGCCGTTCCCAAGTACCTCTCCGCAGGCTTCGTGCTGGAGGAAGGGCTCGAGCTCGATGTCCTCGATCGTATTCTGGACGCGATGGCCGAGGCCGCCGCCGCGTGTGGAGTCGACATCGTGACCGGGGACACCAAGGTGGTCGATCACGGCAAGGCCGACGGACTCTTCGTGAACACCACCGGCGTCGGCTTCCTGAAGGGCGACTTCCGGCCCTCGCCGGAGCTGGCCCGTCCGGGAGATTCGGTGATCGTGAGCGGGCCCCTCGGACGGCACGGCATGGCGGTCATGGCGGTACGTGAGGGCCTCGAGTTCGATGCCGACATCCGGAGCGACACCGCGTCTCTGGCGCCGCTCGTCGCCGCCCTGCGCGAGTCGGTGGGGCCTCACGTCCGTTGCCTGCGAGACGCCACCCGCGGCGGGCTGGCGTCCGCGCTGAACGAGATCGCCCAGGCATCGGGGGTGGGCGTCGTGCTCTCCGGACAGCCGCCCGTACCCCCACCGGTCGAGGCCGCCTGCGAAATGCTGGGACTCGACCCGCTCTACGTCGCGAACGAGGGTGTGATGGTGGTCTTCGTCGCTCCGGAAGCCGAGGGGGACGCGCTCGCCGCTCTGCGCGCGCACACGGTCGGCGCCTCGGCCGTGGCGATTGGACACGTCGTGCCGGAGCACCCGCGGATGGTCGTGCTGCGCACGGGTCTGGGTGGCACGAGGGTGGTGGACATGCTTCCCGGGGATCAGCTTCCCCGGATCTGCTGAACGAGGAGGGAATCATGAGGACGATACTCGTCCGGGTCACGCTGGCGGCTGCGGCCTCGTGGCTGGTGGCGCCGGCGTCCCTGTGGGCCCACGCGGGTCACGCGGGCGATCACGGCTGGCTCGCGGGTGCGGCACAACCACTGCTGAGCCTGGATCACTTCCTTGCCGGACTCTTCGTGGCCGTCGTGGTGGGCCTCGGGGTGGCGGCCTCGGCCGAACGGAGACAACGTTCGGGGGCGCGGCCCAAGCCGTAGACCGGCCACTGCCCTCGGGTCGGAGCGACCCGACCCGTTCACCTGCCCTGAAGCTCTAGCGGCGACTTGCTCGACATCACCTTTCTCATACTCGGCCTGCTCGGCCTGTGGGGTGGTACGCTCCTCACGGTTCGTGGCGCCGTGGATCTGAGTGAGCGACACGGGCTCTCCCAGGGCTTCGTGGGTCTCACGATCCTGGCGATCGGCACCGACCTGCCCGAGCTGCTCGTCTCCATCAGCGGCAGCGTGCAGCAGCTCCAAGGGATCGACGCGTCCGGCGTCATCGTGGGGAACGCGACCGGCAGCGCCATCGCACAGGGCACTCTGGTCCTGGGAGTGGCGGGCCTGATGGGTTACTTGAGCGTCGCCTCGCGCATGGTATGGAGGGACGGCCTGACGCTGCTTCTCTCCACCGCTCTCCTCGCGGCGCTCGCCATCGACGGCCGTGTCGGCCACTTCGAGGGTGCGGCGCTCTTGATCGCGTACCTCATCTACCTGGCTGCCCTCGTCCAGTCGGAGAACCACTCCGGCGGGCAGCCGACACGGGCTACGAAGGGACGCATGTCACCGCTGTTCGCGATCGGCGTGGGCCTGGTGACCGTCGTTCTCTCCGCACACACCGTGGTCACCGAAGGCGTCGCCCTCGCCGATGCCTGGGGGATCAGCCAGACCGTGCTCGGCGTGCTCATCATCGGCGCCGGGACCAGCCTGCCGGAGCTCGCCGTGTCGATCGGCGCCGCAAGGCAGGGCCACGCCAGCCTCTCCGTCGGGAACGTGATCGGGAGCAATATCTTCGACCTGCTCGTTCCCGTCGGTCTCGCCGCGGCGATCTCCCCCGTCAGGGTCGCGCCCGCGACCCTCTGGTTCGACCTGCCCGCGTCGGCTCTGGCCACCGTGGCCCTGCTCGCCTTCCTGCTTCACCGAAAGGGACTTCAGAGGCGCGAGGCGCTCGCGCTGGTCCTGCTCTATGTCGGCTACGCCACGCTGAGGCTCCTGACCATCTGAGGCCCGGCTGGGGACGAGATCTAGTCGTCGAACTCGATCTCGGTGAATCCGTCTTCCATCTCGACCGCGAACTCGAGAAGGTTGCCGGTCGCATCGTAGTCGTAGTCCTGCAGCT
>Ga0326597_10008918_pt1 | contig 13483 bp, 11 predicted proteins | sample RVTome_12_FD_203789 | JGI IMG/M metagenome (GOLD analysis project Ga0326597, IMG submission 203789) | Soil microbial communities from uranium-contaminated site in the Upper Colorado River Basin, Wyoming, United States - RVT100D185 | ecosystem: Environmental > Terrestrial > Soil > Contaminated >... | reverse complement strand
ACAACCGACACTTTGATTCGGTCGATCTCTTTCTGCTCTACCTGATACTCCAGGATTTCGGGAACGTCCTTCAGCAAATGGGGGAAGAATTCGCCGGGAACCAGCCGGCCGTTTGCCGTCCGCAAGAGATCCAGGAGACGCCCGTCAATGGTTCTCAGCCGTGGCAAGCCTCTCCCGCAGGAACACGGCGTGGTGTCCAGGACCCCTGCATCCCCGATGGAGTAGCGAAGAAACGGCATCCCATAGTTGTGCAGGTCCGTCACCAGAATTTCCGAAGGGCCCTCCTGCGGCGAGAGGGCGGTCTCAACCAGAACGTTCTCCGAGTTGATGTGAAGGCCGCTGTGCTCGTCACATTCTCCAGCAATGGACATGAACTCCCGCGAACCATACGTATTGAACACCGGCGAGCCAATCGCCTTGCTGATACGAGCCCGCGTCTGTTCGTCGAGAGGCTCAGCGGCAGCAATAACAGCATTCACACCCGGAAGAGGCGGCATGGCTTGTCTTTCCAGAAACCAGGAGAATTCCTCCAGACTGGAAACATAACCGACAATCCATTTCGGTCGGAACGCGACTGTGCGTGCATAGATTTTGCTCCACCGCTCCTGGCTCTGCGAAAAGGTATTGAACACAAGATGACGGAGAAGATAGTTATGGGCTCCTGCCTTAAGAAGCTGCCATCGAGGAACCTGCCCAACCGGAGCGCCCCAGAGGTAGACCGTTCGTTCTCCCAGACTGCAGCCGGTCCATCCATAGACGCGGTCCATCGCCGCAGTGCGCCAGTCATAGCTCTCAATCGTGCGGAAAAAGCGGGTGGGGACGCCGCTCGAACCTCCAGTCGAATGGGGCAACAGCTTTCCGCGATATGCCGTTGAGCACAAGGCATCGCGGTGCGCATTCACTTCGGCACGAGTCAGGAGCGGGAGGCGAGAAAAATCCTCCATGGTTCTTATATCGTCCAACCGGATTCCGGCTTCCGAGTATTTCTTCTGATAATACGGAACCGATTGAAAGCAATGCTGCACAAGAGATCGAAGCTCTTGCCACTGAAATTCCAGCAGCCGCTCCAGCGGCCACCACTGACTCTCGGAGAGAAATCGGCGGTGGCGCGCATACCTTCGACCCTTCACAAGATTGTGCGAGGGCAGCAAAATCCGCTCCAGGATGTGGCTGTACATACTCATCGGGGATTTCCTGCGCAGGATGCGACGGGCCCAGCAACCTTGCTCGTGTTCGAGACTGAATCACCTATTGCGATCATCAGATCCACCGCATTCCCACCTGTCGCGGCATCGAGCGCCGTCGAGCGGGCTTCATCATTCGCCATTCGCTGGATTCGCAGGTCCTCATCACCATGGACGGTTAGTAACATCGTGCGTTTGCCTTTATACAGGCGCCAATCTGATAAAGAGATACACCATGAGGATGCTCGCCAACTCCAATGCCCCCACGCGGGTGACCCAACGCATTGGCGAGAGCTCAAAAACCGGCCTTTCGGAGTTCCGGGCAATGTCAGCGAGGGCCGTGCCCAATGCCACAATAATGTACAGCGTCATGGTGTAGGTGCGAGAAAGGAACATGCCTGCTGCCAGGAAGGCACACAGCGCCAAAAATATGGCCCGTCCCCACCGTCTCAAATCCTCGTCAATCGGCTCCTCGTTGGTGAGTTTTCCGAGCGAATGAAGCTCAAAGAGTGTGATTACCAGCAAACCCAGCCAGAAAAAGTATCCTGCAAGTCCAAGCTCAGCAAAACACAGCACGAACGAATTGTGCGCCGTCTTCCTGTTGTATTCGGTAAACTCCTCATACCCCACTCCCCACACGGGGTTATCCTTGAGCATCTGCAACCCTTCGCTCCACGCATCCACACGGGCTTCCGCGGATTCGTCAACAAAGCCTCGATTGCCGCTAAAGTTAAGCCCAATCAGGGCAAGCGCAAGCAGAGACGTCAATGCCAATGATGCAGTTTGGCCTATGCGCCACCGCAGCGCTAATAGTACAAGGACGCATAAGCCTACGATTGCCCCTCGGGAGTGCGTCAAGTATATAGAGTAGACAAGGAAGAGGAAAGGAGGAACTATTAGCACTAGACTTAGCAACCAGCGTCCCCGTCGCCAAGCTAAAAAGAGAAACGGCATCCCAAATAGAATCGCCTGCGCCAGGTCGTTCGGATCGTTCAGAAATCCCAAACCACGAATTCGGGGCACGGTGACTTCCGAGTCCTCGGAGGGCAACTCTTGCACGGGGCCCGGCTCGCCGGCTTCCAATGTGGTGCCGCGCGGGAAGAGAATGAATTTCTCCTCCTGGAATCCCCAGTGATAGGCGGCAACTCCTTGACCAGCAACGAAAATGGTGAGAAGGACCAATGTCGCCCCGACGATGCGCAGCCGGCGCATAGAATTCACGTTCAGGACAATCAGGAAGAAGACGATGGTTGTCCTGCTGAAGTCTTCAAACGCGTAAACGGCTCCCCCCAGCCATCCCGTGAACGCAATGGAAAGGGAGATCATGGCTGTGAGTCCGGCCATCAGATAAAGTTGGGGGGCTCGAAGCGTAGGATGCTTTCCGCTGAGTACGTTTAAGAGACTCGTGACAGCCCCCCCAACGCCAAGCCAAAACATGATGGGGTACTGGACAAGCGACGGGAACTGTTCGTCCACCCGCACGTACCATGCAATCAAGTAGAGCACCACCAAAGCAAAGCTCATAAGACTATGCAAAGCCTCCCCTGCGACGGTGAAGGCTAACACCTTCTCCTGCTCGATTCACCAGAATCATCCCCACCGTGCCTCTCAGGAAGAGCATGAACTGTGCCACCGATCTCCCTTACCTCTCGCGAAGTTCGTCCACTGCAGTTTCATTACGCTCCCCGCGCACAGTGCTCAGCCACAACCGCAGCGCGAGGCGATAGACTCTTGGACCGCAAAAGGGCCACTGCAAGAGAACCCGCCGTGCGGTTTGCGAAGCTTTCCGCGTCTGATTTTGGTCCCTGTAGAGATACGTGGCCGACAAAAGCATGCGTGCATCGGCGCGGCGCAGTGTCAGCCAATCGCGACAGCGGCCCAAAAAGGAATGGTCTCCTAATGTCTTCATGACCATGCGATTGACCCGCAGTCCGAATCGGACAATCCGGTCCGGGTCGGACGACATACTCGTGGGAAGCTCGGTAATATGCAGGAGCGGCCGATCCATGCCGGCAGGGTCGTACTGAGCAACGACGCGCGACCACATTTCGCGGTCGGCGCCCAGGGGCAGGCCTTCTGTGAATCCGCCCACTTGCGCGAACACGTCGCGCCGGACCATCGCAGTTCCAGGAGGGAACACGGTGCGAGTTTTCAACAATTCTCGCAATACTTCACGCGTGAACGGCGCCGGGATGCGCATCTTCCTTGCTTTGTCGCTGTCCAAGCCATGAATTGCAGCTCCGCAGACGACAATGCCCGCCTCCGGATGATTCCTGACCTGAGCCGCCTGCAGCTCCAGCTTTTCCCGTTCCCACCAATCGTCCGCATCCAGCAAAGCAATCCAGTCCCCGGAGCACATCCGTATACCGGTATTGCGCGCCGCCCCCTCGCCGCCGTTCTCCTGGTAACGGTAATTGATGCGGTCGCCAAATTCGCTTCGGACCAATTCGCCGGTGCCGTCCGTTGATCCGTCATCCACTACGACTACTTCCCATGGTGGAAAGGTCTGCTCCAGCGCGCTCCGGATGGCCCGGCCGACGAGAGCGCGGCAGTTGTATGTCGGGATCAGGACACTGATGCGCAGGGGGCTTGATGATACTTCGTTTTGCACTGCATCTGTTGTGTTTATGGGTGCACTCACTGCGCACTCCTCCTGTTATATGACCACTTAAAAGCGGTTCTCTCCATGTTTCGAAGAGGAACCGAAAGCAAGTTCCTCAATTTACGGTATAGGAGGCGGAACATCCCGAGGAGGGTCCGGTTCCGTAACAAGTCGCGCTCCCTGTAAAGATGGTAAAGCATAATGTTGCGTTCCACGATTTCATCGTTGTATACCTCTTCCGGCACTTTTCCATTATCTTGAGAAGGATCGGTGCGTTTCTGGAGCGCAACCCAGGAATTCCTGTCGTATCCGAAAGCCTCAAAATCCGGCCGGTAGAGCGAGTGGATCGCGTCAGCCAGTCCTTCCGTCAAGGTCACTGCCGTTTCAAAGCCAGAGGCATTACGGGAGTCCCTTGGGAACGGCTCAGTCCGCCCTAAATGCTGTTGGAACCGCTGCAAGGTATCTGCCAGTTTCTCCGTTTTCCCAATGTGCGAATAGTTCAAGGCCTTGATGAAAATATGATCCACCTGCCGCCGCCAGTGCAGGTCGCAGGTACTCAAGTCCTGGTTGGCGGAGATATAGTCCACGAATTCCTCGAAAGAAATCAGCGATTTTTTGCCCGCATCCGGAAGGCGTCCTCTGATCTTGAGATACAAGTACGCGTACTCGGGCTCGCACAACTGCACTCGATTCCTCCAAGCCGAGATGAGGCGAGTGTAGGGATTGCGAACAACCGACATACGAAAGAAGTCCGGTGATTCCAGAACTTCTTTCTGCACGCAATCGTCCAAGTCCAGCAGGCAAGGCATCGGCATGTTCGCTCGTGAGTGGATGGACATGTCTCGGCGTGTATCCCAATCCCAACGACCCACGAAGAGCTTGACCGGTGGGAGGTTTTCGACGGTGTGCAGGATGTGCTTCACCGTCGTATTGGCGGCTTTCGAGACCGTGAAATACATATAGCGGTGCGGGAGACTCACGTACGTCTGCGTTTCAAGCCTGCGCACAACGTGCTCGTACTTCAGCTCGGGGTACTGGTCCAAGATCATCTTCACGGCGTAATGGCGCTTCATGAGAACCCTTTCTTCCTAACCCGTGAAACTGCTCGTCTTGCTAGGAATCAAACTGCTTGTTTGATCTGCCGGGATGTACCGGGCGAACGCCAACCATTCTTGTGTGATTGCCGCGCCGCTCTCAAAATCAATCACGGGCCTCCAATCCAGAATCTGCTTTGCAAGGCCATTCGAAAACTCAACACGAAAAACTTCCCGGATGAGCCGTCCCCTCGATACCCGAGCTTTGGGCACCGGGGCAACGGCCGGTTCTCCATTGCGGGCGAACTTTTTCAACTTCCGTTTCCGGTCCTGCGACAGCGACCTTCCCACCGCTCCTCTCGCCCAGGTCAGCGGCCCCCTGAGTAGCGGGACAGCGGCCACTTGATCTCGAAACTCAGGCGACATTACCAGCTTCGCCATGGCGCGAATGTTGGACCGCAGAGTCGGACGAGCATCAAGGTCTTGCCGGGCCTTCCCGGAAGAGACATTGGAGATGTTCGGAGGCGGCGTCACCATGTTCGCAAATGCCAAGATGAACTCCTTCCACGAAATCGCATGGTCGGCGCAGATCACGCACGGCTTGCCGACCGCATCTTCGCTGTGGAGGGCAGCGTACGTGGCGTCGCACACATCATCGATATATACGGCGTTGCAAACTCCAGACCCGCCATCGATCAGGCTTACTTCTCCGTTGTTCGCGTCTGCAATCACCGCCAGGACGAAGGGACTATAGGGTCCAAAGATAATCGTTGGCCGCAGAATGGCCGCCGGAAAGCCTTGCCGCCGGACGGCATCTTGAACCAGATGTTCCACCGCGGCCTTGGAATCCGAATACGCCTCGCCGTAGCGGCCTACGACAGCCGTGCTTTCTACGGCGCATTCCGGCTTCGGATTCGGCCCGTAAACAGCCATGGAACTCATGTGAACAAACTTTTTGATCCCAGCTTCCATGCAAACAGCCAAGAGGTTTTTCGTTTCGCGAGGGGCCGTCTTATCCTCGGAGTGTGCGAGATGAATCACAGCGTCACAGCCATCGATCGCCCGCCGGATACTCTGCGGATCGTTGAGGTCTCCGCTGACCATTTCCGCATCCATCCGCGCAATTCGGGCGGCATTGGTAAAATTGCGCACGAAAGCGCGGTACGGCAGCTTGTACTGGAGCTTCAAACGCTCGCACAAACGGGAACCCACAAACCCGGTTGCTCCCGTGACTAAGACCTTTTCGTATTTAGACGTACTCATAACCCTCGACCCAAGGCTGCGCAATCCGTCGCCGCACGGCATACGCTCTTTCAATCACTCCGATCGCCGCAATCGCAGAACTTGCCGGAACAACGGAATCACAGCGAACCCGCACTGCGTTGACAAAGTTTTCGAACTGCGTGCGGAATATATCCCCTCCAGCAGAATGGCTATTCTGTTTCGGGCTGCGCATCTGCATTTCCATTGTTTCCCCATCCACCTGCTGCCGGATAAGCAACAGATCGCCTTGCGACAGCGGCAGTTCGGCTGTGGCCCGAGTCCCGACCACGCGGATGCAGTTATCCAGTTTGTGCGTCCAACTGAACGCCATACGGCAAGGCACTCTTCGTCCGGAGAAATCGAGCGATCCACGCAGGACCGCATTCGCTTCGACGCCTCCGTAGGAATCGTCCTCGAATTCGATCTCACTGAGGTCTCCGAAAAGCCAGAGAATACGGTCCAGAAGGTGGACGCCGGCGTCGAAGAACACTCCCCCGGCTGTATTTGCCCGACTGTAGTAGGAGGGACTCGTCATGGACCAGTCCAAGACGGCGCCCGATTCCCCCGTGACCTCACAAATCTCGCCCAGGAAGTCATCCCGAAGCAGTTTCCTCAGGAGTCCGTTGTTGGGTTGAAAGCGCGAGAAAAGCCCGACGCTCAGGACCCGGCCATTCCGCTTGGCCGTCTCCACGAGGGCCGTTGCTTCTTCCACCGTGGTCGCCAGAGGCTTTTCGCACAACACGTCGATACCCATTTCCAAGAGCTGCGTTGTCACGGGCGCATGCGAGCGGGGCGGCGTCGCAACCAGTGCCATATCCACCCGCCCGTCGAATTGCGAGACCTGATCGGTAATCTCAGCCGACAGGTCGAATTCCTTTCTGAGCTGATCCGCAACCTCCGGCTGGCTGTCGCACAGGACACGAATATCCACACCGGACATCCGCACCAACTGCGGGAGGTGATATTCGCGAACTACGGCGCCACATCCTACGATCCCCAGGCGCAACAGCGGGCCTCCAGATGAAAGAGGAGAACCCGGACCAGAAAAAGAAGAATCCCTCATGGTTACGCTCGTTTCTCCCCAGCAACTGAAAGAATTCGGCGGAACTTGCCGTAGAATCTGCGGCCGATGCCCGCCGGAGTCTGGCCCTTCAACCGATCACGCTCCTGGTAGAGATGGTACAAAATGACGTTCCGCTCCACGATTTCGTCGTCAAAGATTTCTTCCGGCACCATGCTGCTCTTCCGCGATTGCTCACCATTAGTAGGCCGCGCCGCCCATTCGTTCTTGTCGTACGCAAACGCGTCAAAATCCGCCTTGTAAAGCGAGTAAATCTCTTCCGCCAGGGCCTCGGTGAGATCCACGCTTCCGGATCTCGACACGTTTTTCGCATGTGCTTCCAGCGGTTCCCGTGCCCCGAGATGCTCTTGGAACCGCTGCAAGGTTTCCGCCAAGCGTTCCACCTTGCCAATGTGTGAAAAGTTCATCGCACGGAAGAAATGGTGATCCACCTGCCTCCTCCAATGCGGATTGCACGTGCTCAGATCACACTTCTGAGCGATATACTTCACGAATTCACTGAAGGAGATCAGAGTCTTCCGCTCCGGTCCCGGCAGCTGTCCTTTGATATCAAGATATACATGGGCACAGCCCGGCTCGCAAAGCCGGACGCTGCCCCGCCAGGCGGAAACCAGGCGGTCGTAGGGATTGCGGACAATGGTCATGCGAAGGAAATCCGGCGACTCCAGGACCTCCTTCTGTTGCGCATCGTCCAGGTCGGCCAACGACAGCAGCGGGACATTGGTCCGGTCGTGGATGAACTTCTCCCGGCGGGTAATCCACTCATCGGTCGCGAAGAACCGCATCGGCGGCGAGTTTTCCGACTTGTGGAGCAATGTCTTCATGGCCGTGGTCGCCACCTTGGGAACCTGAAAATAAAAGTAGCGCCGGGCCATGCTGACATATGTGTGATTCCGCAGCCTGCGCACAACTTCCCGCGCCTCCAAATGAGGATAGTGGTCCAGGATTCTGGTCACCGCATACGAAGGTCTCATGGAAAATGCTGTCCCCCTTTATGCCTCTTCTTTCCTACCCCATTCACGATCCGCAGGTGAGGTTCCGACTCCCCCAGCTTCAGACTCCCTTGGCGCAAAATATCATAGATAGGCTTTGGAAAATGGGTTAGCAACTCGCGCGCTATCAGTCCAAAGGGGCGCCGGTACCAACATATCCGACCAAGATACTGCTGAAAAAGATTCAGCCGTCCTCGATACCATGCTTGATAAACACATTCCAAGGTACGGGATTCTATCTCATTACGAACGAGGGCTCGATGCTCTGGCGGAACGAGATTCTGAGCCAGCATATATTCCAGCACCTGGACACCGCCAAATCTCTGCTGTAATCCGTCAGCGCTCCAACTCGCAGCGTGGCGACGATGATACATTAGAACCGTTGGGACGACAGACAGAGGAGGATGGGTTGCGCACTGGAAATGAAAGGCGGCGTCATCCGCGCGTTGTCGAGCCAGGTTTTCGTCCCAGCCGCCGAGCCTTTCGAATTGAAGGCGGCTTAACAGGACCGTTGAGGTTATTGCCGGTTGAAACCTCAAGAACTTGGGGAACATCGCCGCGTCTACGACAAATCCATCCGGACCAAAATCCCGCCGCGGACCGTTCCAATAGTCGGAGGGTGCATAGTCGAAGTGACTTCGCGCTGCCAGGCCAGCATCATCAAAGCGGCAATAGTCCACAATCGAGTATTCACAGTCTGGGGCGAGGGCAAGAAGCTTCAACTGAAGTTCGACTTTGCGCGGATGCCAAAGATCATCAGCGTCACAAAACGCTAACCACGAAGAGCGGGCCATGGCCGCACCGCTATTCCTTGCGGGATTAGCCCCGCGGTTTGTGGTGCGGATACAACGCACTCGGTTGCCATACCCGTTTCGGATGAAAGGCTCTACATCTTCAGTGGAGCCGTCATCTACAACAATGACCTCGCTTGGCGCCACTGTCTGCTGCAGGATGGAATCCAATGTGAACGGCAACAGCGCAAGGCCGTTGTAAACCGGTACTATGACAGCAACGTCCGTATTCATCGTAGCCCTCTCACTTAGAACTCTTCACGACTGGCCCAGCAAAGTCCGCTGGAACTTATTGAATAATCCTCGGAGCACTGACGGCGTTTTCTCCATCAACCGGTTCCGCTCCTGGTATAGTTGATAGATGATGATATTCCGCTCTATAATCTCATCTATAAACAGCTCCTCTGGTACAGTGCCGTCGCTCCTGGCGTGATTCCCGTCGTGGGGCCAATCGTTACGATCGTATCCGAACGCGACAAAATCTTCCTTGTAAAGAGAATAGATCTGATCGGCTAGGGCCTGGGTGAACCTGACGGTTCCGGCAAAAGTGGAGTTCTTTCTCCCAAGGGCCAACGGTTTGCTAATCCCCAAGTGCTCCTGGAATCGCTTTACCGTCTCCTCCATACGTTCCACTTTCCCGATGTGGTCATATCTCAGAGCTTTAATGAAAAGTTGATCCGCCTGCCGTCGCCAGTGCTGATTGCATGTGCTCAGATCGCATTTGTTCGCGATATGATCTACGAATTCTTCAAACAGAATCAGAGATTTCTTGCCTAACTCCGGGAGCTGCCCTTTGACTTGTCGATAGAACGGTACATGTGGGGGCTCGCAGACCAAGACCCTGTTCCTCCAAGCAGAAGCCAGGCGCGTATAGGGATTTCGCACGACTGTTATGCGAAGGAAGTCCGGCGATTCCAGAACTTGCTTTTGGGTCTTGTTATCCAAATCCGCGAGCGACGGCAGCGGCACGTTCTCACGCCAGTGGAGAAACATGTCCCGGCGCGAAAACATAGGCGAGTGGCCCACAGACTTGATGGGCGGGAAGTGTTCTACAGAATGCAGGATCTCTTTCATCGTGGTGTTGCCCGCCTTTGAGACTGCACAATACATATAGCGCCGCGGGATACTGACGTACGTGGAACGCAACCTGCTCACAACCTCATCGAACTTCAAATTCGGGTAGTGCTCCAGCACTAAGTCTACAGAGTAGGAACGCTTCATCAGAAATTGCCTCCCGGCATGTAAACAGCGGCCGAGCATTTTTTCCTCATTTACGTCCGAGCCAGCAGCGTCTGGTGGAACTTGTCATATACCCTTCGGAAGAGCCCAGACGGCGTTCTTCGGAGCAATTGGCGCCGTTGTTCGTCAAGGCGCGTAATCACGATGTTCCGCTCAATAATTTCGTCCAAGTACTTTTCCTCCGGCACCATTCTCTTGGAATGATCGCCGTTATGCGGCTGCCTGGGCCAGTCATTCCTGTCATAGCCGAACGTCTCGAAGTCTTCCCGGTAAAGAGAGTAGAGTTTGTCAGCAAGCGACTGTGTGAACTCCACATTCCCGGCATCGGTGGTGTTCTTCCTGCCGGCGGATATCGGCTCACCGAGTCCCAGATGCTGCTGGAACCGCTGCACCGTTTCCTCCATCCGTTCGAGCTTCCCAATATGATTAAAGCGTAACGCCTTGATGAAAGTATGATCCACCTGCCGCCGCCAGTGCAGATCGCAAGTGCGCAGGTCCGTTTGCGCGATATGGTTAACAAATTCCTCAAACGAAACCAGAGATTTCCTGCCGAGTTCCGGAGGGTGGCCTTTGATCTTGGTGTATAGAGGCACCACTCCAGGGTCGCAGATCAGAACTCTCTGCCTCCATGCCGACACCAAGCGCGTGTATGGATTGCGAACGATCGTCATCCGCAGAAAGTCCGGCGACTCCAGGACTTGCTTCTGCGTCTTATCGTCCAGGTCCAGCAGAGACGGGAGCGGGACGTTCTCCCGCCGCCGGGAAAACATATCCCGGCGCGTGAGCCGCGCAGTGCCGTCATATTCCTTCACGGCTGGAAAGTGTTCAACAGTTCGCAAAAGGTCCATCATCGTGGTGCTAGCTACTTTGGTAACTAGAACATATAGGTAGCGGCGAGAGAGGTTTACGAAACTGACATGGTGCAGATCCTCCATGAGGTCGTCCAGCTTCCAATGCGGGTAGTGGTCCAGGATTCGCTTTACGGCGTAAGAAACCTTCATCGTGCGCCTCCGTTTCGAGCTCTCTTGAATTCCTGGATGCTGGCGGCATAGTACTCGACGAACTGGGGCAGCAACGATGTGATCGAAAAAAGATCACGGGCGCGCTCGTAACCGGCGACCGCACATTTCTCCGCAAGCTGGTCATCCTGAAGCATCCGGATGATCGCATCCGTTATGGACCGGATATCATCGGGATCGATGAGAAGACCGCTCTTCCCATCCTCGATAATCTCGCGTCCCGTGCATCGGGTCGTGAAGATCGTGGGAGAGCCGGCTGCCATGGCTTCCACGGGAGCGACGCAGAACGATTCTGCGTAGGATGGAAAGATACAGACGCGGGCTGTCCGCAGCGGTTCTTCCAGGAGAGGGCGAGCAATATGGCCGTGAAATGTGACGGTCCCGGCACACTCCGGCGGAACCATGCTCGCAAGGCGTTCTCTCATGGACGATCCCTCGTAGACGGAATCCTTTCCGTACAGATGAAGCTCAGCAGCCGGAAAAGCCTTCACCACGGCAGGCCAGGCCTGCATCAAGGGGATCACTCCCTTCCGAACGTGCAACGATCCACTGTAGACGACGCGCCACCGGTTCCTGTTTCTCTGTTCAAACGTTGTTGGCACGGGAATGGTGTTGTACAAGACTCGCATGGGCTTCTTTTGAAGAGACGGGAATAAGTTCCTCGTCTCCTCCATGACATACCGGCTCGGCGCATTGAGAGAATCCGCCCGTTGTAATCCCCAATTTTCCAACCGGTACATTGAGCGTGCAGGGTCCTCCCCAATGTCCTTGAGCAGGAAGGTATGCGTTCCATGCAGCCGCACGATCACGGGGATCTTCAGTCCCGGCCAGCCAGCCACCGGGCCTTCGTAGTCGGGCGCTTCGATGAGGTCGATCTCGCCCCGCTTGGCCCACTGGGCGCATTGCCGGAAAAGCTGGTAGCGCCGCAATGCGAGCCGCCCCCAGTAACCCAAACGCGACTTTCCCGGATACATGCGCCAGACTCGAACCCCTTCATCTTCTTCATAGGCAGGCTGACTCTTATCGCGTGCGGGCATCCCGATGACGCGGACCTCATGACCCATTTTCACCAATAGCCGAGCCGTGGTCCTAACAACACTCCCGATGCCGCCGCCGATTGTTGGCGGATACTTATGGCATAGGAAGCAGATTTTGAGAGCGTTAGCCGTCACGGGATCACCCCCCACCGGTCCTCACGGGGTTTATTCACAGCTGCCACACCCACCGTTGCTTCGCAATTTTCCAGTGTCCAGCGGTTCTGGATCAGGACCACACCATGACGGGGCAGGAAGCCGGTGCCGAAATAGTCCGTCTTGACGACCGTCAGGCGCGCGGCATCGTTCACAAAGTCCGCACGTTTGCGGCTGATTTGCAAGGTAACGGTCACTCTGTACTCGCCGGGAACCAGCGGCAGGCTGGGAATCTCGCACACGAATGCCTGTTCCCCGACCTTCTGTTCATGGACGCGCTTCGCCTCGCAGGAGGAATGCGCGACGCAGATGTGCTGGCCGCTCAACGTATCGAAACCGAGAACAACATCGAAACCCTCACAGGGTTCTTCCAGGTCGAAACAAATCCGCGCTCGGAGGGGAGCACCTGTGGGCAAGTCTCCAAGCAACGGCTTGCCGTCACCGGTATATAGCTCCAGGCGTTTCAGCAGAGGGCGAAACTTCTCCGGCCTGCCAGCCGCGGAGTTAAGATCGGCAATATGGGATCGCGATCGAGCGTCATTGCTGGAGAGGCTCTGCAGGTAATGCTCGAGGCCTTCCTTGGTTGCGCCGTTGAAAACGACGGCGCCGTGCTGGAGTACAATCACCCTGCCGCATAGCGATTCCACAGCGGCAAGGTTGTGGGAAACGAAAAGAACAGTCCTCGATCTCGTGCAGGCCTCTTCCATCTTGCCGAGGCACTTCTTTTGGAATGCTATATCTCCCACCGCCAGCACTTCGTCCACGATCAGGATTTCCGGGTCCAGGTGAGCCGCAACAGAAAAGGCCAAGCGAACGTACATCCCGCTGGAATATCGCTTTACGGGAGTGTCCAGGAACCTGCCGATTCCTGCAAAGTTCACGATCTCTTCGAACTTCGCTTCAATCTCCGCCTTATGCATCCCAAGAATGGCGCCGTTCAGGAAGATATTTTCTCTGCCGGTTAGTTCCGGATGAAATCCACTGCCCACTTCCAGCAGGCTGGCAATCTGGCCGCGGACTGTGACGGATCCTTCCGTGGGGTCGGTAATCCGGGAGAGGATTTTGAGCAGAGTGCTCTTTCCTGCGCC
>Ga0326597_10008916_pt1 | contig 13487 bp, 17 predicted proteins | sample RVTome_12_FD_203789 | JGI IMG/M metagenome (GOLD analysis project Ga0326597, IMG submission 203789) | Soil microbial communities from uranium-contaminated site in the Upper Colorado River Basin, Wyoming, United States - RVT100D185 | ecosystem: Environmental > Terrestrial > Soil > Contaminated >... | reverse complement strand
GACTGAGCTTGCCGAAAAATGGAATGCGTTGAGCGAGCATCAGAACGTTTTCCTGAGGCCCAACGCGAGTTTCAGGTGTGGAGAGCCAGCGGCTGTATGAAAGCACCGGATCATCGAGTGATGAGATCTGCGGCTCCCGCTGTTCCACAGCGTGCCAGCGCCATTCCGCAGCCTGAATTTGAGGATTACGCTGTAGCGCCTGTTCGATCACCCAGTCGAGCTTCAGATACTCTGGCGGGATTGCAGAACCCTGAGCGTGCAGCAAGCTTGACGAGGCCGTTGATATGAACAGAAACAAAATAATCTGTGAGAAAAATAATTTCATGCGTATTCCTATGGTCTTTGATTAAAAGAGAATGAAAACTCGAAGCGAGAAGCGGGTATTCTCAGAAAAAACAGTACACCCGCATCCCTTACCGAGTCGGAAATCCCGAAGATCGACGAACTCGACTCGTCGAGGACTCCTTCGGAGGAACGATGAAGGGATTAGATCAGAAGGATGGTTGAGGTGATGATGAGCTGGTTCAGTGGAGGAGAGTGGGAGTGGCGTTCTCGATCGGTTGCTACTCGATAGTATGACGCTTGCAACCCATCCTCTGTAGCGGGGACTACGAAGAGAACGGTGGAAACCTTCTCAGTTGGCTTAGCATCCTTCAGTAGCGCACGGTAACGCTTGTTTGCTTCAATGCTCTTTGTGGCGCAGCAGGAATTGGAGGGGAGCAGGGAAGCTTCCGTGGAAACGGGACCAGCAGGGCGCTCCATCATTGCCATCGAACAGGTGGACCCATTCTCAAGCTGAAAATACTCGATGCAGTACCCCACATGGAATGCAAAGCCCGACTGTGAAACGACGAACGCGACGAGAAGGGTCCCCGCAGCACCATGTTTGAAGATAAGCTTCATACAATTAGATGAACGCAATTGCCGCAAATTGAGTTCCAGAGAATAGGACTGCGCAGGCTGTTTCCCAAGCGCGACCTGCCCATTTGATCTTAGGTTGACTCGGAAGAGATCGTCTCTTTAACAACCTGAAAAACATCGCCTAAACAACATTCGCCTTTGGGGTTCTTAATATCGCAGGCGCAGTTGCCGGCTTTGATTTCTTCGGCAATTTTCAGCGATGCTGTCGACTCTCCTGATTGAGCAAGTTCTTCTTTGATTCGAGCACGAGTCCAGTCGAAGCAATAGCAGACCTTGACGTCGTCGCCTCTGTCTTTGGACAGGACTTTAACTGCAACATCTTCAACAGTGAAGTATGGAACACTTTCGTTTGAAAAATAGACAACAGTGCAGCCTGGATCGGCACAGTAATAGTATTGTGCGTCATGAATCAGGCTGACTTTTTCAGGCCTCAACAAATGCTCAACGGTCCGCTTTTGAACTTTCCTTGAGGGCATCTTTGAAACTGGACATTCGGCTCTTGCCGGGGCTGAGGTCATGTCTGTCATCAGACAACAGTTCTCTCCAGATTTATGCTTGTCCATAGCTATTTGTTCAACAGGCAGCTTGCAGCATGAGTTCATCCTATTCCACCTTTTTTCCTTCCGTTTCGATCGTTGCCTTGTATCCAGTTTCATCCACGAGCTCAACGAACCTCTCCGGCTGGACCTGCATTGGGTTGTACAGAATAATTGCACTCTCATCTGTGTACTTGACCGTCGCGTTCTGAACGCCGGCAATGCGACCAAGCGTCGCTTCGAGTCCTTTTGCACAAGCACTGCAATCCATCCCATCAATATGCAGGACAACTGACGCATTCGTTCCGGCCGGAGTTTCAGCAGCCTGGGTCTGGACAACATCAAGGTACGGAAATGCAATCGCTATTGCGGCGAGCAATGTTGCCAGCCATAGAGTGGCCTTATTCCACCTCCCGCCACCTGCGACTCTGCACGTCCCATCCTCACATTTCACTTCCTGCTTTCGATAGGTCAAGTAGAACGATGTACTCAACAGGATTGTCGTTACTGCAATCAGATACGGTCGGTATGCCTCAAAGGCTGCAAACGCACCAATACTGCCGACGCCGAGTAACACCACTACTATTGGCCCGATACAGCAAAATGATGCTGCAATTGCGGCAAGGACTGAACCGACAACGCTGATACGTGTCTTTTCCACCAGAAATCCAGTCTTCTCATGGTCACGGGTACTCACTTCACTTCCTCCACGTTCGTATACACAAACAGCCGCTGCCCGCCTTTCTCGACGACGTTGCCGGTAAGTTTCACTCGTTCGGCCGCATACTTCACCAAGTCTTCATTAGCACCCTTCATTCCGGGGGACTTGGGAACAACAACGTAGACCTTGTCCGTCTTGTCCTCGACAATGCCAACAGGCAAGCCGCCGTTGATGCAATCGATGGCGCACTGCTTGTGTTCTTCACCTCTGCCGCCCATCATACCGATGACGTAGCACTTCGTGTCAATAATTTCACCAGTGATGGTTACTTCCTTCATCGCTTTCTTCTCCTGTGCGCTGAGAGTGGAAGCAATCGCAAGACTCAGCAGTCCTGCTGCCAGAACAACATCGAGTTTCTTCACGGTGGTCCCTTTCATGAAAATGATTAAAGAACAATTACTTGATATCCAATATCTACCCACTTCCTAATACTCGGGTGACCTTTGAATCCACTGACTAACGGAATATTCTCTCGTTTCTTCAGGCTCTCTTTCACGCCGAAAGCACCCGAACAAAAGTCACAGATTTCTTCCACAACTCCAGCCCTCTTTAGCCGCTCATACAAAGCGTGCAATCTGTTAGTGCTATCCTGCAGCGCTTCTGCCCAGGTCGTGCCTGCGCCATCAAAGATGAGAACGACGGGATAACCTCCTTCCCTCAGCTCCTCGGCGTAAAGCAACGCATGTAACGCTCGTGCCAGGCCTTCGTGACTGCCGCTGTCTGCCTGCAAGATGATGGCAAATTTCCTGGCTTGCTCCTGTTGCTCCGACTGCGTCGGGGTCGCACCTGGCAATAAACAAGACACACTCAATGCTACAAGAAATGATTTCATCATGATGATTCCTTCCTTATGGATTGCTGAATATACTACCTTGACTAATTTGATCAGTGCTGAGGTGCAGCCGCAAGAGTTCGAAGTCCAAGCCGACCATGCACGGCCCCGAGGACGATTCCATAGACCATATGTCCCATCAAGCTTCCCCCGACCATCGCAAGCGGGGATGGCGTGTTCAAAGCAAAGATCCCAGCTCCCATCATCGGGTTGACGAGGACCTGGGCTACGAACCATGGTATCAAACCGAAGATCAGTCCTTTCAACCACGCGGAGCCAGGCAAAATCTTGACAAATGCATAGGCGTAAACGATAGCAAGGATCGCACCGACCATAAAATGTGCTACCCATCCAAAGAGCACGGGAATGCCCATGAACCCCGCAAGCATTCTCCCGATGTTCATCTCCGGCATCCCCATCATTGGAGCAATCACCATCATCATGGTCATGGCCGCTGTGCCGATGATGCCTGCGATCACGGCTTTCGAAAGACTGAACTGTTTCATGCATACCTCCTTTTGAATGTGAATGAACGTGTGATTGTTGTTTCAGGAACGAATCAGTTTGCCGAGCGCTTCCTCTGTGAACTCACCATAAAAGGCAAGCCGGTTGTTGATATACGTGGCGGGACATACAACAACATTTCTGTCGGCGAATACCTGCGCGTCCTGCTCCCTATCAAAAATCCTCAGGATCAGTTTCCGTTTCTGAGCATAGGACGTCACCAGTGATATCACGACGCAGCAAGCCTTGCAGCCGCGTTCGACAAAGACTTCTATTGTGTGAGAGGTCATGATATTCATTTCAGTAGCTACAAGAATGCCGCATCGCTAGATGACATTGTTTCCCGCAGGTTGCTTTCCGTAGACCGGCTTTCTGGAAAGGTCGAAGCTCCATGACCCGCTCTTTATCCACAGGAGAGAGATGGAAAGGATAATGACAATGGCGGGGATGATCGGTTCCTCTGGCTGCAACGGGAACAGTGCGGGATCATTCACGGCCAGGTGAACGTAGGTCGCGACGGCCATCAACGCAATCGCGTACAGGCCGGCGAGTCGCGGCAGAAACCCCAGCATGAGAAGTACACCGAGGCCAATCTCCGCGGCCGGAACAACCCACATGTTGAGTGAGTGAAGCGGGATGCCTGCTGCAATCAATTGACCGGAAAACGCCGCTCGAAGATCGGGAACGGCAAACTTCATAACGCCTGTCGATAGAAAAAGTAGTCCCAGAAGGATGCGGATTGCTGTTCCTGTTTTTGTTGGATTGACCGCCTGCATGAGATGCTCCAAAGGGTCTTTTGTGGATGATTTGAGTTATTATGATTTCGTTGCCAAAAGATGTGCAAACACCCTCTGTTCCGCTGTCCGCCAAATGACAAGCTGAATATGGACGGGGGATGCTGCGGCATCGCATCTTTGCACTGCACTCAGCCTATAGAGTCGTTCATGAAGCGAGCACAGCATCCTCCCTGATTGTTCGACTATGAGGAGCCTTCTCGTTGCTTACCCCGTTTCTTCATTGAGTGAGTGTTCAATCGCACAGGCTTGAGGTCCCGACTCATCAGAACCAGAATCGTGTTCCATTTCAATCGACAACTCCAGGTAAGAGTGTCTGTTGTAGTAGGTTTAGGGCTTTCATTTGCTCTCACCATACTCGAAGGGTGAATTGGATAGAACACTACGACCTTCACGGTTCCAAATTCTTCAACCTTTTCCCGGAGAATCCGAGGTGTGAGTCCATGAAAATCTGTAATCACGGTGTGAGCCTGGCCGGTCATCAATACATACTCGTTTGACGGTACCGAATTCTTGAGAAGTTTGTGGATAAGGATCACATCCACTCCGAAAAGTTTCGTGAATTGGTTCACACGTTCTATCGCCACGTCGCCAACATGGAGGATTTGTTTCAGCTTAAGACCCCCCACATTAGAGCAGGCATCACATTCGCATGCTTTCATTTCGGCAAGTTTTCTCGTCTCCGCATAGAAACTCGCGAAGAGGCTTAGCATTTGCTCCTTGATTTGGAAAGCAATCCGGTCAAGGTCATCGCCGGAGGTGGTTGCATAGAAAAACACTGCGTCCCCCTCCAACTCGGCAACTGTCAACGGCGGGGCGGACGCGCCGATCAGCGCTTTCAACAGGCGGATGATAACCTGGCGAGCATGGCTTGATGCCACGGGGCTCTCACGCATGAAGTGTGTGTAACCACTGATATCGGCCAGCAGCAAAAAGGTCTTGGATGTGGGTTTCGCATTCATAAGAGATCAGTCGTGATGTGCGAAAGCAAGATACATCACCGGGGAACAGATCGCTGTCAGGAGGGCGACAAATGGCTCGGGGTGAGATATAGAAAACGAAAAGGCCCCCCGGTCCAGGCGGAGGGCTTCATTCTGGAGAATCCGAGTGATTAGTGCTTTTTCTTTTCAAGCGATGCAAACTGCTTGTCAGCCATTCTGATGGTTGCCTCTGGATCCTTATCGAACGCTTCCTTGGCATCTTTACTGGAGAAGAGATATGTTGCCCCTTCATACTCTGAGAACAGCTCGGGGTCAGATTCCATCTTCTGCCCCATTGCCACGGCTGTTGCACAATAGCCATCGTACTTGGGAAGATACTTGGCCGGGTCGGCGTCAAACATCTTTTTGGCATCGGCATTCAGCAGATAGTACTTCTTCCCAAGATACGTTGAAGTGTGCTTTGCGTTCCCCTTCACAGCTTTCTCCATGGCCGCGTATGCAACCGGGCAATACTGATTAAGTGCGGCCTCCTTTCTCTGGCTCTGAGGCTTCGATGTCTGTGCATTCATCGAGAGCGTAAAGCCTACCGCCAGCATCAGGGTGAGCAAGAACGAACGGATCAGGTATTTCATGTGTGACTCCTTTGATTAATTGGATTGTTGGTTTTTAGAGTTGCCGTACGCAAGATAATCAGGATACCGTGGCGAGGATGTCAGGAAGATGACAAAACCGAAATGAAAAGCGTACTAGCGGCGCGACAAAACGAACCAGTGAGAAGGAGAAAGTGAAGGACAAAGGGATCTGAATCTCGTCGACTACTTCGCCATCTGCTGCAGCTTGTCAAATTGCTTTATAGTTATCCCTTCACGGGAGAAGTCAATAAGGCCTGAAGTACGGAACTCGTTCAGTGTCGTAGTGACTGTCTGGCGGGCCGAACCAGTCAGGAACGCAATCTCCTGATGAGACAGGTGCATCTTGATCGTCACGATCCCTCGCTTGACTTTGCCGAATTCCTCCGCGTAGCCCACAAGGAAACTGGCGAGCCGCTTGCGCACGTCCTTGAAGACGAGGTCGCTTACACGCTCTTCGAACTTCTTCATCCGAAGACCGATGCGTTTTGTAACCCTGAAATTAAGCTCGGGGTTTTTCATCATCAGTCTCTCAAAGTCATCCTGCTTCACAGCACAGATCACAACATCGTCCAGTGCCTGGGCCATTTCACTCCTCTGAGACCCGGCCTCTAAGAGCGAGAGCTCACCGAAGACCTCTCCCGGTCCGATCACTTCAAGAATCACTTCCTTCCCCTCCGGGCTGAGGCGGGAGATTTTCACGTGTCCCTTCTTGAGAAGAAAGATGGAGTGCGACGGTTCGTCCGGAAAGTAGATGGGCTGGTGCTGCTTTACCTCACTCATCGACGACATGCGATCGAGTTCCATCATCGCACTTTCATCCATCCCTTCAAAGAGATTGAAATGGTTCAGGTACCAGAATTTTGTTTGTTCGGCCATGACACAAGACCTTCGGAAGTTTGGTGATATTAAGAAAAAGGCGAGCAAAGAAACAAGGGCATAGAACCTGTCGTTGCGCAACTGCAAATCTCCTCGGCCTCACTCAGCTATCAATCTACTGCGTTCAGACACGTCTCGTTGTCCCCTAGCGGCCAATAGCCGTAAACCCTGATTTACACGTGGGCTTCGGTGAATTATTCGATGCTGACGGGAAGAAATCGTCCAAAAAAATTGTCTATATAAGTACAGACAGAGCAACGCATGGCCCCCGAAAGAAGATCAGAACTGCGACTGGTTCCTGCCTCGAAGCCGATTGACAGGCCTCGATTTGAGGATGTGCTCGTTGAGCATCTCGACAGCTTGTACAGGACAGCCGTACGATTGACGCGGCATCGGGAGGTGGCCGAGGACCTGGTTCAAGAGACTTGTCTGAGAGCCTTCCGGGCATATGATCAACTTGAACACCCCGGGAGTGCAAGAAGCTGGCTCTTCAAGATCCTCCTAAACATTTTCAGGAACGATGCCAAACAACAAAAGACAGAGTTCGTTGATCTCGAATTGTCCGAGGCCCTGATCGCATCTTCACCGTTGTGCGAATACGACCAGCATGTAGTCTTCGATAGGTTGCTCGAGGACGAGGTGGAAAAAGCTCTGGAGAGCCTGCCTGATGAGTTTCGAATCCCTATTATCCTATCTGACTTGGAGGACTGGACAATGGCGGAAATTGCCGAGGTGTTAGGACGTCCGTCGGGAACCGTCGCATCCCGATTGTTTCGTGGACGGCAATTATTGCGTGAATCCCTGGAGTCTTACGCCCGTCGACGTGGACTCTTCTGATTGGTTGCGACCTTCCGCGGTGTCAGTCCATGGAGATGAAGTATATGACTTGCTTAACAGTTAGAAAAATCCTTCTGGCGGGTGAAACCCCTCAGGATTACCTGGACGAACAGCGAATGCAGGCGGAGCGACACGTGCAGGATTGCGCCGAGTGCGGGCAGTTCTTCCGCAAAGAGGAAGAATTCAAACTCATCATGCGGACAAAGGTCGCTCGAACTCTTCCGCCCGCCTCATTTCGGGAAAACATTCTCGCCGCTGTGGCAGATGAGAGGCGGAAATCGTCGGTCCTCGCTGGACGGAATCGAGTCTCCACAAAGTCAGACGAAGCCGTCGGCACACGGATACCAGCAGCGACAAGCGTGCGCTGGAAAAAGTTTGTCATCGCGGCAACAGTTGTTATGATCCTGTCGGTCACAGCCTACCTTGTCCTCCCTCGCTCTGCACAGGAGAGCGACAGCAAAATGGATGTTGCCGTCCGCACCCTTGTTCAGGACCATCTCTCCAATCGTGTCAGAGAACATCCTCTCGATCTCCAGACCTCTGATTATGTGCAGCTTCAGCAATGGTTCGCAAGTCGCGTTGATTTCAGTGTCAGGCTTCCAAGGCCGCAGAGCACGCAACTCGTCGGGGGACGCCTATGTTCAATCGGAGGGCAGCGAGTGGTCTCTGCTACCTACCTGAAAGACTCTGTTCCCGTCACGCTGTACATCATGGATCGGAGCGCTTTGGCGCTGTCGTGGTCAGGTGAGATCGCCACAATCGGTGAAAAGCGGATGTATCATTCCGGCTCAAAGGGATGCAACGTTGTCATTTGGGAGGAACAGGGCTTGATCTACGGCCTCGTCTCAGAGCTTGGCAAAGAGCTTCTGGTTGGACTCGCAACCCATTCTTCATAATCACAAATCAGCAAGGAGAATACCATGCGCCACCGCATCGTGACACCCATTATGCTCATCATGGCATTCATACTTTCGATTAGGCCGATCTCTTTGGCACAGGAAAAAGATCGCAACGAAAAGCAAAAGAAGGAAATCAAGGCGGCAATTGAGCAGTACATCAAGAACGACCAGAACTTGAAAGGTGGATTCTTCGTCAAGGATGCGAAGGAAGGAAAGGTACTCGATCTCAGTTTTGAGGAACTCCACAGGGGTGTTGGTCAGGGTGAAGATGGTACCTCGGTCGTGTGCGCTGATTTCAAGGACGAGAAGGGCAAGTTGTATGACCTGGACGTATACGTGAAGAAGGCAGGAGCGGCCTGGTCAGTGGAGAAGGTCGTTATCCACAAGGTTGATGGTGAGGCGCGGAAATAGTCCACAGAGAGTAAAATGTCTTCTTTCAACAAGAAAACCAATGTTATGCTGGCAGCACTGGTTACAGCGGTAATACTCGTTGGCGGATACTTCTACAACGAACACTCAAGCAAGAGTGAGGAACTCCAGGAACCGGCTACGCGAGACACTGTCCGTAACGAACGGGGAACGATTAGGGAGGTAATCAGCAGAAACTACAAAGAGGGAAAAAAGCCGAATCGCTTGATCAAGGAGAAGAGCCCGTACCTTCTCCAGCACGCGTTCAATCCCGTTGATTGGTATCCCTGGGGTGATGAGGCATTTGAGAAGGCACGCCAGGAAGGCAAGCCCATTTTCCTCTCGGTCGGCTACTCCACTTGTTACTGGTGCCACGTGATGGAGCGTGAGGTCTTTGAGAATGATTCCCTTGCGCGGCTGATGAACAGGTACGTCGTAAGCATCAAGGTCGACCGTGAAGAGAGGCCGGACGTTGACCGTGTGTATATGGCTGCCCTCCAGGCGATGACCCAAAGCGGCGGCTGGCCCATGTCGATGTTCCTGACGCCAGACTTGAAGCCTTTCTTTGGCGCAACGTACATTCCCCCTGAGGCAAAATGGGGGAGGCCGGGTTTCGGGGAAATCATCACCAGAGTGCACGAAGTCTGGACAACGAACAAGCAGGCCATCCTTGACAACAGTCAACAAGTAGCGGACTATCTCAAACAGATATCGGACCCAACGGTTCAGGCTACGAAGGCAGGGACGCTTGCACTCGAACGGGGATTCGATTCGTTCTCAAAGACGTACGATGCAACTAATGCGGGCTTTGGAGGTGCACCCAAATTCCCCCGACCTGTGGCATTCAATTTCCTGTTTCGCTATTACAGTCGCGCAGGTGAGAGGAAGGCGCTTGATATGTCCCTCGCCACGTTGAAAGCCATGGCGAGAGGTGGCATGTACGACCATATCGGCGGCGGATTTCATCGCTATTCCACCGATGAGCGTTGGCACGTTCCGCACTTCGAGAAGATGCTCTATGATCAGGCTCAGCTCGTCATTTCCTATCTCGAGGCGTATCAGATAACGCATGACAAGTTTTACGCGGATGTCGCACGTGACGTACTTGCTTACGTCCAACGCAACTTGACCCATCCGGAAGGGGGCTTCTATTCTGCGGAAGACGCCGAGAGCGCGGTTGACGCACAGAAGCCTGAGGAAAAGGAAGAAGGAGCGTTCTACCTCTGGACGAAGAGCGAGATAGACAACCTTCTGTCTCCCGAGGAGGCCCGTGCGCTCAACTTCCGCTTCGGAGTGAAAGAAAATGGAAATGTGCTCTCTGATCCACACCAGGAGTTTGTGGGAGAGAACATTCTCTATATTGCCCACTCGCCTCAAGAAGCTGCCAGGGAGATCAAGATCCCGACGGACCTCGTGATGTCCCTCCTGTCTCACTCACGAGAGAAACTGTTTCAAGCAAGAGAGAAGCGACCTCGTCCACATCTTGACGACAAGGTCCTCGTGTCGTGGAATGGATTGATGATATCAGCTTTTGCACGTGCGCATCAGGTGCTTGGAGATGAAAAGTATCGCAAGGCGGCAGAGCGCGCAGCACGGTTTGTAAGAACCAAACTCGATAGTGAACGTACAAAAACACTCCTCCGTCGTTACCGGGATGGGGAAGCCCGGTACGATGCTCATCTTGAGGACTACGCTTTCTTCATACAAGGATTGTTGGACTTGTATGAATCAACGCTGGATATCACCTGGCTCACGTACGCGATTACTCTGACCAAGCAGCAAAACGAGCTCTTCTACGATAAGAACGCAGGCGGCTTCTACGATATCTCCGGCAAGGACAAGTCGATTCTCATTCGCACCAAGGAATCCTATGACGGCGCAGAGCCGACAGGAAACTCCATAGCGATTTTGAATGTTCTTCGATTATCGCAGATGACGGATAACCAGGAGTGGAGAGGAATGGCTGAGAAATCGCTGGAGTACTTTGGCAGTCAGATGCTGAACTCACCGCAAGGGCTTGCGCAGTTTCTGGTCGCCCTTGATTTCAGTTTGGCCAAACCGAAGCAGATTATCATTGCGGGCCAGACCTCGGATCAGCACACAAGAGATCTCCTGCAAGAGGCGCATTCGCGATTCATCCCGAACAAAATCATTCTTCTTGCCGATAACGGTGCCGGCCAGAAAACTCTGGCGTCCTATATCCCGTTCATCGAGAGTGTGCACATGATCGATGGCAGGGCGACCGCCTATGTGTGCGAGAATTACGCCTGCCAACTCCCAACATCGGACCGCAAAGTCATGGCAAAGCTGCTTGCAAATTAGTTACTCTCTGCAGGCGTGATCAAATGAGAACAGACCGAGGAGAGCAAAAGGAGTGAAAAAGGTTAGCCGAAACGCCCTCTGCCCCTGCGGCAGCGGAAAAAAATATAAGAATTGCCACAGGAAGAACCTACCCGGCGGCTGGCTCTCAACACAGGGGAGCTACATGCTATTGGGGTTCATTGTGGTTGGAGCTGTCGCAATTATGTATGACAGGTTTTCAAACACTCAGCCCGGCGCGGCTCCTCCCGGCAAAGTGTGGTCACCAGAACATGGTCACTGGCACGACGCGCCCGGGCAAGTCACAAGCCAAGTACAATCTTCACCACCGGCTCAGGCAAATCCCCTCCCTCCACAACCGCCAGGTCCCGCACCGGCCGGAAAGGTTTGGTCCCCCGAGCACGGTCATTGGCACGACGCGCTCGGTCAGGGAACAAACCAGTTACAGACTTCCGTACAGGCTCCAGGAACGCCCCTCACTCCGCAACCACCGGGTCCCGTGCCTCCCGGAAAGGTTTGGTCCCCGGAACATGGTCATTGGCACAACGCCCCCGGGCAAAGCACGAACCAGATACAGTCTTCCGTGCAGACTCCAAGAAAACCCCTCACTCCGCAACCGCCGGGTCCCGTGCCTCCCGGAAAAGTCTGGTCCCCGGAACACGGACACTGGCACGACACACAGCCACAGCAATAATACGAATCACGAGTAATTACGATGCGAGTGATATTTGTCGGACTAATTTGTTGACCAGTTTGAGCCATGGTATATAAGTTCGTAAGATTATCATTAGGAATCCAAACACATCCTGCCTTCCGGCGGGCGTTTAATTCAAACAAGAAGGAGGCACACATGACAAGAAAAATGCGGTTGATGGCCAATATGTTCAGCATGACGGTTCTTCTGGTGCTCTGCCTGACCGTGAGTGCGGTTGCACAAGAACATCCGGAACATCCGAAAGAGGGCGTGAAAGCTGAAGAGCACCCCAAGGGTACGGCTTCAGTGACAAAAGAGATGATGGCCGAAGCAATCCAGGGCTACATCAACAAGGATGCAGCTTTGAAGGGCGGGTTCTTTTTTGTGTATGACCCAAAAGCAAAGGCACCACTGACGCTCAAGCTGGACAAAGTCCATCGGGATAAGCTGGCCAGGGTGAGTGACGACCTCTATTTCGCTTGCACCGACTTCAAGGCCACAGACGGAAAGATCTACGATCTCGATTTCTTCATGAAGGCAACCGAGTCAGGGCTGCAAGTTAGTGAGGTCATGATCCACAAAGAAGCAGGGGCCCCGCGGTATAGCTGGGTGGAAGAAGGAGGTGTGTGGAAACGGAAGTAGCGGCACTATCATACAACGAATGGAGTGTTGGAATTGATGTGGCAATGGCGTGACTCCAGCACTCCGTTCACTCATTGCCGCTGAGTAACTCGCTTCACGAACATCGGAGGTTCATTCCTTGCGGATCGGTAGCTTAAACGGAAGAGGGATATTTTTGTTAGCCGGTGGGTTGTTTATCAGCCTCGCCGGTATTGCCGCTCATGTATGGACAGATACCTCTTCTCACACAATCCATGCGATCAGAACAGTGCGGTTCTCGTATGCCTTCACCGTAAAGAATATCCCGGTGGAAGCCAATCGTGTTGACATCTGGATACCCGTTCCTCAGTCCGACGCCCGGCAAAGCATCTCGAATCTTGAAATCATGTGCGGCTATCCGTATTCGTTCGAGACCGAGCATGAATATGGCAATTCCGTTCTACGGGTTAGCGCGAACGGCAGTATTCCTGAGAGCGTGTCGGTTTCAATGCATTTCTCTCTGACGAGGACCGGCTACCACCTTCTGCAAGGAGAAGCCCAACCATCCGAAACGGCTTCTGGAAAAGCGCTGCAGCGTTTTCTTGCCCCGGATCGGTTGGTCCCTATCGATGGCAAAATTGCTATGGAGGCAAAAAAGGTGGTTCGAAGTGAGATGTCACCCCTCGAGAAGGCCAGAGACATCTACGACTACGTTGGAAGAACGGTTACGTATGACAAAACCGGCACCGGCTGGGGGCGTGGTGATGCGATCTATGCGTGTGATGTTCGCACAGGCAATTGCACCGATTTCCATTCGTTGTTCATCGGGATGGCACGAGCCAGCGGCGTACCGGCGCGTTTTGTCATGGGGTTTCCTGTGCCGGAAAGCGCAACCCAGGGCGAGATCGCAGGATACCATTGTTGGGCTGAGTTTTACATTGGCGGCGTAGGGTGGTTACCCGTAGATGTTTCA
>Ga0326597_10008915_pt1 | contig 13489 bp, 22 predicted proteins | sample RVTome_12_FD_203789 | JGI IMG/M metagenome (GOLD analysis project Ga0326597, IMG submission 203789) | Soil microbial communities from uranium-contaminated site in the Upper Colorado River Basin, Wyoming, United States - RVT100D185 | ecosystem: Environmental > Terrestrial > Soil > Contaminated >... | reverse complement strand
CGCGCCACGCCATGCCGGGCCTCGCCATGCCTCGCCTCGCCTGCAATGCCCTGCCGCGCCGCGCCACGCCATGCCGCGCCGGGCCATGCCTCGCCCCGCCGTGCCTGCCTTGCCCTGCCGGGCCAGGCCGTGCCTGGCCACGCCTCGCCTGCCCAGGCCGCGCCTCGCCAAGCCCCGCCTCGTCCTATGCAGGCCCATCTCCGCCCTTCTTCTTGCGCCCCTTCTTCTTCCGCTTCGGCGTTTCGACCTCACCGACCGCAGCAAACACGGCGGCGAGCTCCTTCAGCATCGAGTACCGCGCCTTGATGGCGAGCAGGTCGCGCAGCGCGGCGGCCAGCAGCTCCTCCCTCAGACGCTCGTCATGTGCGACGGTTTCGATGTCGTAGTAACCGCCGCCAAGCTCCCCGTGAAACTGCCGCACCAGGACCGAACAGTTCAATGCCTCAGCGACGCTCGGCAGGATCTTGACCGAGCAGATGACGCAGCGCGCAGCCTCCAGCTTCGCAAGACGCTGCATCTGCTTCGCGTCGTCCCAAGGGTAGTGCTGGCGGAAGAAGGCGTACAACGCGCTCTTCTTGTTTCGGTCCGCAACATCGACGACAAGCTCGGCGTCGATTGGTCCGCCATGCGTGTACGCAAGGCGTCGCAACTCCTCTGCGACGACGCGAGTCGCGTTGGGCGCGCGCACTCTACGCCTCCTCCCAGTCTTTCGCCTCGAAGCAGCCCCAGCCCATGCCGTTCGACTTCTTCGAGTCGTTCCGCCCTTCGCCGATGCCGACCTGAATGCCTGCCCTGCACAGCAGGTTCGCCACGTCCTCGATGGAGAACTGGTCCTCGTCGTAGCGCAGCACGACCTTCGCCCACCAGGTCCGCCACAGCGGTCGGACGTGGATGTCGGGCGTCCCGTCGGCGAGACGCACGGTTGCCTCGAACCGCTCCGGTTCTGCGCCGCTTTCGATTTTGATGAGCGGGTCCATGCTCTTGCTGTCGTAGCCGTCGGCCACGACGAAGAGCGACAGCTTGGCACGTGTCATGGGATAGCCGGCGAGGCGGCACGCCGAGATGAGCGCGTTGCGAATCGAGGCGGCCGGGATCCCGTACCAGCCTTCGTCCGAGACGTGCTTGGCGTCCTCGTAGGCGGCGGCGAAGTCCTTGGGGCCGTGCTTCTTCCGCCCGCGCACTTGGCCCTCCATCTGTCTCGATCTCATCTGTTCCTGTGCCTTTCCTCCGAATGCGTGCTGCACGTAGGGCGACGTGCCGACGATCTGGAAGCTGGCGGTGCGGATGCGCGGAGCTGCGATGACAACGTGCTTGAGGCTTCCGTTCCCGCCAATCTCCTCCACGCCTTGGGCGTCGCTGATGCGGCTCTTGGTCTGTTGCTTCGTGGTTCTCATGCTCGTTTCTCTTCGAGTACGCCAAGACGATAGACGCCCTGGCAGTGGTTGTTCTCCATGGGTCGGCGGATGCAGTGCGGCGGCTTCGGCACGTCGGATGCCGCGAGATGCCCGCATTCCGTGCAGCGCCAGACCTCGTACACGGTCTGGTGCGTGCGGATGACGAATGGCGTCCGTTTAGGCTGTTCGACCAATGGCCGTCCTTCGCCCGTCGCGCTCACTGCCCGTCTCCTGGGGTTCGGGTGGGTTGAAGTGTGGGCCTTCCACCCACCCGGCCGGAGTTCCACCGGCTTTGCCGGAGCGCGGGGACTGACTTCCGCACTCAACGGCCTCCGACGGCGGCGCGAAGGAGGGAACGACCGCGCCGCCGTCCATGTCGTCACTTCGACTCCTCCTCATCGCGCCTGCGCCCGACGAACCGGATGCCGCGCTTGGTGGCGAGCGCCTCGTACCGACCCTCCAGGCGCTCAGCGATCGCGGCAGCGGTGCATGCCAGCAAGAACATCAACAGGTAGGCCATCTCGCCTCCTCCTCGGATGCGGACTCCGGCGCAGGCTCGAACCCAGGGCGCGGCATGTCGCCGACACACGCATCCGCCCAGCACCACAGGCAGATCCCCGACTCGGGGCAGCCATCGAACTCTGCCGCCGGCAGGCTCGCCAGGCAGCGCGGGCACTGGCGCAGCTCGCCGGCGGGGCGCTCGCGCACGCTCACGGCGCCACCCCCGCCAAGAGCCGCTCGGCCAGCGCACGGGTCAGCGCCGCGATGCCGTCCCCATGCCGCGCGTCGATCTCCTCGGCGTCTCGGAGCCACACGTCAAGGCTATGGATCTCACAGCCCACTCGCAGCCAGCCGCCCCCGGCCAGGCACTCGTAGCCGATGCCGATGGACTCGACCGGCCACCGCGTGCCGCGGTGGTCCGTCTCGACGCCGCCGTCGTACGCCGTGGCGTCGCCACCGCCGTGCGCCGTGGCGTCGCCGCCGCCGAGCGCCCTGGCGTTGCCGCCGCCGGACGCCGTGGCATCGCCGCCGTCGTGCGCCCTGGCGTTGCCGCCGCCGGACGCCGTGGCATCGCCGCCGCCGTGCGCCGTGGCGTTGCCGCCGCCGGACGCCGTGGCATCGCCGCCGCCGGACGCCGTGGCGTTGCCGCCGCCGGACACCCAGGCGTGGCCGCGGCCGTGGACGATCAGCAGCCCGCCGGCGCCCCGTGCCCCGTACTCGCACCACGGGGTGCCGGCGGGCACCACGATGCGGTGGCCTCCGCCGCCGGTAGCACGCCACCAAGCACCCCCCTCTTTGACCGCGGCGGCGCACCACTCCTCTGCGGTCCACTCGCGCACGCTCACGGCGCCACCACCGCCAAGAGCCGCTCGGCCAGCGCACGGGTCCGCGCCGCGATCCCGTCGCCGTGCTTCGCGTCGATCTCCTCGGCGCGCGCCACCCAATCGCTCAGACTGTGCAGCTCGCACCCCACCCGCAGCCAGCCGCCCCCGGCCAGGCACTCGTAGCCGATGCCGATGGACTCGACCGGCCACCGCGTGCCGCGGTGGTCCGTCTCGACACCGCCGCCGGACGCCGTGGCGTTGCCGCCGCCGGACACCCAGGCGTTGCCGCCGTACGCCCTGGCGTCGCCGCCGCCGTGCGCCGTGGCGTTGCCACCGTGCGCCGTGGCGTTGCCACCGCCGGACACCCAGGCGTGGCCGCCGGACGCCATGGCGTTGCCGCCGTGCGCCGTGGCGTTGCCGCCGTACGCCCTGGCGTGGCCGCCGTGCGCCGTGGCGTCGCCGCCGTGCGCCGTGGCGTTGCCGCCGTGCGCCGTGGCGTGGCCGCCGCCGAGGACTGTCAGGTTCCCAGCGCCGATCAGCGTGTACTCACGCCGTCCGGCACCCACGGGCACGATGACCGCGTGGTCGCAGCCGTCAGCCTGCCTCGCCCCCGCGTCGAGAGTGGAGGAGGTCCACCACTCCTCTGGCGTCCAGACGCGCACGCTCACGACGCCTCCTCATCGTCCCCGTCCGCCCGCACCCGCGCGGAGAGCTGGATCTCGAGGAACCAAATCGCCGCGACCGCCGCGAGCGCGCCGACGCAGTGGGTGTACGCGCGCGCGCAGGCGCGCTGCGACTCGGTACCACCGCGCGCCGCGAGGAACGCCGCGCGCGCCGCCGCGAGTGCGACGTGCGCGGCCGCCAGCGGGCTCGCCGCGCTCCGGGGCGCGAGCACGGGGAGCGTCGCCCCATGCGCTGGGCGGAGCCTGGGGAGACTCACGACGTCACCTCGGCGGCCAGGCACAGCACGCCGCGCTGCACCGCCCACCGCACGCCCCCCCCCCAGCGCTCGACGGCGTCCACCAGAGCCGCCGTCGCCGGGTAGCAGCTCAGATAGGCCTCTGCCCAGCCCCCGCATGCATCCGCATGCAGGGCCGTCGCCCATGCGGCTGCCTCGGTCCCGCCGATGGCCTGCACCTGGCCCTCGCCGGTAGACCAGACGATCCCGTAGGATCCGCTGTCAGTGTCGTCCATGTCAGTCCTCCTAGTCCGCGCCGGCCACCGCAGCGTGAGGAGCCTCACGGCGTCACCACCGATCCGTGAACGGCCACCGCACAGTCCACGCAGTGCCCGCAGTCGTCGCTTTCGCTGGCGTGAGTGGGCACGCCACAGCGCTGGCAGAGATCCACGTTGCCCCCCAGGCTCAGGCCAAGCTCCACCGCACACGCCGAGCAGTACGCCTGCCCAACCACCAGCCCCGTCTCCGGGTCGAGCCACTCCTGCCGCTCGCCCAGATCCACGCCGCACGCGCGGCAGAGCAGCGTCAGCTCGCCCTCCAAGGCGCGGTAGACGCAGGAGCGCGTCGGCTCCCCGCTCCAGCCGTAGGTCACCGTGTACTCGGTCACGGCGCCACCTCGTAGTGGCGGGCTCGCGCCGCCGCCGCCTCGTCGACCCCGACGGGGCAGCCGCACGAGTAGCCGCTCGGCCACCCGCACGCCGTCAGATGAGCCGCCCGGTCCGAGTAGCCGCCCTGCTGCGCGCAGCCCCGCGCGTCCCGGTCGAGGCAGCGCTCAGCCGCCGTCTTCGTCCTGTGCGCATGGCCGCAGCCACCGCGCACGCTCCCCCACGACATCCAGGTCAGTCCCGTCTCGGTCATCGCCAGTCCTCCAGTCCGAGGGCAGCCGGTGTGGCCACCCGACACAGGCACTGTCGGCACCGGGAGGGCACATGTCAACCGAAATCCGCAAACTTTTGGCGACTAGCTCCAGCCCGTGCTACAGTCGCGCTCATGGCACGCCACACCACCTGGGACCCAGACCTCCTCCGGGGCGGCCTCAAGGCCGCTGACATGTCCTCCGCGCGCCTCGCCCGAGCCCTCAGCCGGGCTGGCTGGCGCTACACGCCGCAGGCCGTCCGCTCCTGGCTCTCGCCGCGCTCCCCCGGCCCGCCCCACCCCGCCGCCGTGGCCGCCGTCTGGGAGCTCGTGGGCGGCAAGCCCGCGCCGGCACCCCCGCCCGCGCCGCCCCCGCGCCGCGTGCGCAGGGCGCCGCCCGGCGACATCGGGCACCGGCCCTGAGCATCCCGCTACCGGGAAATACGGATGCCCGCCCTTGAGCCGAGGCTCGTAGGCGGGCACCGTAGCGCTCAATGACGATCGCTTACAGAGACGGTAACGCCGTCGCCGGCCAGGTCAAGGCCTGATGGCGCGCAGAAGGGGCCGACTGGAGTGGTACCCGTGGTACCCAGGCGACTTCTACGGGGATCCGCTCGTCCGGCTGATGAGCGCACACGGGCGCGGAGCTTACCGAGAACTCCTCGATCACGCCTGGCAGACAGGCGTGCTCAGAGACCCAGAGCGTGTACTGCGGTCGCTCGGATGGGATCCGGCGCTGTGGGAGGCCGAGCTCCGCACCTGCTGGTACGAGGCCGAAGGAGGAGGCTTCGGACAGCAGCGTCTGGAAGCGGAGCGAGCGAACGCCATGGCGCAGTCCGCAAGAGCCGTCGCCGCGAATGAGAGCAGGCACGGCACGAGTCCAAATGGACCCAGGAACGTGCACGTTCCCGGTCCAAATGGACCCCAAATGGAACCGGGAACGTGCCCCTCTCCACCTCCACCTCCACCTCCACAGTCAGAACTCAAGGATGTACACCCACCGATTACTCCTCTCTTGCCCATCCAGGACGATGGGCGAGACCTCGGACGGATGTACAAGGCCAAAGTACACCGGCCAAAAGTACACCGGCCCAAAGTACACCGACCAGAGTACTCCGACGACTTCCAGCGCTGGTGGGCCGCCTACCCCCGCCGCATCGGCAAGGGGCGAGCCTGGCAGGAGTGGCAGCGACAGGACCACCCGGGCGCCGAAGCGATGATCCGCGCCGTCGAGCTCGCCTGCACGTCCGACCAGTGGCAGCGCGACGGCGGCCAGTACATCCCACACCCAGCCACCTGGCTCCACCAACGCCGCTGGGACGACGACCCACACCCGACGACCGGCCCAGCCCTGAGCGACAAGGAACGCCGGTCACTGCACGCGGCGCAGGAGTTCGTGAACAGGCGCGCCCAGCACAAGGAGCTCGATGGACACACACGAGGATGACAGCCGCACGCGGCGATTCGCAGCACTGATCGCTCTCCTCGCAAGCACCTTCGGCGTCGAGGTCTCGGCCCTCATGCTCGAAGGCTACGCCCTCGGCCTCCAGGACCTGTCCGCTGACGCGATTGAGCACGCCGTCAACACGGCGCTCCGCAAAGCGACCAGGATGCCGGCACCCGCAAAGCTACGCGAGTACGCCGCGAGCTACCAGCAACCCCAAGCGCCCTGGACCCCACCTATCGACCAGTACCGCCCATCCCGCCGTCGAGCACTGCCCATCCCGCCCTCCGAGATGTACCGCCGCGTCCTGGCAGGGCTGCCGCCACTGCCAGAGCCAGGCGAGGAGGCAGCCGGAAAAGACGATCCAGACGCCATCAGCGCGGAGTGCACCAGCAGCCCGCCCCGCAGCACCACGCCGCGCTGGCACCACGCGGGCGTGCCCGCCGGCGCCCCCCCGGCGTACTGGGACCGCTGAAGGGCACGAGCCCGCCGGAAACGGCCCTTCCTGCGGACTTGGCGCGAAAGGTGACTCTCGGCACGGTCCGGCCGAGGTCCTCACCTGAGGCGTCCTGGGCGGTCTGGTGGCAAGCTGGCTCCCGGCTTCGGGCGTGGGCGGGGTCGCGCTACGAGCAGACCTGGAGCACTGCATGCCACAACGGCGGTCGCCTGCGCGATTGGCAGTGAAAGGCCTTGACAGGGCGCCGGCGCATGTCAGACCGTCAGGGGCGGTCCTTCGCCATGAGCCACGGCCAGTCGAACCTGCGTCCCCCCTGGCAGCCCGGGCAGTCCGGCAACCCTGCCGGCCGGCCGCCTGGGTCGGTAGGGCTGGTGAACTACCTGAAGCGACTGCTCCAGGAGCCCGCGGACGACGAGCCGGGCAAGACCAAGGGCGAGCAGATCATGGATGAACTGGCCCGGCGCGCCAGGCGAGGCCGGTCCCCGAAGCTCATCCAGATTCTGCTCGATCGCGTCGAGGGGCCGGTGCAGCAGACGATCGCGCACACGGTCATGCCCGCCGTGGTGGTGCGCGTGGTGAACGAGAAGGCACATGACGAGCAAACTGACGAGGAACCGGATGATGAAGATGATCGCGACGAAGACGAAGAGGGCCGCTGAGATCACGCCGCGCGGCGAGTACGTGCTGCTGGAGCTCGTGCCGCGGATCCGCGACATTCTCGTGCCCGAGCATCTTCAGGTCGGAAAGAAACTCATCGTCCGCGCCGTCGGCTGTGGCTCGCGCTCAATCAGTGGCGAGCTTGTGCCGATCGACGCGCTTGCTCCCGGCGATGAGGTGGTGCTGGTGCCTGGGCTGAAGATTCCCGCGTTGCCGCGCGAGACATGCGGCGGCATGGAGATGGCGCTGGTTCCGCAGGAGAGCATCATGTGCGTGCTGCGCGCCGCCGGGGAGGGCACGGCGTGACGCTGTACGAGATTCTCGCGGCGGTGCGTGCGCGGATCGCCGAGCTAGAGCTGCTCAACGAGGACCAGCCGAGCGGCTCGCCGGTGGAGCGTGCGATCGAGTCCGAACTGGTGGTGCTGTTCACGCTCGTGCGGGCCGCGGGACCGGATGGGGCTTGATGGCGGCCAGCTTTTGCTATGCTGAGGCCGCGCGCGGGTTCCTCAACGGCGAGATCGACGTCAACGCCGCGACGGTCAAGGCCGTGCTCTGCATGTCGAGCACGACAGCGGACACGGATTACGACGCCACCGACGTGAGCGCGATGACGCTCGACGAGTACGACGGCGCGGGCTACACGGCGGGCGGGCACACGCTGACAATCGCCGCGCCGGCGGCGGACGGGACGGGACAGGGCGGGTTCGCGTCGGCCGTGGTGACCGCGCTCACGATCCTGAACCTCGGAGCCGGGACGCGCGATCTGGCCGGCGTGCTGTTCTCGATCACGTCGCTGACGCCCGACATGCCGCTGTGCTGGCTCGACTACGGCGGCGCGGACCAGCCGGACGGCACGAACTGGACGCTGGCGAGCATCAAGCTCAAGGGCGCGACGACCTCGTAGCATGGCGATCACGTGGGAGGCTCCGGATGTCGCGGTCACGTTCAGGGCTGGCTACCCGGTGTTCGGACTGTCGCTTCAGCCTCGGCCTGCGGTGCAGATCGCGGCGCCAGGCGCGGTTGCGGTGCAGATCGCGGCGCCAGGCAGATTCCCCCGCAGGGGAAGGCAGGGAGACATGACCGAGCTGGCTGAGATCCACGTGCCCGAGGGCACGGATGTGACGCTGATGGCGCGCGTGCAGACGCGGACAGGCACGTATCCGGCGCAGACGGACAACGACTCGTACACGGCGCACCTGTTCGATCTGAGCGGCGCCGACCCGACGGCCGACCCGTTGAATGCAACGCTGGTCGAGGCGACGGTCTACCCTTCTGCCACCGGCACGCCGACGACGAGCGGCGCATGGGTGACGGACACGACTGGCTACAACTTCATCTACACGTTGCCGGGTGCGAACATCGCGGAGGGCGGTCGCACGTATCGGCTGGAGATCGTGATTGATAGCTCGAACGTAGCGGGTGGTGGCACGGACAGTGGGCAGATCGCATTCGCGGCGCTGATCCACGCGCTGCCGCTGTTGGTGCAGTGATGGTGTTGAGGGCCGAGCATCCCGAGCCGGTCGAGGATCTGAAGATCGGGCCGTTCTACGGCGCTGCTGGCAAGCTGTTCTCGTGCACGCATCCCGAGGTGTTGCTGGCCGGGCCGTCGGGTACCGGCAAGACGATGGCGGTGTTGACCTACGCGACGGTCAAGCTGCTCCAGTACCCTGGGGCGCGCGCGGTGTTCTGCCGGCAGACGAAGGCCAGTCTTGCGCAGTCGATCCTCAAGACCTTCGAGCTGCACGTGCTGCCGATGTTCGAGCGCACCGGGCTCATGCGCGCGCTGCTCGGTAGGGCGATCCGCAGAGAGAACCGCACGAACTACTTGTTCCCGAACGGTTCCGAGGTCTTCCTGCTCGGGCTGGAGAACGTGGACCGCACGTTCTCGATGGAGGCGGATCTGGTCTGCATCTTCGAGGTGAAGGAAGTCGGGTTCGAGACGTACCAGCTCCTCGCGCGGTGCCTGCGGAACAACGTGCTGCCGGTGCAGCAGCGGATCTGCGACACCAACCCCGGCCACGAGTTCCTGTGGATGAGTCCGCGTATGGGCTACTTCCCGCAGGGGCGGCGCAACCTGAAGGAGCCGGGCCGGCGGATTCACCTGCTGTCAAGGCACACGGACAACCCGTCGATCACGGAAGCATACATCGAGGAGCTGCGCTCGTTGCCGCATGGCGCGGTCAGAGATCGGATGTACCTCGGCCGTTGGGTGAGCGAGGAGGGCATGATCCTCGACATGTGGGACCCGGCGGTCCACTGCATCGACAAGGCGGACGTGCCAGAGATCGCGTGGTACTTCGGGTCGATGGACTTCGGGTACGCGAATCCGGGCTGCTTCGCGGTGTGGGGGGTGGACAAGGACGATCGCATGTTCGAGGTCGCGGAGGTGTACCGCGCGGGCTGGCAGCTCGACCAGTGGGCCGAGGCGATCGCTGAGCTGCGGCGGGAGTTTCCGTTCTGGCGTGTGGTGGCCGACTCGGCGGAGCCGCGGTCGATCGACTTCCTCAACGACTTCCTAGGAACGCCGGGGGGCCGCGAGGAAGAGCGGATCGTCACGCCGTCGGACAAGAGCAAGGGCGTGTTGCACGGGCTGAACCAGGTGCGGTGGGCGCTGACATCTGATCGTGGTGGCCGGCCGCGCATGTTCGTGGTGCGTGACAACGTGCGGTGTGGACGTGACGAGGCTCTGGCGCGGCGTGCGCAGCCGACGTGCTCGGTGGAAGAGGTCGGTGGGTACGTGTTCAAGAAGCGCCAGGACGGGAGGCCGGACAAGGAGGAGCCGGATCCGGCGTGCCCGGATCACGGGATGGACGCATGGCGTTACGCTGCGGTGTGGAAGTGGCGGAAGGATCTGACGCCGCAGGCGAAGGCGAAGGAGTACGCTCATGGCACGTGGGGTGACGTGTTGGGACACAAGGCGAAGCTGACGCGGGCGCGGAAGGTGGGTGCGTAGATGGCCTTCGACGTGACCCCGATGGGCTTGTGGCGCGAGATCCACGCTGCGGAGGCGGAGCGTGACAAGCGTCTGGCGGTGCTCAGCGCAACCATCGAGGCGTACACGTCGCCGTTCTGGAAGAGCGAGAGCGGCGAGATCAGCGACGCCCTGGACTACAATCCGGAGAATCACCACTACGAGTTCCTACGCCTGCATGTTCCGCAGATTCTTTCGGGGATGCCGCGCGCGATGATCAAGAGCAAGCGTGCCGCGCCGCACGATGCTGCGCACGACTTGGCGAAGGGGCTCCAGCACGCTGCCAACGTCTGGGCGGTGGACACGGATCTGGAATACGCGCTGTTGCCGTGCGCGTTCGACTTCTACCTGAATCACTGCGTGGGGCTAGTGAGACAGCAGGCGCACCCGTACCTCGCGTTGTCTGACGGTGGGGCGGCGGCGGAGTGGCCGCAGTTCGTGCGTGTTTCGCCGAGGCGGTTCGTCCGTGATCCCCTGGCGTTGTCGCGCCGGGAGTGCCGGTTCTTCGGGCACATGACGGTGATCGACAAGGACGACCTGCTCGCCACGGCCGAAGAGGAGGGGCAGGAGGGGTGGGACGAGGAGGCGATCGGTGCTCTGGCTGAGATGCGGCCGGACGACGGGATGCGAGAAGGCAGGTCGGACGTGCCTGACCGCAAGGAGGTCACGTACTACGAGTTGTGGATGCCGGAGCTCGAGACCGAGGGTGGCGCCGGCTACCACGGAACGATCCTGACGCTCGGAGTCGGGACGACGAGCGACGGTACGACGGTGCAGGAGTTCATTCGCGAGCCGCGCGGGTTCTGGGGGCCGCCGGATGGCCCGTACGAGGTGGCGGACCAGTACGTGGTGCCGGACGAGCCGTACGGGCTCGCGGGCTTGGTGGCGACCGAGGGAGAGGTTCGCGACCTGAACAGCGTGGTGCGCGGAGCGATCCTCGCGGGCAACAGCTACAAGCGCCTGATCCTCGTGGACGACACGGATCCGGACTTCGTGGCGAAGGTCTCGTCCGGCGAGTTCGATCTGGTGCTTCCTGTCGCCGGGCTTGGCAAGGACAGGGTGATCGCGGTGGAGATCGGCGGGATCACGCCGCAGATGATCGCGTTGATCCAGGATCGTCGTGATCGGTTGGACCGCGTGAGCGGGATGAGCGAGGCGAGGCGCGGGCTCGTGACAGGGCGCGGGACGGCGACGGAGGTGGCCGAGGCGGCGCAGTCCGGCGACATTGCGATCGCCTACGACAAGCGCCAGTGGATGCGTTTCGTGAGGGGCGTGTTCAGCAAGGCGACCTGGTACATCGCGCACTCGAAGAACGTGCGGATCGCGCTGAATGCGGAGTCCTCGCGCGAGCTCGGGATCGAGACGCCGCCTGGCGGGATGGCGGTGTACGAGGGCGGGGATTGGGACCTGAAGGCGGGTGATTGGAGCGCAGCGCAGCTCGAGATCGAGCCGCTGTCGATGGAGTACACGAGCCAGGCGCAGCTTCAGCAGATGGCGCTGATGGCGCACCAGATCAAGGTCGCGGACCTCCAGGCGATGATCCAGTTCCCGGTGGTCGAGTTCTGGCGTAAGGAGTACGAGCGGCTGGGCGACATGATGAACCTGCCTGGGTTCGCGGACGAGATCGAGACGGTGGTCCAGATGGCGGCTGCGATGCAGGGGATGCAGCAGCAGGTAGCGCCGCCTCAGTACCCGAGCGTGAGGCTGGGCGGCGGGAGCGGCTACGTGGGGCGGCCGGGGGGGTCGCGCGCTCCGCAGGCTGCGGCTCCGCGGGCTGCGGCTCCGCGGGCTGCGGCTCAAGGCGCTGGTAGCCCGTTGGCGGGGCCGAGAGCTGGCGCGCGAGCAAGGCTGTCGGAAGGGAAAGGGGTGTGAGATGGTTATCAAGAAGTCGGGCGGTGGCTACAAGGTGTTCTCGAAGGGCGGCCGTCCGCTGTCGAAGAAGCCGAAGTCGAAGGCGGCGGCGGCGCGACAACTGCGGGCGGTCGAGGCCTCGAAGGCGCGGCGGCGCAGGTGATGGATCAAGCGCCAGTCCTTTTCGCGGAGACGTTGCACGCGCCTTGTGGTTGTGCCGTCGAGATGACCTCGTGCGAGACGGAGATCCGGATGAACGCCGGCGGGGGCTGGCCGCGCGAGCGGTTCCTGGCCGAGAAGCGGCTGATCGCCTTGGCCGACCACGCGAAAGGGTGCATGCGGTAGCCATGCTGTACGAGTTCGAGGACGAGGAGACTGGCGCGCTGGTGGAGGTGGACTTTCCGATCGGTGAAGCCCCGAGCATCGGTGTGGTGGCCGAGATGGGCGGTCGGCGGTTGCGGCGCCTTCCATCAGTCGGACGGAAGCCCCACGTTCGGAACTGGCACGTCGAGGCGCAGTCGTTGCCGCCGTGGTCACCGGGGGCGGAGGGGTACACGGCTGAGGGCGTGCCGCTGTTCAGCTCGGAGCGCGCGATCGACGCCTTCTGCGACGAGTCGGCGCGGCAGGCGGAGAAGGATCCCTCGAAGGAGGCATTCCGCTACGACAAGACCGGCGGGTGCGCGTGGGTGGAGGATGCCCGCAGATCGAGGGGTGAGGTTGGCGAATACTGAGGATGATCGGAGTAGGCCAGCTCGGACCAGCGAAGAGCTGGGCTGACACCGCTCCCAGCGTGGGATTTATTCATCGGGGGGAGGAATCCGGCCTGACCCCCCCCTCCCCCCGGCAGGCGTGCCAGGGGTGAGAGTGGAGGGGCGACCCCCCGGGGCTGTGTTTTACGCGCCGCCCCGAGCTACCCGACAGCGGAGCACCGAACCTGGCTCCGCCGGTTTGCGACCTTGGTCGGAGCCCCCTGACGCGATGCGGGCGGCTTCTACGCGCCGCGCGACCAGAACCGTGGCTGAACTACGGCCGCGATTGGCGGCGCCGGCTTCACCCAGGGGGAAAACCGCGAGGGGAGCCTTGACGCGCGGGATTGCGCGGCGCAGGCTGTCCTCGTTGGTGTCGTAGAACACTCCGACAAGCTGCCTGAGCGCATCGGGCAGATCAAGGGCCGGCCAGGGGAAACTCTGGCTGGCCCTTTCCTTGCCCCGGGCTTGACTTCCCGCCAGGTGGGGCGTAACTACCCACCAACGTGGCGACGAAGGGTGAAGCCTCGAGCGGGACGGTAGACACGAAGGCGCTGGACGCCGCGATCGAAGCGGCCCTGTCCGGGGCCACGCAGGACGACGACGAGCCCCAGGACGCGGCAGGCGAGGCCGACGACGTGGAAGAGGCATCGGAGGCCGAGCCGGGCGAGACGCCCACGCCGGCCGCCGGAGACGCCGAGGAGCCCGATGAGGGCGAGACGGCCGATGAGGAGCCCGGAGAGACCCCAGAGCTGGATGCGGCCGTCAAGGCGGCTCAGGTCCAGCTCAGGCTCGCCGGGTTCAAGCAGAAGGAGTTGGACGCGATGACTC
>Ga0326597_10008914_pt1 | contig 13490 bp, 14 predicted proteins | sample RVTome_12_FD_203789 | JGI IMG/M metagenome (GOLD analysis project Ga0326597, IMG submission 203789) | Soil microbial communities from uranium-contaminated site in the Upper Colorado River Basin, Wyoming, United States - RVT100D185 | ecosystem: Environmental > Terrestrial > Soil > Contaminated >... | reverse complement strand
AAGGGTACGAGGTCCTCCTTTCATGGGCACGTCAGCTCAATTCGGGGGAGCGAGCCTTCTCAGCTCGTCGAACCAGCTCACGACGAAGTGGAGCTCCCTCGACTCCGATTCAGATTGGTCGTTCTTCAACATGAGGAAGCGGTCGTTTCGACGGTCGAAGTCGTAGTCTCGTCCGATGCTGTGAACGTAATCGCCGCGGAACAAAACGCGAGGCACACCGAGCTTCAACACCGACCCGGCCTCGATCGAGACCGCCATCATGGCTTCATCCTCCCGGTAGAACAGTTCCCGGCCGTCCCGTCCCCAGAGTGCGCCCGTCCCGCCCTGATTCGAGATCTGGCGCTTCATTTCGAGCTGGCCGAGCTCGGAAAACCGCTGCACGTAGACCTCCAGGCGGCCGGACTCGTTGGACTCGTACGCCAGGAGGCGGCCGTCGGCGGAGACCGCGGGATTGCTCTGATCGAAGGCTTCGCGAATCACCGGGGTCACGGTTCCCTTCCCGTCCATCCCGAGCATACCGATGTCGCTTCCCGTGTCGGCATTGTTCTCTTCGAAAATTAGGCCCTCGCCGTCGCGCGACCAGGAAAAAGGCCAGCGATCGCGGGGGCTCGTCAACCAGTGCTCGATGCCCCCCGTCCCATCGGCCGATATCGAGCGAAGCTCGTTATCCCTCTCCAAAAATGCTCCCTTGAAGGAGACGAAGAACACTTTTTGGCCATCCGGGCTCCACAGAGAGAGGTACTCCCGTGTCGGATCCGATGTGAGCCGGCTCATCGTGGCGCGGGCGAGATCGTAGAGCCAGATGTCCGGGTTCTCGACCATGAAGGTGTTGTAGCCGAGAGTGATTCGAGATCCGTCGGGCGCGACACGAGGCAGCCAGATGTGGCCGGCCGGGATGGGCAGCGTTTCTTCCACGCCCGACCGAGATACCCAGACGAGCCGGCTTTTTGGCACAAGGCGATAGACCAGAGTTCCCTCCCTCGAGAACGCCCAACGATAGGGGCCCATGCCCTCGGCCACGGGCACGGGAGCCCCCGACACCACGAGCCGTTTCCCATCGAATGGCACGGCCAGGAGCTTTCCCTGCTTGAAATAGACGACGTGTCCCGAGGGAACGTACGCCGCAGAGATAGCACCGGAGTCGACCACCATCGTGGATTTGCCGCCCGTCAGAGAGAACGCGGCAACCTGGCCGGCGCCATTCGTTGCAAGAAGCGCTTCTCCGTTCGGCAAGACCGTTCTTGGATACCAGAAGTCACCTTTTTCGCCTTCGGGCGCGAGATTCAATGGTTGAGCCGTTCCTCCCTGGGAAGAGACTCTCTCGAGCCTCGCTTCCGAGCCGGATTGGAAAATGATGCTGTCGTCGTCGCCCCACGTCGCGGCGCCGACGAAGACACCCTCCTGGATCGTGATGGGGGCGCCGCCTCCAACCGGGACTTTCTTCAAAGCCCCGAGGGGATTTCGCGAAGCTTGCGTGGCCGAAACCGTGAGGAACCCGATCCACTCCCCGTCAGGCGAGAAGAAGACCCAACCCGCGTCCTCGGTGCCCGGAAGCACGTGATCGGCTTCCTCGCCCAGATTTCGGAGAACGAGCCTGCGGACACCCTCGACGTTTGCCACATACGCGAGGCGGGCGCCATCCGGGGAGAGAGCCAGGTTCCAATCCAGATCGGGTTGCTTCTCGAGACGGATTGTGAACCGCCTCGTCGGACCGGACGCAGGAGACTCTCGAGAGACGTATCGCATGACGAGCGCGGTCAGGGCCGAGGCGAGGACGGCGGTGGCGAGAACGACTAGCGCCAGGAACTTCCTACCTCCGCGTGGAGCCGGTGACTCCCCAAGGGCGCCGGTCTCGTTCAACGCTTCCCAGGCGTCGCCGATGTCGCGAAGGCGGTGCTTGGGATCCTTCGTGAGGCAACGCTGGAGCAGGTTCCGAACCGCGCGAGGCACGTCGTTCGGAAGACGATTCCAGTCGGGCTCGCCCTTCAGGATCTCGGCGAAGGTCTCCGACACCGTCTCACCGGAAAAAGCCTTCTTACCGGTGAGCATCTCGTAGAGAACGCAGCCGAAGGCCCATATGTCGCAGCGCTTGTCGACCGACTTGCCTTTCGCCTGCTCCGGGCTCATGTAGGCGGCTGTTCCCAGGATGACTCCCACGGCGGTCGCTTGCCGGGAGAATGTAGGCGATAGGGACGGCTCCGACGATTCGTTTCCTCCGTCGGCCGCGAGCACCTTCGCGAGACCGAAGTCCAGGACCTTCACCGTCCCATCCTCGGTCACCTTGATGTTCCCGGGCTTCAGATCGCGGTGGATGATTCCTTTTTCGTGCGCCGATTCGATCGCTTCCGCCACTTGACGGGCGATGCCGATCGCTTCTTCGATCGTGAGGGCGCCCCGTGCCACGCGCGCCGAGAGGTCTTCGCCTTCGACGAGCTCGAGAACGAGAAGAGGACGTCCATCGACTTCTTCGAGTCCATGGATGGCCGCGATGTGGGGATGGTTCAACGAGGCCAGGACCTGAGCCTCGCGACGGAACCGAGCCAGCCGCTCGGGAACCAAAACGACTTCCGAAGGAAGGACTTTGATCGCCACGTCCCGGCCGAGCTTGGTATCCCGAGCCCGGTAGACGGCGCCCATTCCCCCGGCCCCGAGGAAGGAGAGGACCTTGTACGGCCCGGCCTGACTACCTTCTTTTAACTCCATGAGCGACCGGCCACAAGACAGAAGAGGAAGCTAACACCCGCGGATCGTCCCTCCGGGCGGCGCGGGAGCGAACCGGCCGCTCCCGCGCGGCTCACAGCCGGCTACGAAGTCGGCTTCGTCAAGACGTGGGTCAAACGGACGAGCTCGGTCCGCACCACGTCGCGGTGAGAAGCGGCTTCCTGCTGCAGGTTGCGGTTCGGGAACAGCGTCCGACTGACTTCCCCTACTTTCCCCTCAGCGGCGGCCCAGGCGGCGGCGTCCTTGTAGCGCGTGAGGATGACCATGTTGACTTCTTCGCCCATCCCGGTTGGCAGAACCATGGGGTACCGGCCGTAGCCTTCGGTGACGCCCTTCGCGAGAAGCTCCTTTTGAACCGGTAGGGTCGCTTCCTCGCCGAACTTCCGGAATGCGTCGCCGTGTCCGGGATGGACGTTGATCGACACCGCAATGAACACCGGCTTCGTCCCTTCGGCGGGCGGAGCGCCGATTTCCGCCTCCCGGGTGAACATCACGGTGCGCACCGTGTCCCTCAATTCAGCGAGCTCGCCGCCCACGTCGCGGCCGGGAAACTTTTTCTGGAACAAGGCTCCGAGCTTGCCTTCGTATTGCGCCCAGGCCGTGCGGTTCTTGAACAGGACCGAGCTGACCACGTTGTAGGGCGCCGCGGTGCCTCCCGGCATGAGGACCTGGTAACGGAAGTAGCCGTCGATCACTCCCTCCTTGAGAAGCTCCCGGTAAGCGGGGAGCACCAACTCCTCGAACTTCTTGGTGTAGTCGTCCCCGCGGCCCGGTTTCGTCTTCTGGAAACCAACTTGATACACGGGCTGGTCCATCGCCTGCTGCGCCGAGGCGGCGCCGGCGGTAAGAATCAAGGCGCCCAACACAAGAAGCGGGAGGGGAAGCTTCGATATTCTCATTTCGTATCTCCTTTCGCGGGACATCCCGCGACGAACCAGCAAGCTCGCCCGAGAAGTTTCCAGAGAGCGTGGGCCAGATTTGCCAGTGCGGCGAGAAGCCTAGGTCTCGCCGCTCCGGTTGTCAACCGCTCTCGAGGTGCCCACGATCCGACAGATCCCGTCTCGCCCCACTTGACGCGCGCGGGCATGGTGCTCGGAACCCTCGGGTACCCGTCGCCGGAGCCGGCGGCGGGTCGGACGGTGGACTTTCGCTCCGACCAGCTCGCGTTCGAGACGATCGTCTACGAGATGGCCTCCGGAAACGCGCTTTGCACCGCGCGACCGATCCGGAGACGCTGACGGCGATCTATCCGAACTTCGGCAGGACGCGGGAGAAAGCGATAAAATGAAAGGTGAGATGGCCACCACGACGAACAAGAAATCACTCGTCAAGCCCGAGCACTACGTGTACCCGCACATCACGAAAATCCCGGGTGTGTGCGGAGGCGAGGCGACCATAGACGGACGCCGTGTCCGGGTGATGGATATCGTGGTTCTTCTTCAGCAGGGGTATACGCCCCAGCAGATGCTCGAAGATTACGACTTTCTAAGTCTCGCCCAAATCCACGCGGCCTTGGCGTACTACTACGACCACCAGGAAGAGATCGAAGCCCTGTTCGAGGCGGACCGAAAATGGGACGAAAAGGTGACTCGAGAGTGGGACGAATACTTGGCCCGGCATGGAGGCAAGGAGCCTGACCCGCCCCCGCCAGACCGCCCCCTAGTCAAGGTAATTCGCGTGAAGCGGAACGGCTAGAGTGGCCGGCCGCTTCCCTCTGTACACCGACGAGAACGTCAAAGGACAGCTCATCAAAGCGCTTCAGGATCGCGGATGGGATCTTGTGCGAGCCGTTGACATGCTGGCTGAGGGGACGGAAGACGAAGACCAGTTCGAATCCGCGGCGAAGGAGAATCGGGTCTTCGTCTCGAGCGACGAGCCGTTTGTTGCCATCGCATACCGGTGGCTACGAGAAGGTCGTCCGTTTCGAATGGTGACATGGCCCCAGGAGCACCACAAGAAGCTGACCATCGGTGACTTCGTCCGCGAGTTCGAGGCCTTGGCGGAACGAGAGGATCCGTTCGCCTACCCCATCGTGCATCTCAAACCGCAGCAAAATTGAACCGCGATCTTGTGCACTGACTTCTTCCAAGAAGGAGGTGATGCCTCTCCGTCAATACAAATCTTCGTACGATCCGGGTCCCCGCCGAGGAGCCAGACCCGAACCTATGAAAAAGTTCCCGAAGGGATCAAGGCGACGATTACGACCGTAGACCCGAAGGGTCAGTCGGTGACGGCTCGATACACCGCGAAGTACGACAGCCTCGAGTATCCCCTCACGGGATCCGCGACCATCGACGCGATCGCGCTGAAGCGGGTCAACGCCTCTACCGCGGAAGCGACTTTGATCCTTCCGTTCTCGGTCACCATGATGTTTCCCGGTTTGAGGTCCCGATGGATCACTCCCCGCTCGTGCGTCGAGGCCAGGCCGTCCGTGAGCGGAAGCGCAAACTCGAAGAAACGTTCCAGCGGAAATCCACCCTGGGGCCCCTGGGGAATGAGTCGCTCGAGGGTGTTCCCCTCGATGAGCTGCATCGTCAGGAAGTGCACGTTGTCGGCCTCCTCGATGGAGAACACGCCGACGATGGCGGGATGATCGAGTGCGGCGAGGACTTTGGCCTCGCGCTGGAAACGCTCGAGCCGCTCGGGATCCGATGCCATCTTCTTGGGGAGGATTTTCACCGCGACTTCCCGGCCCAGTTGGTGTCGGTCGCGCGGTACACTTCGCCCATGCGCCCGCGCCCAACCGGCACGTAATGCGATAGTGAGCGAGGACGCGTCCGATCAAGAGCTCTCCTTACATATCATGGGCGGTGGGCAGATCAGCCCGCACCCACGTGCCAGCATACGCCCGCGAGGTCGATGAAGTGGATTTCGCGGCCCCACGGGAAATCGGCTGGCGGATTGATTCGAAACCCGGGATAGGTTTGTTCGAACCGTTTTCGCGAGACCACCTCCCACCACCGGTCGAGGTCCGGCACCACAATCTTGATCATCAGGTTCGAGGCGAAGGCCTCGTTCGCAAAATCCTGAAGAATGAACTCGGCGTGCCCGCTCTTGAACCCGGCGTAGCCGCCGTTCTCCCAGACCTCTTCGAACCCGAGGTCGACAAACAGGCGGCGGCTTGCCTCGTAGTCCTTTCCGCCGGGAATGAACGGGAGCAAGGACGATACGCTCAACTCGTTCATCGAATCAGGCCTCCTTCCGGTCCGCGGCCGAAGATCGATCAATAGCCGATGGCGTAGCTTCGCCCGCGAGGGTCGGCGCCGCCTACCCTTCGAGGTTCGAAGGGACGGGCGACGAGAGGATGCCCTGGTTCAGGGTCTCATGAGTGAAGATCTCGGGGCGCGAGGCGGAGGGCGCGGTGCCGAAGAAGTTCAGGGCCCGCACCTCGCGCAATTTCGCCACGTAGATGGTGGCGAAGCCGTTGCCTCCGAGGCTGGAGTTGAACGGATCGACGACGCTCGTCGCAGCCGCGGTCGCGACCGCGGCATCGAAGGCGTTGCCTCCCTGAAGCAGGATGCGGAACCCCGCGGCGGAGGCGAGTGGGTGATTCGACGTCACCATCCCCTTCCGTCCAGTGACCTCTGGGCCGAAGAGGAGAGCCGCGAGGCCGAGACATCCAGCCCAGCTCATGCCAGTCCCTTTCTCGAGATCTCCTCGATCGCCTCCGCGAAGAAGTCCACCTCCTCGAGCGTCGTGAACACGTTCGGCGTCACCCGGATGCAGTTGAGCTCGCGCTCGACGACGCGCGGCCGGACGTGAATGCGGTATTTCCGCTCGAGGTGCTCCGTAAGCTCTGTCGCGTCGATGCCGTCGAGACTCAGAGCACCGATCCCGCAGCTTTCCCGCGGGTCGCCGGAGTTGAGCACAAGGACCCCGGGCAGATCGCGCACCCGGTCGGACCATCGCCGCCGCAGAAACCGCAGCCGCGCCGCCTTCCTCTCGCCGCCGATTCCATCGTGAAAAGTGAGGGCCTCGGTGATGGCGCCCTTGATCGCGATCGGATGGGTCCCGATCTCCTCGAACTTGCGAATGTCCTCCCGCATCGAGAGCGGCGCCGCCATGAGAGGCCAGAGGTCTCGAATCTTGTCCCGGCGCACGTAGAGAAACCCGGTCCCGACGGGAGCGTAGAGCCATTTGTGGAGGCTCGTCGCATAGTAGTCGCAGTCGAGGTCGTCGCGAGTAAAGGGGAAGTGGGCGAAGCCGTGGGCGCCATCGACGAGAGTCTCGACGCCCCGCTCGCGCGCCATGGCGCAGAGGGCCTTCACCGGAAAGATTTGCCCGGTGGTATAGGTCACGTGGCAAATCAACAGGACTCGAGTTCGCGGCGTAATCGCCTCCCTGATTCTCGTCACCAGATCGGCCGGATCGCGCGGGGGCGTCGGAAACGGGACGGTCCTCAGAACGATTCCGTCTCGGGCCTCGCGCTGCCGCCAGGCGGTGAGCATTCGCGGATAGTCCTGAGTCGTGGTGAGGACTTCGTCGCCCGGTTTCAAATCGAGCCCGAGCTGGACGATCTCCATCGACTCGGAGGTATTCCGGGTGATGGCCATCTCCTCGAGTTCGCAGCCGAAAGCGCCCGCGAGCCGCCGGCGCACGACCTCGATCCTCGGGCCGAGCATCTCGTCGACGTAATAGGACGGGCTCATGTTGGTGATGTCCCAGTATTGGTGCATCGCCGTCTGCACCGTTCGGGGAGCGGGACTCACGCTTCCGCTGTTGAGGTTCACCGAGTTCCGGTCGATGGTGAAGGAGTCGCGGACGCGGAACCAGAAGTCCTCGTCCTCGGCAGCGGTCTCCGGACCCGCCGTGGGAAGCCCCCGGAGCCGGGCAAAAGCCTCGGTCGAGAGCGCGGTCAGGACGCCTCCGGCCGCGGCGAGAAAAGCGCGCCGGCTCCGTTCCATGGGCGGAACCGTATCAGACAAGCGCGTGGGGATGCTATTCCGTCGAGAGGGCTCGCACCGGTTGAATACGAGACGCCCTTCGCGCGGGAAGATAGGTCGCGACGAAGGCCACGGTCGCGAGGACGGCTACGACCGTGAGCACCAATTGGGGCGTCGCGCCGCTGGTGGTCACGAACGTCGAGGCCACGAGCCGGGTGAGGGCGAAGGCGAAGGGCGCTCCCAGAATGAGGCCGATGACGGCGAGTCGCATTCCCTGGCGAGTGACGAGCCCCACGACGTCCTTTGCCGCGGCGCCGAGCGCCATGCGGATCCCGATCTCTCGAGTTCTCTGGGCGACTCCGTGGGCCATGACTCCGTAGATGCCAATGGCCGAAAGCAACAGCGCGGTCGCGGCGAAGATGGTGAGAACGACGGAAATGATCCTCGGGCCGGAGAGCTCGGTCGCGATGTGCTGCTGCAGAGTCTGGACCTTGCTCACCGGCTGCTCGGGGTCGACGGCCCAGATGGCGGCCCGCAGCTCGGGCGCGAGTGCTTCGGGATCGCCCTTCACCCGAAGGGCGAAGCTCTTGCTTCGCACCGCCTGCTGCTCCATCGGAAGATAGACCACCGGTCCGAGCTTTCCGCCGTCGTCCGGCATCCGCGACTGATAGACGTTCTTCGAGACCCCGACGATGCGGCGCGGCCTCGCCATCAACACCACGCTCTTCCCCATCGGATCTTCTTCGGGGAAGAACGTCTCGACGAAGCTCTCGTTGACCACGGCGACCGCCTCCGTGTCCTCCCGATCCTCTTCGGAAACGCCCCGGCCCTGACGGATGGGCACTCCGAGGGTCGTAAAGTAGGAGGCATTCACCGCCTGCCAGCCGCTCACCGGCTCGTCGTTGTGACGCGGCGTCGCGCGGCCTTCGATCGTGAAGTCCGCCGTGGCCGACGCACGGCTTCGCGGAAGCTCGTTCATCGCCGCGACCCCGGTCACTCCGGGGATCTCCGTAAGATTTCGGACCACCTCGCGGTGGAAGCGCTGCACGTCTTCGTCCTCGGGGTGGCGGTCCTCGGAAACGGTGAGCTGGGCGGTCAGGATGCCTTCCACTTCGAAACCAGGGTCGGGCATGACGAACTCGCGGAAGATGTTCAACAGAGCGCCCGAGCCGATGAGGAGCGCGAGCGCGGCCCCGACCTCGGCGACGACGAACGCGTTCCGAAGCCGATTCCTCTTGCGAGTGGCCGTACCGCCGCGAGTGCTTTCCCCGAGCGCCTCGCGCAGGTCATCGCTGAAGGTATGGAAGGCGGGGGCGATCCCGAAGAACATGCCCGCCAGCATCGACGTCGCGAGCGTATAGAGCAGCACCGTCCGATCCATGTCGGGGAGGAACGAGAGCGGGAGCTCGGCGGGCATGGACTGCCTCACCCAGCGAACGCTATAAGAGGAGAGGAGCGCCCCCAGCGCGCCTCCGAGGAGTGCCAGGAGCACGCTTTCGGTCAGGAGCTGCCGCAAGATGCGCGCGCGTCCGGCGCCTAGAGCCGTGCGCACCGCCACTTCCCTCTGCCGCACTTCGGCCCGCGCGAGAAGCAGGTTCGCGATGTTGGCGCAGGCGATGAGGAGAACGAATCCCGAGACCGTGAGCAGGATGTACATCAACAAGGTATCCGTGCGGCCGGGGAAATAGTCGCGGAGAGGCATGGCGACGGAACGGTAGCCCTCGTTCTTCTCCGGGTGCTCGACCGCGAGCTGGCTCGAGATCGCGGAAATCTCCGCCTCCGCTTCTTCCGGAGTGCGCCCCGGCTTCAAACGCCCGATGACCAGAACGCCGCGCTCGCGGTCGGAGCTGCGGTCCTCCCAGTTCGTGGGAACGAAGACGTCCACGTTCGCCGGGAGGAAATCGAAGTCCTCGGGCATGATACCCACGACGTCGAAGGTCTTGCCGTCGATGGTGACGCTCCTCCCCAGGACCGAACGATCGGCGGCGAAGTACCGCTGCCAGAAAGGATAGGACAGAACGGCGACGCTTCCGGCCCCGGCGACGCCCTCTTTTTCCTCGAAGTCGCGGCCGAGGAGCGGACTCCGCCCGAGGACGGCGAAGGTCTCGGGGCTCATCTTCACCAGGCGCACCCTCTCGGGCTCGTCGCCACCCGTCAGATTCGAGGGCAGAACGTCATAGGCGATCATGCTCTCGAAGACGGTCGCTCGCGCCCGGTAATCCAGGAAGTTCCCGGGAGAGGGCCATTCGTCGTCGGTGCTTTTCGAATGGACTTCCGAGATCAGAACCAGCTCGTCCTGGTCCTGGTACGGGAACGGGGCAAAGAGGAAGCCGTTCGCCACCGCGAACGTCGTGGTATTCGCGGCGATTCCCATCGCCAGCGACGCCGCCGCCACCGCTGCGACCACCGGGGTCTTGGCCAGCATTCGGACGCCGTAGCGCACGTCGAGCAGAAAGTCGTGCATACGATCGATTACGCGCGCCGCGGGGGGAAGGTTCCCGCTATATTGTCACCGGGTGCGCTGGAATCGAGACGGGATCGGGATTCGGATGCCCAACTGTGACCTATTCAGTTACACCGATCCTCGAATTATTTGCTTACGTAGAGCCAGAGAATAGGTGTCGACGGACAATTCGAGGCGCGAAGGAAACGACAGCGGCCCGGTGGCGGGTTTGTGGCAGAATAGAGAGGACATGGTGAACCAGTACACCGGCGTCTTCGAGCAAGTTGGCGAGCGGTGGATTGGGCACGTCGAGGAGCTGCCCGGCTGCAGCGTGCAGGAGCGCACGCTCGAGGAAGCTCGGGAGAGCCTGAAGGAAGCCGTTCAGCTCATCGTGAGTGCCAACCGGGAGCTGGCCAGGCGCGAGTCGGAGGGCCACGAGGTCGTCCGAGAGTCGCTGGCCGTCCCGGTTGAATGAAGCGTACCGACCTGATTCGCCACCTCACCGCTCACCGCTGCACGCTCCTCCGGAGGGCGGTCGTCATTCGATCTACTGGAACCCGGCCAACAGGCTTACCAGCGCCGTGCCTCGCCATGCCGAGATCCTCCACCCTGTCGCGAATCGCATCTGCAGGGACTTGGGCATACCGCGCCCGGGGGAGTAGCGACTTCAGCAGAGATCGAGATTCATGCTGAGCGGTTCGCGACCGCGAAGGTTACGTCCCGCGGTTCGCTCAGGCGTGGGCGAACGGTGAGTTACCCGTTGAAGATCTCGCGGAAGTATCTGAGCCAGTTGCCGCCCAGGAGCTTCTGGATATCCTCATCCCTGTAGCCGCGGCGCTCGAGCCCCCGGGCGACGTTCTTGAAGCGCTCGGGCTCGTCCAGGCCCTCGATCCAGGGAGGCCAGCGAACTCGGTACGTCGGCTTGAAGCTCTTGAGCCGCGGCTCGTACCACGTTTCCTTGGTTGCCCAGGCCTTGATTCCTCGGATCTCGAAGTCGGTCGCGAGGCCCACGTGATCGATCCCGGCGACCTTCACCGCGTGATCGACGTGATTCAAGTAGTCCTCGATACTGGTGTCGGGGCTCGGCCCGATGAAGTACCCGAGGGCGGCGATGCCGGTCATCCCTCCCCGGTCCGACATGGCTTTGATGAGCTCGTCGGTCTTTGCACGGGGGTGCTCTCGATACAGCGCCTCGCAGAAGGTGTGGGTGAACGCCGGGGGTTTCCGGGAAACCGCGATTCCGTCGGACGAAGTCTTCTGGCCGCAATGAGAGAGGTCCACGATGATGCCGAGCTCGTTCATGCGCTCGACGACGCCCACTCCGAAATCCGAGAGACCGGCGTTGGTCCTTTCGGTGCAGCCGTCGCCGAGGAGGTTTCTCGCGTTATAGGTGAGCTGGATGCAGCGGGTCCCGAGCTCGAAGAGCCCGTCGAGGTTCTCGACCTTCCCCTCGAGCATCGTCGCGTTCTGGAAGCCGAAGACCACCGCCATCTTTCCTTCGGACTTCGCTTGCTCGACGTGGGCGGCCTTCGTTGCGCGCAGGAGCTGATCGGGGTTGTCGCGTATCCTCTGGTTCCACTCGGCGAGCGCACGAATCGCACCCTCGAAGCTTCCGCTGGGGAGCGTGGTCTGAATTCCGGTATAGCCCGAGCGTTTGACCGCCTCGTACTCGACCTGGTCCCACTCGTGCCCCACCGCCAGGGCGTCGATGACGATCGCTTCGTCGAAGAGCCTGTCGGCCCTCGGGCCCTGGGCGAGCACCCCTCGGGGGAAGAGAGCTCCCGCCGCCATGGCCCTCAGAAACTCTCTCCGTTCAACTGCCACCCGGTACCTCCAATGTCGTGCCCGCTCGGCTGGTGCGGACCATCTTACGGCCACTCCCCTGGCGGGGACAACTCTTAGTGCCGCGGGGCCCCACCCCCGCGGCTTCGGCCTTCTCGGCGCATTCGCGCCGATCCCGCGGCGTCCAGGGGTGCCGCTCGCGAAGGGTGCGGATGTTCTTTCAGCACCCTGCTGGACCACTTCGACCGGATCCTCAATAATGCGCGGGGAGAACGCCATGACGAATCGAGGGTGGGCTCGCTTCTTCGCTCGGGGAATCGCCGGGATTCTCTTCTTCATGGCGGGATGGTGGAAGTGCTTCGAGCTCACACCCGTCGGCCACACCCAAAGGTTCTTCCTCGAGGCCTACGCCGACACCTGGATCCCCGTGTCTCTGCTCTGGGCCACCGGTCTTTCGATCCCCGTCGTGGAGCTCGTCGCCGGCGGGCTCGTGGTCATCGGATTCCGCGCGCGGGAGGCCCTGATCGCGCTGGGATTCGTCCTGCTGATCGTGACCTACGGCCACACGCTGATAGAGCCGCTCTTCAGCACCCAGGGCCATATCTTTCCCCGAGGCGTTTTTCTGCTGGCGGCTCTCGCGCTTCCGGCGGAGGAAGATCGTCTGTCGGTCGACTCCTGGCTCGGCGGAAGAAGACGCGCTACTTGATGAAGTAGCCGGAGACTCGAAAGGTGCCGTCGGGGTCCAGCATCGGGGTCACGGTCTCGACCGCGGTCTTCTTGTTCTCGAACGAAGCATCGAATTCGAAAACCACGTACTTCCCGTCGGGGGCGCCGGGGAGGCTCTCCCTGTACGTGCGCGACTTCACTTTCCTCGAGAGCAACTTCCCGAGGGGCTGCCTCGCGCCCACCATCGCCTTCTTCCAGTCTTCCTGGCTCACCGCGCCGCGGAAAAACGAGGCGGCATCCCTCCAGCTTTCCTCGTAGTTCCCGGCGTCGACCAGGGCGAGCCAGGCGAGGGCGCTCTTCTCCGCGAGATCTTCGGGGGATTGCGCCGCCGGGAGGCCGGTGACGAGAGCGCCGAGAGAGATTGATGCGAGCCCCATCCAGAGAGTCATGCATCTCCTCCTGAAACTCAACCCAGAAAGCGGTAGCCGAGCTTGTGGACGGTCACCACGTACTGCGGACGCCCGGGGTTGGGCTCGATCTTCTGACGCAGTCCAGAGACGTGCACGTCGACGGTGCGCGAATGGATGGCGGCGTCGTAGCCCCAGACGCGGCTCAGAAGCTCCTCTCGGCTCAAGGTCGCTCCGCGGTTCTCGATGAAGTACTTGAGGAGCTTGAACTCGAGCGCCGAGAGCTCGACGGGAGTCTTGCCGCGCGTGACTTCGGCCTTGCGGAAGTCCACTTCCACGTCTCCGAAGGCATAGCGGACTCCCGCCGCTCCCTCCGGCGCGCTCTCGCCCGCGCGCCTCAGGAGCGCCTCGATCCGCGCGGTCAGCTCCATCATGTCGAAGGGCTTGGTGAGGTAGTCATCACCTCCGAGCTTGAGTCCGACGACCTTGTCCGCCACCTCGCCGCGAGCCGTGAGGAAGAGGATGGGAGTCGTCGAGCCGCGGCTTCGGAGCTCACGGCATACGTCGAATCCGCCCTTCCCAGGAAGC
>Ga0326597_10008913_pt1 | contig 13490 bp, 11 predicted proteins | sample RVTome_12_FD_203789 | JGI IMG/M metagenome (GOLD analysis project Ga0326597, IMG submission 203789) | Soil microbial communities from uranium-contaminated site in the Upper Colorado River Basin, Wyoming, United States - RVT100D185 | ecosystem: Environmental > Terrestrial > Soil > Contaminated >... | reverse complement strand
GGCGCATGACGTCCTCCGCCTGTCCGAGGTCCCACACGGGACCTCGAACGATTGGACCGCGACATCGCGGGTGGTATTCCCGTGCGCCGCGTGACGAGGCGACTCGCAGTCCAGAGCGTCCATTCACAGTAGCACAGGCGGCGCGATCCGGCCGCCGGCCTGCGCTATCATCCCCGGTGGAGCCGACGCATCCATGCCAGCCGACGCGAGCCTGGGCCCGCTCGAGCATCACGGCCGTCTCGTCGCGCGCCTGCACGAAAAAGCGGGCGCCGCGCGCTGGGGGCTGACGGTGGAGCGCTTCATCGAGGCGCTGGCCCGCAGCGCCGAGCGCCGGTTCCGCCCGGCGGCGCTCGCGTCGGTCCCGGCCCGCCAGGTGGCCACGTACCTCGAGTCGCTGCACATCGCCGACCTGGCGCTCGCTTGCGCCTGCGCCGACGGCTCCGCGCCGGCCTGGGACGAGTTCATGGCGACGATCCGGCCCGAGCTGTACGCCGCCGCGCGCGCCATGGGCGGCGCCGACGCGGCGCGCGAGCTGGCCGATTCGCTCTACGCCGATCTCTACGGCGTCACCGAGCGCGACGGCCGCCGCCGGCCGCTCCTCGAGTACTTCCACGGCCGCAGCAAGCTCACGACCTGGCTGCGGTCGGTGCTCGCGCAGCGGCACGTGGACCAGGTGCGCGCCGCGCGGCGCACGCGCTCGCTCGATGAAGAACACGATCGGAGCCCTGGCGAATCGGCGGCGGCGCGTCTCGTCGCCACCGACCCGCCGCCGGAGCCCGATCGGGCGCGGCTGTCGCAGCTCTTTCTTCAGGCGGTCGCCGCCGCCGTCGGCTCGCTCGCGGCCGCCGATCGCCTGCGCCTGTCGTACTACTACCTGCAGTCCCTGACGCTCGCCCAGATCGGCCGCCTGATGGGCGAGCACGAGTCGAGCGCGTCGCGCAAGCTCGAGCGCGCGCGCCGCGCGCTGCGGGCGGACATCGAAGCGCGGCTCGCCGCGCAGGGGCTGACGAAAGACGACGTGCGGCAGTGCTGCGAATGGGCGAGCGGAGAGGAATATCCGGACCTGTGGGCAGTCGAGCGACGTCCGTAAGGCGATCGTTGAACGGAGGGTGGAGCAGAACGTCGAACAGCAGGCGTCGGCCGACGTTGAACGGCCGGCGTGCCTCGTCGAACGGCGAAAATCGACGCCGCGCCCTGCAAGGAACTCGACGACGATCGTTCTCAGGTTGAAGGACCACCATGGCCGACACACCTGACAGCCGTACGCCGGCCGACGAGCTGATGCGGTCGGCGCTCTCGCGCACGGCGGCCAGCCCGGGCGACGGCTGCCTCGACGCCGAGGAGCTGGCGACGTACTACGAGCGCGCGCTCGACACGGCCGGCTTGGCGGGCGCCGACGGGCACGTCGCCGCGTGTTTCGCCTGTCAGGCGCGGCTTGCGGCAATGGTCCGGAGCGAGCCCATGCCGTCGGCGACGCCCGCGTGGTGGGCGGCCTGGGCCGCGCCGCGCCGGTGGGCCTGGGCAGCGCCGGCGCTGGTGGCGATTCTGGCCGTGGCCCTCTGGTTCGCCGTGCCGCCCGGGCCGGAACCGCAGCCCGAGATGACCCTCGCCCTCGAGCGGCAGCGGGCCGCCGCTCCCGGCGAGGCCGGGGTCGAGGCCGAGGCCAAGGCCCTCCCGGAGACGACGCCGCCGGTCGCGGCAGACACGCTCACGGTCGAAGCGCCGAAGGCGTCGCCGCCTGGGGAGGTGGCGTCGACCGCGGCGGGCGCGCGGGCCGCGTCGGTGTCCCCGGTGCCGCGGCGCGAGGCCGCGGCCCCGCCGGCGGCAGCCGAGCCGCCGCACGGGCGAGTGGCCGCCGAGGAGCGGAGGGCCGACGAGAAAGCGCTCGCGCCTGAACGGAGCGTGGCGGCGCTCGCCCAGCAGGCCGCCGCTCTGCCGCCGGCGCGTCTCGTCCCCGCGTCAGGCGGGCTCGTCGTCTGGCGTCTCGACGCCGGCGGCGCCATCGCCCGATCAGACGATGGCGGCGCGTCGTGGCGCGATCAGATCCAGACCGGCGTCGAGCTGCTGGCCGGATCCGCGGCGTCCGACATCGTCTGCTGGACCGTCGGCCGCGCCGGCGCCGTGTGGCGCACCGACGACGGCGAGCGCTGGCAGCGGGCGGCGGCGCCGGCCGACGCCGACCTCGTCGAGGTCGAGGCGGCCGGCGCGCTCGGCGCCGTGGTGACGACGGCTGATGGCCGCCGGTTCGAGACCGCCGACGGCGGCCGCACCTGGCAGCCACGCTCGCCCGGCCCTCCCAACCCCTGACGCGGCGCCGGCGACGGCCGTCACGCTGCAGCCGACACAGGCCGTTCGCGCAGAAGGCCCTTGGAGCGGGCCGTCGGCGTCAGTCTGAAAAACGCCGCGCAGGCCAGCGAGGCTTCGACAAGGCTCAGCCTCGCCCTGAGTCTGTCGAAGGGCGACAGGGCGTGGGGCTGGGGGTCCCCGCGCCGCGTTCCGAGGACGGTGAGCCGGAGCGGCGTTTTTCCGGCCTGCGGAGTGGGTCTTCGAAGCGAATGGCCCGTGTCCGCTGCAAGCTCGCGCGCCTTCCCCGTTCAAAGCCATAGAAGGAGGACATGTCATGTTCCTTTCCGTGGCTTTCAATCGACTTTCAGCCCTGTTTCGCCGTCGTCCGTCCGGCGTGCTCGCCGTCCTGGCGCTCGCGGCCGGGGCCGGCCTGCCGTTCTACGCCCTGTCTTCGCCCCGGGTCTTGGGCCAGCCGGCCCAGGCCGCGCCGCTGCAGGGCGCGTCCACGTCGCTCGCCGATCAGCTGGACGTCGCGCTGACCGTGTACAACTCGCAGATTGCGCTCGTCCGCGACGTCCGGCAGGTACGGCTGCCCGGCGGCGAGTTCCCGCTCCAGTTCTCGGACATCTCCGCGGCGGTCAACCCCGCCACCGTGCACGTCCGGTCGCTCACCGATCCGTCGCGTCTCGACGTCCTTGAGCAGAACTACGAGTACGACCTGCTCGAGCCGCAGAAGCTGCTGCAGAAGTACGTCGGCCGCGAGGTCACGCTCGTGCGCGCGAGGCAGGTAAACGGCACGACGACGATGGAAGAGGTGAAGGCGACGCTGCTGGCGTACAACAGCGGGCCCGTGTGGAAGATCGGCGACGAGATCGTCACCGGCATGCCGGTCGACCATCTGCGCTTCCCCGAGCTTCCAGCCAACCTCTACAGCCGGCCGACGCTCGTGTGGCGTCTAAACAACCGCGGCGCCGCGCCGCATCGCCTCGAGGTGTCGTACCTGTCGGGCGGGCTCTCCTGGAGCGCCGACTACGTGCTCTCCGTGGGACGCGACGACACGGTGGCCGACCTGGACGGCTGGGTCACGATGGGCAACACGAGCGGGACCGCGTATCGCAACGCGCGGCTCCAGCTCGTCGCGGGCGACCTGCACCGCGTGACGAGCGGGCGGGCGGGCGCGATGGACGCCAAGCGCGCCATGATGCAGGTCGCGTCCGAGGCGGCGGCGTTCGCCGAGGAAGCGTTCTCCGAGTATCACCTGTACACGCTCGGCCGGCGCACGTCGATCGAGGACAAGCAGACCAAGCAGATCAGCCTGCTGTCGGCCGTGGGGCTCCCCGTCCGCAAGCGGTTCATCGTGGAGGGGCAGCAGTTCTACTACCGGAACCGGCAGCACCCCGGCGCGCCAATCAAGGACGCCGTGCGGGTCTACTACACGTTCAAGAACGCGGAGGCCGGCGGCCTCGGCGTGCCGCTGCCCGCGGGCACCGTGCGCGTCTTCCAGGCCGACTCGCAGGGCGGCGCGCAGTTCATCGGCGAGGACCGCATCGACCACACGCCGAAGGACGAGTCGATCACGCTGCAGGTCGGGAGCGCGTTCGACATCGTGTGCGAGCGGAAGCAGACCGACTTCCGGCGCATCGGCGAGAACGTCTGGGAGGCCGAGTTCGAGATCACGCTGCGCAACCACAAGAGCGCGCCGGTGACCGTCGAGGTGAACGAGCCCATCGGCGGCGACTGGGAGATGCTCGCCTCGAGCCACACGTGGACCAAGACCGCGGCCTGGGCGGCGCAGTTCCAGGTGCCGGTTGCGGCCGACGGCGAAGCGGTGCTCAAGTACCGCGTGCGGATGCGGTAGGGGGACCACAGGCGCCGCACAGGGCTTCACGGATGTGGCACAGGGCTTCAGCCCTGTGCCAGGCATGGGCCTTCCCCGTGTACAATCGCCCGGGTCGGGAGGCGATCCCATGCACCGACGCTGGAGCCCTTCAGGCCGACTCGAACCCGCTTGGCAGCGGGTGCCCCGGCGATGTAGCCTGTCCCCTCCGGCCTCCCGCTGCGCGGCCGGCGTCCCGGCTTCGCCTCATCCATTTATCTTCGTTCGACGAGAGGGAACAGATGACACGACGAATCGCGGCTTTCGCAACGCTGATGGCGCTGGCGCTCACCGTCGCGGCGTGCGCCGGCCCCTCCAGTCCGTTCGACTATCCAGAGACCCGCAAGGTCGATCAAGTCGACGATTACCACGGGGTGAAGGTGGCCGACCCCTATCGCTGGCTCGAGGACGACAACGCGCCCGAGACCGAGGCGTGGGTGCAGGCCGAGAACGCGGTCACGCAGAGGTACCTGCAGCGGATCCCCTACCGGACGGTGCTGAAGGAGCGTCTGCGGACGCTCTACAACTACGAGAAATACAGCTCCCCGTTCCGGCGCGGCGACCTCTACTTCTTCTCGAAGAACGACGGCCTGCAGAACCAGAGCGTGATCTACGTCCAGAAGGGGATCGATGGCGAGCCCGAGGTCCTGCTCGATCCCAACACCTTCGCGGCGGACGGCACGACACGGCTCTCGATGTTCTCCGTGTCGAAGAACGGCAAGTACGCCGCGTACGGCAAGTCCGTCGGCGGCTCCGACTGGAGCGACTACTATGTGATGGAGGTCGCCACCAAGGAGACGCTGCCGGACGTCGTCAATTGGGTCAAGGTGTCCGGCGCGTCGTGGGCGGGCGACGGCTTCTTCTACAGCCGCTATCCCAAGCCCGAGGCGGGCAAGGAGCTGACGGCCAAGAACGAGAACCACCAGGTGTACTTCCACAAGGTTGGCTCGTCGCAGTCCGAGGACGAGCTGGTGTACGAAGATGCCGCCAATCCGCTGCGCTTCCACTTCGTGTCGGTGACCGAGGACGAGCGCTTCGCGGTCCTCTCCATTTCCGATCGCGGTACCGGCAAGAACGGCAACGCCGTCTTCTACCGTGATCTGTCGAGGCGCGACAAGACCTTCACGCCGCTCATCGCCGAGATCACAGACGACGAGTTCGAGGTGATTGACACCGTGGGAAACGCCTTCCTGGTGCAGACGAACCGTGGCGCGCCCAACGGCCGCATCGTCCGGATCGATCCGCGCCGGCCGGACGAGAAGAACTGGACCGAGGTGCTGCCCGAGACGGCGGAGCCGCTGCGGGGCGCCGGCCTGGCCGGCGGCAAGCTGTTCGCGACGTACCTCGAGGACGTGACCACGCGCGCGTACGTGTATCGCGTCGACGGCAGGCTCGAGCACGAGGTGGCGCTGCCTGACTTAGGCACGGCGGGCGGCTTCGGCGGGCTGAGGGACGACAAGTTCGTCTTCTACACCTTCACGTCGTTCAACTACCCGCCGGCGATCTTCCGTTACGACATCGCGACCAAGGAGTCCACCGTCTTCCGGCGGGCCGAGATTCCGGCCTTCCATGCGGACGACTACGAGGTGAAGCGGGTGTTCTACACCAGCAAGGACGGTACGAGCGTGCCGATGTTCCTCACGTACCGGAAGGGGCTCGAGCTGAACGGGAACAACCCGACGCTGCTCTACGGCTACGGCGGGTTCAGCATCACGAACGCGCCGGGCTTCAACGCGATGCGGATTGCGCTGCTCGAGAACGGGTTCATCTACGCGTCGGCGAACCTGCGTGGCGGCGGCGAGTACGGCGAGACCTGGCACGAGGCCGGGACGAAGCTGAAGAAGCAGACGGTGTTCGACGACTTCATCGCGGCGGCCGAGTGGCTCATCGCGAACAAGTACACCTCGTCCGCCAAGCTGGCCATCCAGGGCGGGTCGAACGGCGGCCTGCTGGTGGGTGCGGTCCTCAACCAGCGTCCGGAGCTGTTCAAGGTGGCGATCCCGCAGGTGGGCGTGATGGACATGTTGCGGTTCGACGAGTTTACGATCGGGCAGAACTGGATTGCCGACTACGGCTCGAGCGACAACCCTGAGGAGTTCAAGGCGTTGTACGCCTATTCGCCGCTGCACAACATCAAGGACGGTGTGAGCTACCCTGCCACGTTCATCACGACGGCAGACCATGACGACCGTGTCGTGCCGGCGCACTCGTTCAAGTACGCGGCGACGCTGCAGGAGAAGCAGGCGGGCCCGGCGCCGGTGCTGATTCGGATCGAGACCATGTCGGCGCACGGCGCGTTCAGCACCGACAAGCAGATCGAGCTGAACGCCGACGTCTACACGTTCCTGTTCGAGAACCTGGGCGTCGGCCCGAAGTACTAGTTCGTGTGTCGTGTACTGATTCGTACGTGTGTGGCGCAGACCTTCAGGCCTGCGTTCGCCAGTAGCGCAGGTCTTTAGGCCTGCGTTCGTCTGTGGCACAGGTCTTTAGACCTGTGCCTTCGACCTGCGCCTCACCGGTCTACCATCAGGAAACCGCGTTCTACCGCGACGACCACCGGCGGCTGCTCAACCGCATCTCCGAGCAGGCCGCCGCTGTAATCCACAACTCCATCCTCTACGAGCAGGCGAAGGAAGACTCGCTCACCGACCCGCTCACGGGCCTGCCGAACACGCGCTTCCTGTTCATGCACCTCACGCGCGAGCTGGTGCGCGCGGAACGCCTTAATGCCGAAGTCGCGCTCATCCTGATGCACCTCGACAAGCTCAGGTCGATCAACGACGCGTGGGGGTACCGCGCCGACGACCGCGCGCTGTGCGAGGTCGCGAAGCTGCTGCGCGCGGCCATCCGCCCGGGCGACATCTGCGTCCGATACGACCGCGGCGCCTGGTTCATGCTGATCCTGTCGGGCTGCGGCGCGGACGAGGCGGAGCGGAAACGGCTGGAACTGCAGGAAGCGCTCGCCTGTGTGCCGTTCGAGGGAGGACCCGGCCAGCCGGTCACGCTGGGGCTGAGCGCCGGGGCGGCCATCTTCCCCCACGACGGCAAGACATTCGAAGCCTTGTTCGCGACGGCCAGCCAACGGTTGTCGTGAACTGCCCACGGAATGCCCGCGGAATATCCACGCAATGCCCACGGATCAACCGGGGAGACGTCCCTTGACGACGGCGCCCGACGATGGCATCGTCTCCATTCCGACATCGGAAGGGGCGCCGCGCATGGCAACTTCTGCCACCCGCGCGAGCGCCGCTCCCGGCCGGCCGCGCGAAACAGGCCGCCACGTGCGAGGATCGCGCGGACAGGAGATTGGCGCACGCCGTGCAATCGCCCATCGGCATGACGAGCGCGGAACTCGACGACCGCTTCGCGCGCCTCGAGGCGCTGATGAAGGCGGAGTCCGCCGAAACGCGGCGTCACTTCGAGGTCGTCGCGGAAGGCCTGCAACTCGAGATCAGAATCATCGCGGAGGGGCACGGCGCGCTCAGGACGGACGTCGCGGACCTCAAGGCCGGACAGGAACGCCTCGAGGGCGGCATGACGCGCCTCGAAACGCGCCAGCACGCGGTGGAGTTCCGCCAGGGACGACTCGAAACGCGCATGGACGGACTCGAGCAACGCCAGGGACGACTCGAGGACCGGATGGACCGGCTCGAAGACCGGCAGGGACGACTCGAGGGCCGGCAGGCACACGTCGAGGAGCAACAGGCCGATCTGGCCGACGGGCAGCGAGCGCTCGTCACCGAGGTGCGACTGCTGGCGACGCGGCTCCCGACCTGACACATCCCGGACCTCCAACCTGAACCAGTGCTCGCCGAAGGAAGACCTTCTTCGCCGATTGAGCGCGGCCGACCGCACGGCCCCCGATGGTCAACAGGTTGGCCAGGTTGCGAGAACGCGACGCAGGTTGAGGTGCGGTGCGCGTCCGCTCCATAATGCGAGCATGACACGCGCAGACCTCACGTTCCTCTTCGCCTACAACCGCTGGGCCAACGCGCGCACGCTCGACGCCGCCGCGCGACTCACGCCCGGCCAGTTCACGCGCGACCTGGGCAACAGCTTCGCCTCGGTCCGCGACACGCTCGTCCACATCTACGGCGCGGAGTGGATCTGGCTCGAGCGATGGAAGGGCGAGTCGCCCGCGAGCGGGATGTCAGCGGAGGACTTCCCGGACGTCACGGTCATCGCCTTCCGCTGGAAAGAGCTGGAAGCCGAACAGTCGGCCTTCCTCGCGGACCTCTCCGACGCCGAACTCGCGCAGCCGCTCGAGTACGCCAACCTGAAGGGGGAGCGGTTCACGAGCCCGCTGGGCCGCCTGATGCAGCACCTGATCAACCACTCGACCTACCACCGCGGCCAGATCACCACGATGCTGCGGCAGCTGGGCGCGACGCCCGTCGGCACGGACCTGGTCACGTTCCTGCGAGAGTAGGTGAGCTGGGAAATGCCCACGGAATGGCCACGGAGTGGCCACTGCACGGTTCTGCACCCTGACTGACCCGCGCGCCAGACGCCCGGCCCCTCGGGCCCTCCCCTGCGCTACCATCGATCCATGGCCCGGGGCGCCGAGGTCGTCCGGCAGTGGACGATCCTCCAGAGCATCGACGCGGCCCGACACGGTACGACGGTCGCCGATCTGGCGAAGCTCACCCGCGTCGCTAAACGGACGATCTGGCGGGATTTGGCCGCGCTGCAGGAAGCGGGCTTTCCCCTCTACGACGAGAAAGACCACGGCACGACCCGCTGGCGCCTGAACCGCGAGGGGTTCAAGGGCCTGGTCGAACGCGGGCTCTCGCTCACCCAGCTCTGCGCGCTCTACTTCAGCCGCACGCTCGTCGAGGTCCTGACCGGCACGCCGTTCCACGACGACCTGCGCGGCGTGTTCGAGCAGTTCCGGGAGCTGACGGTCCTGGAGGAGTCGTACGAGGGCCCCAAGGAGATGGACGCGGCGGTGTTCCCGCACTCGCTCGGCGCCCACACGGGGGAGCCGCAACGGATCGAGCTGGAGTTCGCCGCGCGGGTCTCGCCCTACGTGAAGGAACGCCGCTGGCACCCGTCGCAGAAGATCCGGACGCTGCCGGACGGCTCGCTGCGGATGTCGCTGCGGGTCTGCGACGACTGGTCGCTTCGCAGCTGGATCCTCGGCTTCGGTCCGTTCGCCCGCGTCGTCTCCCCCTCCGCGCTCGCCGAGGAGATCCTCGAGGCGCTCGAAGAGGCGCGGACGCTCTACGCGCCGCGAATGGAGCTCGAGATCCCCACCGCGATGTTCGACGACCAGCCGGCGCTGCCCTTCAGATTGCCGGGTTGATCCAGGCTCGCGACTTTGGGCTCTGGGCTCTGGGCTTTGGGCTCCGAGCGGCGGCGCGCGCCCAGCTCGTCGATGCGTGCCCGGATCGACGGCGCGGCTAGAGTCACGGCCATTCCGCACGTCGCGAGACGCCTCACAAACCTGTACGCGTGAGTCATGGGTTCTGTCCTTTCGCCTCCGGTGATGCCGGCATGGTGCGGCGGCGTGAGCTGGAATGTCAATGCGGATGCCACACTGCAGGTTTCCATGGCAGCTGTTGGGCCGTCGCGCGGCCTGCAGCCCGGAGCCTGAAGCCCGGTGCCAGGTCGCGGCGCCGCTCACGCGCGCCGGCGCGCGCATCTACCTGCGGCCGCGCCGGCTGGTCGACGTCACGACCCTCGACACGCGCACCCGCCTCTTCGACCGCGACTGGCCCACGCCCATCGTCCTCGCGCCGGTGGGCAGCCAGATGGGGTTCCACGACGAGGGCGAGCTGGGATCGGCCCGCGCGGCGCGATCGCGCACGCACCTGCAGGTCCTGTCCACGGTGTCCTCGACGGGCGTGGAAGCGGTGAACGAGGCGCGCGGCGAGCCGGTCTGGTACCAGCTCTACCCGACGTCGCGCTGGGAGGTCACCGAGACGATCGTGCGCCGCGCCGAGGCCGCCGGCTGCCCGGCCATCGTGCTCACAGTGGACCTGCCGGTCACGAGCAATCGCCTCACCGCCACGCGCTGGGCGCGACGCGACACGCGCGACTGCACACCCTGCCACGGCGACCCGAACGACACGATCATCCGCAAGCCGATGTTCGAGGGCCTGGCGGTCACCGAGGACCGCTTCCGCACGCCAGGCCTGACCTGGGATTCGGTCGCGCGCCTGCGCGACATGACGAAGGGCAAGCTCCTCCTCAAGGGCATCGTCGCGCGCGAGGACGCGACGCGCGCCGTCGCTGCGGGCGTCGACGGCCTCATCGTGTCGAACCACGGCGGGCGCGCCGAGGAGAGCGGGCGCGGGTCGATCGACAGCCTGCCCGAGGTGGTGGCTGCCGCCGGCGGCCGCGTCCCGGTGCTCGTCGACGGCGGCATCCGGCGCGGCGTCGACATCGTCAAGGCGCTGGCCCGTGGCGCCAGCGCGGTGTGCATCGGCCGCCCGTACATCTGGGGCCTGGCCGCCTTCGGCCAGGCCGGCGTCGAACGGGTGCTCGACATCCTGCGGGCCGAGCTGGAGCTGGCCATGCGGCTGGCCGGCACGCCGTCGATCCGCGACATCGGACCGTCGATGATTGGCGAGTGAGAGATGAGCACAGGTCTGAAGACCTGTGCCACCGCGCTGCCCGACCTGTGCCACCGCGGCCCTGCCTACCCGGATCCTCGACCGGCTGGTCACGCTCTCGCTGATGAGGTATCCTCCCGCTCACCCAGGGTAGTCGGCGGAAGCTCACGTCCACGGGCGGCTGGCCTTCGGCGGAGGCGAGCCTCCAGGAGGAGGTAGATGCACATCATGAGAGTAGACGTGCGGTCTCTCCGGCAACCGACCCTCGCGCTGTTTCTCATCCTCACGCTCGGCCCGATGGCGCCTGTGAGCCCCGCTTTCGCCCAGAATCGGGGCACGCCCGACGGGGAGTGGCGCTACCAGAGTGCCGACGCCTGGGGCACCCGCTACTCGCCCCTGACCCAGATCAACGCCGAGAATTTCGAAAAGCTCGATGTCGCCTGGATCTGGCGCGGGGACAACTTCAGTCCCGATTTGCAGACCACCTCGCGCTCGACGCCCGCCTACATCAACGGCATGCTCTTCACCGTGGCCGGATCGCGCCGCACCGTCGTGCGGATCGACCCCGCCACCGGCGAGACCCTCTGGACCTACCGCGAGCCGCAAACGAAGCGGTGGGACCGCTCCATGCGCGCCAGCTACGGAAAAGGCGTGGCCTACGGGGAAATCGACGGAAGAGGCGTGATCTACGTCATCACCCCCGCCTTCTTCCTCCATGCCCTCGACGCCAAAACCGGCCAGCCCCTGGAGAACTGGGGACGACCAGTGCCGCTGGAGGGATTCCCCAGGACGGGCGTGATCGACCTCCTGCCCGACCTTCTGGAGGGGTGGGGGCGCTGGGAGACCTGGAAGGGCGGCGGCTACGATCCGAATTACGGGATCCCGCGGGAGATCGGGTACATCACCAGCTCGTCGCCGCCCATCGTGGTGAACGGCGTCGTCGTGGTCGGGAGCTCCGCCGAGCAGGGCTACAACCAGACCCGCATCGAGAACGTCCCGAACGACATCCTGGCCTATGACGCCCGGACCGGACAGCACCTGTGGAAGTTCCACGTGATCCCCCGGCCCGGCGAGTTCGGCCACGAGACCTGGGAGAACGACGCTTGGTCCTACACGGGAGACGTCTCTTCGTGGGCCCCATTGGCCGCCGACCTCGAGCGCGGCCTCGTCTACATCCCCACCAACCCGCCGACCATCGACTACTTCGGCGGCTTCCGCCCGGGGGCGAATCTCTTCGGCACGAGCGTCATCGCCCTCGACGTCAAGACGGGAACGCGGGTGTGGCACTTCCAGACGGTCCACAACGACCAGTGGAACTACGACCTGCCCAACGTCCCGATTCTGGCGAACCTCACCGTGAACGGAAAGCCCATCCCGGCGTTGATCCAGACGACCAAACAAGGGCTCATCTTCGCGTTCAACCGCGAGACGGGCGAGCCGATCTGGCCCACCGAGGAGCGCCCGGTGCCGCAGACGGAAGTCCCCGGTAACTGGACATCGCCGACCCAGCCCTTCCCCACGAAGCCGGAGCCATTCGAGGTCCTCGGGCTCCCCGAGGATCGGGTGATCGACTTCACACCCGAGCTCAGGCGGGAAGCGCTGGAGATCATGAAGAAGTACCGGATCGGCGGCCCCTACCTGCCGCGGCTGCATGTGGGCCATGACGCCGGCGTGACCAACAACATCCGCTGCGCGGGCGGGGTGAACATCACGCATCCGGCCGTCATGGACCCGACGACGGGGATCCTGTACGTGGCGCATGGGCCGTCCTGCAGCGGCGGCTTCGTGATGTCCGGCCAGGAGAAGGACGACCCCGACGATCCCTTCACCACCGGCACGACGATCTCGCGGTGGGTCGCCGGCCCGAGCGGAGGCATTCCCGGTCCACAGGGGCTCCCGATCTTCAAGCCACCGTACAACCGGGCGTCCGCCTACGACATGAACACGGGCGAGCGGCTCTGGTGGGTCCCCATCGGGGACACGCCCGAACGAGTCAAGAACCACCCGGCGCTCAAGGGACTGGATCTGTCCGACGCTGGCGGCGGGCCCGAGGCCATCATGATGGTGACGGGTAGCCTCTGGCTCACCAGTGAGGTCAAGGCGGATCGGGCGGTCCTCACGGCCAGGGACAAGCAGACCGGTCGGGCCGTGGGATCGGTGGACCTGCCTGCCGCCGCCCAGTACGGACTGATGACGTACCTGCACCAGGGGAAGCAGTACATCGTGGTCCAGATCGGGGGCCGGGACTATCCAGGCTCGCTCGCGGCGCTCACCCTGCAGTGATCTGCTGAGCGGACTGGGCCCGGGGGATCGCTTGCTTCCGACTGGTGAGGAGCACCGTGGGCGCCCGCGCGAGCCCGGCCTTCGTGAGGATCTGGCGGTCGGCGGCGTCGCCGACGAAGATGGCGTCGGCCACGCCCTCCAGGCGCTCGAGCGCCGGCCGATCGCGGTCGAGCACGTGCACGCGGATGTTCTTGCGCTTGAGGGCGCGCGCCGCGGCGAACCCCACCTTGCCCGAGCCAATGACCAGCACCGGATGTTCGGGGACGTGGAGGTCGGGCAGCTTCCGGTTCAGCTCGGCCACCTGCGCCTCGGCCCCGACGATCACCACCACGCCGTGTTCGGCGATGGTCGTCGCCGGGTACGCCGGCTGGAGCCGCCCCCGTTCCCAGACGCCGACGATGTTGAGACCGTAGGTTTCGCGCAGGCGGGTCTCGCGCACCGGGCGGCCGGCCAGCGGCGTGTGGGCCACCGACAGCTCGGCGATCTGC
>Ga0326597_10008912_pt1 | contig 13491 bp, 11 predicted proteins | sample RVTome_12_FD_203789 | JGI IMG/M metagenome (GOLD analysis project Ga0326597, IMG submission 203789) | Soil microbial communities from uranium-contaminated site in the Upper Colorado River Basin, Wyoming, United States - RVT100D185 | ecosystem: Environmental > Terrestrial > Soil > Contaminated >... | reverse complement strand
AGGCCGGGGGGGGTCGCCTGGCCGTCTCAGGTGGGATGGACCTCCACGAAACGGAGGCGGGCCATGCGGGCGAAGTCCCCGTCCAGCGACCAGAGTGTCGCCTGGTGGTCGGTCGCGATGGCCGCGATCAAGAGGTCCGCAAACCCGAACCGCTCGCCGGCAGCCCTGGCCCGCTCCAGCCACTCGTCGATCCGCGCCCAGGTCCGATCGGTCGGGAAGAACAACGGGAGCGCGGACAGGACACGACGGAGGCGGTCACTGTCCCGGCTCGAGGCGCCCGCGAGAATCTCGATGCGGACCGGCGCGGAAAGAGCAACCTCCCCGGAATCCAGGAGCGCGGCCAGATGAGACGCTGCGGCAGAATCCCCGGAGCGAAGGGCCTCGACCCAGACCGAGGTGTCGACGAAGATCACGAACGCGATCGGGGACGGCGGCGAGACCGGGCGACGTCGATCTCCAGGCGGATCGATCCCATCATCTCCTTGAGCTCCTCGATCCGCTTGTGCCGGATGAGCTCCTGAAGCGACAGCACCACGGTATCGGTCTTGGACTTGAAGCCCAGCAGGCGGCGCGCTTCCTCGATGAGCGTCTCCGGGATGTCGAGCGTGGTGCGCATATGATTGAGGTTAATTTGTATGCCCAGGGATGTCAACTTGGCGACAAAATGAGCATCGAACGGGCTTCAGCGTCTATTCACTCCTGGGCAGCGGCGGCAGGCCCAGCTTGGCCGCCTCCTTGTCCACCGTCTGCACGAAGTCGTTGACGCGGGGCAGCTTCTTGCCGTTGATGAACAGGGTGGGCGTGGCGCGCACACCGGCGTTCCACGCCTCGTCGACCTCCGAAGCCAGGCGCGCCTGCGTGGCCGCGGATCCCATGCAAGCCTGCAGCGCGGCCGGGTCCAGCCCGGCCTCCGCCCCCAGCCGCGCCACGTCCGCGGCCTGCGGGTCCTTCAACTCCGTCGAGAACACGCGGTCGTGGTACGGCCAGAACTTCTCCTGCTCCTGGGCGCAGAGGCCGCCCCGCGCGAGAAGGCACGCGCCGGCGTGCAGCGTCCGGTCCAGGTGCGGGTTGCAGTCGCGGTCGAGCGGATAGTTCTTGTAGTAGATGGCCACGCGTCCGGCCGAGGCGGGGAGGTACTGCGAGAAGGCGCCCGCGATGCTGCGGCAGAACGGGCACAGGAAGTCCGAGTAGTCGACGACCTTGATCGGCGCGTTCACCGGTCCCTTCACCGGCACGCCGTCGAGCTCGAGCTTGTGGGCCGGGCCCTGCTCGTACTCGCGCGCGGCCTTGTCCGCGAAGTACTGCTCGAGCTTGTTCGGGTCGTCCAGGATCTCCTGCAGTCGCCGCGCCTGCTCGGTGGCCACGCGCGCTGCCTCCTGGAAGCGCTGCGCCTCGCTTCCCGGGACGCTGGGGCCGCTCGGCACGGAGGGCACGGTGGGCGAAGCGGCGGGGGCCGGCCCCAGCACGGTGGCCAGACGTTCCTTCTCGCGGTAGGACAGGCCCACTTCCGAGGCGAGCACGGCCGCCCCCAGGGCGAGCGTCGCGAGCAGCCAGCCCGCCAGCACGAGCCGGCCGTCCGGCCGCCGTACCGCCTGGCCGACCACGGCGCCGTCACGGCGCGAGCGCACCAGCAGCACCACGGCCAGCAGCGTGGTCGCGTACGTGAGCAGGCACAGCCGGCAGAAGGCCCGGATGGCCACCATCTGCACGCCGAGCAGGAGGAGGTCCACGGCCAGCGCGGCGATGAGGGCGAGCAACGCGAGCGAGGCGGCCGCGTCGCGGGCCTCCGCCCCGGCCAGCAGGGACAGGAACAGCAGCGCGGCGAGCGCCATATAGAAGAAGATGCCGATGGCGGCCAGGGGCACGCCTCCGACCTCCGAGTAGCGGCTGCGCGCCACCACCTCGCAGCCGCTCTGGTCCCCTTCACCGCACACCTGGCTCACGGCGGCCGAGGCGCGCTCCTCGCCGTGATGCTGCAGCAGCAGCAGGCCCGACAGCGCGCCGTTGGCCAGGCACAGCAGGGCCGCGAGCAGGATGCGCACGCGGCCCACGCCGCGCCCGCGCACGTCGAGCGTCACCGTCCCCGCCTGCCCGGGATCGTCGGGCGACCGGCGCCGCCGGAGGCGGTCCCAGAAGCTCATGGCACGAATCTACCCACCGGGTCGCGGCGGCGCAACTTCCGGCTCCGCCGCCGCCTGCGCGGATCGGAACGGCCAGTACAGCAACCAGAACAGCCCCGCCGCCAGCAGGTCGGCGACGAGGATGTACAGGGGCCACGGTCCCATCCAGTCGAGCAGCGTGCGGGCCCCGGGCTTGTGCCGCAGGTAGAGGAAGTTCGTGCCGAACGCCCCGTTCACGACGGCGACCACGGCCGCGTAGGCGTTGGTCACGAGCAGCGTGCGCCACGGTGCGCCGGGCCGCGGGCGCATGCCGAAGCCCACGGTCAGCACGACCGCCGCGACCACGACCAGGCCGTGGAGGGCGAAGAAGGACAGGAAACGCCAGTCCGGGAAGCCGGTGCGGACGTCGGGGGAGAAGAGCGCGAGCACGGTGCCGGCGCAGCCCCAGAAGTACAGCAGCTCGTAGGCGGCCTGGCGGCGCGTGACCAGCGCGAAGGCGGCCACCAGGATCAGGAAGTCGCAGAGGTGGAGGGGCAGTACGTCCCACACGGTGAGCGGGAAATCGCGCGCCCAGGCCACGAGCGTGGCCGCCGTGGCGGCGAGCAGGGCCGCGGCCAGGGCCGCGCGCACGCTCCAAGCGAGCGCCGTGCCCTGCCGGCGGCGCACGAGCAGGGAGAGTCCCGCCGCGGCGAGCGCGGTGACGGCCAGGGCCGCCACGTGGTCGGTCCCGAACAGTACGAACCGCGAGGGCATCGGGCGCGGAGCTTAGTACGGTTCGTGAACGGCGCTGTAAGATCGGCTCATGCGCCGCCCCCTCCTTCTCGCGGTCATCTCCACGGACGTGATCTTCGAGGACGGCTTCGAGGCGGGGACGTGAGCGCCCCCCACGTCGTGATCATCGGTGGCGGCTTCGCGGGGCTCGCGGCGGCGCGCCGGCTCGGCGGCCGCGACGTGCGCGTCACCCTGCTGGACCGCCGGAACCACCACGTCTTCCAGCCGCTGCTCTACCAGGTGGCCACGGCGGGGCTCTCGGCCACCGAGGTGGCGGCCCCGCTGCGGCGCATCCTGCGCAACGACCGCAACGTCACCGTGCTGCTCGCGGAAGCGGCGCGCATCGACGCGCCCGCGCGCAAGGTCGTCCTGACCGACGGGGAGATCGGCTACGACTACCTGATCCTGGGCGCCGGGGTCACGCACTCGTACTTCGAACACGACGAGTGGGAGCGTTTCGCGCCGGGGCTCAAGTCGCTGGAGGACGCGCTGCTCATCCGCCGCCGGATGCTCCTGGCGTTCGAGCGCGCGGAGCGCGAGCCGGACGCGCCGCGCCGCCGGGACTGGCTCACGTTCGTGGTGATCGGCGGCGGGCCCACCGGCGTGGAGCTGGCGGGGACCCTGATCGAGATCGCCCGCTACACGCTGCGGCACGAGTTCAGGCGCGTGGACCCGGCGGAGGCGCGGGTGATCCTGCTCGAGGGACTCGACCGCGTGCTGCCGCCCTACCCGCCCGACCTGTCCGAGAAGGCGCGGCTCCAGCTCGAGCGGCTCGGCGTCGAGGTGCGGACCCGCTCGCAGGTCACGGCCGTCGACGCGGAGGGCGTCAGCCTGGGCGCGGAGCGGCTGCGCGCGCGCACGGTGCTCTGGGCGGCGGGCGTGGCGGCCTCCCCCCTGGGCCGGTCGCTGGGCACGCCGCTGGACCGGGCGGGGCGCGTGAAGGTCGAGCCGGACCTCAGCCTGGCCGGCCACCCCGAGGTGTTCGTGGTCGGAGATCTCGCCTCCTTCGAGCAGGACGGCCGCCCGGTGCCCGGGGTGGCCCCCGCGGCGCACCAGATGGGTGCGCACGCGGCGGCGAACGCCTTGCGTCTTGCCTCCGGCGAGCCGAGCCGGCCGTTCCGCTACGTGGACAAGGGCTCGCTGGCCACGATCGGGCGCCGGGCCGCGGTGGCGATCGTCCGCGGCGTGAAGCTCTGGGGCCTGCCCGCCTGGCTGGCCTGGCTCGGGATCCACATCTTCTTCCTGATCGGCTTCCGCAACCGGATCGTGGTGATGTTCGAATGGGCGCTGGCCTACTTCACCCACCAGCGCAACGCGCGGCTGATCCTCGACCCGCGCGAGCTGCCCCCCGATCCGCCCCCGCCCGCCTCCACGCCGGAGCGCGCACACGCGGCGGCCGGAGTGGGCCGGTGAGCGCGGAACTTTCGCCCCGCCCCGCTCGTTCTCACTGTTGAGATGGTGAACCCTGCGAATCCCCTGCGTCGTTCCCGCCAGCACCGGATGATCGCCGGCGTGTGCGGGGGCCTGGCCGAGTGGCTCGGCTGGGACCCCACGGTCGTGCGCGTCCTCTACGTCGTGGTCTCCGCGCTGTCGGCCGCGTTCCCCGGGATCGTGGCCTACATCGTTCTCTGGATGGTCATGCCGGAGACAGCGTAGGGCTACGTCGCCTTCGCGCCCTCGCCGTTCCACTCCAGTGGGCGCCGCTGCCGGATCGAGAGGTTCACCAGGTGGGCGGCCGCCGCCGCGTGGTGGCCCATGGCCCCGTCCTGCACGGGCGACTTGCCGCTGCGCACGGCCTCGAAGAAGCGGGCCATGTGGACCTCGGTCGCGTCCTGCCCGATCTCGTCGAAGGCCTCGCTGGCCTTGCGGATCTGCGGCGCCCAGGTTTCCGGTCTCTCCACCGCCTTCACCTTCGGGTCGTCGTAGTAGGCCTTCTCCAGCTCCTCCGGCCAGGACGACACCACCCACTGGTTGCCCTCGATCACGTTCTCGGGCTTGAGCAGCATGGGCCCGTCGCGGAGGACGAGCGCGGCCTCTGTGCCCAGGATCTCGAACCCGCTCTCCGCGGCGGACTGGTTGTTGAACGTCGAGCTGAGGTTCACGGTGAAGCCCTCGGGGTACTCGAGCACGGCGTTGACCGTGTCGGGTACCTCGTGCGTCTCCTGGTAGCGGTAGTTCTGCCCCAGCGCCACCACGCGCGCCGGCATCTTCGCGTCCATGACGAAATGGATGGTGGTGAGCAGGTGGACGAAGAGGTCGGTGGCGATGCCACCCGAGTAGTCCCAGTAGCACCGCCAGCGGAAGAACCGCTCCAGGCTGAAGGGCCGCTTCGGCGCGGGGCCCAGGAAGGCGGCCCAGTCCACCGTCTTCTCGTTCGCGTCCGGCGGGATCGGGTACAGCCAGGCCCCGCCGCGGCTGTTCCGGTTGTAGCTGGCGCGGATCATCGTGACCTTGCCGAGCTTGCCGGCCCGGATCATGTCGCGCGCCGTCTCCTGCGTCTTCGAGCTCATGCCCTGGCTGCCGACCTGCAGCACGCGGCCGGCGGCCTTCGCGGCCGCGATCATCTCCGGGCCCTCGTCGATGGCCAGGGTCATCGGCTTCTCGAGGTACACGTGCTTGCCGGCGCGGAGGGCCTCCACGGTGTGGATCCGGTGCCAGTGGTCGGGCGTGGCCACGAGGACCGCGTCGACCGACGGGTCGGCGAGCAGGGCCTTCCAGTCGCCGTAGTCGCGCGCGCGGCCGTTCGTGCGGGCGATGGCCCGCTGGACGCGGCCACGGTAGGCGTCGCACACCCCCACCACCTCGACGCCCGGCACGGCCATGGCCGCGTCGAGCAGGCCCGACTGCACCCGCGCGCCGACGCCGATGATGCCGAGCTGCAGCCGGTCGTTGGGGGAGTCGGGAGGGGCGGAAGAGGCGGTGGCCGACCGGGAAAAGGCCGCCGCCGCCGCGCCGGCCGCGGCGCTACGCGTGAGGAACTGGCGTCGGTTCAGCTTGCTCATATCGGCCTCCGAAAAGCGGATGCGGTGCGGCCATGCTATCGTCCGCCCGCGTGGGTTCGGCCTCGGCGAGGAGGGCGACCATCGGCGACATCCGGAGCGTCGTCTCGGCCGAGGCCACGTACCATACCGCTACCGGCGCCTACGGTACGCTCAACTGCCTGATGGCGCCATCGACGGCCGGCTGCATCTCCAGCGACCCGTCCACCGCGCCGAACTTCCTGGACAGCAAAACGGCCTCCCTCATCCCGAAGTCGGGCTACGACCGCAGCTTCGAAGGCCGCCCGGTGCCGGGTGGACTCGACCGCTACGCGTTCCACGCCACCGGCACTCCGCTGCCGTAGCCGCGGCTCAGTGTCCGCCCGCATAGGTTATACGGTAGATGGCACCCGCCTTGTCGTCCGAGACCAGCAACGCGCCGTCGGGCATCACCAGCACGTCCACGGGCCGGCCCCACTCCTCCTGTCCCTGCAGCCAGCCGTCCGCGAAGGTCTCGTACGACGTCACGCGGTCGCCGTCGAGGCGGACGAGGCTGAGCCGGTAGCCGATCTTCTTCGAGCGGTTCCAGGAGCCGTGCTCGGCGATGAAGATCTGCTCGCGGTACTCGGCCGGGAACATCGAGCCGGTGTAGAACCGCATGCCGAGGGCGGCCACGTGCGGCCCGAGCTTCCGGGCCGGCGGGCGCAGGCCGGAGCAGGGCTTCTGGCTCCCGAACTCGGGGTCGGTGACCTCGCCCGCGTGGCAGAACGGGTAGCCGAAGTGCAGGCCGGGCGCGGGCGCGTGGTTCAGCTCGTCGGGCGGGATGTCGTCGCCGAGCATGTCCCGGCCGTTGTCCGTGAACCAGAGCTGCCGGGTGCGGGGATGCCAGTCGAAGCCCATGGTGTTGCGCACGCCGCGCGCGAACGTCTCGCGGCCGCTGCCGTCCGGCTTGATCCTGGTGATCGAGGCGTAGGGGTCCGGCCGCAGGCAGATGTTGCAGGGGGCGCCCACGGGGACGTACAGCAGCCCGTCGGGTCCGAAAGCGATGAACTTCTGTCCGTGATGCTCGTCCGTCGGGTAGCTGTCGTTGACGACGGCGGGCTTCGGCGGCTTCTTCAGCGCACCCTCGATGCCGTCGTAGCGCAGGATGCGGTTGATCTCGGCCACGTAGAGGGCGCCCTCCCGCACGGCCACGCCGTTGGGAAAGTTGAGGCCGCTCGCGATCTGGATCACCTCGTCCGCGACGCCGTCCTGGTCGCGGTCGAGCACGGCGTGGACCACGCCCTCGGGCCGCGAGCCCACGAACAGCGTGCCCGCGGGCGAGAGCACCATCGAGCGCGCGCCCTTGACCGGGTGCGCGAACACCGAGATGCGGAAACCGGGGGGCAGCTTGATCTGGTGCAGCGGGAGGCCGGCCGCCCGCCGCGCGGTGGCCTGCGGCCCCGGGCTGCTGGCGACCTGGCCGTTCGAGCAACCGAGCACGAGGCACAGCAACCCAAGCGTTTCCCGCAGCTTCATGTCACCTCCGATGCCGTTGCGCCAGCGTACCACGGGGCCGGGGGCCGCCCGGGCGGCGTCTCAGCACGCGGTGCGGAGGCTGCCGTCCAGGAAGGAGACGACGGCCGGCCAGCAGGTCGCGAAGGCACGCATGGTCCCTTCCGCCGTGCCGCCGAGCGTGCCGCCGTGCATCACGGGCAGCCAGGCATCGGGGACCGAATGGGTCAGGTCCTCGTCGAAGAAAGACCCGTGCCTGTCCCTGTAGCGGCTCGCGCTACAATGCTCGCTCCCACCCGGGAGCGATCTCATGGCCACGGTCCGGCATTCACACGGCCGCGTCTCCTTCGTCGCCGTCGCGGCCGCCCTCGCTGCCCCGGCCATCGCCCAGGATTGGCCCGGGCTCCGCGGCCCCAACCACGACGGGAGCGCCGCCCGCGGCAGCACCTTCGGCGCCGAGGCCGGCGCCATGGCGGTGCGCTGGCGCGCGAAGCTGGGCTCCGGCTATTCCGGGGTCGCCGTCTCCGGCGGGCGCGCGGTGACCATGTTCTCGGACGGGACCCATGACGTCCTCGCCGCCTTCGACGCGGCCACCGGCGGGGAGACCTGGCGCGTCGCGGTCGCCGAGACGCACAAGGGCCTCGACGGCTCGTTCAACGGCCCCATGTCCACTCCCGTCGTCGCGGGCGGCCGCGTGTTCGCCCTCGGCCCTCACGGGCACCTCCTGGCCGCCGAACTCGCCACGGGCCGCGTGCTGTGGCGGGTGGACCTGCCCGAGCGGATGGGGGCGAAGAAGCCACACTACGGGTTCGCGTCGTCGCCGGTCGTCGCCGCCGGCGTGCTCGTGGCGCAGGTTGGTGCCGGCCAGGGCGGAGCGATCGCAGGGTTCGATCCCGCCACCGGTGAGCGCCGGTGGACCGTGGGCGAAGACGGCGTCCACTACCAGTCGCCCGCGATCCTCCGCCTCGGCAGTCGCGAGGTCGTCGTCGCCGCCGGCGATACGCGCCTGACCGGCATCGACCCGGCCACCGGGCGGCTGGTGTTCGACCATCCGCACGGCGGTGCACCCGGTGAGATCTCGGTCAACACCGCCGTCCCCGTACCCGCGGGCGAGGGACGCGTGTTCGTGAAGACGCATCCCGACAGGTCGACGATGTTCCGGCTGGTCCAGGCCGCCGCCGGCGGCGTCTCCGTGGAGACGCTGTGGACGGCGCCGGTCCTGCGCACGACGTACGCCGTTCCCGTGTACCACGACGGCCACCTGTACGGGATGAACGGACGCACGGCGCTGGCCTGCGTGGACGCGGCGACCGGGGAGATCAGGTGGCGCTCGCGCGAGCCCGGGGACGGCTTTCCCACCCTCGTCGGCGATCGGATCGTGTTCGTGACGAAGGAGCGCACCCTGCACGTCGGACCCGCGAGCCCGCGGGGCTGGAGTGAACGCGCGCGGCTCGAGCTGTTCGAGGACCTGGTGTGGACGGCGCCGAGCGTCGCGGAAGACGCGGTGTTCGCGCGCAGCCTCGGCGAGCTGGCGCGCGTCGACTGGACGGGCTCGGCCGCCATGGTCAGGGCGGCCGCCCGGCCGTCGGTCGCCTCGCCGACGTTCGCGCGCTTCCTCGAGGACGTCGATCGCGCCACGGACAAGGCGGCGGCCGTGGACCTGTTCCTGGCCGGCGTTGGCGACGTCCCCCTGGTCGATCCGCCCGACCGCGTGGTGTTCCTCTACCGCGGCGACGCGAAGGACGTGGGCATCGCCACCGACCTCATCGGCATCCGCCGCGAAGACCCGATGCAGCGCGTGCCGGGGACCGACCTCTTCTTCTACGAAGCGCGGGTGGAGCCCGCCGCGCGAGTCAACTACCAGTTCGTCCGGGACTTCGGAAAGCCGATGCCGGATCCACGCAATCCACGCCGCGTCCCCTGGCTCGGTGTGCCGGGGGTCGGGCCCACGGACGAGGCCTCTTCGCTGGGAATGCCCGGCTGGCGCGACCCCGCCCACCTCGCCGAGGCGCCCGAAGGCCGTCGGGGGCGCCTGGAGAGAATCGAGTTCGCCAGCAGCCTGCGGCCGGGAGCGAGGAGCACCCTCCATGTCTATTTGCCGCTCGGCTACGAAGCGGTGAGCGATCGTTACCCGGCCGTGTACGTGCTCGAGGGCGACGCCGCGCGCGAGCAGGGACTGGTCCCTCGGAGCCTCGATAACCTCATGCCGGAGCGGGTGGCGCCGGCGCTGGCGGTCTTCCTCGGCCGCATGGACTGGGGCTCCTGGAGGCCGCAGCCGCCGGAGGGTATGGCGGCCGCGGTCGAGGTGCTCTCGAGGGAGATCGTTCCGCTGATCGACGGCCGCTTCCGCACCGTCGCCGAGCCGAGCGCGCGCGCCATCGTCGGACACGCGTGGGCGGGCATCACGGCCGTGCGGGCGGCCTTCGATGGCGCGGGCCTCTTCGGCGCGCTGGGCCTGCAGTCGCTCGTCATGCTCGACACCGACGAGAACGACCTCGTGCCGCGGCTCCGGACCGCGGCCGACCGTCCGTTGCGCGTGTACCACGACTGGGGCCTGTACGGACACAGCTCCACGCGCGAGGCGACGGACATGCGCGTGACGAACCGGCGGTTCAACGGCCGCTTGCGTGCGAAGGGCTACCAGCCGGCGGGCGGCGAGGCGAAGGACGGGATGGGCTGGGCGAGCTGGCGCAACCGGACGGACTTGCTGTTCGCGGCGCTCCTCCCGTCGCGCTGATGCCGCCTGGTCGCGGCCGGGGTGCCGTCCGGCCCTGCGCCGGCAAGCGCGAGCGCACCACTTGGGCCTGAGCCCGCCGGAGCAGGAGAAAACGACGCCGCCGCCCCGGGAGATGGTCCAAGTGCCGGTGGACGACGAGGGGCGCGAGATCCAGGCGGGCTGAGAACACCCGACGGGGATCTTGACGCTGCCCCGCGAAGGGGCTACTGCCTGCCTCAACGTCGGCAGGGCGATGTCGAGGATGTCGGATGGTCCTGGGGGGCCACCGAGTAGCGGCACCCGCACTCTCCCAGGCTTGGCGGCACAGTTGAGTGGGGTTGGAAGCTCCCCTTCCCCGCCTGAGCGCAACTCCGTAACCGTCGCGCGGATGAAACCATCTATCGGTTCTCCCGCATCACGGACCGGCCCCCAGGCTCAGAAGCGGGCGGCCTCGGGCGTCGAAGTTGACGACGGCCTCGCCGCCGGCCGAATCAACCACGGAGAGGACGCCGCCCGGCGCCGCCTCTCGCCAGAGCCGCCGCCAGGCCGCGGCGAGGCGGAGCCGGTCAGCCGCGCTCTTCTGGAACCACGCCGGCTTCACGCGGATGACGAGCAGCCGCGGCATCCGCGGATCGGGCGCCACGCTCTCGATCCCCGTTTGCTCCCTGAGCGCGGGCGTGTTGAGCGCCTCCACGACCTCGCGGGGGCTGCGATGGTGGGCGTCAGCGGCGGAGGGCAGAAGGGCGGCCCCGCCGGCCAGGCACAGCGCTGCCCGCACCGGGCTCACGGCTGCGGCTCCGGCCGCCGGCTCCCCACGTCCAGCAGGCGCCTCGCCGCGGGGCTGAGCGCCTCGAGGGCCCGTTCCGCCTGGGCCGCTGTCATCTCCAGCTTCGGCCAGGCGGTCTCCCAGTGCTCGTCGTCGCGGGCGGCGGCCCTGAGCGCCCCCCGCAGCTCGAGTGGCGGCACCGCGGCTGGAGGTAAGCCAGGTGGGTCGAACCGGCCGTTGCCGTCCATGTCGATGAAGAGCGGGTTGGTAAAGGCCAGCGAGGCGAAGCCGGGAGCAACCACGGCCATCAGCCCCGGCGAAGGCGGCTGGACGGCCGGATCCTCGGGCAGCGCCTGTCCGGCCTCCACGACCACCCACGTATCGGCCGTGAGCGAGCGCAGCGGGACCTGGCCGCGGAACCGGACGGGAGACGTGCCGTCCGCGACCGGAAGCCGGGCGGCGAGCTGGCCGTTGGCGTAGACGCGCACCTCCTCCACCGGAATCCAGGGCGCCGCCTCCACGGTTACGTGCAGGTCCAGGCCGCCGCCCGGAGGAGGCAGGACCAGCCCAGAGAGGCCGCGGAGATCCTGCGGCACGTCCACGGTCAGGAACGGCCCCGAGGTGCCGATGGCCCTCAGCTCCCGCAGGCTGCGGTTGAACTCCTCGGCATCGAACTGCCCCACCGGCCGGGAGGAGGCCACGTAGGTGCGCGGGAAGCCCGCGTGCTCGACGACCAGGCGGTGCGAGTCGGTCACGGCGGTGGCGGCCTTGAGGATCCCCTGGTTGAGCAGCGAGAACCAGTCCTCGCGGCTGAGCCGATACTGGGGGATGGATGGTCCGTTGTAGATCTCCAGGGTGTCGAAGTCCAGGTTCCGCGTGCCGCTGCCGGTGATGGCCGTGCGGAGCAGGAACTCGTTGGCGGGAGCAGTGACGGGCTGGCTAGGGTCGAAGCCCTGGCCGCTCAGGTACCCGAGGGTCGGCGACTCCGGGTGGTTGAGCTGGACCACGCTGGCGCCCAGGCCGCGCAGGCGGTCGAAGACCACGCTGGGCTCCACGAACTCGTCCTCGGGGGCGCCGCGCCGGCGGGCCAGCGGCTGCACCTCCAGCGGCCAGCCGTTGAAGTGCCCGAAGGTCGTAGGCTCCGCGCCCGTGGTGGCCTCGTTGCCGACCATGCTGGCCATCCGGTCCTCCAGGCCCAGCGACTCGATCACCGGCTGGTAGTCCACGACGAAGTCGTGCTCGGTAGACACCAGCACCTCTACGCCCGATGCGGCGAAGGACCTGACCCGGTCCTCCAGCGGGATGGAGGAGTCGAAGCTGCGGCCGCTGTGCACATGGAAGTCGGCGGAGAGGTAGCCATTCGGCTCGAGGGCCCGGCGCACGCGCAGGGTGGCCTGTCCGGTCTCCCCCGGGCCCACGGTAATGGGGGCGGCGTCGACCGTGTGCTCGAGGCCGCGCGAGGCGTAGACGGTGTAGGTACCGGGACGCAGCACGACCTCGGCCCGGCCCGACGTGGTCACCACGACGTTGCCGGCCGGGCTGGACACGTCGCCGGTGTTGTCGAGACCAATTCCTCCCAGGGTCAGGCTGATGGGAACGCCGAAGTCGGGGTCGGGCGTGCCCGCCACGCCCTTGAAGATGATCTTGGCCGGGCCGGGAGGGAGCACGGTCACCGCGGCACGGGCCGCCGGGGAGAGCAGGATGGGCGGCAGGGGGGCCACCGTGCCGGGCGGGACGCCAAAGAGGACCGGAGCTCCCTCGGCCCGCTCCTCCGCCTTCACCCTCAGCTCGTAGAGCCCGGCCGGCAGCACCGCCTCGAACTCCCCGCCCCGGCCGGAGTCGGTCGCCACCTGCGTGATCGGCAGCGGCGAGCGGTCGCCGGTCAGGAAGGTCACGAGCGTCTCCGGCTCGGGCGTGGCCGGGTTCATGTCGAGCTGGGTGATCTCCACGCTCGCCCGGAAGGGGAGACCGTCCGGCGCCGCCACGACACCGCGCACCGTGCCGGTGGGGAAGCCGAGCACCCCTCCAAGTTGCATCAGGGCCAGGTCGCCGCTGGAGGCAACGTCGTTGCGGCGGCCGACGGCGATCCGCCGCTGGTACGTGTGGCGGGCGCCCGGCAGGAGCGGCGCGAGCACGGGCGGGTTGCCCAGGGCGGACACGAGATCGCTGTTGACGCCGAACACCGCCACGCTGCTCGGGGAGTAGACGGTGTAGGAGACCTCGTCCGCCGGCACCATGGCCACCGTGTCGATCACGCCGTCGGAGGGCCCCAGCCGGCCCACGATCCCGACGTAGGGGAACACCCCCGTGGCCGGCAGCGGGTTGGAGAGGTCGAGGGACGGATGGCTGAAGCCCCGCCCGGGCGCCACCGCGAAGGGCAGGTTGGATCGGCGGCCCAGCACGATGGCGTCTACGATGCTGAAGAGGCTCACCGGCGGGGCGCCGGCGTTGGTCACCACGGTCATGACGTCCAGATAGCGCGCCTGGCGGCTCAGCGAGTAGACCGTGGTGACGAGCAGCGGCGGATTGGAAGGGGTGGATATGGGCGGCATGAACACGAAGCCGAAGACGGTCAGCCGCGCCACGCCGGCGGCCTCGTCGACGCTGGCGAGTACGGCCGGGAGCGCGGAGTTGCCGAGCGCGACC
>Ga0326597_10008911_pt1 | contig 13491 bp, 11 predicted proteins | sample RVTome_12_FD_203789 | JGI IMG/M metagenome (GOLD analysis project Ga0326597, IMG submission 203789) | Soil microbial communities from uranium-contaminated site in the Upper Colorado River Basin, Wyoming, United States - RVT100D185 | ecosystem: Environmental > Terrestrial > Soil > Contaminated >... | reverse complement strand
CGAAGTGTTCGTTGCCGGCCGGGCGGTTTCCAAATTGTCCGATTCGGAGCGCACGCGGCTTCGGCGCGACACGATCGGCTTTGTCTACCAATTCCACCATCTGCTTCCCGAATTCAGCGCGCTCGAAAACGTCGCCCTGCCGATGCTGATCGCGGGCAAGGGGAAGGAGCGGGCCTATGAGGAAGCCAAGCGGCTCCTGAACCTGATGGGGCTGGGCAAACGGCTCGACCATCGCCCGGCGCAGCTTTCGGGCGGCGAGCAGCAACGCGTCGCCATCGCACGCGCGCTTGCCAACAAGCCCAAGCTTCTGCTTGCCGACGAGCCGACCGGCAACCTCGACACCAAGACCGCGCAGAGCGTGTTCCAGGCTCTCGCCGACATGGTGCGTGCGGCCGGGCTGTCGGCGCTGGTGGCCACACACAACCTCGAGCTCGCCGTCAAAATGGACCGCACGCTGATTCTGCACGAGGGACGGCTCATCGATGGCGGCAAGATCAAGCCGAAGCCGGAATGATGCCGCTCGGCTGTTATCGCCAACGCGCCATCAACTGGGCGTGAGCTTTCTTACTGCCGGCTAAATCGGCCGCAATGAAAGTGGGCGTTCCCGGCATTCTTACCCCGTTTCCAGCTATCGCAAATTCGCTGACCCGGATGTGATTTTGCGGCCGTTGTGTGCGCCGCCAAGCTTCCCAGATCGAGAGTGCCTTGCGGTTCGTTTGCCCGTTCCCACGACGTCGGGAATTCCGGCGTTCCGAAGGGCGGTGGAAATCGCGGCCGCATTCTGGCGGACGATGGCTGGCGGACGACGGCGAGGGCTTGGACGAATGGGGGACGTGAATCCCTTTTCTCGGGACGCGGAGGCCGATGCGGTCGTCGACGACCCGCGCTGGTTCGCCGAGGATTATGACCCGGCGACCCGGTCGTTTTCTTTCGCCTTGACCGATCCCGCGGCGCTCGCGCAGCAGACCTTCCTCGACCAAAGGTGGAAGCGCGCGGGCCTGCCGCGGCGGAGGGTTCATCTCGATTCGATCGCGGCGCGGATGCCCGCGGACGCGCCCCTGCCGCCGCTCAATTTCATCTGGCACACGTCATATTGCTGCTCGACGTTGATCTCGAAGGCCCTCGCTTGCGAAGACCGCAATCTGTGCCTGCGCGAGCCGTGGATTTTGGTTCCCGCGGCCGATGCCAAGCGTGCCGCTGCGACCGCACGGGGGCTCGCGCCGCCGCGGCTGTCGGAAATCGTTTTTCGCCTTCTCGGACGGCCGGCCATCGAGGGCGGGCAGGTCACGGCCAAGCCGAGCAATTTCGTGAACTGCCTTGCGGGCGACGCGGCGGCGCTGACGTCGGGCAAGGCACTCTTCCTTTATTCGGACTTGCCGAGCTTCCTGATCTCCGTCGCGAAGAGCGGCGTCCAGGTACACAAATATGTGCGCCGGCTATTCGGCAATATTGCGGGCGACGCGCGCGAGCGGCTTCCCTGGTCGCCGCAGGAGATATTCTTGCTGTCGGACCTCGAGATCGCGGCCGTCGTCTGGCATATGCAGATGGCCGAATTCCGCCGTAATTTGCCGCTCTGGGGTCGGGGCCGCGCGGCGTCGCTCAATTGCGATTCGTTTCTTGCCGATCCTGCGGCGACACTGGCGAAGCTCGACGGGTTTTTTGCGCTCGGGCTCGGCGAGGAGCACATCGGCCGTATCGTGGATGGACCGCTTCTCAAGCAACACGCCAAATTGCCCGACGAGCCCTTCGACGCCGGCCGGCGCAAGCGGGAAGCCGAATCGGTCAGACGCCAGACCGGCTACAACTTGGATCGCATCGTCGCCTGGAGCTACGAGGCTTGCCGGGGCACGCCGCCCGGCGCACCGCTCGCCGATCCGCTGGTTTGCATCGAAAAACACGATCGGGTGTGATTCCCGCCTGTTCGATCATGTTTTGTTCTTGACTGGGCACGAACATATAGAGAACATACCTCTCCATTAGCGATGGAGGCGGTCATGGCACATTGGCTGGAAGAGACCCTTGCGGCGGTCGGCATTCTGATCTTCGTGGCGTCGATCCTGGTGATTTCATCGGTCGGCGAGCTTTTGATCGGAGCCTGAAAACAAGCATCCGGAAACAAACCCTGTGGACGACGGCGCGACGCGGCTGGCCGCGGGGGATGCGACATGAATACTCGGCGGCCGGACGACGCATATGCGGACGGAACGGGAGCGGGCGCAGGTGAGCCGATCGGGCCACGCGGATTTCGTGCACCTACGGGTGAAAAGCGCCTATTCGCTCCTCGAAGGCGCGATCCGGCCCAAGGAACTGGCGCGGCTTTGCCGCGAGGCCGCCATGCCCGCCGTGGCGGTAGCCGACACCAACAATCTTTTCGGCGTTTATGAGATCGGTGCCGCGCTGGCGAAGGCGGGCATCCAACCCATCGTGGCGTGCGCGCTTGCGGTCGACGGCGAAGCCGGAGGCGATCTCGCCAATGCGCGCCGCGGCCATCCGTTTCTGCCGCTGCTGGCGAAGGACGAGACGGGCTACGTCCACCTGACGAAGCTTCTGAGCAGCGCCTATCTCGACGTGCAGTCGGGCGATCTGCCGCACGCGAAATGGGAGCGCGTGGCGGAGCTTTCGGGCGGGCTGATCGCGCTCACGGGCGGCCCACAGGGACCGGTGAACCGGCTGATCGCCGATGGCCAGCCGCAGGCCGCGAGAGTATTGCTCGAAAAGCTGGCCGCGCTGTTCGGCGATCGACTCTATGTCGAGTTGCAGCGACACGGCGTGCCTGGGGAAAGCATGGCCGAAGACGCCCTGATCGATCTCGCCTACGAGTTCGGCCTGCCGCTGGTCGCCACCAACGACGTGCATTTCGGCGCCGCCGACATGTACGAGGCGCATGACGCGTTGCTCTGCATCGCGGACGGGACCTTCGTGGGCGAGCCCGATCGGCGCCGTCTCACGCGTGAGCACCGCTTCAAGAGCCCGGCCGAAATGGCCGCGCTGTTCGCTGATCTGCCGGAGGCGATCGAGAGCACGATCGAGATCGCGCGGCGCTGTGCCTTCCGTGCAAAAAGGCGCGATCCGATCCTGCCGAAATTCGTGCCGGAATCCGGCCTTTCGCCGGAGGAGGAATTGCGTGTGCAGGCGGAGGCCGGCCTGACGCGGCGGCTGGCCTTGCATGGCCTTCACGCCGACGAAGACGCCTATCGCGAGCGGCTCGAATTTGAGCTTGGCGTGATCATCAAGATGAAGTTCGCGGGCTATTTCCTGATCGTGTCCGATTTCATGAAATGGACGAGGGCGCAGGGAATTCCGGTCGGCGTACGCGGCTCGGGTGCGGGTTCGCTCGCCGGATGGGCGCTCGACATCACCAATCTCGATCCACTGCGTTTTGGGCTGAAGTTCGAGCGGTTTCTTAATCCCGAACGCGTCTCGATGCCCGATTTCGACATCGATTTCTGTCAGGAACGGCGCGACGAAGTTGTGCATTACGTCCAGCGGAAATACGGCGCCGACCGGGTTGCGCACATCATTGCACTGGGATCGCTGCAAGCACGCGCGGCCGTGCGCGACGTAGGCCGCGTGCTGCAGCTTCCGCTCGGTCTCGTCGACCGCATCGCCAAGATGATCCCCAATCCGCCGGGCAAGCACGTTTCGCTCGCCGACGCGATCGAAAGCGAACCTCGCCTTCAGCAAGCCGCCGATCAGGAAGAGAAGGTGCGCCAACTCTTTTCCATCGTGGAAAAGATCGAAGGCCTCTACCGCCATGCCTCCACGCACCCGGCGGGCGTCGTGATCGGCGACCGGCCGCTCGACGAACTGGTGCCGCTCTATCGCGATCCGCGCTCGGCGATGCCCGTAACCCAGTTCGACTACGAGGATGCGGAGAAGGCGGGCCTCGTCAAGTTCGACTTCCTGGGGCTCAAGACGCTGACCGTCATTGCCAAGACCGAGGCGCTCTTGAAGCACCGCGGCGTCGAGATCGACACCCAGAACATCGATTTCGAGGATCGCGCGACGTTCGAGATGCTGTCGCGTGGCGAAAGCGTCGGCGTATTCCAATTGGAAAGCCAAGGCATGCGCGATCTGATCCGCAAGCTTCGGCCCGACCATATCAACGACGTCGTGGCTCTCGTCGCCCTCTATCGTCCCGGCCCGATGGATTCGATCCCGAAATACATCGCCTGCAAGCGCGGGCAAGAGGCGCCGGAGTATCTGGACCCGGCCCTGGAGCCGATCCTGTCCGAAACCTTCGGAGTCATGACGTACCAGGAAGACGTCATGAACATCGCGCGCGAGCTGGCGGGCTATTCGATGGGACAGGCCGATCTGTTGCGCCGAGCCATGGGCAAGAAGATCGTCTCGGAAATGGCCGAGCACCGCGACCGCTTCATCAGGGGCGCGGGCGAGAAGGGCATTTTGCCGTCGATCGCCGAGCAGATTTTCGAACAAGCCGCGAAATTCGCGGGCTACGGCTTTCCGAAGGGCCACGCCGCAGCCTACGCTCAGGTCGCCTATCAGACGGCCTTTCTGAAGGCGAACTATCCGGTCGAATTCCTGGCGGCGTCGATGACGCTCGATGCGGGCAACACGGACCGGCTCAATATCTTCCGGCAGGAGGCGCAGCGCCTGGGCATCGACGTGCGCCCGCCGGACATCAACAAGAGCCATGCGCATTTCGCCTGCGACGAGAACGACGGAGAGAACGGCGCGATCTATTACGCGCTGGCGGCGGTGAAGAATGTCGGGCGCCAGGCGATGGAACATGTCGTTGCGATCCGCGAAGCGGAAGGACCCTTCACGTCGATCGCCGATTTCGCGCGGCGCATCGATCCGAGGCTCGTGAACAAGCGCGCCTTCGAAAGTCTCGCGCGTGCGGGCGCGTTCGATGCGCTCTGCCCCAACCGCCGCCAACTCGTGGAATCCGGGGACCGTATCCTCGGCGATGCGGCGCGCAACGTGCGCGACCGCGAAGCCGGACAGGAAAGTCTGTTCGCCGACGCGCCGCAGCAAGAGACCTTGCGCCTGGTTGGCACCGACGATTGGCCGCCGCACGAACGCCTGGGCGAGGAATTCGCCGCCATCGGCTTCTATCTCTCTGGCCACCCGCTCGATGCCCATGCGCTGTCCTTGAAGCGCTTGGGCGCGGCCAGCTACGCCGATCTCGTCGCTGATGCGCGGCGCAATGCGGTGAAGGCGACACTCGGCGGCACGGTCGTCCGTCGGCAGGAACGCCGCGGCCGTTCGGGCGAACCCTTCGCCTTCGTGGGCCTGTCCGATCCGACCGGCCTATACGAGGTGATGGTGTTCTCGGAGGCTCTGAGTGCCGCGCGTGCTTTTCTCGAGCCGGGCAAGTCGGTCCTCGTGAAGGTGGTCGGCGATTGGACGGATGACGAGCTCAAGCTGCGCGCAATCGGCTTCGAGGATCTCGACGCCGCGGCGGCGCAGGCGGGAGAGGGGTTGAAGATCTATCTCGCCGACCGTGGTCCGCTTCCGGCCATCGCCAAGACGCTGCGCGAACCGGGCAAGGGGCTCGTCACGCTCGTTGTGCCCGGCGAGACTGAAGGCCAGGAAATCGAGATCGCGCTACCCCAACGCATGCGCGTGAGCCCGCAACTCAAATCGGCGATCAAATCGCTCAAGGGTGTGGCGGAAGTGGAGACCGTTTAGAGCAGCGCCATGCCCTTCGACAGCCGTTCGAGGCCCCGGGCCAGCCGCTCGGCGTCCTGCGCGAAGCAGATGCGCACGAAGGCCTCGTTGGCGTGCTCCTCCGGCGGACCGAACGCCATGCCGGGCGCCACGCCGACGCCGGCCTCGCGCACCAGGCGCTTGGCGAAGCCCAGGCGGTCGGTCAGCCCGTCGATGGCGATGTAGCCATAGAAGGCACCGTCGGGCTCGATCCAGTTCAGACGGTTGTTGGCCGCGATGAACTTGGCTACGACCGCGCGGCCCCTGCGGCAGCGCTCCAGCATCTCGCTTCGGAAAGCGTCTCCCTGCGGCGACAGCGCGGCCAGCGCGCCGTACTGCGCGAACACGGTGGCGCCGGTGTTGTTGGCCGCCACGATGCTGAACATCTTGTCGGCGAGGCTTATGGGATGGACGAGCCAGCCGATGCGCCAGCCGGTCATCGCCCAGGGCTTCGAGAAACTGTTGATGACGAAGACCGGGTCGTCGGGTGCCGCGATGCGCAGGAAGGACGGCGCGTGCGTCGCGCCCTCCTCGTAAAGAAGCGTGCCATAGACTTCGTCGCTGATGATGGCGATGCCTCGCGCCCGCGCGAAATCGAGCAGCGCGCGCTGGTCGTCCGCCGCCATGATCCAACCCGTAGGGTTGCCCGGCGAGGCGACGAAGATCGCCTTGGTGCGCGGGCCGCACGCGGCCGTCACCTTGTCGAGATCGAGCCGCCAGCGCGCCGGCGAGACGTTCCAATCTTCGTCCAGGCGCACGAAGCGGCAGACGGCACCGGCGATCTTCGCGGCCTGGAAGATGTTGGGCCAGATCGGCGTCACGACGACGATCTCGTCGCCGCTGTCGATCAGGCACTGCAGCGCGGTGACGACGCCCAACATGGCCGCGCCCGGAACGCTGATGCGCTCCAGATCGATATCGGCGCCTGCGGTACGGCGGTGATAGTCGCCGATCGCCTCGCGCAGGGCAGGGATGCCGCGCGCGAAGGTGTAGAACGTCTTGCCGTCGTCGAGCGCCTTTTTCGCCGCCTCGCGGATGAAGGCGGGCGTCACCAGATCGCTCTCGCCGAACCATAGCGGAATGACGTCGGGATTGCCGAGGCCCAGCGTCGCGACGGCGCCGATGCCGTTGGGTTCGATAGTCGCGATCGCGGAGCGGATTGGGGGGGGAAACCCGGTCATGGCGCCATCCAACCCGCCGCCTTGCGCGCGTCAAGCGAAATCCCTATAAGCCCGCCATTCCACACGCGGGGTTGGGCGTTTCGGTCGCTTACCAGGCTCGAAAGCCCCTCCGGTCCCGGATTTCCGGGCTTCCCCCGCGCTAGGCTCGAACCGGAAAACGAGGTAAACGATGGCATTGCCGGATTTCACTTTGCGCCAGCTTCTCGAGGCGGGCGTTCACTTCGGTCACCGCACGCAACGCTGGAACCCCAAGATGGGGCCCTACATCTACGGGGCGCGCAACGACATCCACATCATGGATCTGACGCAGACCGTGCCGCTGCTGCATCAGGCGCTGGTGACCCTTCGCGACACGGTCGCGGGTGGCGGGCGCGTGCTCTTCGTCGGCACGAAGCGCCAGGCGTCCGACCCGATCGCGGCCGCGGCCAAGCGCTGCGCACAGTATTTCGTCAACCACCGCTGGCTCGGCGGCACGCTGACGAACTGGCAGACGATCTCGAACTCCATCAAGCGTTTGCGCAACCTCGAAGAGACGATCGCGTCAGCTCAGGGGTCGGGCCTGACGAAGAAGGAATTGCTGCAGGTGCTGCGTGACCGCGATAAGCTCGAGCGTTCGCTCGGCGGCATCAAGGAGATGGGCGGCCTGCCCAGCCTTCTTTTCGTGATCGATACCAATAAGGAATCCATCGCCGTTGCCGAGGCCAAGAAACTGGGCATCCCGGTCGCGGCCATTCTCGATTCCAACTGCGATCCGGACGGTATTGCCTATCCCATTCCGGGCAATGACGACGCGAGCCGCTCCATCGTGCTTTATTGCGATCTGGTCGCACGCGCCGTGATCGACGGCCTCTCGGCCGGCCAAGCGGATGCCGGCGTCGATGTCGGCGAGGCCGAAGTTCTGCAGGACCTGACGCCGACGGCCGAAGGGGCTTCGCAGGAAGCCGAGGCGACGCCCGTGGCGTGATCGTGGCGCGCCGGTTGCGATGCCTTGGTTTTCGAACCCGAGGCCCGGCCGAATGGGTCCCCGAACGAGCGAGGATTTGAAATGACCAACATCACGGCGGCGATGGTGAAGGACCTGCGCGACAAGACCGGCGCGGGCATGATGGATTGCAAGGCCGCGCTTGCCGAGACCAGCGGCGACGTCGAGACCGCTATCGACTGGCTGCGCAAGAAGGGCCTCTCGAAGGCGGCAAAGAAAGCGGGCCGCGTGGCCGCCGAGGGCTTGATCGGCATCGCCGTCGCCGACGGGCGCGGTGCCGTCATCGAGGTCAATTCGGAAACGGATTTCGTCGCACGCAACGAACTGTTCCAGGATTTCGTGCGCAAGGCGGCCATGGGTGCGCTCGCCGAGGAAGGCGATCTCGAACGCGTGCTCGCGTCGGCCTTCGAAGACGCGACGCTGGCCGATGCGGTCCGGGCGCTGGTCGCCAAGATCGGCGAGAACATGGCCGTGCGCCGTTCGGCGGCGCTCGCCGTGTCGCCGGGCGTGGTGGCAAGCTATGTCCACAATGCGGTCGCGCCCGATTTGGGCAAGATCGGCGTCCTGGTCGCTCTTCGGTCGGAGGCCGATGCGGAAAAGCTCGGCCAATTCGGCAAGCAGCTCGCGATGCATGTCGCGGCCGCGGCTCCGCTCGCGCTTACGCCCGCTGATCTCGATCCTGAGACCGTCGCGCGCGAACGCGCCATTTACGCCGACCAGGCACGCCAGTCCGGCAAACCCGAGAACGTCATCGAGAAGATGATCGAAGGACGGATGCGCAAGTTCTATGAAGAGTCCGTGCTTTTATCGCAGACCTTCGTCGTCGACGGCGAAACACAGATCGCCAAGGCGGTCGAGAACGCGTCGAAGGACTTGGGCGCGCCCGTTTCGATCGCGGGCTTCGTGCGCTTCGGGGTCGGCGAGGGCGTCGAGAAGAATGAATCCGATTTCGCCGCGGAAGTGAAAGCGGCCGCCGGAACGCGCTGACACCGATCAGGAGACCCTATGAGCGCCCCACTCGCATACCGGCGGATCCTGCTGAAGATCTCCGGCGAGGCGCTGATGGGAGCCGAAGGCTACGGCATCGACGTGTCGGTCGTCGAACGCATCGCCGCCGATGCCAAGGAAGCCGCGGACGCGGGCGCGCAAATCTGCATGGTCGTCGGCGGGGGCAACATCTTTCGCGGGCTGTCGGGCGCGGCCAAGGGCATCGACCGCGCGACGGCTGACTATATGGGCATGCTGGCGACCGTGATGAATGCGCTGGCCCTCCAAGCCGCCTTGGAGCGGATAGGCCTGCCGACGCGGGTCCAATCGGCGATCCCGATGACCTCGGTCTGCGAGCCCTATATCCGCCGCCGGGCGATCCGCCACATGGAGAAGGGCCGCGCCGTGATTTTCGCGGCCGGAACGGGCAATCCGTTCTTTACGACGGACACGGCGGCAGCTCTGCGGGCGGCGGAGATGAATTGCGAAGCCATGCTCAAGGCCACCCAAGTCGACGGCGTCTATTCCGCCGATCCCAAGCAGGACAAGACTGCGGAACGGTACGATTTCCTTACGTATCAAGAGGTATTATCGCGTAATCTCAAGGTCATGGATGCGTCCGCCGTGAGCCTGTCCCGCGACAATGGCATTCCGATCGTCGTTTTCTCGATCCAGGAGCGCGGCGCGCTGACGGCGGTGTTGCGCGGCGAGGGCCGCTGCACGGTGATCGGCGAAAAGGCTTAAGGGGAGGGGCCGCCGGCGCGGCCCAATTCGTCCGCCAGGAGGGTCCCAATGACCGGTACGCAGGCGTTCGACAAGGAAGACATGAAGCGGCGCATGAAGGGCGCCGTGGCCACTCTCAAGACGGAGTTCGCGGGTCTGCGAACGGGGCGCGCGTCGGTCGCGTTGCTCGATCCGGTCACGGTCGAGGCCTATGGCAACCCGATGCCGATCAATCAAGTGGGCACGGTGAACGCGCCGGACTCGCGTCTCCTCACCGTGCAGGTGTGGGACAAGGGGCTCGTCGGCGCGGTCGACAAGGCGATCCGCAATGCCGGGCTCGGGCTCAATCCGCAGCCCGACGGTCAGCTTCTGCGCATTCCCATTCCCGAACTCAACGAGGAGCGCCGCAAAGAACTCGCGAAGCTCGCGCACAAATATGCGGAGCAGGCGCGCGTCGCCGCGCGCAATGTCCGCCGCGACGGCATGGATCATCTCAAGAAGCTCGAACGTGACCACAAGATCGGTCAGGACGAACACCACAAGCTGGCCGACGAGTTGCAAAAGCTGACCGACGAACATGTGAAAGAGATCGACCAGGCTCTGGCGTCGAAGGAACAGGAAATCATGCACGTCTGACGGACGGGGGCGTCGGGGTGCGAGTGAGGGAGGCGATCACGCGTGGGTAGGGCCGAAGCCGCGGCAGAGCGATCTCGCCTGCCTCGACATGTCGCGATCATCATGGACGGCAACGGCCGCTGGGCCCGCCGGCGCATGCTGCCGCGCCATGCCGGCCACGCGGCTGGCATTTCGGCCGTGCGCGAAACCGTCGAGGCGGCGCAGGAACTGGGTCTGTCCTGCCTTACGCTCTATGCCTTCTCGACCGAGAATTGGCGCCGCCCGCAAGGCGAGGTTGGCCATCTCATGGCACTTTTCCGGCGCTACTTCCGGGAAGATATCGACCGGCTGAACGCGCAAAACGTCCACGTCCGCATCGTCGGCGCCCGGGACGGGCTCGCTTCGGATATCGCAAGCTTGATCGAGGAAGCCGAACGGCTGACCAAGACCAATACGGGCCTGACGCTCAATTTCGCGTTCAATTATGGCGCGCGAGAGGAGATCGTGGCCGCCGCCCGCGCGATCGCCGAAGACGTGGCTGCGGGCAGGCTCGCGCCCGATGCCGTCACCGCCGACACCTTCGCCCGGCACCTTCAGACATATGGCTTGCGCGATCCCGATCTCGTCGTGCGCACGAGCGGGGAAAGGCGGCTCAGCAACTTCCTGCTCTGGCAATCGGCCTACGCCGAATTCGTGTTCACTGACACGCTATGGCCCGATTTCGGCCGCCGCGATCTCGTTGCCGCGCTAGCGGAATTCGCGCGGCGCGAACGGCGCTTCGGAGGCGTCGATGCCATGGAAACGGATTTGGCCGATCCTCATGCGGACAGCGCGCCGTGAGGCGAGTATCCCGTCCGTGACCCACGCAACCTCGCCGATGCGGGCCTCGAACGAGCTGCAGGTGCGTGCCGTCGCGGGCGCCGTGATGGCCGTCGCCGCGGTCGCGGGCGCGATTGGCGGCGGGCTGCTGTTCGGGTTCATCCTGGTCGGTTGCGCGATCGCGGCGTTGCGCGAATGGCATCGCTTGGTCGAGGGCGGAACACTGCCCCGCGAACTCGGTTTCACCGCCGCGGCGATCGTCTTGTCGGTCCTCCTCGCCTATTCGGAAAGCGGTTTGATCTGGCCTGCCATGGCGCTTGTGATGGGCGCGGTCGTGGCGGGCGTATCGGCCGCGTTGCGCGGCGGGCCATTCGTCTGGCATGCGGCCGGGCCGATCTATATCGGCGTCGCACCGGCCGCGCTGATGGCCCTGCGCGAGACCCAACTGCAAGGCGAATGGGTGGTGCTCGGCCTCTTCGGCGCGATCTGGGCTGCGGATACCGGTGCGCTCTTCTTCGGAAAATTCATCGGCGGGCCGAAGCTCGCCCCCGTGCTTTCGCCCAACAAGACCTGGGCGGGCTGGATCGGCGGCACGCTGTTCGCAGGGGCGGTGCTCGCGCTCTATGTGGGCCTGCTTGGGGGCAACGCATTCAATGCCGGCCTCGCCGGCGTCTTCCTGGCCGTGGTGGGCCATGGCGGAGACCTCTTCGAATCTTGGGTCAAGCGGCGGTTCCGCGCTAAGAACACGGGCGGCCTCATCCCGGGTCATGGCGGCATGCTCGATCGGATCGACAGCCTGCTTTTCGCCGCGCCCGCCGGCGCGGCGCTGGTTTTTGCCGCGGACCTGAATCCGCTCTTCGGAGTTCCGCTATGACCGCCGGCGCGCTCCAAGCCGCCGTCGCGCGCGGGCTTACGGTGCTTGGCTCCACGGGAACCATTGGCCGGGCGACGCTCGACGTCGTGCGCCTTGCGCGCGAACGCTATGGCGAAGGCGCGTTCCCGATCGAGGCGCTGACGGCGCAACGCAATGTGGCGCTCCTTGCGCAACAGGCGCGCGCATTCCGGCCCCAGATCGTCGTGATCGGCGACGAGCGCATGCAGGACGAGCTAACGCGCGCCCTTGCGGGCACGGGCATCGCGGTTGCTGCCGGCGAGCGCGCGATTGAAGAGGCCGCCGACCGGCCGGCCGGCATCGTGATGTCGGCGATCGTGGGGGCGGCAGGCCTTGCGCCCACCTTGGCCGCTGTGCGGCGCGGTGCCCTGGTGGCGCTCGCCAACAAGGAATGCGTCGTGGCGGCTAGCGAAGTGTTCCGCCGCGAACTCGCCAAATCGCGCGCCACCGTCATTCCCGTCGATTCCGAGCACAATGCCGCCTTTCAGATCATCGATCTGGGCGCCCTGCATGCGATCGAATGCCTGACGCTGACGGCATCGGGCGGGCCGTTCCGCACCTGGACGACCGAGCGGATGGAAACGGCCACGCCCGATGAGGCCGTCGCGCATCCCAACTGGTCGATGGGCGCCAAGATTTCGGTCGACAGCGCGACCCTGATGAACAAGGGCCTCGAGCTGATCGAGGCCCATGTGCTGTTCGGCCTGGCGGAGGAGCAACTCGATATCGTCATTCACGCGCAGTCGATCGTGCACTGCCTCGTGGCCTATGCCGACGGCTCGGTCCTCGCCCATCTCTCCGAGCCTGACATGCGCACGCCCATCGCCCATGCGCTCGCCTGGCCGAGCCGCATGGCGTCGCCCTCGCCAAGGCTCGATCCGGCCGCGCTGTCCGGGCTCAGCTTCGAGCGCCCGGATAGTCAACGTTTTCCGTGCCTTAGGCTGGCCCGGCATTGCTTGCAGACCGGGGGGGCGGCCCCTACGATCCTCAACGCCGCGAACGAGGTGGCGGTCGAGGCGTTTCTTAACCGCCGTATCGGTTTCCTGGGGATCGCGCGGGCGGTGGAACGCACTTTGGAAACGATCGGGCGCCACGCGAACGGCGAGGCGCCGGCCACGCTGGAAGACGTCCTGGCGGTCGATGCCGAGGCACGGATCCGCGCCTGGGAAGCTTGCGGTCCGGCCGCCGCCTGAACGGCGCGGACCGAAACGAGAAGAAACGGACGGGAAGGACACGAAATGATCGAGACGCTCGGAGCAATGGTGTCCTGGATTCCGGTCTCCATACCGGCCTTCCTGTTCGTGTTGACGGTCATCGTCTTCGTGCACGAGCTCGGCCATTTTCTCGTCGCACGCTATTTCGGCGTGAAGGTCGACACGTTCTCGATCGGGTTCGGCCGCGAGATCTGGGGCCGCACCGACTCCAAAGGCACGCGATGGAAGCTGTCCTGGCTGCCCCTGGGTGGTTATGTGAAGTTCGCGGGCGACGCGGACGCCTCCAGCCGTACCGATCGCGACGCGATCGCCCGGATGAGCGACGACGAACGCGCGGGTGCGTTCCAGCTCAAGCCGCTCTATCAGCGCGCTCTGGTCATCGCCGCAGGCCCGGGCGCCAAT
>Ga0326597_10008910_pt1 | contig 13492 bp, 11 predicted proteins | sample RVTome_12_FD_203789 | JGI IMG/M metagenome (GOLD analysis project Ga0326597, IMG submission 203789) | Soil microbial communities from uranium-contaminated site in the Upper Colorado River Basin, Wyoming, United States - RVT100D185 | ecosystem: Environmental > Terrestrial > Soil > Contaminated >... | reverse complement strand
TATGACCGAGGTCTTGGAACGGTCAATTAACACCGGAGCGGTTTATGCTGAAAATCAACTGGGTCATAGCAATTTTTTAAGGTATCTTGATTCGTTTGGTTTCTTTGATCCAACCGGCATTGATTTGGAAGGAGAAGTATATTCGAGCAACAAAACTTTTAAACAGGGTTATGAGATTAATTTCGCTACCGCTTCTTTCGGCCAGGGAATTGAAATTACGCCAATGCATTTGGTCAGGGCCTTTACCGCCATTGCCAACCAAGGGGAGATGATCAAGCCCTACATAGTGGACAAGATTATCACCGGAGATAAGATAATTGAAACTAAGGCGGAAAAAACAGAAAAGGTAATATCCCCAAAGACGGCCAGCCAGGTTACGGCCATGCTGGTCAGTGTTTTAGAAAATGGCTATTCCAAGGCGGCCAGAATTCCCGGATATTATGTGGCCGGAAAGACCGGAACCGCCCAAATCCCTTATTCGGCTCTGGGAGTCAATAAAAAAGGATACTCGGACAAAACCTGGCAGAGCTTTATCGGTTTTGCCCCGGCCCTGGATCCCCGGTTTTTAGTTCTGGTTAAGCTGGATAATCCGGCCACCGGAACAGCGGAGTATTCCGCCCTGCCGATTTTCCGTGAACTGACCAAATACATTCTTGATTATTACAAGATCCCGCCTGATTACGAAGAATAAAAAAAGAGATCCTACGGGGGTAGGATCTCAGCGTAAAACCATTGGATTCCAAACTCTAGCGCTTCTTGATGGGTGAGGAAACGAACATCAATATGATGCAGGCCTTCCTTGGCCGCTTCCCTCATGTCTCGTCCCGTGTCATCAACGGTCAAAGCTCCAATTCCGGGGATTTTTAATTTGGTGCCTATTGGCACCAAATTCAGGTCGGCGGCTACGCCGGGAGTGTAGGCATTCTTGCCTGTCGTGGTGAAACCGTCGGCCCACTTTCCGCAACACTTTTCGCACGGACAGTAGGCGGTGGCCTTGACCAGAATTATATTCGGGTCAGGTTGGATTGGGGTGTAAACCGGCGGTTTAAAATCCGGAAGAGAGTCGATCTCAATCTCGATTTTTGGAGGAATAACTATTTCCTCTTCTTCGGTTAAGAAAAAGTTCGGGGAGTTTGACTGATGACAGGAAGTCAGAATTATCAATAACGGCAGAATCAAAAACAGGTTTTTCATGACTATCTCCTAAAAAAGAACAGCGAACTATTATCTTATACTACAATAATCACACCATGTCAACTAGAAGCGAGGCTTCAATACAACTCTTGAATTTAAGGGCCGAACTTCTAGCACGGGAGGAGGCCGGGAGGAAGCTTTAAAAAAGAAAGATTTTATGATATATTACTCAAATAATGCTCCCATCGTCTAGTGGTCAGGACGCATGATTCTCAATCATGTAACCGGGGTTCGACTCCCCGTGGGAGCGCTGGTTAAAACCGGGGAGGAGTGATGTGTTAAAAACAGGCATCGCCCCTTTTTCTTGGTTAATTGATATTTAAAATGTATAATATTATTAATGTGGCACAGTTTAGCTATCAGCGATGTTTTATCAAAGCTTGAATCAGAGGCGAGTCAGGGTTTGGCCAAAAAAGAGGTTGCTAAAAGACAGAAAAAGTTTGGTGAGAATGTTTTGCCCAAAGACAAGCCCCTGTCAAAGCTGCTAATTTTTTTGGCACAGTTTAAAAGCCCCTTAGTGTATATTCTGGTTATAGCGGGGGCGATTGTTTTGTTTTTCTCAGAATATACTGACGCCATTGTTATTTTTGGCGCTGTTTTGGTTAATGTGATTGTTGGATTTTTGCAGGAATCAAAAGCGAATGACTCTCTTTTCAAACTCAAGAAAATGGCCACCGTCAAAGCCAAGGTTATCAGAGACGGTCACCGGAGAATAATTGATTCTTCGGAGCTGGTTGTCGGCGATATCGTTCTTTTGTCCCCCGGAGACAAAGTGCCGGCTGACGGCCGAATCATTGAAGGCGACGATTTGAAGATAAATGAGATGGCTCTGACCGGAGAATGGTTGCCGGCGGGAAAAAAGACCAAAAAAATCAAGGAAGACACCGCTTTGGCTGATCGGGACAACATGGTCTATATGGGAACGGTAGTCGATGACGGAGTGGCTAGGGTGGCCCTAACGGCTATCGGTTCGGAAACTGAGATAGGCAAAATTGCCAAATTAGTCCGAGAAACCGAAGAAGAAAAAACACCGCTTCAGAAGAAAGTCGCCCGGTTTTCGATAGTCATTGGTATTGTCATTGGAATCATTAGTTTGGTAATTCTGGCCGAAGGGTTATTGATTGGTCGTGATTTTGTTGAAATATTTACCATTGCCGTGGCTGTTTCGGTAGCGGCCATTCCGGAGGGCTTGCCGATTGCCGTTACGGTGATTTTAGCCATTGGCATGAATCGGATTTTGAAAAAGAAAGGGCTGGTTCGGAAACTGGCTTCGGCCGAAACTCTGGGCAGTACTTCTATTATTGCTACTGATAAAACCGGGACCTTGACCAAGGGTCAGATGACCGTTGATTCTGTGACGGGAAATAAAAAAGAAATTATCAGAATTGCCACTCTTTGTTCCGATGCGTTTGTTGAAAATCCCGACAAGCCAAAAAGCAAGCAGGTTTTAAGAGGCCGGCCGACTGATCGGGCTCTGCTTTCGGCCGGCAGAGATCTTGGCTTTGACAAGGAAAAACTGGAAAAAGAAATGAAGCTGATCAAAGAAGTGCCTTTTAATTCCCGGGACAAGTACATGAAAAAGACTTATCTGGTCGGGGGCAAGGAGCAGACTTTTTTATTGGGAGCGCCCGAAAAAGTTTTTAAAATGGCTTCGGGAGCAACCAAAAAAGACAAAGAAAAGCTGTTGGAATTGACCGGCCAGGGTTTGAGGGTGTTGGCGGTGGCCAGTGGCAAGTCAAAGCTGAAGTTTTTGGGAATGATTGCCTTAAAGGATCCGATCAGACCAGATGTCCGATCAGCTATCCTGGCCAGCCAGAAAGCCGGAATGAAAACAATAATTGTGACCGGAGATCATAAGCTGACCGCTAAAGCCGTGGCTTTGGAATTGGGCTTTGAAATTAACCAGGAGAATATGGTTGAGGGTCGGGATTTGGATAAAATGTCTGATCAGGAGCTTTTAAAAAGAGTTGATGATATTTTGGTTTACGCCCGGGTTGAGCCAAAGCATAAGATGAGAATAATTTCGGCCTGGCAGGATAAGGGGCAGGTTATTGCCATGACCGGTGACGGTATCAATGACGCCCCGGCGTTGAAAAAAGCCGATATTGGTCTGGCGGTCGGATCGGGGACAGAGGTGGCCAAAGATGTTTCCGATTTGGTTTTGCTGGAAGATAATTTTAATATTGTGGTGGCCGCAATCAGAGAGGGGCGGGGGATCATTGATAACATCCGCAAAGTTATCACCTATCTTTTGTCCGGATCATTTACCGAAACAATTTTAGTTGGTCTGGCTTTGCTTTTTGGCTTTCCTTTACCGATCACCGCCGTCCAGATTCTTTGGGTTAATTTTATTGAAGACGGTCTGCCAGGCATGGCTTTGTCTTTTGAACCGAAAGAAAGAGATATTATGAAAAGAAAGCCGGCTAAAAAAGACGAACCGTTGCTCAATCGGGAAATGAAAATCTTGATCTTTATCATTGGTATTGTCACGGATGTCTTCCTTCTCTTCCTGTTCTTCTGGATGTACAATTATACCGGTTATGAAATTGATCGGATCAGAACCATAATATTTGCCGCCCTGGCTCTGGATTCCCTTCTGTATATTTTTTCCTGCAAGTCTTTAAGAAAGAACATCTGGCATACCGATATATTTTCTAATAAGTTTTTGGTTTATGCTTCCTTTATTGGGGTGGTTATTTTAGTAGCTTCGATTTATATTCCGGCCCTGCAGTCGCTTTTGAAGACTGTACCGATTAATGCTTTTGATTGGCTGATTGTGGTATTTTTGAGCTTGATCAAGCTTGTATCAATAGAAACAGTCAAATGGCTATTTATCACTAAAAGAATTAAGAATTAGATTACATGTGGATCGCAATTTTTATTATCTCTTTTTTGCTTCTTTTCTGGTCCGGTTCCCGGGTAGTGAAGGGACTGATGAAAATATCCAAATATCTGGGCTGGAAAGAGTTTGTGGTGGCCTTCTTTGTTATGGCTTTTGCCGGCGCTCTACCCAATTTATTTGTCGGCATTAATTCGGCTATTGCCGGTATTCCAGAGCTTTCTTTTGGCGAGATTGTCGGCGGTAATGTGGTTGACATGACTTTGGCTATTGGCTTGGCTTTACTCTTCTCCGGACGAACTTTTACCATTAAAAGCAAAATGGTTCAAACCAGCACCGTCTTTACTGTAGTGGCGGCTATCCTACCCTTGATTTTGATTTGGGATAGCAATTTATCCCGTATTGATGGCGTAATTCTTCTGCTTTTCTTTTTCATATATATTTTCTGGATCTTTTCCAAAGGAGAGAGATTCAAAATGGTTTATCGGGGCAAGAGTCTTGAGAAAAGAACAACCATCTGGGATCTGATTAAAGAAACCGATGAACCAAAAACCATTCAGGAATTTAAAAGATTTTTAAGGAATGTTTGGCAAACCCTTTTTTCCATTTTCTTGTTACTTTTGGCCGCCTGGGGGGTGGTTAAAAGCATTTCTGTTTTTTCGGCCCAATTTTCAATCGGTCTGCCGGTTGTCAGTATCCTGGTGGTCGGGTTGGGAAACGCCTTGCCGGAAACTTACTTTGCCATCGTTTCGGCCAGAAAGGGGAGAACCTGGCTGATTTTGGGAGACCTGATGGGGTCGGTGATAGTCTGCGCCACTTTTGTTTTGGGTATTGTGGTTCTGATTTCGCCAATCGAAGGCATTGATTTTTCACCTTTTGCCATTGCCAGGATCTTTTTGATTATCTCCGCCATTTATTTCCTGATCGCGGTCAAAACCGATAAGCGCATTACCAAAAAAGAAGGCATCATCCTGATCCTAATCTATTTGGCCTTTTTGGCGGTGGAAATATTTTTCCATTAAAAAAAGAGCCCTCTCCAGGACATTGATTTATCTCAGATTTTAGGGTATAGTAAGCTCAATGGAACTTCTGATTATTACATCCTTAATAGTGATTATTATCCTGTTAGTGGTCGGAATATTTTTACTGCTAAAAAGAAAAGAGCCGGAATCAGCTGTGATGCTTAGAGAACAGCTGAAAGATTTGAACTTAACACTGGACAGTAAATTGTCTGAATCAAGCAAGAACGCTCAAGTCCAATTTCAGGCCAGCGCTAAAATTATTGCCGATGTAACCAGGCAATTGACTAAACTTGATCAGACTAATCGGCAGGTGGTCGGATTTGCCGATCAGTTGAGGAGCTTGCAGGATATTTTGAAGAACCCCAAACAGAGAGGGGTTTTGGGAGAGTATTACCTTGAAACAGTTTTGAAAAATGTTTTGCCGCCGGGAAGTTATCAGACTCAATATTCATTTTCTGACGGAACAGTTGTGGACGCGGTTGTTTTTGTCAATAAGCAAATTATTCCGATAGATTCCAAATTCAGCTTAGAGAACTATAATCGAATTATCGAAACCGATGGCGAAGAAAAAAAGAAATACGAGAAAGCTTTTATTGCTGATTTGAAGAACCGAATTGATGAAACCAGTAAATATGTTAAACCGGAAGAAAAGACGATGGATTTTGCTTTCATGTTTGTGCCTTCGGAAGCGGTCTATTATGATCTTTTAGTCAACCGGATCGGGGAAATTAAAGAGGAGACAAATAATTTGCTCTATTATGCCGGTCGCAAGAGAGTAATCGTTGTTTCACCGACTTCTTTTCTGGCTTATCTGCAGACGGTTTTGCAGGGCTTGAAAGGCCAGAAGATTTCCGAGCAAGCCAGAGAGATAATCAGCTCGGTGGAAAAGCTCAATCGGCACCTGGGAGTCTATTCAGAATATATGGATAAAGTGGGAGTTCATCTAGGGACAACGGTCGCAAGTTACAATAAAGCCAGAAAAGAGCTTGCCAAAGTGGATAAAGATGTGGTAAAAATAACCGGTAATGAATCAAATCTTAAATTGACCGGCGATGATGTAGATAAGCCAATGACAGAAAATTAAAATGATTGCAGTAATTAAAACAGGGGGCAAGCAGTACAAAGTTGCTCCCGGCGACAAAATTAAAATAGAGAAATTGGATAAAAAAGTTGGAGACTCGGCAGTCTTTGATGCTGTTTTGCTGGTTTCCGGCGGTGATAATGATGCGCGAATAGGGGATCCTTTGGTTGTCGGCGCTAAAGTGATTGGCAAGGTTGTTGACCAGTCAAAGGATAAAAAAGTTATTATCTTAAAGTACAAGCCCAAGACCAGGCAAAAGACCAAGACCGGCCATCGCCAGCCGTATACCGAAGTGGAGATCGAAAAGATAGAGGCCTGAAGGTCTCTATTGTTTTCTTGACTCAAAAGCCGATTCCAGGGTTCTGTTATCGGCATACTCCAGCTCGCCTCCAATTGGCAGGCCCCGGCCGAGATGAGTTATTCTCGCTCCCAAACCTTTTAGTTCTCTTTCCAGATAAAGGCGGGTGGCTTCTCCTTCTCTGGTCGGATTAATGGCGATAATAATTTCCTGAAACTTTTCTTTGGCTATTCTATCTTTGAGAACTTCTATTCTGGCCAGAGCTTTTTCTTTTTTAGGATAGATAAGCTCACCGAGAATAAAGTAAAGACCGTCGTAAATCTTGTTTTCTTCAATGGTAAAAAGGTCGGTCTCTTTTTCAACGATGCAGAGCACGGTTTTGTTTCTGCCAGCGCTTTGGCAAATATCGCATTGGTTATCCTGGCCCTGATAGGTATTAAAACACAGCGGGCAAAGTTTTATTCTCTCTTTAATTTCTTTTATCGCTTCGGCCAGCTCATCCAATTCCCGCTGAGAAGTTTTAGCCAGATAAAAGACATATCTGGCGGCCGCTCTGGGACCGACCGAAGGGAGCTTGGAAAAAAGATCAATTAATTTTTGAAGAGTTTCCGGATACATCAGTCTTCGTATTTGTCTTCCTTTTCAAGATTCTTAAAGGAAACGGTCTGATCATCAAAATACAAGCCGACTTTTCCGACCGGTCCGTTTCGGTGTTTGGCGATAATAATGTCGGCAATGTTTTTTCTGGAAGTTTCCGGATTATATCTGTCTTCTCTGTAGATCAAAAGAACAATATCACTGTCTTGCTCTAAGCTCCCGCTTTCTCTCAGATCAGCCAGGCGGGGGACTTGAGGGGTTCGGTGTTCGACAGCTCGGGACAACTGCGACAAAGCCATGACCGGCACATCCAGCTCCCTGGCCAGCCCTTTTAGCGATCTTGAGGTTTCGGAAACCTGCTGAACGGTGCTGGCCTGAGGATTTCTCGGCTCCATCAGCTGAAGATAATCTATGATCAGCAACCCCAGTCCGTGTTCGGCCTGCAGGCGTCTGGCCATTGCCCGCATTTGCAAGACATTGGCCGAAGCGGCATCATCGATATATATTGGCGCTTCAGACAAAATGCTCATGGCGTGCTGGATTCTTTCAAAGTCATTATACTCTCCTTCGTGAGACAGCTTACCCGTCCTTATCTTCCAGAGATCGACTCCTGATAAACTGGCAATGCAACGGTCAACGATTTGCTCCGATGACATTTCCAGACTGAAAATACCGACCGGTTTCTTTTCCTTGCTGGCGACATTAATGGCAAAGTTCATGGCTAGGGTTGATTTTCCGATTGACGGGCGGGCGGCCAGAATAATCAGGTCTGATTTTTGAAATCCGCCCAGGATATTGTCAACATCAACAAAGCCCGAAGAGACGCCCCGGGGATTGCCCTGGTTTTTGGACAATTTATCAATTCTTTCAAAAGCGCTTTCCAGACTGTCTCTGACCGATATAAATCTTTGAGTCAGACTGCCCTGGGCAATGGAAAAGATTTTCTGTTCGGCTTTGTCTAGCAGTTCATCAACATCTTTTTCTTCGTCATAACCCATGCTGTCAATTTCAGAACTGACCGAGATCAGATCCCGCAGGATTCTTTTTCTCTGAACTATCTTGGCGTAATGAGCCACATGGGAAGCGGTCGGAACGGTATTGATCAGTTCGGTCAGATAGCTGTTGCTTCCGATATTGTCGAGCATTTTCTTTTCTTTGAGCCGGGACGAAACAGCCAACAGATCAATCGGGTTGGTTCTTTCAAACAGATCCAAGATGGCGGCATAAATCTCCTGATGCCGCTGGTTGTAAAAATCTTTGGCTCTTAAGGAGTCAACCACTTTAACGATAGCGTCTCTGTCAAGCATTAAAGAACCAAGAAGGCATTTCTCGGCTTCAATATCCTGGGGCGGGATTTTACCGATTATCGATGAATTGGCGATTGTGGTCCTGGGCATAATAATTCTTTTTACCTTGGAGCGTCCCGAAAGTCAAAACCTCTCGCCCCATATCCAGGCTTTGTATCGAGGCTCAGTTGTATCGAGGCTCAGCCTATAGTCTATAGGCTGAGCCTCGATACAACTTTGATACGAGTGAGACTTGATACAAATCAATGCATGGATTTGACAGTTATGTCTGATGGTAATATAATCAACTCTGTCGTTGTTGTTTTTATTGTTGGCTTTTTTAAAGGAGTGCTTGAGATGAGCAAAAGAGAAAGAATGGTATTGATCGAGTGTATTGCGGAAATAATTCGGAGAAAGGAGGCCTACAACAATGAAGAGGAGCTGGCCGAAATGATAGTTCGCCAAGGGCCCGAAGTGGTTATTGGCAAACTGAAGCAGTATTTGAGACGGTTCGAGGACGACCCGGAATTTACCAAGATCGCCCGAGAGTATCGGGCCAAAATCTCGACTATAAGGTCATCTCAAAATCAAATAGAGGCAAGGATTGCCTGTTCTCAAAGGAGGAATACGAATAAAAAGTCAGCGTAGATCTGACAACGACACCAAAAGCCCGGTAGGCAAATGCTTGCCGGGCTGTTTTCTTTAAGCCCTCCCCCTTGTTACCCAACAATAGTTTCAGATTTGGTGTCTTTGACCGTGTAGCCCATTTTCTCTATTTCTTTTCTGATCGCGTCTGACTTGACCCAGTTTTTTTCGCTTCTGTATTGATCTCTTTTTTTGACCAGTTCCCTGATTTTTTGAGGAATTTTCCTTTCTTTGATTTTGTCCAGGTTGAGGCCAAGAATCTTATCAAAAGACAGAAGCAGTTTGTATTTTTTTTCTGAATCAATTTTGTTGTCTTTGATCAGTTTCCACAAAACGGCCAGGGCATTGGGGGTGTCGAGGTCATCGGCAATAGCTCTACCAAACTCTTTTTCGTACTTGTCCGGATTTTTGCCTCTTGTTTTTTTTCTCTTTATTTCCAAAACTTTGTCGTAGAGATTGTCCAAAGATTTTTGGGAGGCCGAGATTGACTGCCAGGAGAAAGAGAGCTTGGAGCGGTAATGAGCAGTCAGGGCGAGATAGCGGTAGGCCAGAGGACTATAACCTTTTTCGATTAACTTTCCGACGGTAGCGATATTGCCTTTTGACTTACTGGCTCTTTTGTTATCGATGGTCAAAAATTCATTGTGAAGCCAGTAATTGGCCAGATTGTTTTTAAACAGGGCCTGGCTCTGGGCGATCTCATTGCTGTGATGGACGGGAATGTGATCAATGCCACCGGTGTGAATATCAAAAGGGACTTTGAAGTTATTTATGGCCATGGCCACACATTCGGTGTGCCAGCCCGGGAAACCAACCCCCCAGGGAGAGTCCCATTCCATTTGTCTTTTAGTGGTACTGAATTTCCAGAGAGCAAAATCGGTCGGTCTTTTTTTCTCCTTAGCTTTTTTAATCCTGGCTCTGTGGGTTCTTTTTAGACTGCCGCTGAGCTTACCGTAGTCTTTAATTTTGCCGGTATCAAAATAGACGCCGTCGTTTGTGGTATAGGTGTAGCCCTTATTTTCCAGTTTTTTGACCAGTTCAATTTGTTCTTTGATGTAGTCAGTGGCTTTAGTCCACTTGTCCGGAGCGATAATGTTTAGGGCTTTAAGGTCGTCTTTGAAAACTTTAGCGTAGAAGTCGGCTATTTGTCTGGCGGTCTTGTTTTCCCTTTTGGCTCCCATTTCTATTTTATCATCACCCTCGTCTTCGTCTGAGGTCAGATGGCCAACATCGGTAATATTAATGATTTGATTAACCTTTAGTCCGTCAGACCGGAGAGTTCTTTTTAGGATATCGGCAAAGAGATAAGATCTTAGGTTTCCCAGGTGGGCAAACCAGTAGACGGTCGGGCCGCAACTATAAAAATTCACCCTCTTTTGATTATTCGGTCGGAAAATTTCCTTTTTTCGCTTTAAGGTGTTGTAGAGTTTAATCATTAGTCCATTCTAGACGAGGATTTGTTTTTAGTCTAGTGATGGAATATAATGGGGGATATGAAACTTGATCTGACAACATCGGCCGTTATTTCTCTGCTGGTCGCTGTTTACTTTTACCTATTGGGAGGATCCTGGTGGCTGCTGATTTTTTTCCCGATTCTGGGGTTGGTTGGCATGTATTTAGCTAAAAAGATAGGGGAGAAGCATTTAGTTATATACCAGTTAGCCAAGTTCTGTTTGATTGGGGCTCTGGCGGCTTTAGTTGATCTATTAATTTTGAATATCTTAATCTTTTTGTCCGGCATTAGCGCCGGTTTCTGGTTCTCGGTCTTTAAAATTGTATCTTTTTTGATTGCTTTTTCGGCTAAATATGTCGGAGATAAGTTCTGGGCTTTTGAGAGCAAAGAAATGCTGAAAATGAAGGTTGAAGCAGTCAGATTTTTCGGGGTTACTTTGGTTGGCCTTTTGATAAATGTTGTGGTAGCATCACTAATGGTTAATTTAATTGGTCCTCAATTCGGGCTGTCGCCTCGGGTTTGGGCCAATGTTGCCGGGATTGTCGCTTCGCTTTCAACAATTTTGTGGAATTTCCCCGGGTATAAATACTTAGTGTTTAAAAAGTAATGTCCCGTTTAGTCCTATACCGAAAATACAGGCCCAAAAGTTTTGCCGAAGTTATCGGCCAGGAACATGTTACCAGAACTCTGAAAGGCGCCATTCTTTCAGACCTTCTTTCCCATGCCTACATTTTTGCCGGTCCGAGAGGTTCGGGCAAAACCACCATTGCCAGATTATTGGCCAAAGCCGTTAACTGCCGGAAAAGATCCGGACATGAGCCCTGTCTTAAATGTGAGTCCTGTCTTGAATTTGAAAATAACCGGTCTCTGGATCTGATCGAGATTGACGCCGCTTCTCACAGAGGCATTGATGATATCAGAGAGCTCAAAGAAGGGATCAAGTTTTCGCCAAACAAAGAAGAGTACAAGGTCTTTATTATCGATGAAGCTCACCAATTAACCAAAGAGGCGGTTAACGCCTTATTGAAAACTCTGGAAGAGCCGCCTCCCCACGCCATCTTTATCTTGGCTACTACCGAGATTCACAAGATGTTGCCGACCATTTTGTCCCGTTGTCAACGCTTTGACTTTCGTCGTCTGACGCCAGAAGAGATTGTCAAAAGACTGGAAATACTCTCAAAATACGAAAAAGCTAAAATTGACAGGGAGGCCTTAGAGTTAATCGCTGTCAATGCCAATGGAGGAGTCAGGGACGCCGAGAGCTTGCTTGATCAGATTTTGTCATATTCTTCGGGCAAAAGCATTTCCAAAACCGATGTTATCAGATTATTGGGGCTGGCGGATATAGAGCTGGTTTCCCGGTTTGTCGACATTTTAATTCAAAGAGACCAAAAGAAAGCTATTAAATATCTGGGAGATATCTTTGGGGAGGGCTCTGATCCGGTTGAGCTGATCAAAACCCTCATCGGTTATTTAAGAGAAATGGTTATTTTAAAAGTTGATTCTGAGGCCATGATATCGGCAAAAAGCCAAGAGGAGATAGGGAAGTTAAAAGAGCAGGCGGAAAAGTTCACCTTTAAAGAGTTAAGCGGTTTATTAAAGGGCTTGATCGAGGCCGAAAACAGAATGAAATATTCCTCTATTTTAGAGCTTCCTTTGGAATTGGCGATAATTGACTTTACTCTAAAAGAGGCGTAGAATATTTTTAATTGCCGGATGGTGTAATGGTAACACAGGAGTTTTTGGAGCTCTTATTCTAGGTTCGAGTCCTAGTCCGGCAGCACTTTGGCAAGCTCAGTGCAAGCCATCGCTCAGCGCAAGCCATCGCTCAGCGCAAGCCGCCTCGCGGCAAGCCGATTTGAGCATGTTTTAAATGTTAAAATCGGATGTTTTAACATTTCGGACTTGTGCTTACACCAGGTTAAGCACAAACTGCCCGAGGACGGGCCTCGGGCAGAATACTCTTGATCTTGGGAGAAGCGGAATAGTTGACAGGAGTATTTGGTTTTTGATAAAATCCAAATATGCTCTTTTTAGCAAAACCTGGCTTAGCCAGTTTTTAATATCAGATGGAGGTCGTCTCTAATTATAGGTTCGTCTTTGCCAGTTCAAGACGTCAAAGCAAGAGTGCCAATCTCTATTAGGGATCTCCTATCTGAGAGGGGAGTTGCCGGTGGCAACCTCCCTTTTTTTCTTGATTTTTTTCTTGTCTGCCTATACTATGAAATTAATGAAAAAGAAAGTGTCTAAAAAGCCAAAGAAAGTTTTGAAAAATCAGCTGGCTAAAAAATCTCCAAAAAAGAAACTGGTCAAGAAAAAGCTGGTCGGAAAAATAGCCAAGAAGCCAGTTTTAAAAAAGAAGGCAGCCGGCCAAAAACCGGCCAAGAGAAAGACTGTTGGGCAAGAAGTTGTTCATAGTCCGGATATTTTTGCCGGAGTTCATAAGACCAAAGTCAGGGTGATTGGTGTTGGCGGGGGAGGCGGAACTATTGTTTCAGAAATTATTTCCCGGGTCAAGAAGGCCGACTTTGTTATTGCCAACACGGACGCCAAAGCTCTGAAGCTGGTCAAAAAAGCCAAGAAGTTTCAGTTTGGAACCGGTGTTACCAAGGGTCTTGGCACCGGTATGAATGTTGAGGTCGGAGAAGCGGCCGCTATTGAAGATAAAGAAAGGATTGAGAAGCTTTTTGAGGGCCAGGATGTCTGCATTATTGTTTCATCTCTGGGCGGTGGTTCGGGATCGGGGGCCATGCCCGTATTTGCCAAACTGGCCAAGAATTCAAAATGCCTGACTTACGGAATCTTTACTCTGCCTTTTGAATTTGAGGGCTCTAAAAAGATGGAAATGGCCAGAGACGCCCTAAACAGAATCAGGCCTCATCTGAACGCCTTTTCTATTATTCCCAACGAAAGAATTTTCCAGATTATAGATAAAAACACTCCTCTGGGAGACGCTTTATCGGCAATCAATAGCCGGCTGGCTGACAATTTAAGCGGTCTGATTGATATGATTTACAGTCCCGGAGTGATCAACATTGATTTTGCCGACCTGCGAGCGGTTCTATCCGGCCGGGGCA
>Ga0326597_10008908_pt1 | contig 13493 bp, 12 predicted proteins | sample RVTome_12_FD_203789 | JGI IMG/M metagenome (GOLD analysis project Ga0326597, IMG submission 203789) | Soil microbial communities from uranium-contaminated site in the Upper Colorado River Basin, Wyoming, United States - RVT100D185 | ecosystem: Environmental > Terrestrial > Soil > Contaminated >... | reverse complement strand
TTCGCCGCCGGGCTGCCCGGACATGTCCTGGTCAAGATATTCTCGCCGGTGTTCTTCGCCCGCGAGGATACCCGGACTCCGATGCGGTCGACCTTGGCGGGACTTGCGGTGGCGGTGGTGGCGAGCCTGGCGTTGTTCCCGGCATTCGGTCATGTCGGGGTTGCCGTGGCGATCTCGCTGTCGGGATGGACGACCGCGGGAGTGCTCGCCTGGCTGATCGCCCGCCGGATCGGGTTTTCCCTGGACCCGGCGGCGCTGCGGCGTTTGCCGCGCATCGTCTTGGCGTCGCTGGCGATGGGGGGCGCGCTTCAGTTGGCCTGGATGCAGACCGCGCCCTGGCTCATCGGCAGGGGCGCGGCGGCGCATGGCATCGCGCTGGTGCTGCTGGTGGTGCTTGGCCTCGGCAGCTATGGCCTTTGCCTGCGCTGGTTGGGCGTTGCCGGGCTCCGCGATCTCATCGCGGTCGCCCGGCGCGCGCCATGAAGCGCCCTTGCCTCACAGGCTGCGATCGTCGTATCAGGCGCCGGTCAACCAGGGACGCAGCCGTTATGGCGCTACAGGAACGCGTGTTTTCGGGGGTGCAGCCGACCGGCAATCTGCACCTCGGCAATTACCTCGGGGCGATCGCCAAGTTCGTCGCCTTGCAGGACAACTACGACTGCATCTACTGCGTCGTCGACCTGCATGCGATCACGGTCTGGCAGGACCCGGCGGAACTGCCGCGCGCGACCCGCGAGGTGACGGCGGCGTTCGTCGCCTGCGGCATCGATCCGAAGAAGCACATCATCTTCAATCAGAGCCAGGTCGCTGAGCACGCCGAGCTTGCCTGGATCTTCAACTGCGTCGCGCGCGTCGGCTGGCTCAACCGGATGACGCAGTTCAAGGAGAAGGCCGGCAAGGACCGGGAGAACGCCTCGGTCGGGCTCTACTCGTATCCGACGCTGATGGCCGCCGACATTCTGGTGTATCGCGCGACGCACGTGCCGGTGGGCGAGGATCAGAAACAGCATCTCGAACTGTCCCGCGACATCGCGCAAAAATTCAACAGCGATTTCGCCGGTTCGATCCACGCCAAGGGCTATGGCGACGCTTTCTTTCCGCTGCCGGAACCGCTGATCCAGGGTCCGGCGACGCGGGTGATGTCGCTGCGCGACGGCAGCAAGAAAATGTCGAAGTCGGATGCGTCCGATTATTCGCGCATCAATCTCACCGACGACGCCGACAGCATCGCGCAGAAGATTCGCAAGGCGAAGACCGATCCGGAGCCGCTGCCGAGCGAGGAGGCGGGCCTGGCGCAGCGCCCCGAGGCCGAGAACCTGGTCGGCATTTTTGCCGCCCTGGCCGGCACCGGCAAGGCCGACGTGCTCAGGCAATTCGGCGGCGCCCAGTTCTCCACCTTCAAGTCGGCGCTGGTCGACCTGGCGGTTGCCAGACTCGGGCCGATCGGCGGGGAAATGAAGCGGCTGGTGCAGGATCCGGTGGCGATCGACGCGATTCTCGCCGATGGCTCCGCGCGGGCCCGCACGCTTGCGGCTCAAACCATGAACGCGGTGCGGGACGTCGTTGGTTTCGTCCGGTCGTGATCCTCACCCGATTGCCGTTCCGGAGCGCGGCCTGTTTCGGAGCGCGGCCTTGCGTCGAATCGCGTCCGTGACATAATGCGGTTGTCGGAAGATTCATGCTGAGCAGTTTTGAATGTATTTTGCGCGAGCAGTAGCCGCTATTCTCTGCTTCACTGGGTCGGTGTGCAGCTTTGCACAGGCGGACGAGAAAGCCATTGTTCTCGGGTCGTTCCCGGTCAGCGCGGCGCCGCATCCCGCGTTCGAGCTGGTCGTGGCGGAGTGCCAAGCCGATCAATGCCCGATCGAAATACGCCTGCAAGGCCGAAGCGAGCCGGCGCCCGGACTTCGTCTGGACTGGTCTGCGCCGTCGAAGACAATCGAACCGGGGGAGCAGAACGTGACGGGCGTCGGCGCGCTGCTGTCGCCCGAGAAGATCCGGTCGTGGACGATCGGAGGTAACGAAAAGGGGATCGCCGTCGCTGCGAAGCCCCTCCTCGTTGCGAAAAAGGTTCCGGCTTTGCTCGTGACTCAGACGGCTGGCTTCGAACACGTCAAACGCCGTCATTACCTGATCGTCGCAAATGCAGGCCGGCTGCAGCTTGCTTGGCGCGGCGTCGAGCGACAGGGGCCGCACTTTCTTGGCGCGTCGGTGGTCAATGGACCGAACGGCGCGGAAGTGATCGTCACGGACGTGTTCGCCAATCCGGATACCGCACGTCCCGACACGGTCAACGTGCGCAAGCTTCAGTGGACCAAAGGAGCCGCGCGCGAGATACGGTTGCGTGCACCAATACCGGCGACGGTCCTCGGCCCGTTCGCGTCGGCCGCGGATGCGCGGGCGGCGCGCACCGGCGCTACCTGTCTCGCCGGATATCTGGTTTTGCCCGCGGGCCGTGTCGGCCAGCCACGCGGTTTCGTGCTCGCAGCGCCGGCATCAACCGCCGGCGCCGCGCGGCAGGCACTCAAGGACGTGCAGAGCTGCGCGCCGTCGGTCCAAGGCCGCGCCGCATTCCTGCGACCCCCAGCATGACCGGATCGAGATAGACAGCATGCCTGATATCAAGAAAAGCGTCGGCATCGGCGGAGACAACCTCGTCCACGACGTCGCCCTCGTTCAGGCGATGCTGAAGGTGATCAAGAATCCCAAGGGCGTTGCCTATCTCGCAAGCAACTACGACGGCTCCTATGGCAACGACACCAAGAACGCGATCATTGCATTCCAGACCGACAACAAGCTGATCGCTGCGGATCCAGCTCCGGCTCCGGCCAAAGGTGGCGCGCCTGCCAAGACGGCCGTGCCTGCGGCTGTGCCCGCAAAGACGGCACCGCCTCCGCCTCCCGTCGCAGGGCTCGACACCAAAGGTCTGGTCACCACGGACGGCCAGACCATCAAGCAGCTCAATGCAAAGCTCACCGCCCCCTACGATACCATGCGCATCATCGAAGGGATGAAGACCGTCTACATCGCGGGCGATGCGGCGGACGCGACCACCAGCCGGCACGCCATCACCACCCATCCGCAGATCGATGCCACGTTCCGCACCAACGTCGCCTCGCTGGTGCGGCTCATGTTCGAACGGCACGGGATCGTTCTGTGGCTGACGCCGACCGGCAGTCGCCGGACATTTGCCGATCAGGCGGCGGAGGTGAACACAAAAGCCGGCCCCGGCGAAAGCAATCACAATTTCGGCCGCGCGGTCGATATCGGCTTCAAGCACTTTCGCTGGGTCCAGGGCGACGGCTCGATCAAGAAGGATGCGGACTGGCTCAATACGCTCGAAAAGGCCAAAGCCGCGCAGGCGAATGCCTTTTGGGACACGCGGGACGCCATTGCGCTGAACGAGCTCGGCCTGTTCCGGCTGCAATTCGAGCGCGTCCACCTGCAGGCGCACAATGACGCCACCGTCAGCATGGTGAAATCGCTTGCCACCCTGCTTACGGCGGTCGGGACGATGAAATGGGAAGCGGCCTACAAGACCGATCTCGGCCTCGGGAAGGCGATTTATAACGTGGGAACCGCCAAGACGATCTGGGCCGGCACGGCCACCGTGACCAAGGCCATGGCGGCCGCGGTGCTGAGCAGCAAGGACGGCAAGGCGGTCGCCGAAAAGGACGTGAAGGAGAACGACTTGAAGGACCTCCAGGTCGCCCTCAAGAAGGAATTCGAGACCGCCGACGCCAATTGGACGAAGTGGACGGGGGTTGGGCCGTAGGCAAGGTCAATCCGATTCCGCGGACGGTTGCGCGGCAGGTTGCGTGTCCCGCGGTAGCGGCGGAGTCGGCGCGAGCGCGGTCGCGGTGTCGGGCCCGAGCCGTCTCGCGCGGCGTGCCAGTTGGTCTTGGGCGGCGAGCCTGCGACCCTCGATCTGCAGAAGGATTTGCTGCTGCCGCTCGATCAGGCGCTGCCGGTAGGGCCCGCCGCCGTCGTGCGCAAGCGCTCGGGCGATCGATTCGAGCGCCGCGTAACAGTCGCCGCGCTGGCTGAACGTATAGGCCAGGTTGAGACCCGTGCGCACGTCTCTGGGATTGATGCGGCTTGCCTGCAGGTAGGCCTCGTGCGCTTCCGCGAAGCGCTCCTGGCAATAGAGGCAGTCGCCCAGAACGTTCCACAGCCAAGGACTGTACCATGGGTTGATCTCGACGGCGGCCCGCGCCAGCTCGACGCCGGCCGCGTAGTCGCCGATCGCCAGCCCGACGAACTCCGCGCATTCGCCGAGCACCGTCCAGTCGCGCCGGGATCGCTCCAGGGCGACGCGGTAGGACGTGAGCGCCGCACCCTGACGACCCGCGCTTTGATGCGCCCGCGCTTCAGCGAGCGGCGCCTCGAAATGGCTGTGCGCGTCGGCGCCGAAGCGGTTTTCAAAGGCCGGCCGCTGCCGCGCGCGTCTTTGCACGAGGCGTGCATGGACCGACGCCTCGGCATCCCCGGTCGGCTCAAGGATGAACAGACCCTCGCGCTTGAGCGCGTGCGACAGCAGCGGGAAGTTGAGGCCAAATGCCGTCGTCGGTCCGAAGCGCTGCGGGAACGACTGCTCCGCCATCTGCTCGGTCCGCACCGGGCCATAGTCGTTCACGAGGATGAATCCGTCGGGATGCACCAGACCGGCGAGCCGGTGCAGGGTTTCGAGCGCGCCATGGTTGACCAGGAACGTGTCGAGGTCAGGCGCGAAATCGCCCAGAGCGTCGGCAAACCGCATCACTTGAGGGGAGGCGGGGAGGAACTGAGTTTCGAAGTCGAACAGGTTGGCGAGCGGCACGAGTTCAGCGAGCTTCTCGGGATCTCCCGTGGCCACAAAAGCCTGGATCTCGCTTGCTTCGAGGGTGGTGACCGAGCGCAGCACCGCCGCGTCGGCGTTCAGCCTGGTGCGAACATGAAGCTCGCGCAATCCGCCGGCGTCGCGTCGGACGACGGAAGCGGGCAGAATATCGAGGACGTAGTTGCAGAAGACCGCATGAACATCCCCGCCGGCCTCCGCCGGGAGGTCTGGCGCCTGCGCGTCGCAGCGGCGGAGCACGACCGTGTCCCCGTCATCGGCGAAGATGCCGCGCTCGCGCCAATGCTCAACGGTGCGCTGTGAGAAGTCCGAGACGACATACGTGAGACGTTCATGATAGTCGCGGCCCTGCTCCTGACAGATCGCCGTGAAGGCGTCGATCAGGTAGCGGGCGAACAGCCCCGTCCCCGCGCCCAGCTCGAGCACCGTGATCCGGCCCTGCGGGCGAACTTCCTCCAGATGCTCGAACAAGAGCACCGCGGCGTTGACCGACAGTCGTCCGCTGTTGTTGACGATGTAGGGGACATCCTGATCGGCGAACGGCAGCACACCCGCCCTGGTCCAGTGCAGGGCGGCAAGGCGCCATTCGAGCGACTCCGCCACCGGCCGGTGATCCTCCAGGATCGGCGTGTTGACCCTGACCAAGTCAAGGGTGTCGGAAACCCCCCTTGGGGTGGCCGGCAAACCCATCCGGCTGATCACCTTCCCAACCGGCAGAGGTACGCGCGGGTCCGGCGGCACACCCGCCTCTGATCTGTGACTGTCTCTCACGGGAGGCCCGGTTTCTGACCCAGCACCTGGGTCTGGTGGGTGGGCGGGAGTTCAATTCTCCCGCGACAAGTCGTTGAGCGAACGCTCGCCCACTTTCGGACAACCGGCCACGATTTTCAATTCCGAAGCCCGTGCCGGTGCCGAGGGTAGCGTTCGCCAGGCAGGGCAGGCGACGCTATCCGGGCGCAATTCGACGGGTGGGCGCGGATGCGGTCGTGGCAGCTTGTCCGGGGCAGCCGGGTCGTGGCACCATCCTGCGTGGAGGGCGTGCGACGATCCTGCGTCGGCGCTTCGGTAACAGCCGTGCGTGGACCTGAATGTCAGCCTGGATGCGACCATGAGCCGTAAGCGCCGCAGCTATGAATCCGGTCACCGGCCGAAGTTCCTTGTCGTGGTCGACGACTCGCCGGAGTGTGACCGCGCCGTCTATTTCGCGGCCCGCCGCGCCGCCCGCATCGGTGGCGGCGTGGTGATGCTCAACGTGATCGAGACGGAGGACCGCAATCAGCAGTGGCTCGGCGTCGCCGACATCATGCGGGCGGAGGCGCACGAGCACGCCAATGCGCTGCTCGACCAGTATGCGGCGCGCGCCAACGGCGTCGCGGCGCTCACCGCCGAGCGGGTGATCCGCGAGGGCAACACGGCGCAGGAGATTCTCAATCTGATCGACGAAGATGAGGATATTGCCGCGTTGGTGCTGGCCGCCGGCACCGGCAAGGAAGGGCCGGGGCCGCTGGTATCGGGCCTGGGAAAGACCGTGGGAACCTACCCGATTCCGATCGCCATCGTGCCCGGGCAGCTCGAGGACGAAGAACTCGACGCCATGTCGTGAGCCGGGAGCCGCGTCATTGCGAGGAGGCGTAGCCGACGAGCAATCCAGGGGGCTACTGGGACGAAGCTGGATTGCCCTGCGCTCCGCTCCGGGCTCTACTTGAACTTTCAATGGCCGACGCCACGTAGTAGTGTGAATTCAGTGGTATTCTGACGTCTGCGCAGGCCCTCGATCCTGCCCCCGTTGACGGAGCCGAACCATGTTCATTCAGACCGAAGCGACGCCCAACCCGGCAACGCTCAAGTTCATTCCCGGCCGCCCGGTGATGAGCCACGGGACGCTCGACATGCCGACCCGCGAGCAGGCGGCGAAATCGGCCCTGGCGGAGCGGCTGTTCGAGGTCCCGGACGTGAGCGGCGTGTTCTTCGGCGCCGATTTCATCACCGTGACCAAGGCCGCGGGCGAATGGCAGCAGCTCAAGCCGGCCATTCTCGGCGCCATCATGGAGCACTTCATGTCCGGCACGCCGCTGTTGCGCGACGAGCAGGACGAAGGTGCCGACACCAGCGGCGAATTCTTCGATGCGGCGGACGCCGATACCGTGGCGACCATCAAGGAGCTGATCGAATCGCGCGTGCGCCCGGCGGTGGCGGGCGACGGCGGCGACATCACCTTCCGCGGCTTCAAGGAAGGCGTGGTTTACCTGAACATGAAGGGCGCCTGCTCGGGCTGCCCGTCCTCGACCGCGACCCTCAAGCACGGCATCCAGAACCTGCTGCGCCACTACGTTCCCGACGTCGTCGAGGTGCGCCCGGTGTAGCATCTCCACTGTGTCATGCCCCGCGTATGCGGGGCATCCAGTATGCCGCGGCCTTTCGAAATACATTCTGACGTCAGTCATTACAGGATCATCCGCTTTCGCGGATGATGACGACCCGATATAGCGGGTATAATCCCTGACCATGCTGGTGCTTGCCATTGATACCGCCCTGGCGGCGTGTTCCGCGGCCGTGCTCGATACCGGCCGCGGCGCCGTCGTCGGGCGCGAGAGCCTGCCGATGCTGCGCGGCCAGGCGGAGGTGTTGATGCCGCTGGTGGCGCGGGTGATGGACGAGGCCGGGGTCGATTTCGCCGCGCTCGATCGCGTTGCCGTCACGGTAGGGCCCGGCAGCTTCACCGGATTGCGCGTCGGCATCGCGGCCGCGCGCGGCATTGCGCTCGCCGCCGCCAAGCCCGCCGTCGGGCTGTCGACGCTCGCCGCATTCGCGGCGCCGCATATCGCCGCCGACGACACCGAGCCGGTCGTGGTCGCGATCGACGCCCGGCACGGGCAGGTCTACCTGCAGGTGTTCGGGCCGGCGGGCCGCACGCTGGTGTCCCCGCGCATTGCGTCGGTGCGCGAGGCGATCCGGGCCGCCGGCGATGGCGTCACGCGCATCGCCGGCACCGCGGCCGAACTGATCGCCGCGGCGTGGCCGGCGAACCAGCCGCTGCCGGCGGTGATCGATGCGCGCGCGGCCCCCGACATCGACTGGGTGGCGCGGCTCGGTGCGGCAGCGTCGGACCGCCAAGGCCCGCCCCGGCCGCTCTACCTGCGCGCGCCCGATGCCCAGCCGCAGGACGCGGCACGGCTGCCGCGCCGATGATCGGCCTCATCAGCCGCGTGTTTTCTCGGCGAGCCCCGGTTCTGTCCGATGCCGGCGCGCGCGACGCCAAGGCGATCGCGGCGCTGCACGCCGCCTCATTCCGGCGCGGCTGGAGCGACGGCGAGGTGGAGCAATTGCTGTTCGACTCGAATGTGGTGGCCGACCGCGTCACGATCGGGCGCGCGCTCGTCGGCTTCATCCTCACCCGGTGGGCCGCCGACGAAGCCGAGATTCTCTCGATCGCGGTCGATGCGGCCGCTCGTGGGCGTGGGCTCGGCGGCAAGCTGTTGCAGCGGAACCTGCAGCGGCTCGTGGCGCTCGGCGTGCGTGCGGTGTTCCTGGAAGTGGGCGCGGACAATGCGGCGGCGCTGGCGCTCTACCAGCGGATGGGCTTCGAGCAGGTCGGCAAGCGCGAGCGCTACTACGGCACCGACGCCGCGCCGGACTCGACCGCCCTGGTGCTGCGGCGGGAGCTGGGGTGAGGCGCGCGGCTTTTGCCGCAATCCCCGGCCGTGCCAGGCTTATTCCACGTAGAATGCATATTTTACACGTTATCCTTGACTATGGTTAATTTTGCTGTTGGGGTTGCGGTATGCCCCGATCCGCTTTCGGCATATCGATCAGATGATCGACGCCAACAACAAGTCGCGCGTCTACCTCGGAGTGCACTGGTATTTCGACTGCGAGCGGGCAACCGAATCCGGCGCCCGGATCGCCGACGCGATTTATCGGCATGCCTACACCAGGACGGACGACCGCTGGCCGACGGACGGCCCCCGGCCGCGGCGCCGCTGATGGCGCGGCGCGCCTAGCCTGTGCGGCGGCTCGTTGCAATAGCGAAGCAATGTTGCGATAGTGTCAGTGTTTCGGGGGGCGATTATGGCCGCGCGCTTTGCGTGCCTTGCGATCTCGTTGGCGGCGATCTGCCTGCCCGGATTCGTGACGAGCGGCGTGGCACAGCAGCGACCGGCAGCCCCTCCGGACAACCGTCCGATCATTGTCCAGATCGACGGGCCAGCCGCTCAGCGAGCCGCCGCCTCCGCTGCGCTCATCGGCAAAGCGAGGCGGGAGGGCTGGCTTCGCGTCATCGCCAGACTGCGGATCACATTGCGCAATGAGGACTCGCTGTCGCCGGTCGCGGCAGCAGCCCAAGCGCGCGCGCTCCGCAGCCTCCAAGACGCAGTAGCGGGCCGCGCGCTCGCAGGCGCCGTATCCGACGAATCCGTCGCCCGCCTCCAGTCCGTGCCTTCCATGTCGCTCTGGGTAAACGCCATTCAGCTTCAGAGACTCTTGTCCGATCTTCGCGTGCTTAGCGTGCAGGAAGATGTTCCGGCCCGCCGGGGTGACGCGACGCAAAGTATGGCGCTGATTAACGCCCCGAAAGTGTGGAAGGTAGGGTTTAGAGGAAAGGGGATGACTGTGGCCATCCTCGACTCCGGCGTGGCCTACAGGAAAGGCTCACCCGAACTCACCCATCCAATGTTGGCAGGTAAGGTTGATTCTGAAGCCTGCTTTTCGGCGAACCCGCCGCCCGGCCCATCGCGCCGGCTGATCTCGTTGTGCCCGAATGGTAGACGCCAAGATATACGCCGCGGCTCAGCGCTAAATTGCTCGCTTGAAGGATGCGAGCATGGCACCGCGGTGGCATCGATTGCGGCGGGCCGAGCCTCTGCCGGCATCTCCGGGGTAGGCCCGGCTGCGAGCATCCTCGCGATGCAAATCTTCACAAAGGTGGACTCGTTCGCGCGCTGCAGCGAGGCCGGTGAGCAAACGATTCCGTGCATCATCGCGTACTCATCGGATTTGCAACTTGCTCTGGACAGAGTCTACCTGCTGCGCAGTGCGTTTAATATCGCGGCCGTTAACCTGAGCATCCAAGCAGGACCATTCGAAGGGAACTGCGACGATATTGATCAGACTGTGACGGGCCTAATTGAGAAATTGTATTCGAGCGGCATCGCTACCGTCGCAATATCGGGCAACCAAGGTTACGATGATGCCATAAGCTGGCCCGGTTGCATTTCAAGAGCTATCGCCGTCGGCGCGACAACCGCATCGGATGAGCTTTGGTCCGACTCCAACTCCTCAGATTTGGTGGGCCTCCTGGCTCCAGGCGTCGACATCCAAGTGGCGTCCCCCCCGGCCAACTATCACATTGACAGTGGAACCTCGCTTGCTGCGCCGCACGTGACCGGCGCATTCGCCCTTCTGAAAGGGATCAAGCCTGATAAGGGCGATAGAAGCGTGGATCAAATTCTCAACGCCTTACAGTGCACCGGCTTGCCGGTGACGCGTGCCGGGATCACAAAATCGCGAATCGATGTCTGGGCGGCCTACCAATATCTTCGCAACACTTTCCTGGAGATCACGCCGCAGCCTAACTACGACGTTGGCGGATCGCGTACGTTTCGGATTCTTGAGAGTGCCGGCAAAATCGGGTTCACGGTTACACGCGAGGATACGCGGGATGCGCAGACGATTTTTGTGAAGGCATCCTTGCCTGGTGGGTATCAGGGTCAGCTCAATCGTGACTCGCTGAAGTTTGAACCTGGACAGGCAACCCAGACGGTGACCTACCGTTGGTCCGACAACCGGACACCGAACCTCTGGGGCACCACGCGGGGTCTCCTGTCCTTCTATCCCACCGAGGAACTCGCGCAGCGAGAGCAATGCCCCATCGGTTCGGCAAGTTTTGAAATCGTCGATGACGATTTCAGCATCAGCGTTCCGTTCGGGGGGGCACCGCCCGGTGGCAGCGTGGACGTGACGGTCGACCGGGGCATGTGGGACTGGGGGACGCTGACCGCCACTGTCAGCACAGCCGACTCCGAAGGCTTCGCCAACGAGGGCGACTACATTCCGCTCGTGGACCAGCCGGTGACATTCAATGAAGGCGAACGGTGGAAGACGCTGCAAATCCAGACCATCGCGCATCCGCCTGGGCCGGCCAAGACGTTCGGGGTGAAAGTCAAGAATGCGCGCGGCTGGGTGACCGGCAAGGCCACGTTTACGATCCGGCCCTGACGCGGACCAAGTCAACACAAAGAACGAGGGTCGAAACTGCGCCCGCTTCGGGTTCGAAGCAGACCTCGAATCTCCCACCCCCGATAGACGCTCCCCGGCCCCGCTCCTATGATAAGCTTGCGTGGGGCATCGAGAGGGAGACTGACGGCCGGGGTCAGGCCGGCAGCGGAGGTCACGGAGTGGCAGTGGACGCGAACGACATCGAAGCCCTGTGCGCCGCCAAGGGCATGCGGATGACCGAGCAGCGCCGCACCATTGCCCGCGTGCTGGCGCAGTCCGACGATCATCCCGATGTCGAGGAACTGTATCGCCGTTGCGCCAAGGCCGACGACCGGATTTCGATCTCCACCGTCTACCGCACGGTGAAGCTGTTCGAGGACGCCGGCATCATCGAGCGCCACGATTTCCGCGAGGGTCGCGCGCGCTACGAGCAACTGCGCGAATCGCATCACGACCATCTGATCGATCTGCGCTCCGGCGAGGTGATCGAGTTCCAGTCCGAGGACATCGAGCGGCTGCAGAGCGAGGTGGCCCGGCGGCTCGGCTATCGCCTGGTCGATCACCGGCTCGAGCTCTACGCGGTGCCGCTCGACGACGACAAAAAATAATGCTGCGCGTCGTCTTGGTTCTGTCCGCCTTCGTCGTGCTCACGGCGGCGCTTGCCGCCGCGCTCGGCGTGATGACGCTGCTGCGGCTGCCGGGGCGCGGCAAGGTCTCGATCCGCTATAGCCGCGCGGTCTGCGCGCTGCTCGACGTGCGCATCACGGTCAACGGCACGCCGCCGCAGCACCACGCGGTGCTGATCCTCGCCAACCACGTCTCATGGCTCGACATTCTCGCCATCACCGCGACGGTGCCGGTGATCTTCGTGGCCAAGAGCGAGGTCAGGCGCTGGCCGCTGATCGGCTGGGTCGCGCGCGCGCGCGGCACGGTGTTCGTCGCGCGCGACCGGCGGCGGCAGACGGCGGAGGCGGTGGCCGACATCGCCCAGCATCTGGCGGACGGGCAGTCGATCGTCCTGTTCGCGGAAGGAACCTCCAGCGACGGCAACCGCGTGCTGCCGTTCCGTCCCGCCCTGGTCGGTGCGCTGCGCGAGGCGCTGGCGCGGGTCGATGCCGGCAAGCGCATCGCCGTGCAGCCGTTGTCGGTCGGCTATACCGGCCTGCTCGGCCTGCCGATGGGACGGCAGCATCGCCCGATCGTCGCCTGGTACGGCGACCGCGATCTGCTCCCGCACCTGAAGGAATTCCTGCGCCGCGGCGCCGTCGACGTGACCCTGAGCTGGGGCGAGCCGGTCGAGCCCGAGAACGCCACCAACCGCAAGGCGGTGGTCCGGTCGCTGGAAGCAGTGGTTCGCACGCTCACCGCGGCGGCGCTGCGCGGGCGGCCGATTCCGGCCACCGTGCCGGGCGAGGTGCCCCGCGCCGCGGCGCCGGCCACCACGGCGCTCACCCTCCCGCAGCCGCCCTGACGGGCGCCGCGGCCCGCGTCCCCGGCTGTGCCCCGGGTGGCGCCGCCATTTCTTTCCGGCGCGAAAACCGCTATGACAGGCGGGTAAGAGCCAGGTCCTCAAGCCGAACCGGATTGTGACGATACCGGAATGACTTACGAGAAACGGCCGTTCGCAGCCGAAGGCGGTTCCGCCGCGCCGGGTCCGCGCGCGCCGCGTAAGCTCTACATCAAGTCCTACGGCTGCCAGATGAACGTCTACGATTCGCAGCGGATGGCGGATACGTTGGCGCCGCAAGGCTATGTCGAGACGCAAAACGCGGCCGAAGCCGACGTTTTGGTGCTGAACACCTGCCATATTCGCGAAAAAGCGGCGGAAAAGGTCTATTCTGAGCTTGGACGTGTGCGAATACTGAAACGGGCCGCCGCCGATTCCGGGCGCCGCATGGTCGTGGCGGTGGCCGGATGCGTGGCGCAGGCGGAGGGGGAGGAAATCCTCAGGCGCGCCAATACGGTCGACCTGGTGGTCGGGCCGCAGAGCTATCACCGGCTTCCCGACCTGCTGGCGCGCGTCGCCGGCGGCGCCAAGCCGGTCGATACCGCCTTCCCGGTCGAGGACAAATTCGACAGTCTGGCGGCGCCGAGCCGCGCGGCGACGCGCAGCCGCGGCGTGTCAGCCTTCGTGACGGTGCAGGAGGGTTGCGACAAGTTCTGCACCTTCTGCGTGGTGCCCTATACGCGCGGCGCGGAGGTTTCGCGCCCGGTCGCGAAAATCGTCGCCGAGGTCGAGCGCCTTGCCGACGCGGGCGTGCGCGAGGTCACGCTGATCGGCCAGAACGTGAATGCCTATCATGGCGCCGGCACCGACGGGCGCGACTGGACGCTGGCGCGGCTGCTGCACCGGATCGCCGGGATTCCCGGGATTGCGCGGCTGCGCTACACCACCAGCCATCCGCGCGACATGAGCGAGGACCTGATCGCCGCGCATAATGAC